>Ga0070735_10000474_pt1 | contig 43677 bp, 50 predicted proteins | sample Coa_R1_FD_66443 | JGI IMG/M metagenome (GOLD analysis project Ga0070735, IMG submission 66443) | Surface soil microbial communities from Centralia Pennsylvania, which are recovering from an underground coalmine fire - Coalmine... | ecosystem: Environmental > Terrestrial > Soil > Unclassified ... | reverse complement strand
TTGCAGTTGCCATCGTTCCCTCCTCTCGATTCAGTGGGATGCGAAGCAGTCTAGTATGCGGAGCAAAGAAAGTACACCACTTCACTTGTCTGGCATTCAGAGGGTCGAAGTTCACGGAATCGCCCGAACGATGGCGTCTGCGAGGCGCTTCGCGATGTCGCTAGGCAATGAGACCAGCGTAGCTGGCTTATCCGACACTTGAACATCCATCAGAACCATCGCGTCATCCCTACGGTAAACGCTCAAGCTCACTCCACAGCCTGTCGCGTCATCAACGAACTTGATGCAGTCGATCTGCTCCATGACCGCCTCCGAATGGGTTCAGACATGGGATGTCATCCGAATGGGCGTGACGCCGAATGTTGTCGTTTTCATCTAGGCAGCTCCCGACACCTTCGACGCAAGAAACGCGAACAGGTCTTTGATGCTGATGCCGGAGTCGAGCAAAGAGATCATCTCCTCCGGGGTGACCCCAACCTGCTGACCGAACCGCACGAGCTTCTCGACAGTTTGTTCCAGCAGGTGCGCGTCTATTTCATCGAAATTCTTGGGCTGGCTGCTGTCTATGGATTGTGGGGAGTGCGTCGCCATGTGAAATCCCGAGCCGTTCGCGGTGGAAGTTTCGTTCCGATTGTCTGGATAAAGCGGAATATACCGCTGATCCCCTGCCGCGTGCAACGTCGTCCCCGCTCAAGGCTGGAGACCCCCTCAATGTTGAACACCCGCGCCTCAAGGAGCCATCCAAAAACGACGCGGGTGTCGAGAAGCGACTCTACTGGCGCTCCAGATAGATGAAGCTTATAGCTCCGTGCCTGAGTAAAACAAGTTGTCCGAGCTATGCCGCCTTTGCGGCGATAGAGGGCACCGCGCCCAACTGCCGCATCATGCCCAAGGCGTCGTAGACCCAGTTGTCCTCGACCACCTTGCCGTTGGCGATCCAAGTCACAACGAGACGTTCTGGGCAAAGCGTTTCGGCATGCTCACCGATCAATTTGGAACCCCTTGGACAATCAATTGCGGAAAACCTCGATGATGGCTACGAGCAAATCTCGGCGGCACAATGACAGATGAACTCCTGTTTCACCACGGAACCACGATGGTGCGCCGTCTGCGGCTTGCTCCCAGCGAGGTAATGCCGTGGCATCGCGATCCGTACCATCGAGTCGCGGTGCTGATAAGCGGCGACGTTCTCTCAATCGAATACCGTGACGGAGGCGAGAGCCAGCGCGTTGAGATCACGCCGGGTCAAGTCGAGTGGGAGGAGCCGAGCGCTCGCGTGCATCGGGCGGTGAACGTCGGGAGGCGTCCCTATGAACAAGTCACGGTTTTCCTGCTCGACCGCCCGGATGCCGAGGCGCAGCCGACCGAGGAGTAGCGCGGGTGTCGGTCTAAAGTCGGAACAATTTTTGGGCGTTAGTGCGAGCAATCTTCATCCGGTCGGAGTCGCTGATAGCGGCGTGCTCAAACCAGTCTCTGGCTTCGACCACGTCCTCGTAAGGATAGTCGACTGAGTAGAGGACGCGATCAGCGCCGACTTCAAGAAGTACGTTGGTTAAGGCTTGAGTGCGGAAGTTCCCGCTGGTCGTGATATAAAAATTCTCCCGCAGGTAGTGGCTCATGGGCAGCTTCGCTTTCGGAGCACCACTCCCCCTGCTTATGCGATTATCTACCCGCCAGATACCGAACGATAGTCCTTCCCCCAAATGACCGAGGATCACTTTGAGTTTGGGGTATTCATCGAACAACCCGCTTGCCATTAGACGAAGCGCGTGAATGGATGTTTCAACGGCAAATCCCCAAGGCGATCCAGCGAGCCAACGATAGCCATCGTAACATTGCTGTTTGTTTGACAGGGGATCGCGAGGATGGAGGTAAAACGGCACATCCAACTCCTGCACTGTTGCCCAGAACGAACGATATTGTGGCAAATCGTAGTAAACGGCTGAACCCGCTTCACCGACCTCTGAGAATCCATTGACCAATGCACCGCAGAAGCCCAAGTCTCTAACACAGCGCGTCAATTCCTGAGCAGCAGCCTCCGGGTCTTGTAACGGCAGTGTCGCAAAACCTTTCAGGCGTTTCGGATTCTTGGCGATGTTCTCGGCGAGATAGTCATTTGTTCGCCGCGCTTGGGCGATGGCTTCCTTGACGTTCGGAATGGCTTGGACTCCGGGTGCTGTCAGCGAAAGGATGCAGATGTCGAGACCACCACGATCCATGTCTGCGATGCGTCCGCTACCAAGGTCTAGGATTCTGCTTCGAGTTTCAGGATGGAGGTCTCTTACCGCGTAACTTGTGTCGATAGTTTCAGCAAGCACAAAATGCTCTTCGAGAGCAATTTTGCCAGCCAGCGGCTCTGAGCTAGGTTTCGCGGCATCCAGCACACTCTCGCGACTGAGCACGGACTCTGCCGCATAAGCATTTCCGATCAGCCCTGCACTTGCCAAAGCGGCTGAACCGCATTCAAGGAACCCACGTCGCGTGATACGCCCCTTCGGATTTGTCGCTCCCATTGGTGCTGTCCTTTCTAGGCTGAGGATGTTGAACACTCTCATTCGCCACTCGATTAAGCCAACTACTTTTCAGCCCCATTCGACGCTAACCGCCTTGGGCTGGCTTCATGCCCCGGCAGCCCAACCCGGCGCAGCGGGTTCACCGAGTGCCATTGTCCCAGACAATCGACCACAGCTTACCCATATTGGGCGTCACTCCGTCAAACGGGAGGTCGCTCCACAGCGTGCGCTTTGCGGAGTCTGGATCGTTTACCATCCGAGAGGTTAGCCCTAGCTCCATTGTTGCCCGCGTCCTCTCGTCATATCTCGACCAAGCAAGACCCGGTTGGCTAGGATCGCCATTGCGAGCAAAGTTAACCCACGCCTGCTGAAGTTGATTAGTCAACGCTTCGCGGTGGGTGTCTCTTCCTGTGAAGACGATAACGTCCAGATCGTCAATTACGCCGAACACGAAGGGAATCTCCATCCCGTGGCATGAACCGTAATTCTTGTATGTAGAGGTCGAGCGGTATGTGAACAGGTACATATACGTCGGCTGTCGCTGGCTGTTTGCCTCTGCAAACCGTATCGCTGGCAGCCGGATCAAAACATCCCCAAGCAGATGGATCACTGACTCACCATAATTCGCATCGGCTTTGCGGTAGGTTTCGATCACTTCGTCAGCTTTCGAACCTGCAAGCCCTTCTAGCTGTTTTCGCAAGAGGCTTTTTGGCTTCTGCTCTAAAGGCAGGTCGTACAGGGCCTCCCAAAGGCGAACTTCGTCGAGATTCGTCCCAATAAGAATGGGCACCGAGGTTCCGTGTCCCTTCACAATGGCTTGCATCGGCAGTTTACCGAGCACGGTTCCGTCCATGACGGGGCGGAAGGCAGAGTAACCTAAGCGCGTATCGAAGAGTTTTCTCTCGGCATCGAGCATCTCCGCCATAGTCAGTGCTTGCAATTCCTTGATGTTGGTCACGCCTGCGATTTTCATGTACGTTCCCGACACTTCGGCGGCTGTCGCCTTGTTATTCAGTTCTTTGGGCGTTCCGCTCTCCATGATTGCCTTGTGAAAAAGACCGCGCGCAGAGGGCATAACCATCAGCATGCCCACGCTGCCTGCCCCTGCCGACTGACCGAACAGCGTCACATTGTTCGGGTCGCCGCCGAATGCCGCGATATTCTCCTTCACCCATTTCAGAGCCGCAATCTGATCGAGAAGACCAAGGTTCCCGCTCTGCGCAAAGTCTCCGCCTCCCACTCCCGACAGATCGAGAAAACCCCATGCGCCCACCCGGTATTGCATAGAGACCACGACGACATCACCTTTGGCTGCGAGCTTCGCACCGTCGTACCACGTGTTCCGCGCACTTCCCTCGATAAAGCCCCCGCCGTGAATCCAAACCATCACCGGGCGATTCTTTTTGTCCGCACCCGGCGTCCAAACGTTCACGGCGAGGCAGTCTTCAGACATCACTGAGTTGTTGTTCTCGGTCGGGTCGATCTCCACAAGCTGAGGGCAGGCGGGTGCGAAATCGAGGGCTGAATGTACCTCCGTCCACGCGATTGGCGGGACTGGAGGATGGAATCGCAACGTGCCTACTGGGGGTGCCGCATACCTGATGCCACAAAACACAAAAACCCCGTGCTCCCTCTCTCCCTTTACAGAACCGAATGCTGTCTTTACCACCACACCGTCAGTACCTTTCGATTCCACCGCAAAGGCGGAGACAGGAAGAACGGTACAGAGCATTAGAAGAACCAGAGTTCTTGGCGATTGTTTGTTCATAGTCAATCGTTAATAGTTCAATCCCCCTTTCCCTCTGCGTTTCGATTGATACTTAACACCAAGTCTCAGCCAAATTTTACGAGAACAGCCGATCCTGAGTCTCGACGACCTCCACAGGTCGCGAGCACTCCTCGTCGTCGTTAGCCGGGCTGTTGACCCGCGTGCTCACCGGATAGCACCGCATCAGCCCGGGATCGCAGGGTTTCAACAAGTCGGACACGGCTTCTATCGTTGTCATGCCCGGATCGAGCCATAAGTCGTAGCCGTCTGGGTCGAGGATGACTGGCATTCTATCGTGGACGGTCGCTGTCACCGTGTTCGGTATCGTGGTCAAAATCGAGCACGTCTTCACCCAAGACCTCCAACAATGCCCTTAAAGTCCGATTCCGTTCACGATCGGGGGCACATCCTCATCGCATTGAAGTCAACTCAAACCTCAAGCACGTGATGACCTGCTTATCCTTCACAACTGGGGTTCGGCTGAATAAAGGACATCCGACAATCGAGGGGTTACACGATAACCATTTCCCCGTCTTCCGCGATCTCATAGCCAGTCTCACGGACTCGACGGAGCATTTCCGCACTCATATGGGTGAGGATCACCCGCCGAGCGCCGCTCTGCGGCAGTTTCGCGGCTAATGTTGCAAAATCAAGGTGGGATTTGATCGGCTTGTCGAAGAAGTATGACTCCACCAACAGCAGGTCGGAGTTGCGAGCGGCAAGAAGCAGGTCATCTACCCATTCCGTGTCACCCGAATAGCAAAGAACCTTGTTATCGGCTTCGAGTCGAAGTGCAAAAGGAGGTGCGCCAGACGGATGCTTGACGATATATGGCGTGACCGTTATCCCCAGCACGTCCTGCGCCTTCCTCGGCTCAAGTTCAACAATGTCGAGGGCGAACTGACGCTCGATATGGCTTGAACCGGGAAAAAGAACTTCCATTGCTGCAAACAAGCGGTCACGTAAACCGGGCGGTCCCGCGACGGTGAGAGGCGTGGTGCGACGGCTTACGAGTTGAGCATCAAGAATTAGGAACGGAAGCCCACCGAAATGGTCGCCATGCAGATGGGTGACGAAGACAATTTGAATGTCGTTGGGATCGATTCCGAATTTTCGCATGGCGATCAATGACGAAGCGCCACAATCAACGAGGAATGCCCCAAAGCGGTGCTCGACATAGAAGCAAGTGTTGAAGCGACCCCCACTGCCAAACGCATCTCCCGTACCCAGAAAGCGTAGTTTCATTTGACCACGCTCGCATTCTCCTCGCTACCCGAAAACTTCAAAGCTTGACGGGGCATTCCGGTTGAGCGGAAGGTCTCGCCGCATGCCACTAAAGCTCGGCAACAGCCTTCTAAGTGCAGGTGACACATTCGTCCTCTCTGTCTCTGATGGCTGCGCCGGATGAGCAATCAGGTGAGCCTTAATGTCGGTGGGCAGAGTCTTCCAACTGGGCGTGAAGGAGAGGAGAATGCAGTCGCGGCGACTACCGCAGCCATTCCCGTGCGTGCCGTGAAGTAGTCTGTAGTCGATCACGACAGCGTCACCAGCACTTAAATAGAACGTTATTTGACCGGGAAGGTCGCGGAACGCGGCGTGTCCCGGATCAAGTTCCTCGGCATTAACGCCATGTGCCTCCGGAAGCACCGCATGGATTGGTGTGCTCTTCAGATGAGAACCGGGCAAAACGCGGAGCGCACCATTTTCCGCAGTAGTGTCCGCGAGATAACACAGAAGAGCTACTTGTGGTGCAAGTCGCCGATAGCTCAGCGGATGATCCCAGCACCACCAATCCTGATGCCACAATAGGGGCGGGCTGTGCGGTTCCTTGACGCTCACGTACCCGGAAATCCATTTAAGGTCGTCCGCACGTAAGGCATCCGTCAAGGCTTGCCGTCTGGTGTCAGATTGCAGCAGCAGCCGAACGATAGAATCATTCCATCGTAGCGGTGCAAGGGTATTGTGTGGGCGTGTGCATGCCAGTTCGTGGGATGAGGTCAGGATCGACTCTACGAGGGGTACAAGTTCTTTCAATTCCACCTCGTTCACGAAGCCCTCAAGCACGGCGAAGCCGTTACGGGGGAAGTCAGTTTCGACGTGTTGGTCGCACAAGCCAGCAGGTGACCAGTTGTCGTTACGAATGGCTGATTGTGACCCACTCTTCCGTTTCACCATTCAGGTTCTCACATGCTGGCATCGTACCAGACCGCTCCACGAGTGTCCTTGGCATCGCTGACATTGAAGCGAGCGCCAATGCACCTAGTGCTCCCTACGTTGAGGCGATTTGCTGCCGCCAACATCTGTTGGGATAATGGCACTTAGCGGTTCAGTCGAAGGGGTCAAATGGAAGAAGCACAGTTTAAATACGCGATCAAGTTTGTCGCCGACATGGATAAAGGGGTGAAGTTCTACCGTGATGTCCTCGGTCTGAAAGTGAAGTTTGAGTCACCCGGCTGGAGCGAGTTTGTGACGGGCGACACCACTCTTGCGCTGCACCCAGCGTCCGACAAGAATCCAGCGGGAAAAGTCGAATTGGGTTTCACGGTTGCCGATGTCGAGGCTTTCTACCGGGACATGAGCGCCAAGGGTGTTCTGTTCAGCATGCCGCCCAAGAAGCAGGATTTTGGCGGGGTGCTGGCGCAGTTCGTCGATTCCGAAGGCGCTTATTGCAGCGTCGGCGCAGAGGCGGCGTAGTAGGGATCACAATTACAGATGAAATCGTGCTCCATCACGGAACCACGATAGTGCGCCGTCTGCATCTTGCCAGTCCGTTCAACGTTCCAGAGGCAACAGGTATGTGGGGTTGCTCTCGAACGCGCTGCCAAAGACTTGCCTATCTGCTTCGCGCATATCCCAAGCGATGACCGAGGTCGGTGTGATCTGGATCGTCACATCATCCCACGATGCGAACACTGGGCCGACTCTTGGGTCCGCGAGTGCGGCGTCGCTCAGATACTTGGCATGAACCCGCCCATTCCATTCCCGTGACACCTCACCCGTCAAGAATTGTGCAGTACCCACGATGTTTATGCCGCATGATGCTGCGGGGTCGCGGGAGTCTATCATTAACGAGATTTGCGGCGTGGACCGCAGATTTCGAGCCTTGCGGGTGCGCGTGGACGTGGCTATATAAATACGCGCACCATCAAACCAGTACCACACCGCAACCATGTGGGTAGAGCCGTCTGGATTCTTCGTTGCGAGCGACGCGATGTAGCGACTTTCCAACAAGTGCCGAACCAGAGAATCCGAAAGAGAAGCCATAGCAGAGAGCCTCCAGTAAAACCGCGCCACGTCAATGTCTTCCAGATGCGAATTCACAGAAGCATTAATTGTCGCGAACCAAAATCTTATCTTCACTGGGCAATTTTGAAAACGGGCGTTTGCGAACACGCCGAGTCACTCCGCATACCACTGCGAATGCGGCGACCATCGGGCGCACGAGAGGCACTGAGTCTCAGTCCACTGGTGGAGGCAAACTGGGCAGACACCTCCCGTGTCGAACGTGTTCCACTCGTTGGCGCAGGTGCAGAACCATTTGTCCTCTTTGCGGGGCGACCAGCCGCAGAGCGGGCAGCGGATTCGCGGCGGTTCTGAAGCGGCGGGCTTCTTATCTTCCTCAAGGTCGCGATCCAAAACTGACGATTTGGAAGCGTCACTCATTGCGTAGGGGTAGTGTTACAGTTTAAACCTGCACGGCAGGATATCTCGTGCCCCGCTGACGTGATCTCTGGAGGCAAGAATGAAAGCGTCTATGTTTTATCGAATCGCTGCTGTTCTTCTGCTGCTTTTTGCCATAGGACATACACTCGGCTTTCGTCAGTCTGATCCCGCGTGGGGAGTTGACGCCCTTCTTGGTTCAATGCGTTCAATTCACTTTGAAGTGCAGGGGTTCAACCGCACGTATTGGGAAATCTTTGAGGCGGCAGGATTCTCGGTCGGCGCGTTTTATACATTCGCGGCAATACTGGCATGGCAGTTAGGTCGCCTTCCGGCAGCGACTTTGGCGCTCATGCGTGGCACTGCGTGGGCGTTCGCCCTTTGCTTTGCTGTCATCACGATTGTGAGTTGGAGATACCTCTTTATACTGCCCATCGTTTTCTCACTCGTGATTACTTTGTGTTTAACTGCGGCGGCATGGCTCTCGGCGAAGCAGCTTTCCGTGCCTTCATTGCAGCAGTAAGGCGAAGATTCAGACTGTTACCACTAGCGACTTCTGTTTCGTCTCAGCCAAACAGCCGATTCTGAACCTCGGCAAGCTCTACGGGTGCGGAGCATTCTGCGTCGTCGTTTGCCACGTGGTTGATCCGGGCGCTCACGGGATAGCACCGCATGAGCCGAGGATCACAAGGCTTCAACAATTCAGACGCCGCAGCCGCGTCCCGCATGCCCGGATCGAGCCACAGGTCGTAGCAGTCAGGATCGAGAATGACGGGCATCCTGTCGTGCACGCTCGCAGTCACAGCGTTCGGCACTGTGGTGAAAATCGAGCAGGTCTTGATCCAGCCGCCGCTAGGCTCCTTCCAGCGTTCCCAAAGCCCCGCGAAAGCGAACAACTCTCCGTTGTTCACTTCGAAGCAGTACGGCTGTTTACCCTTCACCGTTTTCGCCCACTCATAAAAGCCATCGGCAGGGATCAGGCATCGGCGGAACCTGACCGGATCACGGAACGCGGGCTTCGTACTAACAGTTTCCGAGCGAGCGTTGATCATTCTCGCCGCGCCGGACGTGTCCTTCGCCCAACTCGGAACCAAACCCCAACGCATAGTCGAAATCTGGCGAACAGGCTCCTTCGGGTGCTGGCGGATCACCGGGATGGGTTGGGTCGGGGCTATGTTATATCGAGGCGACCAGTCATCTTGCCAATCGGCAGTGTCGAAGTGTTCCTCGATGATTTGCCTCCGCCGCGAAAGTCGATAGCGACCGCACATAGGTAGGAAGGAGTTATTATCGCAAATCGTGGACAAGAAATAGGCACGGGAGGTTGTTAGCGCCATACTGCAAGGAACAGCCGCACGATTCTTTCGACTAAGAAACAGATGCGGCAGCGAACGCCTTTGCTGCTGGATTGCCGTGGAGAACCTCCGCTGGACGTGCAGGTGACGGTTCTCGCTTTGGATACGGCAGCACTTCCCATCTCAATACGCTTCGCAAGAGCCGCTTCGTTCTCCGGTCGCCGTATATTCCGACGTACCGCAGTTTTCGCTGATCATCCTTAAAGAACTCATACCCCTGTGAGATGAGCAAGCGCTTCTGTTCAGCGCGAGTGCGTTTGTAGCGCAGCTTTCCGAATCTGCGATCACGCGTGAGAAGGTGAACGTTTCGCGCATCGTAAACCTTGCCATCCGGTCGCTGGAATTTTTCTGTTGGGTTGGTGAAACCGCAAAATAGCCATCCCACAGCTTGATACACAACGCCAACTTCCCCGGCGCGAGGATCGGCGTAGGCGACGAACACGTGCGCCCCTACCTTCTTGACCATGAGCTTGCAGGCTTGCGTAATCAGGTAGCTTGCGCTATGCGGGTGCGCCCAATGTTCACAGCAGCCCCGAACTAAGGTGACGACTTTGTCTGCATGTTCCTTGCCGCACACTGATGACCTGACCTTCGTTCCCGCCGTACTCCCGAAACAGACGACTCCGGCGAGGTAGTCACCGAAAAAAAGGCCCCATGCGTGTTCGGCGCTCCCCAAATTTCCGAGCCATTCATTCGCAACTATGAGGTTGCGGGCATCCGCCAATGCAATCTCCCGCACAACAGCGTTCTTGAAGTCAGCCGCGAGTGCCTGCTTTTCAGCAAGCAATGGGTCAGGCTGTTCCGCCATCCGCTCGCGGATCACCCGCTGAAACGCTTTGCCATTCGCCGGGAAGTCCTCGAAGTCTTTCGAAAGCTGCTTTTCACACTTCGCCATGTGCGTCGCCGAATTGGATAATGCCAAGACTAGCTTCTTGGTGAGTGTGGGGTTTAACCGTTTTTTGAGTCTAACCACGGCCTCCAGCTTTTCCCTTCTGCTCTGCGACTCCATGTCTCGGATCAACTCCGACGCAACGACGTTCACGTCCGGGTCTGTCAGCACTTCTGTAGGCGTGACGATCTCCCTGATCTCACGAAGTAAAGCTGAGTTGGTCAACTCACCATTTTTCTCACGAGCCTGAACCAGCGCTTTTTCGAATGTGGATTCATCGACAAGCAATGCGAGGCGTTGCCACTTGGAACTCTGATCTTTTGAAATGCCGATTTCGTCCAGAGTGGGTCGATAGGCAGTTGGTTCGACAGACCGCCTTATTTTGATGCCATCTTTTCGCGGTCGCCCCTCCCCTCGCGTGCCGGGATTCTTTTCCATCTCCAGCAGCAGTTGCCCTGCCCGGCGCTCGGCACGAATCCTGATCTCGGCAGCCATATTCTGCATGTCCAGATCGCCCGCCAATTTAGCGTAGGTTCTGACCGCTTCCGCTTTGTCGCGGATTTTCTTTGCTTCATCGACACGATGAGCGGCTGCTATTGCTTTTCTGGCAGCGTCGTAGCGTATCAGGGCAGTCATACAAACGAATTCTCTTGCAGGCTAGGCCCAGCGCAAAGTTACGAGGGTCACGGGTGCCTACTGCGTTGATTGGAATCCCCCCTAAGCTCAAGGTACTCGCGTAACGTTGACCCACCGCAAACATAGGAAGAGGATGGGCGCGTGATCTATCAGATATATACGCAGGACTTGCCGCGCTACCGGAGAAAGGTTGTCCGCGTCCTCAAGGAGAACGGCTTCGCATATTTCACGATCAGCCCGCCGAACGCTGGGTATGGACCTGACCAAGACGGTAAGCAGGAAAACACAATGATGATCTGGGTCGCCGTGGAGAACTACAGGCGGCGGGTGGACAAGCAAATGACAAGGGTTGCGGAGTGCCTCTGCGAGCACAACGGGCCAAAGGGAAAGGGACAGTCGTCGGTGCTGCTTGTCCGAATCCCGGCGTACCCCAAGCTCGTGAAGAAAAAGAAACGCGTCTCGTGCAACTTGAGCAGCAAGATCATCCGGAACTGCGGAACGTCCTCTCCCGCGCCCCGCGCCAGCAGGGGAAAGGTCATTGCTGCGGAGGGCAACTGGGCAACGCTGCTTCCCAAGAACGCTGAGCTTCGGGGCAAGCTAGTCAGATTTCTGCCGGAGTAGATCAGCGAAAAGATCGAAGCGCAAAGATAGTTCCGAATGACGTTTCGCGGAGCGCCCCGCTCACAGGTTGACGAACTCATCCACAAGCTCCGGGTAGCAGTGCCTAAGTTCCCATAACAAGTCGCGGACTGTTTCCAGCCCAAGCGGATCGCCTGCAAGCACGATGTCAATCGCGACGAGCATTACCCGCGCCAGCAAGACTTCCCTGTGCCTGCGCTCTTCCGGCGAGGGCAGAAACATCTCAAGGCCCTCGACCAGATTCCCCACGCAATCGTGCAGGTACACCTTGCCGTCGCTGTGCCACTCCAACTCCCAAGAATCTGTGTCGATTTGTGCGCCGGGAAACCTCCACGACCGAGCGCCGATGCTGATCATTGCATCCTTCATTTTGTGCCCTTACCTGTAGACGTCCGACTCCCGGTACCCAGCCCGTTGCGCGAGCGAAGGGAACGCTCGAACCAAGTAGAGGTAGTTCTTGCGACATTTCCACACTGGGTAACCCTTCGCGAGCAATGGACAGGTGGCCCGCATCCGCCACTCTCTCATTCGCTGGATTCGTATTGCGTCCGCTATCTGCGGTCGTGCGTTCATAAAATCCTCCATGAAAGGCGTAGAATGCCCGGTTTCAGCGAAGAATCGAGGCGTCGCGCACTGAAACCAAAGCATTTGGCTCGTGCGCAGTGCTGAAATTGCCTTCCTGTAGTTGAATCTCAAAGTCGGCGAACATGCGCTCAACGACGATCAGCGACGATGAAAGCTCGCCAGTTCAGAAAAAAAGAGCCGCGAGTTCCTGTAGCCAGTCAGCACGCGGCTCTTGAGCGAAAGTGAAGTAGTACCTATGAGGCTGTCGGGTTCTCCCGAATGAATCAGCCTCACGACTGTTAATACTGCGCCGAGGGAAATCCGACCCCACTGCACTTGGCGCACCACTCGTGGGACGAAAGACCTCTTTGAAAGGGTGACTCAATATCCGCAAAGTCCCAGTTTTGTCCTACTGAATAGCAGACACCATCTCTTCGACAGTCTTCTCGTTCAACATCCACTTTTCCTGTTCGGAGAGCAGAATTTTGATGCCCACGCCCTTCCAAAACTTGCCTTCAGCACTGCGACCAGCCTCGCCGTAACGCTGCTCCATGCGTTCCTTAAACTCGGTCGCGGTCATCTGGTATTCGCCGTTCTTCTCAGCCCAGCTTTTGTAATGCTCGTACATCTGACCGCACGGTGCTTTGAGCTTGTCATTCTCGACAAGCTCGTCTTCCACGAAGTGACCGAGTACGTTCTGCTCATGGCGGTACTCTGCGGTCGCCTGCTTGAGGCATTCGGGGACGTTGAGTCCCTGCTCCTGCCAAGCGAGGCAGCCACGGATCGCCCATTGGAGGATGCCCAGCAACTCCTGTTTGAGCTTGGCGAGCAGATTCTTGTCGCGCTCATTCGGCTCAAAGTAGCGTTTGAACGGGATGAAGATCACCTTGTCCCAAATGCCCTCGTCGGTGCCGACTATGCGGGGTTTGTAGTTGGTGAACAACCAGATTTTGTACTCTGGATAATAGGTGAAGCTGTCTTGGTACTTTTTCTCGCCCTCGACAGGGTCGCCGCTGACCATATTTTTGATCTTGGCTTCCGCTAGGCGCTTGGATTGCTCGCCTTCCGACGCCGGGACGAAGTGTGCCCCGAATAGCTCGGCTTCGGCATTCGCCTTGCCCTCGTCACCCTTTTTCGCGACGAACATGTCGAACTTGGCGGGCCGTGCGTAGTCGCCCAACAAAGCTATGAGGGTGTCGGTGAACTTGCCCTTGCCATTCCGCCCGGTGCCCCAGCCGATGAACAATACTTCTTCAACGGTAAGACCAGTGAGAGTGTAGCCCACGGCACGCTGGATGAAGTCGATGACCTCTTGGTTCCCCTCGAAGACTTCGTTGAGGAATTGTAGCCAACGCTTGCACTCGGCGGCGGGATTCCACGGGATGCTCTGGCACTTGGTGAGCAGGTCGTTGCGGTCGTGAGGACGGATGGTGCCCGTCTTCAAGTCCACCGTGCCTTCACGCAGGTTCAGTAGCATACGCTGGTTGTTGAACTCCGACTTGTGGACGGTGCGGACATGTGTGCGGACAAGCTCGATCATGTTCTTGAGCTTGCCTGCGTTGCCGCAGGAGATGGCGTAGCTTGCCCACTCTTCCCGCTGATCTGCGGTCGCCTGCTTGGAGGCATGTACGAGCAGGATGCCAGTGATTTCCTTCGCCCTGCGGTACATTGCGGCGTTGCCCTTGTCGTACTCCCAATGGGTGCCTGTCCAGACGTAATAACCGCCCGCCTTGCCCGCCTCAGGGACGAACAGGATGTCGTAGCCGAAGTACTGGGCGAGAAGCTCAGCGTTGCCCTTGTCCGATTTCTGCTCCGACCATTCGACGGGGTAGAAGTCGGGTGTAGGGCGTGTACACATTTTAGGTAAACTCTCTATGCGTGTGTGTGTGCGCGAACTTTCCCCAGAATGTATACATGGGGTACACTCGTCCGCTTTCACTGCCCCAGCCGCGCTCTCGGCACCGAACACTTCGAGCAGTTCCTCGATAGGCTCGTTCTCGGCGAAAATCTCGCCGTCGTACTTCTCGTATCCCTGCTCGTAGCGGAACCGGATCAGGTCGCCAATGGTCTTGCCGTGTCCCTCGCAGGACGTGGCGAAATCCGAAAAGCCGATGGTTTCTCCGTCGTACAGGATGGCGCATGCCATGTAGTCGGGCTTTCCGCGTCCATCGGTGTGGTGATCGCCCTTGAACGGACACGTCGCGAAGAAGTGTCTGCCATCTTTCTCTCCCACGAAGGTGAAATCGAAGTGATTGCAGAAGCGGTCGAAGTCGAAGTCTGGATGCACTGGCGCACCCTTGCCGCCGTGCTCCTTGACTATGTCACTATGACGCTCAATCCACTCTGCAAGCCAGTCAGGGAAGTCCGCGATGGGCGAGTCGTCGATGATCTCGTAGGTCTTGCCGTCACCCAAGGTCGATCCCGGCCCCACGACGTACTTGTCCACGGACTGCAAGTCGAACATCCCTGCGCTGCTGCGATTGCGAAGTTTGCGGCTAACATCGGTCTGCCGGAAGTAAAGGTGCGGCAGCTTCTTGCCGCCTGAACGCACGGTGAACGTCCGGGGCATCTTGTAACCCGTCTCACGCTCGATGCGGGCGATCAGTTCGGGATTGTCGGCGTCGAGAATGACGATGCCTTCCGGGGTGCCGACACAACCCACGTTGAAATAGGGATTCTCCTTCTGCCAGAGTTTGACCTGCTCGATGTCGGTCGTTGCCTTCATTTGCCACTCAGGCAACAGGCAGCGCTTCTCATTCGGCTGGACGGGGATAACTGGGATGCCACGCTGGATCAGTGGCGTCGCGATTTCCAGAAACGTGCCCATTAGAAGCTCGCTTCGGTCGTCGCATAGAAATTCCTAGTCGTATTTTGGAGTTTCATGCTCATACCTCAAAGTTGGTGTCGGGGGTGAACCCGTCATGCCTACGGTGAAACCAACTGGGGCTGGCGGCATGACAGCCAGCCCCCGAATCTTCTAGCGAAGACCCTCACCACTAGATGAATACTGAAGTCAGAGAATTTTCAGCCTTTTGTCCGGCATCCACCGCTTCTGGCAGGGGCCGCCTTTCCGCCGGGGCAGCCCCATCTCCCGCGCCCAGTTGGTTACAGTTCGCGGGCTAATGCCAAGCTGCTTGGCTATGTCCGCGTGGGTGACTCCAGCACGGTGAAGCTCGTGGAACTTCTGCCTGATGGCATCTGACTTCATGCCCAAGAGATACGTAGTCGCAAAATTGCTCGCAATTGTCAGAGCAAGAAGGCGACTTCCCGCCCCATAGACAAGGACGCCCGGTGTGCGAGACCGGGGCGGTCAAAAGGACAATACTATGTGTACTTATAACTCTCGCTCTGGCTGCGACTGCCTCTGCGAATGCGACATCCTGCTTCGAGAGGACCGGGACTTGTGCCCTGTCCACGGAACCGAGGCGCAGGAGGCGAAAGCGAAGCAGGCTCAAGCGCGGGAGGCGCAAGCGCCCCGAAAGGTCTCCGTGGGTCGGACGCAACCTTTGTGGGAATCGCCGAGCGAAAGCACCGCTATCGACGAGATATGGGAAACCGTGGAACGGATGTACTACGGCGCAAGGATCACTTGGCAGCAGCGACGCCTGTTTCGCTGGGCCGCGCAAAAGGCGCAAGAGGTTGAATCACCAGCGCGATGCAGTCGGTGCGCCCAGAGCATAGATGGCGTAGAGGAGTTGTGATCAGCGGCTCATCCCACCTCGGCATCTTCTCGCAGTCCAAGTCCGCCAGAGCATTGGTCTCCGGGTCTGGCTTGACCCGCTGGCACTGCCGAGCATTGTCCCGCGTCGCCCGAACCAAGTGGCGGCATCGGTCTGTTGCCTCTTCATAGGCTATTGCTGCCTGTTCTTCTGTGATCAGTTTCATTTTGGTTGTTTTGCCTCTTCTCGTTCTCCTCGGCTTCGATCCTTTGCTCTTCTTCCATCGCTGCCAAGATTTCGTCGGTTATCCTGTCGGAGAAGTCTTCCAACTCTTGATTTAGCCACTCCACTTTGCCGAAGAAGCTGCGGTTGATTCCCCGAAGTTCGTCATCGCTGAGATTTTTCCCATGCTGTTTCAGCAACCCAGCCGCTTGTTCCAAATGCCGACACGCTGCTGCAAACGGTGTGAGTGTGGGTCTCGCCGCCGCGACGAAATCCTTAAAGCGCGGAAAGTGCTCTTTCCAAGCGGCGTCGGCGTACTTGCCGTGCTTGCGGTAGAAGTCTCTGTCCGGTACTGCTGTTGGAAAGAGTTTGTGAACGTGCTGAAGGTCTTTGATTAGCTGGTCGCGAGTGCCGGACAAAAGTTTCTGTCCCTTGCCCGCCCCGCGATGGGATGTCTCTTTATTCTTTGCCATGTGATTGTCTCCTCTTCTGTCTAAATACTCACTTCCTGTCTATTACTCACTTTCAGCGTTTTTGCTGCGCCGGGGATGCTCCGTAACGCTGCCCGTGATTTGCTAATCCTTGGAGGGATTGGCGCGGGTGTGACCCACTTCCTATCTATTACTCGGTTCCCAGAATCTCTTCTCATATCTCCTTCACCTTTTCTGCCGCTCTCTTCCCCTCCTCAGTGAGGACAAGCGTGCCGTCGTCTTCGATTCGTATCAATCCTTTCTTAGCGCATGCCAAAATCTCCGCGTGAACTTCATCGCCCAGTTCACCTGCGGGCATGAGCAGCCGCACCGCATCCTCTAGCGTCATCTCACACCCCCGTTGCGGAACGTCAGGTTGATCCGTTCCCCGACTGGCTTGGCGGTCTTCGGAACCCAGTGCTGCCACTCCGCGTTTGTCCGGCCCCTCATGACCAAGAGGTCGCCGTGCTGGGGCAGGTACTCGACCGTTGTCGATTTGTCCAGTTTCGACCCGCTGACTATCTTCGCCAGCCGGAACGGGCGTCCTGTCCCCAGAGTCAGGCTGGGAATCGTCGGTTCGGGATCGCCATAGTCGTCATCGCTGTGGGGCGAGATATAGTCGCTGCCGTCACGGTAGCGGTTGATCAGTACGGCGTTGAATTCCCCGAATCCTGCCGCTTTAATCTTGTCGATCACCGCTTGCAGGTAGTCTGGCATCGGTGCCGCCTTCAGAACCACTCCCTTTGAGTACGGATAATCCCAAGAGCCGTACCATGCTTCAAGCCGTGGTATAGCCTTGCGACCGTAAAGCTGGATGTAGTTTTGCCTGAAGGCTGCCTCGGCGCGAATCCGCCCAAGCAGCGCGTCGGCTTCGCCGCACATCAAGAAACCGGGAATGAAGATCACATCGGGTTTCATCGCGCCTCCTCCTCATGCTCTTCCTCTTGCTCCTCCTGCTGTTGGACGAGGCGGTCATACTCGGCTTCCGCCTGATGATCGAACTGGCGTTCCTGCCAACTCTCGATGCCCCCAAATATCCGGTTCTCACACCGTGAGCAAAGACCGTCTTCGCAATCCCGGCACTCGCCTTTCAAGTGCTCTTCAACTGCTTCATCGAACAAAGCATCGAATGCCTCTTCCTGCTGCTTGCTAACGTTCTCCTTAGCCAACTCCCACAACTCCTGATTTACTTCTTCGATTGCCATAAAATTCTCCTTGTCTTCCTTTGCCGATGCGCTCGGCTTGCGATTTGCCGGGCGCGTCGTTCACTGATCCGGCACTACTATGATTCCGCGTTTTCGATGTTGGTTACGGAACTTTTGTTAGCCATGTAGCCAGATGCCGCGATGGGCGCGGCTTTTCGGTTCTTCGGCTTATTTGAGGTTGTTTAAGCCTCCGTTATCTTATTCGAGGTTGTTTGATGCCCCGTAATCCTCTCGGCCCGCACGGAGGGGACTCCAACACCAAAATTTGTCACTGCTGAGCGAGGGGTTTTCTTGTTTGAGGCGAGCGAACGTCCAATACGATTGGAACCCCAGTGAGAATCGCAAAATCCGCCAAAACACGAAACATGCAGTAACTAAGAAGAAGATTGACCGGGGCGGGAGTCGCGGCAATGAATTGGAAGGTTGAAGTCAACAATGCAAGAGCAGTTTTACACCGTAGCTGAAGCTGCGGAGATTCTCAAGGTTAGTACGGATAAGGCTACTAGGATGTTTGAGGATGAGCCGGGCGTAGTGGATTTGGGATCGCCGGAACAGTTGAACAAGCGTAGGTATCGTGTCCTGCGCATTCCGCATTCGGTCTTTAATCGCGTGCTTCATAAGAAGCGAATCCAATGATCGCCTTGCGCACGCCGGACACCGCTCTCGCCCGACATTTGCATCAGATAGTGAACAGCGAGTCGCTCACTGCACGTCGGCTTTGGTGGGAAATATCGTCGTGGGGAGCTTCATTTGCTTCCACGCATCCTTCACCTCGATTACGAGTTTCTGCTTTCGCTCCTCGACCCAAGCAGAATAGTGTTCTTCGGTCGTCCGCAACGTCTTGTGACCGAGTAATTTGCTAACGCGCTCGATTCCGACACCAGCCATGAGCAGTTCAACAGCGAACGTGTGCCGGAAACGATGGGTCAGCATTTCCGTGGTGCTGTGAGGTACACCCGCTTTGTCGAATACGGTCCGCACCCACTCCCCAAACTGGGCTACGATGGATGTCTTCTTCATGCGCTTCGGGTTCCAGAAAAAGTATTCAGGGTCGTCATTTGGCAGCATGCGAAGCATTTCTGCCACTGCATCAGGAATTGGGACGAATACCCCGTTGTTCGTTTTCGTGCGCTCTCGCGAGATGTTGTTATCTGGACTCAGCGCGGCGCAGCTTAGAGTGGCAGCATCCATGCAAGCCAGACCCGACCAGCGTTGGAGCAGAATGAATGTCTTGACCCGGTAAGCTACGTCTCGTGTGAAGTCACATTGATCGACGGCTGCGAGGATTCGGTCAAACTCTTCGGGGGACAGAGGCAGAACTTGATTGTGACCGTAGGGAAGCGATCTTAGCTTTGCCGCAGGGTTCGTTGGAATCAAATCAATGGAAAATGCCCACTTGAAAAAGGTCTTGACGACCGACCAGTGGACGGCGGGGCTGTCGCTGTCTTTCTTGAAAGTCCATCCATTTCGCCATTCCAAGAGTAGCAGCGCAGTGACATCCGTGAGCAGGATGACCCCCTTCGCATTGGCATATTCGCGTAGCCACGTAAGCATCCGTCTCGGCTTGGAGAGGTCTCTGACCCCCCGCTGCGCCATATCCTTCAGATACAGATCGACTGCCGATTCGACGGTAGTGGGTTCCGCCTTCTTGGGCGGTTCTACACCCATCGCCTTCAGGTCGAGTTCCTGTTCTAGGCTCCGGGCCTTTTTGGTCGCGATCTCCCATGACCGTGTCTTGGCAGACCTCTTCCCCTTTTTGCCCCAACGCAGCCATTTGGAGCATGAGCACCGCCGATACTGCCCGGCGTTTTTCTCTTTGCTTTTGGGGCACTTTTTGGAGTGCCTCGTGTAGACCGTTACAACCGCCATAGCCAAACTCCCTCTACGGCTTAAATACTGCCTGCGCGGCAAAACGACCCGGAAACAAGCTCCGGCAGTACAAAAGCAGTACACAATTCTTGGGATTCAACGTAAGCGGTTGGAAAATCGGGACTAAAGAATGGCTCCTCAGGTAGGACTCGAACCTACAACCCTCCGGTTAACAGCCGGATGCTCTGCCATTGAGCTACTGAGGAGTGTGGTGAAGAACTGCTCTAGTGCAACAAGCATCATAACATTTTGGCTCCGCTTCTGAAAACACGGCGGTGGTACGCTTATTCGTTCCCGCATTCGGTTTCATCGAAGCTCTGAGGTGCTCATGGCAGGAGGGCGGTTCTTGTTTTTCTTCTCTCTTTTATTTGCGTGTTCGTTCATCCTGATCGCGGCTGCGGTGTTCGCCGGCGACGCGCAATCTGCCAGCGCCAAAGTTCCCGACGCCCCGCCGGCCGCGCCCATCAAGCCGATCCTCGACATCATCCACGGGACCAAAGTTGTCGACAACTATCGATGGCTGGAGGACGGCAACTCTCCGGAAACACAGAAGTGGGTCGCAGAAGAAACGTCCTATACCAGAGCCATCCTCGATCCCCTTCCCGGACGCGACGCCATCCACAAGCGGCTCACCGAGTTGCTCTCGATCGGCAACATCACCGCGCCATTCCTCGCCGGCAAACATTACTTCTACACGAAACGCGAAGGCATGCAGAATCAGCCGGTTCTTTATGTGCGCGATGAACTCAATGGTCCTGATCGCGTTCTGGTCGACGCCAACCAGCTTGCCGCCGACGGCACCATCGCCCTGGACTGGTTCCAGCCTTCCGACAACGGCAAGTACGTCGCCTACGGAACTTCCGCCAGCGGCTCGGAGATGTCGACGCTTCATGTGATCGAGACCAAGACCGGCGAGATTCTTCCCGACACCATCGAGCGAACGCGCGCCTGCTCGATCGCGTGGCTGCACGACAATTCCGGTTTCTACTACACGCGCTATCCGAAAAAAGGCGACGTCCCCGCGGGACAGGAGATGTACAACCGCCATGTCTTTTTTCATCTCCTCGGTAGCCCGGTCGATAGCGACGATCCCATTTTTGGCGAAGGACGCGACGCGGAAGACTGGCCCAACGTGTCTCTTTCCAACGACGGCCGCTGGCTCCTTATTAATGTGCAGCAGGGATGGACCAAGACCGAGCTGTTCCTCATGGATTTGAAGACGGGCAAGCCGCCGGTCCGCCTCACCACCGGCAAGAACTTTCTCTACAACGCCGATATCTACGAAAGCAAGGTCTACATCACCACCAATGAAGATGCGCCGCGCTATCACCTCTTCGTCACCGACGCCGGAAACTTCGAGCGCGATGCGTGGAAAGAAATCATTCCGCAGACCGACGGGGTGTTGCAGGGCGCGGCGGTGTTCGGCGGAAAGCTGTTCGCGCAATACGAGCAGAACGCATCATCGCAGTTGAAGGTCTTTGACCTCGACGGCAAAAAGTTGTCGGACATTACGCTTCCAGCGATCGGAACAGTTTTTGGGACGGGTGGGAAGTGGAATCGCGAAGAAATGTTCTACGCGTTTTACTCGTTTACGGTGCCACCGAGTGTTTATCGAGTGAATCTGGCGGAAGTTCCCGCCCTTTCGCAAAATGGGACACCCGCATCGGATGAACTCCAGGGGCTAAAGCCCGCGTCGTTGGGGGACTGGGGCGGCACGGCTGGAAGCCGTGCCCTTCCCAAAGCAAACGACCAAGCACGCGAGAATTCTGGGGCGGTGAGCAATGCGCAAGGTGTTCTCTGGGGCAAGGTCGATGCGCCCACGGTCGATCCGTCGGCGTACGAAGTCGCGCAGGAATGGTTCCTGTCGAAAGATGGCACCCGCGTCCCGATGTTTGTAGTACACAAAAAAGGACTCGCAAAGACCGGCAAGAATCCCACGCTGCTCACCGCTTACGGAGGCTTCAATATCAGCCTCACTCCCACCTTCAGCCGCACCGCGTACCTCTGGATGGAGCATGGCGGCATCTATGCCGTAGCCAATCTGCGCGGCGGGGCGGAGTTCGGTGAAGACTGGCACCGCGCCGGCATGCTCGACAAAAAGCAGAACGTATTCGATGATATGATCGCGGCGGCCCAGCACCTGATCACGGAAAAATATACTGACAAGAATCATCTCGCCATTCAGGGGGGATCGAACGGAGGCCTGCTGATGGGCGCGATGATCACGCAGCGCCCGGACCTGTTTCGCGCCGTCGTCTGCCAGGTGCCGCTGCTCGACATGCTGCGCTATCAGGATTTCCAGATCGCCAAGTTGTGGATCCCGGAATACGGCAGCGCGGAAAATCCCGATCAATTCAAGTGGCTCTACGCCTACTCGCCCTATCAGCACGTGAAGGCGGGCGCGGAGTATCCCGCAATCCTTTTTATGACGGCCGATACGGACACGCGCGTCGATCCCATGCACGCGAGGAAGATGGCAGCGCTGATGCAGGCCGAGGCGAGGAATGGTGAGAGCAAGACTCGTCCGATCTTGTTAAGGATCGAATCGAAAGCGGGGCACGGCGCGGGCAAGCCGGTGACCAAGCAGATCGAAGAGTTCACGGACATTTATTCGTTTTTGTTTTGGCAGTTGGGGGTGAAGGAGTAGTACTCGGTACTCAGTACTCAGTACTCAGTACTCAGTACTCAGTACCCAGTACTCGGCGCTCAGTACTCAGTACTCGGCGCCCCGTGCTCCGTGCTCCGTGCTCATGGCTCAGTACTCAGTACTCCGTGCTCGGTACTCCGTACTCAGTACCTCGTGCTCGGTATTCGGTTGAAGCTTGCGCTGCTATCTCGTACGTATTCCACCAGACTTCGGTCGACTTCGAGCACAACGCAAATCTCGTCCATGCACAAACTGAGTACCGAGCACTGAGTACCTTTTTATACTGCTGTTCTTACGGACGCGATCAATCCGTTCAGAATTCTTCCCAACTGAGCCGCTCTCGCCAACAAAGCCTCCGATTCCTTCAAGCTCAAATAGTTGAGATCGGCCGCGAGCATGATTTGGGTTTCGACTTCGGCCAGCGAACCTCGCGCGTTGTTCAGGAAATGGTGAAATTCACGCCTGGAATAGCGCGCCTGGCCTTCGGCGATGTTACTGGGCACCGAGACGGCCGCCCTTCGAAGCTGGCTGGTCAGCCCATAGAGTTCGTCTCTCGGAAAAGACCGGGTCGCTTGATAGATCTGGGCGACGAATGCCCTCGCCTTCTGCCATGCAACCAACTCACGATAGGAGCCCGCCATGTCGCACCTCGCTGCGATCATCGCACCGTTCGGGACTTCTGCCTTGCCTGAGCTGCTAATAAAGTGCTTGGCAGTTTCAAAATGGTACTCAGTAGTCAGTACCCCGGTACTCAGTACTCGGTGCTCAGTTTGAGCATTTTCGACTATGCAGTGAGTTGTGCCTCTGAAAGATCTTGTGATTGATGCAACACCCGAATGTCAGTACTCGGTTGAGAGCTCGCATTGCACGTACTGAGTACCGAGTACCGAGTACTGAGTACTTGAATGCGGCTCGCCGCCCTAATTGGAGGACAAATGGCCACCAAATATCGTCGTTCAGGTCAAAGGATCGAAGCCCGAGACATTCATTGTCGTAGGCATCGACTTCCCTGCTAGCACCATCACGAGCACATCGGAATCCGTGCAGGAAGGCGATATGCGGAACTATCTGGAGAAGCAGGGCGCATCGAAGAAGGACATCGACGCCTGGATCGGCCAGGCGCGCAAGTATCCGGGATAAAGCGGTGAAGTCGTAGATGTCGGCCGCATCGTACCCACCCTTTCACAAAAAGCGCGAAAGGATGGGGCACCCCGGCGCTCACGGACGCTCTTCAGCCCCTGACCACGTCCACGCCTTCCAGATGATGTCCGAGGTGCACACCGTTTCGATCGTCCCGAAGAAAATGTACGATGCAAACATATGCTCGTGCCAGGCACCGCTGGCCAAAGGGTAAATGAATTGCATCGAAATGACGGCTAAGGTTTCAATGGCACCCGCGATGATATTCGCCAGCCGGTTCGCTCTAAACGGAAGCAGTCGAGAAGCCAGGATCATGGCGATGGGTATTTCCATCAAGACCGCTGACCCCAGCAGAGCCCATTGTGGGAGATGTGGGGCTGGATCTTGCGAGCCAACAATATCGAACAGGGCGAGCACATCGGCATACAGGTAGTTCAATAACGCAAAGGTCCAAAACAGAGACAACCGCTCCTTTGTGTCATGCATGCCAACCTCCTATGGAAGAGCAATGCAGGATCCGAGTTGCGCTCCTGCGCTCTGTACTGTGCATTTGGGCACTTTGGGAATACGGGCGAGAACATCAAAAGGATGCAAGATCTCCCAAAACTCTCTGCGATTTAAACGAAGTCATGCGGGAAGTACAGTGATCAAACGAGAACCGTTGTAACCATGGGTTATACGCCTTGAAGGGCAAAGTGGATTTTGAGTGTAATGGGGATTTTCGCCAATCATCCATCAAACCACCGAGTTGATGGCCCCCATGATCCCCCAGTCGAGAGCGAGAATCAGCGCGGCGAGCAGAGCAATCCATTTCCGCTTCATGCCGAAATAAACCGTAGACACAATCGCGACCAGCAGATTGACCCAGATGGTGATGTACAAACGGTTCGCGTAGTCGGGGCCTAGCAGCAACACCTTTAGATGACGTTCAACCGCCAGCAAAAGAAGTAGAGCACTGACTGTTGGCAAGAGAAGTTCCTTCGATATGTGTCGGTGACCTCTAAGCCAAGTCCCACTGAATAGAGGAGGGGGAGCACTGTGAGGACGTACATCAGGCCAATGGTGAACCGATTGACTGGCATCGAGCAGTCATACTACGACGCCGCGCCCGAATGTGGAAGCCGTCGGTGCACCGGGCGCTCATGGCAGGGGACTTGAGTGTAATGGGGATTTTTCGTTAACTACGTAGCAGAGTCTCCGCCGCTTCCTTTTCACCTGCTCAGAACTGAAGTAGAGTCTCCCGTCACGAACACGTTCCACAGTTGGGGCACTGTACAGATTGCGTCAACACGTCTGTCCATGGCTCGAAAAAACAGTCGCTGAACACTAGGACCAGCTTGCCGCCGCACACACGACACGTCACCCATTTCTGTCGCTCAAGCCTATCTTGCTCTCTGTCAAACTCCTGCTTCTTGGCTGGCGTAAGAATCTGCTGCTTTACCCACTCGTTAGGGCAGAGATGTACCCTTGCTGGTGCCCCGTCTACGATGAAACCGCCTGAGCAATAGTGGACATCCTCGGTCTTCTTGGGAACGATCAATGCAAGATTGATTTCGGTTCGATTCGCCTTCCACGCGAGCTCCGCGTCTTCTCGTGTCCAGACAAACGTCCGTAGAGGTCTTGGCTCTGTGCTGAAAGGTTCGATGCTAGACAATTTTGGTCACCCGCAAAGTCGCTGGCGGAGGCTGAGACAGCCCAACGGGTTCGTGAGACATTTGTCCCGATACAACTCTGAGCCAGAAGCACCAGTGAAATCTATCAAGAACGCCCAGCAGTGCATGACCAACGTAACCAGCTATCTCGAACCGAGACAGTCGATACTTGGCGAAACCAGGCCATTACACTCAAACTCCGATTCCTTTCGATTTAGTTCGCATTCGTCCATTCGGATAATGAATGTAACCGAGATTTTCGCTAATCTTCATTGTCTGCCGATATCCTTCAGTAGACCGTCCTCATACCTGGCAACACCCATCCAGCAACTGCATCTCTTGCGTCTTTTTTGGGCAGTCATCCGTATTACGAGTATGGTGGGGACGACCGCACTATCGCTGGAGGGGCTTGTGGCAGTGGATGCGGACGTGGTCCGGCTTCGCCGAGGCGACCTCAACGCGCTCTCGGAACTGGTTACCCGGTACCAGAATCGGTTGTATCGGTACCTGCTGCGCCTCGTGCGGCAGCCCGCCGAGGCGGAAGACCTGTTCCAGCAAACATGGTTGAGAGTGGTCGAGAAGATTCGTTCCTTTGATGCAAGCCGCAATTTCGACGCCTGGCTATTCACGCTGGCGCGCAATCTGGCGATCGATCATTTGCGCCGGATTCGTCCGCAGAGCTTGGACGAGCCGCTCGCCGACAGCTGGCATCGCGAAAATGTGGCGGACCGGATTCCGAGTAAAGACCACACGCCGCTCGATCAAGCGCTCGCGGCCGAGCGCCGAACGGAGATCAGCGAAGCGATGGCGGGGCTGCCGATGATCTATCGCGAAGTCCTCACACTGCGGTTTGAGGATGAGATGAAGATTGAGGAAATCGCGCAGGTGACAGCGGTCCCAGTATCAACGGCGAAGTCGCGCCTGCGGCGTTCGTTGGAACAGTTGCGTGACGCGCTCGAAGCGCGGTATCCCGGAGGTACATGGCAATGAGCGAGCACGACAAGATTCGACATGAAAAGATTCGAGAACTGCTGGCGCTGGCTGCATCCGGCGCGCTGACGAGCGCGGAAGAAACACAGGTTGCGGAGCATGTGCGGTCTTGCATCGCCTGCTCGAACGAATTGGAGGCTTGGCGGCCGATTGCGGCCGAACTCCGCCAATTGCCGACGCCGCAGCCTTCTTCGTGGCTGGTGCAGGCCACGCTGGCGCGCGCGGAGGCGAAGCTCGCGGACCAGGCCGAGCATGATTGGAACCGCCAGGTGATCACTCTTGGCGTGGTGTTTGCGTGGCTGCTGACGATTGCGAGCTGGGCGGTTTTCCACGTTGTGAGCGGACGTTTCGAGAGCTTGCTCGGGCCGCAGTTCAACCATACCTTGTTTAGCCAAGCCTTCTTCAGCCAAAGATGGATCGGTTTTGCCGCGTTCACTGCGCTAGGGTGGATCGCGGGAGGGGTGGCCGCAGTGATGCTGGCAATCCGGCAACGCGGCGAAAGGAGGCTGGCATGAGCCGCTTCACAAAAGAATTGCGCGTGATTCCAAAGGCAGCGTGGATCGTTGCCTGGTTCGCCTATTTGTGCCTCACGGTGTGGTTGTTCTTCTTCGTTGCACCAAAGGATCCAGAGATGGCTAAATTGCCGCGCTGGGGGCAAGCGCTGCTGGTTTACGGATTTTTCCTGCTCATGGTGGGTTGGGTTGCGCTGATCGGATACATCTATGGCGACGCGAAGCGGCGGCAGATGCGGTACGTCATGTGGACGCTGCTGGCGATCTTGACTCCTTATGCGATCGGGATGATCTTGTACTTCATTCTCCGCGACCCTCTGTCGAAGCCGTGCCCAAGCTGCGGGCATGTTGAAAAGGCAAAATTCCCATTCTGTCCGCGGTGCGGCACTTTGCTGCAGGCAACATGCCCGAAATGTGAAAAGCCCATTGAGCCCACGTGGGCGAATTGCGCATATTGTGGGCAGCAACTGCCCGAGCCGGCGTCGCGAGCTACACAGAATCCATCTGTGGCGACGTGACGCCGTGCGCCTTCGCGATTTGCGGTCCGAATCGTAGGGCCTTCGAATCTCGTCGTTTCTAAAACCCCAACGACTTTGGCAAAGCTGGCCCGCTCCGGATCAAACGCGACCATGAGCGCGCGTTATGTTGTCAGCTAGGCGTGGTGTCGTGGCGCCACATAACCGTGAAACGAACATACCGGGGCTGCGTTCTTTCGCCGCTTTGCGGCTAGCAGCGTCTGATGAGCTGGTAGGGATCTTTCGACTGCGCGGGCTGGCTCACTTCGTTCGCCGGCCTGCTTCGCTCAAGATGACAGGGCTTCTGGATGATGCGTTGGCAGGATGGAAGTCGTGTCCTTCCGATTTCTCTCTTGCGGTCCGCGTCCCGTTATATTTCCGACGCGGTGCCCTTCGTTTCATCCCAGCGCATTCGTTTGCGGCTGCGGTAGGAGAGGTTGACCATATGTCCGGCGGCGGCGGCGTGGTGTCCGACCTCGGCAGTTTCGTAGGTGGGTTGACGAGTGCGGACGGCATCGATGAAGTTCGCGATATGAACGACGGTGGCATCGGGCTTGGGAGAAAAGTCAAGATTCTCGGGCACGGGTTTGTTTCCGGTCCCTTGCGATTCCGCGCGGTGATTTCCTTGATCCATGAATGCGTCTTGCATCGCCTTCGGCCAGCTGTCGATCGAGTATCCGTAGCCTTCAGCTTTGTATTCTGCCTGCTCGGTCATGCCTGCGCCGAGCAGGAGCGATAGCGACCCTTCCGTCCCCAGAAATTGAATTCCCTGGCCAGCGGTGCTGGCGCTGTTGAAAGTGCCTGCCATGTTGACGCAGAAGGAGTCGTATTCGAAGAGTGCGTCGAGAGTGTCGGGCACCTCGCGCCCGTCGCGGCGGTAGAGAATGCCTCCGTTGGCCGTGACGCTGTTCGGCATTTCTGCGCCCATGATGAAATGAATGGAAGTTATGAGGTGAACGAAGAGGTCGGTGGAGATGCCGCCGGAATAGTCCCAATACTTGCGATAGCGAAAGACGCGTTCGGGATCGTAGGCGACCTTGGAGGCGGGGCCGAGCCATTCGTCCCAGTTGAAGTTGACGCCCGGCTTGAGGTCTGACGGGATTGGATAGTTCCACGAACCGGTGGAACTGTTGCGGTTGTAGGAGGCGGTGACCTTTGTGACTTTGCCGAGTTTGCCGGATGTGACGATTTCCCGTGCCTTCTTGTTTTGCTCGGACGAGACCCACTGGCTTCCGGCTTGAACGATGCGCTTGTTTTCGCGAGCAGCGCGAATGATGGCCGGGCCATCCTCGATTTTGTAGGTCATGGGCTTTTCAATATAGACGTCTTTGCCCGCGCTCAGCGCGTCGAGCACGATTCGCCTGTGCCAGTGATCAGGTGTGGCGATGACGACGGCGTCAATGTCTTTGCGGTCGAGCAGCTTCCTGTAGTTTGCGAAATTCGTCGCAATCTTGCCGTCGGTGCGCTCTTTGGCGCGGTCGAGGTGTCCCTGGTAGCAATCGCAGACTTCCACGAGATTGGCCTGCTGGGTTTCTTTGGCGGACTCGAGCAATATGTTGCCGCGAATTCCGAACCCGATAAAGCCGAGGTTCACGCGATCATTCGGGGCTGCCGGCTTTGGCAGGACTGACGGAGGAACAGCGATCAGTTTCCCGTTAAGGACAAGGCCGAGGCTGGCGGCTTGGGTTGCGCTGCGGAGGATGAACTCGCGTCTGGTGGAGTTTGACATTCAGAATCCCTTTCGATTGCGAGCCGGAACTGGTTCCACACAGGCCGAAGAATTACGTAGCCTGCATTCGCGAGTTCCTGGGCCTTATGAAACGACGTCGAGAGAGCTTAACGCAAGAGCGGGAATTGGCGCTGTGATTTGACGGGATCCAAAATAGCGGGCTCCGATCCTTTCGCGTGCCCTTTGCGAAAAGGTGAGGATTCTACAAATCTATCCGCGTGAGATCTTGACTTACGCACCCTCGCGCATACAGTTGCGCAGGACCGTCTGATTTATTTTCCTTGGAAATTTGGGCGAGCAGTGGGCGGCGCGAACGAAAGTTCCTTGAAATGATGGCGTTGAGTAGCGTCCTTCGTGGTGGTGTGGGCGATCACGATGATCGGTAACTCGTGTCACGGAGATCCGGCTACAGAATTCTTATCGTTAAATATCTGCCTGAAAATCAGGTTGGAGATGCAGGCTGCGTCCGGCGGGCGCAGATGGGGAGGAGTGTTGTGGTGAAGTTGGTCATGGAAAAAACGGAGACGGGAGCGAGATTTGTAGTTGAAGATTCAGTACTCGGTACTCAGTACACGGTACCTAGTGAGAGGGTACCCAGCACTCAGTATCTTGTAGGTGGGGAAGGTCAAAATCTTCCCTTCCTCCAAGATCAGGAAGAAATGGGGCAGCCAACGCAGATTCTTATCCCACTGCTTTGTGCTGCGGTGGATCCATGTGAGAAGTGGTGGGAGCGGTTGCGGGGGAATCCGAAGAGGGCCGGAGAGGTTTCGCAGGCCGCGTTTTTGCTGAAGGCGGAGATGCTGGGTTTCGATGTGGCGTTGCCGTGGGGAGACAATCAGAAATTTGACTTCGTGGTGTGGCGGCGAGATGGGCGCGCGATACGGGTGCAGGTGAAGGGAACGGGGAGATTGCATCGTCGGGGATATGAGGTGCAGCCCGTGCATTCGACGCGGCGGGGCGGGAAGAAACGGTATACGAAGAAAGACATTGATGTGATTGCGGCGCATGTGCAGCCGGTGGATGCGTGGTACTTGATCCCGATCGAGAAGGTGGGGCGGGCGAAAAGTTTGCGGCTTTATCCGGGGATCGAACCGAAACCCTTACGGAAATCGCGAAAGGTCGGGAAGGTCGCGCGGTGGGAACGGTGGAGGGATGCGTGGGAGGTGCTGGGGGAACGATGAAGAAGGCACCTCCGTACGCTCGCGCGATGAAGGGAATGTGAGGACCGTCATCGCGACCAGGTGATGCCACGGCCAAGCACAAAGATAAACAGCAGGCTGGCGATCGATGCGGTTCCAATCCAGCCAAAACTTCGCGGAATTTTCAAGTCAGGACCTGATTGATCGGAAGCGGATCTATCAGAAGCAGATTGATCAGAAGCAGGCTCATGAGCACGGGAGCCGCGGCACACGATGCTGGGCAGACTCATCAGTCCGGCATTCGCTCCTAAAGTCGACGGCAGAGCCGAGGCAATGACGTAGAACAATCCAGCCGGATTGAAGAGACCGGCAACCCCCGCAAGAACGCCGTCGGTAAAGTAAGGCGTCCAGCATAAAGCGCGCAGATTTTCCGAACAGGAGTCGCGTCCTCGAAAGGGACGCAGTTGGGCGGCAACCAGCAGCATGGAAGCATAATAGGTCACCGCTCCGAGGACGATCAGGCCAACCCGCCACATCCAATAGGGATGCAAGCCCGCAATCACCTGCTTCCAATCGCCGAAGTCAGCGACTCCGGAAAAGAGAAAGTAACCGGTCCCGGTAAACAGATTGCCCGCTAGCGCCAACACAAGAAAGTAACGAGTCACCGGACGGTAGCGCTGCGGGCGCAGCAGAATGAGCCAGAGGATTGCTGCGGCAAAAAGATTGACGAGAGTGCCGGCGGCCGCAATCCATCGCGTATCGATATCACTCTGGAGCGCAACCGTGCTCATCGTGATGCGGTGAGCGCCGGTCAGCCACGCGGTCACACCGTGGCCCAGTCCCTCGTGCAAAACGTCCTGCAGGATGCAAGCCAAGGCAGCCACCGCAATAATCGTGATTCGGTCGTGCGTGATGGGAGCCGTCTGGTCTGACATGTGGAAGCAAGTATTGGCAGGAGACTACAGCAAACTTCCCCACCCTTCGACGGTCATTGGAAAACCGGCGAAAGGTGGGGTGAAGTCAGAAGAGACTAGTGCCGATTGGCGGCCTCGGCAGCGGCCTTGAGTTCGTTATTGACTTCCACGAGAAGCTGACGGGCCTTCTCGGCATGGCCATGCATGTCATAGCGATTGTCCTTTTGAGCTGTGAGGATCTCCTGGTTGGCCTGGACCACATGCCTCTGAGCATTGGCGAGGTTGGGATGGACCTTCGGGTTAATGTCCATCACGGGCTCTTGCGCCACTGTGGCCACGCAGAGCAACATGGCGGCTAACAGCGCGGGATACGCGAATACTTTCTTCTTCATATTTCTCTCCTGTTGGGGACTAACATCCGAGTCCGGACGAAAGTCTATCATTCGGAAGCCTAATCTCATCTGCGTTCGACAATCAAAAGTGCCGATTCGGGCAACTGCGGTAATTGATCCCGGGCGATGGTTGCGCATAGGCTAGCCACGTACCGAAGCAATCTTGCCTGTAGAGGAGGACCTGTGATCCGTACGCTTCGAACAATGTTGCTTGGGGTTGCCGTGTGTGCCCTGTCGATCGTTATCTCGAGTGGCAGGAGTGTGTCGGCGGAAGATCGTGCGGGAGAGCATTCTGCCGCTACGAACGACTGGCGCACCCATCTGCATGAGGAACTGCCGCTGCTGGGGCATCGCAACTGGATCGCGGTGGTGGATTCTGCATATCCGCTGCAGACGAGTTCGGGCATTGAGACGATCGAAACGAATGCCGATCAACTGGAGGTGGTCGAGACGGTGCTCGACCAGATTGGAAAAGCCAAGCATGTCCGGGCCGTCGTTCTCACCGATGCGGAACTGCAAGCTGTGCCGGAAACTGATGCCGCAGGCGTGACCGCGTATCGCGAAGCCCTGAGCCACTTGCTGGGCAAGAGCGAGGTGCAGTCTTTGCCGCATGAGGAGATCATCGCCAAGCTCGATGAAGCTGGGCAGCGATTTCACATTATGGTTCTGAAGACGCGATTAACGATTCCCTACACGTCGGTGTTCATCCGGCTCGATTGCGGTTATTGGACGGATGATGCGGAACGGAGGCTGCGCCAAGCCATGAAGAAGTGAGGCCGCGACAGAGTTTGTTGCGGAAGTTAGGAACCGGCAGCCTGGGCCAGGGAGGGACGCTCATCGCGCGAGATGCGATTCGCCAGGCGAGTCAACTGGCGACAGCGAGAGCAGGGACACTTGACGTGAGGTTCGTCCGGGATGGCCATGTGGCCACAGGTGGGGCAAACGTAAGACGTCCTGGACCGGCGGAACATGGGCCGAAATTCGCTGTCGAGCACACAATAAGGACAGCGGACAATCTCCTGCGACATTCTTCCCGCACTCCTTCCCTTGCGACTAGCGCACCAGTAGTCCAACGTTGGCACGAACCAAACGATGGTGGACTAGGCGGGGGAGGCACGGAATGGACAACGCGTCCAGTTCAAAATCCTGCCTGCGCCTTGATAAGGTTACGTTAGAGGAGTTACGTCACGAAAGGAATGGCCCATTCGTTTGAGGGGAATAGCCCGTTCGTGGCTTTGGCGGCGCGAAAGTAATGCGCACTAGTTTGCAACCTTCGAGGGCGCGAAAAGTGCACAGCTGAGGTCGCTTTCAAAAACAGAATGTTACACGGCGCGACGCTCTGGCTCGGCAGCGTGCGCGGTGTCCAGTTCGGTAGCGGGCAGCCAGGCAATGACGGTGGTCCCAGTCTCGGTTGAATTTATGTTGAGAGTCCCGCCGAGCTGGACCAAGCGTTCATGCATTCCGCGGATACCGACACCCGAAGATGTCGTGCCTTGGATAGGCTTCGGCATACCGTGGCCGCTGTCCCGGATGATGATTTGCAATCCGTTCTCATGGCGCGTCAGTTCCAGCGAGCACGAGTCGCAGCCCGAGTGCCGGTACACATTAGTGAGGCATTCCTGCACCATGCGAAAGACCGCGATCTCAACGTCGGTAGAGAGGCGCCCGAGATCGGAGGGAAGCTGCAGGTCGACTTTGATGCGGCTGCGTTGGGCGAATCCGTCGACATACCAGCGGATGGCGGAAGAAAGTCCGGCAACGTCGAGCAGCGGAGGATGGAGTAGATGCGAGATCGTACGGATTTCTTTGCTGACCTGCGAGACCATAACGGCGCTGTCGTCCAACAGCGCAGAATGGGAAGGAATGAGATTGGTGGCTTCTTTGCGAAGAGCAGCCAGATTCATGGTGATGGCAGCGAGGAGCTGTCCGACGCTGTCGTGCAACTCACGCGCGATCCCGCGGCGCTCTTCATCCTGCACGCGCTGAATGCGGGAAGCCAGATCAAGGTTCGATTTCTCTGTCGTGAGATCGGTGATCAGGACGCCGTTTACCGATTTATCGCGCGCAAGCGTGGTGAAGGAAAAACGCGCAGGAAGAAGGCTGCCATCGGGACGTCGAAGCTGAAGTTCTCCCACACTGGCACCAGTCTGCGCATCTTCAATGAGTTTCTGCAAGACGGCGCGATCCTCGGGCCGCACAAGGCTCAGCAACGATACCCCGATCATAGACTGGGCAGTTACTCCCAGAAGCGAGGCCAAGCTGGGATTGCAGTAGATCACCTCGCCGCGAGCGCTAAGCATAGCGGCGCCTTGCTGCATTTGCTGCACCAGCGTGCTGTATGGCAGGTCGGCGTTCTGCAAGGTATAAACGGCATGGCCTTCATGGTCCTCGACTACGAACGCATCCACGCAACCGGTGCGGATCGCATATAGAATTTGTTCTTTGTCGTCGGAATCGTCTGTCAAGAAATCCTTCGGATCTTTCACGGTATTATTCCCCATGTGTGCCCCAGAGCAGTGCGCAGGTGAATTAATCTTTTGCCGGGCGCAATTGCAGTCCCACCAGGGCTCGTTCTGTGTCGCGCAAATCACCAACGATCTTGCGGATCGGCTGCGGCAGTTTTCTAACCAGCGTTGGAATCGCAATGATCTGATCGCCCGCCGCCAATTGCGGGTGTTTCACCAGATCGATCACCTCGATGGTATAGCGGCCAGCTAGATGCTCTTCGCACAAGCGCTTTAAGTTGGCGAAGGCCGCCACGGACCGCGGAGTCTGCCCGGCCACGTACAGCCGGAGATCCCATTTCTCCGCGCTATTCTCATCAGGGTCGCTCGCGATCTCCTGTAGTGAACGTGGGGATTTCGACTCCTCTTTCACATTCTTCTTCATCGAGCACCCTGCTTTCTCTTAGCTTTGACTGCGGAGGTGGACCCGTTACCTTCCGCTTGCCGGCTGATCGCAATCGCCTTGCGCTGCGACTCCAGCGCCTGAGCCCGTATGGCTCCCTCGCTGGCCAGAACGGCGATCTCGGTATCCTCGATTTCAAACTCCTTGCGCATGGCGGCAATCTTTGCCTCCAGAGCTTCGCGTCTACGATCCCGTTCCCGCTGCTTGCGGTCGGTTTCCTGCTGAACGGCGAGCGCCGCAGCCTTCTCCCGAGCTTCAAGAGAGACGCGGGAGGAACCGGTGAGGACGCCTTCTGGCCCAACGTAGATGTCGAGCAGATCGACACCATGATCGGTGAGGAGAAACTCACGCAGTTGATTGGAATGAGGCATGCCGCGTGACTTCAGAACATACATCGCGCGATTGCGTTCGCCTCCCAGTTCGATATCTCGCAAGAGCAGCCAAGTGTCAACAATCGAAGAAATGTCGATTTCCGTTCTTTCCAGTGCCTCGCCTCCCGAGGTCAGGTTGGTCATCACGGCAGTGATTTGACGGACCTTGAGGAAGTCGATGAGACGAATCACCATTGCATTCGCGTCGCGCCGAGTCCCGGCCTGCATGAGGGCACCGATGGGATCGAGGACAACGACACTAGGCCTGGCCTTTTCCACGAGCTTGTGAATCATCGCCAGGTGCATTTCAAGTCCGTAGAAACTGGCGCGACTGGAGTGAATCTCGAGCAGGCCACTGTCGACATACTTGCCCAGGTCAAGGCCAATGGAGCGCATGTTGCGCGCAAGCTGCCCGGGAGATTCCTCGAAGGCGAAGAAAACGCAACGTTCACCGCGATCGCAGGCCGCCTGCACAACCTGGGCAGCGATGCTGGTTTTACCGGTTCCTGCAGTGCCCGAGATCAGAATTGAGCTGCCACGATAAAATCCCTGGCCGCCCAACATGGTGTCGAGCCGGGGAATACCGCTGGAGATGCGCTGGTCGCTGACTTCGTGTTGCAAAGCAAGTGAAGTGACAGGCAGGACGCTAAACCCGTCGGCATCGATGAGGAATGGGTATTCGTTTGTGCCGTGAGCGGTGCCGCGGTATTTGACGATGCGCAAGCGGCGCGTCGAAACCTGATCGGTAATGCGATGATCGAGCAGGATCACGCAGTCTGAAACGTACTCTTCCAGTCCGCGACGCGTGAGTGTGCCTTCGCCACGCTCGCCGGTGATGATAGCGGTTACGCCCTTATCCTTTAGCCAGCGGAACAAGCGTCGCAGCTCGGACCGCAGAATACCTTCGTTCTGCAATCCCGAGAACAAAGTCTCAATCGTATCGAGGACGACGCGCTTGGCCCCAATCGAGTCGATAGCAGCGTTCAGCCGGATGAATAATCCTTCGAGATCGTATTCGCCGGTCTCATCAATTTCATTTCTTTCCACGCGAACGAAATCGAGAACCAACTTTTTCTGCCGGACCAGTTTGTCGAGATCGAAACCGAGCGACCGTACGTTCTGGGTGAGCTCTTCGGGAGTTTCTTCGAAGGCCATAAAGACACCCGGCTCGCCGAACTGCGTAGCTCCACGAACCAGGAACTCCGTGGCCAGCAGAGTTTTGCCACATCCTGCGCTGCCGCACACCAAAGTTGGCCTGCCCTGGGGCAAGCCTCCGCCAGTAATTTCGTCGAGGCCCTGAACGCCGGTCCGAGCTTTCGGTAAAGAGCGTTCAGTTGAATGTACTGGGATTGATTTAGCCATGTTCCTTAGGGCACAGAGTTTAATACATCACAGAGATCAAAAGTGCAGAAAACGAGACGAAGGCGGCTCAGGTCCGCCTTCATTTGCATATTTTCAAGATAGCTTAGTTTTTGTTAAGAAATTACAGAAAAGCACTCAACTGCCGCATTATTGTGAATGCTGGGCAAGAGCAAGAATACAGTATTCCCCCTATTTACTAAATGGTGAACGCTTTTATCGAGATTTGATGTCCGCGTCTCCAAGTTAGGTTGAGGCCCGGAATGCGGATCTTTCGTAGTTCATGAGTCAGGAGATTACGAGCTTGCGAGGATCGTGACCCGAGTGCTCTCCGTTAGACAAGGCTACCGTGCTCGGGAAGATGCCATCGAGGGAAAGCCAACTGCGACACTTGTGGTGGGCGACTACGGCAAAAAAGGAAGCCGCCCTTTGTTTGTAACTTTTTGTCATGATGTCCTTCATGCGAATCTGGACCTAGTGCGCCAGCATCGTCAGACCAAAACCTGCATCCAACGGAGTATCATTTGGGAACGTGGACGAGGGATGATCCGGATTCAGAATCGACAAAGGATTTCGCGGCGTGCTTTCTTCTGCGCGACGCCTCCGAACCAATGGGTTCGCGTGGCGGTCGTCTCCTGCGCGCTCGCCGGACTTCTGGTTGCCCGCAGCGGGCCACTACGGCTTTCTACGCCGTCGGCTCATTCCGCGGTTACTCACTTTAGCCACGATCAACGGCCCCGTTTCGATAATAGTGGCTCGCAATGGAGCATTCCGATTGCGACATTCGTCGGGTCGCCTCCTGCGGCGTTCCATACCGCTGTCAGTCTGGCGACGGCACTTGATGCTTCCTTTCGCACGGAAGGCGCGCAGTATAATCGGCCTCCTCCCTGCAGTTAATACGCCTTCGCGTTTTGCGCGTACACGCTTGGATTCGAGCTTGTACCGCTGCCCGCCAAGCCAACGATCGCGACATCGACATTCGTGAGACAGCGCATCCAGTCGCGATCCATCAAAATTCGTCGCAACAGCGGCGTAGACATTCAAGGATAGATTTATGACGAAAAGGGAATTTAAGGAATTAAAGGAAAGGCTGGAAAAACAGCGGCAGGAGGTGCAGGGATTTCTGGGCCGCTTGGGGCAGGAAACCCGCGAACTGGAGATGGACGTTCCGCAAGACAGCGCGGATCGCAGCGTTGCCAGTCTTTCGCAGGAGACATTATTTGAGCAGGCCAGCCAGCGACGTCAGCAACTACGAAGAATCGAAGGCGCCCTTCGACGAATGGACGAAGGCTCCTTCGGAATGTGCCAGGTATGCGAGAGAGAAATCGCCTGGAGACGACTGGAGGCGCTGCCCTGGACCCAGCATTGTCTGGAGTGCCAGGAAATGATCGAGCGAGGAACCCGGCAGCCGATGTCTGCGGCGAGCTGATATCGAGGGAGTTCAAGGCGTAGGGATCGCAATCGGAGATGCCGGACCTGTTGGAGCATCGTCCGCAAAGTTTTTAGCAAAATTTTTCTTAATCTCAGGAGGCTAACTTGAAAAAATTGCTTTGGATTGCGATTGTGTTGTGCAGTTTCACGCTGACCTTGCCATGCTGGGCACAGCAGATAGATGTGGCCGTTGCGGGCAGCAGTATCGCTTCGTCTTCCGCAGGTTTCGTCGGGAGTCCGGCCACTTACGTGCCCAGCGAGAAGGGCGGAACGTTTCTGGGTTTCAACGGAGACGTTCTCTTCCATGGGAACCTCGGCGTGCAAGGCGAAGTGAACTGGAGAGCAAGCCAAGGGAACTATGCGGGGCTCGGAGTGGGATATCGGCCCGTCTTCTATGATTTCAATGCCATTTATGCCAAACGTTTCAGCCACCGAGTGGGCGCCGAGGTATTGGGCGGCATTGGAGCGGAGAGCATCCGTCTCTATACCGGCCAAGGCAGCTGCGACGTTTACGGAAACTGCTCCAACTATGTGAGCAGCAATCATTTCCTGGTGGACTTCGGAGGCGGGGTGCGCCTCTACGCATGGCACAACTTGTTTGTAAGGCCGGAGATGAGGCTCTACATCGTGCACAACAATCAGGAATTCAGCTCCAACTACCAGATTCGATACGGGGCGTCGTTGGGGTACACATTTGGTGGATCTCACTGAGACTCCAAGCTGAACTGTTCCACCATTTGCCAGGGACCCAGAGTGCAAGGTGCGGTTACCAATTTTCCTTTTGCGAAAACGGCTGCGAAATAGGCAATTCGGCGGCCGCAACCTCGCGAGAACAATGGCATCTAAGCGGAATCTCCCGCTCAGAATTCAAAACGTTCATCGTGAGGTAATCATGGAAACCGGAGTGAGTGGTCAAACTGAGGATCGATTTACAGGAGCAATTGAGAGCCCAACATCAAGAGTTCCGTCCTCAATGTTTCTTGGAATGGCCGTGGGTTCGATGGTGGCATCGTTTGTCCTGAAACTAGCGAAAAAGGATGACTGGGCCTTATTCGTCGGGCAATGGGCAGCGCCGTTCCTGATTATGGGGAATTACAACAAAATGGTGAAGCAGCATGGGTCGGACGCGCGCCAGCGCTCGGCCGCCTAAGGTACGGAAAGAGACCGGCATCTTCCCGGGTGCCGGTTCTTTTAAAGCCCCTGTAGCACCTGCTCGAAGGATCTCCTGGAAGAAATTGCTCCCTTTGGCTGCTTTTTAGCAGACGAAATTCCCGCTGAGGCATCTGAATTTAAGGACTTACGTGCTTGGCATGCCGCCTGCTGTTTTGGCGATGGGATCGAAGGGGGAATTTATGACAATCAGGTTGCGCAACGGATTTTTCGGCGGATGGCTGTTAACGGCCGTGGCTGGGTTGTTGCTTACTCCGCTGTTGTATGCGGGGAACCAGGTTATGGGCGAGATCACCTTCGAGGGCAAGTCCAAGGTCGAGAAGACATCGGGCGTGTGGATCGACGGACAGTATGTTGGATACCTCAAGGAACTGAAAGGGTCGAAGCGAGTGTTGCTTCTTCCGGGAGAGCACACGATCACCGTGCGGCAAGATGGCTATCAAGACTTTGTGCAGCGAGTGACGTTGCAACCCGGCGAGAAACGCATGGTCAGTGTCGTGATGGCGCGGGCGGCGACTGGGGTGATGCCTTCGGTCACGTCGACCGTGAAGATTTCCGTGAATCCAAGTCGAGCTGCCGTTTTTCTCGACGGACTGTTTGTGGGACACGTGGGTGAGTTCGAGGGAGCAGGGAGAGGATTACTGGTGGCGCCCGGGTCGCACACGATCAGGATCGCGCTGCCGGGATACGAAACGTTTGAGACACAAATCACCCCTCAACCGCGTCAAAAAGTCGAGGTCAAGACCGACTTGATCAAAAGCGAGAATCCGGGGAACGATCCGTTGCTAAATGGAAAATCCAGCGATCGCGCCGCCCCGACTGCGCCGCAGCCGGCGAGTACGACACAACGCATAAACGGAGGCGTGAACAATGGAACACCTTCTTCCCCGCCGGTTAAAAATGGCAGTGTGATTGATAATGGTCCGCCGCCTCCGCCGGAGCCGGCGAATCCGCCACAAAGGCAGTGACGGAAACAGGTGAGTTTGTATGGTGCGCGCGCAGGAAGTGATACCGCCCGGCACAAGTTTGCCGGTTGAGCTCGGGACGACACTGCGTTCCGACAGGATGCACGTGGTCGGCAGGGCCGATCCGGTCTGCGAGATCTGGTTGCAATCGACAAAAAGGCAGGTTAAAGTGCCATCCGGCAGCGGCCTACTTTTGCGGGTGTTGCCGCGCGAAGGTGTTTCGATGGAGTGGATCGGGCCAAGCAAAATCGACAGAATCTGAAAAGGAGGCTGAGAGGTCCAATGTCAAGTTTTCGGTGGTTTTTCATTCTCCTGTTGTTCCTGCCAGCAATGGCGAGTTCCTCGGCGAAGGTCACGCCTTTTCGGGTCAAGGTGTTGAGTGCGGAGAGCCAGAACTTTCAAGCACCTCCGCTCGCCCCGCCTAACTGCAACTTTGAGGATCTCAATGCCTATTGCTACAGCTCAAGACCGGAGACGTACGTTGCGAAGATCATGGTCGTTCAGGGAAGCGACGGCAAGTCTCTCAAGATCGGCTGCATCGTTTACAACCGGTGGTCCGATTGCGCTGCTTTGCCGGTGAATCAGACCTTTGAGGCCAGAATCGCAAAGCGCGGCCTGGAGATCAGGTATCTCGATCAGGACCACAAAATGCGAAAGCAGTTGTATGAAATCTTGCAGGAGAATTGAGGCAAGGACATCTCTCTGCAAGTCTCTCGGAGTGAAAGCGAACACCCTGACGCTGTCCGGAGCCCCAGAGTCATGATCCAATGCGATTGGGCATGGATCATGACTCCGAGCATTGATCCGAGGTCATTGATCAGAAGATCAGTTTCATACCAAACAGAAGACGCCGTCGGCCGATCCCATCGGTGTTGATGTTGCCGGCAAACGTGAGTCCACCGTTGCTGTTGAAGTTCGTATTCTGGAAGCTGCCGCGAGTCACGTCGTCCAGAATCGGGTCAGGCACTCCACGGAATTGAACGTTCATGACATCGAAGGCCTGCGCCTGGAGCTGTGCCTTCACGCGTTCGGTAATGGCAAAGTCCTTAAAGATGGCAAGGTTGGCTGTGCTGATGTCCTGTCCGCGGAGGGTGTTGCGGCCGACTCCGGCAAACGGTGTACCGTAGACGATGGCCGCTGCTGGAGAATTCTGAATCCAGTGCACCGCGCTCGTGGTCGTTGGCGCACCTGTCACGAAATCGGAAAGACTGCATGTGGCAGCTGTCGCTCCCGTGCAGGTGTACTGGCCGACGGTTGCGAGTGGCGCACTCGCGTTCGAAACGATCGGACGGCAGGCATCGTAGTTTCCTCCAAAATCTCCCGCCGGATCGCACAAGCTTCCATTGACGTATCGCTGAATGGTCGTATAAGGCTGACCGCTCGTGTAGCGATAGGTGGTGTTGACCTGCCATCCTCCAAGCATATGACCGACAAAGCCATGCTGGGACTTGTAGAACGGCAAGTCATAAACCACGGCTACGCCCACCACGTGTGGGAAGTCGATGCCCGAGTTCGCGCGTTCTGGTCCGCTGGTATTGAATGGGTCCTGCGCATAAGCCAGAGTGTTGCCGCCTCCGAGCGTGCTGAAGACTTCGCTGGCGTTGTCGATCGTCTTGCTGAACGTGTACGAACCGGTCGCGGTCACTCCATGCCAGTTTGCAATGCGAAGTTCGCTTTGCAGGCCGTTGTAGTTCGACGATGCGGTATTGGCGTACTGAATCACGTTGGTGAAGTTGCAGTTCGCATATCCGCCGGCAAATCCCGGTGCATTGGGGTTACTGCAAGGCGTCAATCCGGCAGGAATCACATTCTGGAAACCAGCGTTGATAAGCGGCGTCAGTGACGGATTCCCGTTGAGTTCCTGGAACTGCCCGACGGCGTGATTCCCCACGTAGCGCACTTCTGCCACGATTCGCGGAGTGAACGAGTGCTGGATTCCGAAGTTCCACTGTTCCGTGTAGGGATTGCGGAAGTTATGCGGGACCTGTGTCTGGTTAGCAAAACCAGGGTTTCCACCGGCTGCCAGAGGCTCGAGGAATGGAATGACCTGCGTTCCGAATAGGCCAGTCGAGGGAAGGCCAGTTGGTGCCGCTCCTCCGAAAAGTGGACCGAGGCTGGCAAAATTCACCTTTGGCGCTGCGGTGGCCACGTTAAGGAACATGTTGTAGAACGCGGGGTCATAGGCAATGCGGAAGCCACCGCGGATGACAGTCTTGTCCACACCGAATAAACCGTTCAGGATATGCGGTGTCCATGCAAAACCCACGACAGGAGCGAAGTTCTTCAGTGCCTGGGGAACCGATGGAACCGTCGTTTGACTCAGGGGTAACGATGTCGACCACAGCGGCGTCGAACCCATTTGTTGCCGCACGCTTTGGTCGTGCAGCAAGTTAATCGCTTGCTGGTACCAATCCCAGCGCATGCCCAAGTTCAGGGTCAGGTTGCTTTTGACCCTCCAGTTGTCCTGGAAATAGAAGCCCAGGTCCCACTCGGAAAAGGGCAAAATTGGATTGCCCAAAGCGATCTGGGTCCCGAGTGGATTGTTAGCCACCATGTCGCTGAACGAAGTGAACAGGAAGATCCCATTGTTTCCGGGAAGGAAGACGTTCGGGGAGCGCTGCTGGTCGATCTCGGCGCCGAACTTGAGTGTGTGCTCGCCTTTCTGCATCGACGCATTGTCTTGCAGTTGGTAGACGTTGATGATTCGTCCTTGCGGAAAGCCGGCGGAAACGCCAAAGCTCACGCCGTCCTGGGGTGCCGATCCGATCAACACCATGTCAGCCGGGCATGCTGTTGGATTGTTCGAGTTGCAACTTGGAAATGATTGCTCGTTGAAGAAGCTGCTGGCACGCGAGAAGCTGAAGCGCACCTGGTTGACAAAGGCATTGGTAAAAGTTCGCGTCCAGTCCAGCCCAATCTGCTGGCTCAGTCCGGGAATGCTCTGCCAATCACCAACCTGGATTCCGTTGCCGAAATTTACACCGCCGTTAAACGTCTTTTGATAGACATAGCGTCCGAAGAAGTTGTCCTTCTCTGAGAGCTTGAAGTCCAGCCGGCCCGTAGCTTCATAATCGTTGAAGGGACCGGGAACGAATCGCGTGAGTGCGCCGAATTCGACGGGCGTGCACCCGTTGACCCCCGCTGCCGTGCAGGGAAACGCCACTCCTGTGGTCGGATCGATCTGGTTGGTGACGAGGACATTCTGCACATTCGTGAAGGTAGGATTTCCCGCCGTGACCGCATTCGGTCCGATCGTGCTCTCGATGAGATTGATGGGGCTATTCGGAAAAGCTGCTTTCAGTTGAGCGTCACCATTCGGCGTTGGCACCAGACCACCGGCGGTCGAAGCCGGAGAGCCTGCGAATCGCTGGCGTTCGAGATTTGCAGAACCGAAAAACCAGATTCGATCCTTCTTCACGGGTCCGCCAACGGTTCCACCAAAACGATTGTCGACGAAACCTGGAACCTTGGGGGTGATGCAGCCCGATGACGATGGCTGACCCGGCAGGCAGAATCCTAGCAGCGGATTCTTTTCGTTGTTCTCCAGCGAGTCGAAGGTTGAACCTTGCCAGAACTCGTATGCCGTCCCGTGAAACTGGTTGGTTCCAGACTTGGTCACATAATTGATGACGGCGCCAGTGTTGCGGCCGAACTCTGCGTCGTAGTTGGTAACAACCTGCATCTCGGAAATCGCGTCCTGGTTGCCGAAGAAAATCGACGGACCAGCAATCGAGTTGTCATTGTTACTCTGCCCATCGATTTGAAAGTTATTCGCGCGCGCGCGCAGGCCATTCACGGACATCTCGGCGCCGTTGTTGTTGCTGAAACTGGCGTCGCCGACGCTGGCGACACCGGGAAGGAAAAGAGCCAAAGAATCGAACGTATTTCCCATTGGCAGGTTGGTCACTTTTTCCGAATTTATCGTGTCAGAGATCTGGTCGGTTGTCGCTTCGATCAGCGGCGCCGAACCTTCCACCGTGACGGTCTCGGTAGATGAACCGAGCAATAGCTGCACAGTTCCTAGCCCGGTGTCTTTTCCGACACTCACCGTCAAATTCTTCGATTCAAATCGGCGAAAGCTCGGGGCTTCAATCTGCAGGTCGTAGGCTCCCGTCGGCAGATCGCGTAGGGAAATAATTCCCGCTGAAGTAGTCTGGGTTCTGAACACACGATTGGTTGTCAGCTGTGTCACCGTTACGGTGGCGTTGGGAACCACTGCTCCCTGCTGATCTTCGACGACCCCGGAAATGGAACCCGTCACAATTCCTTGCGGGAACGCGAGCGTGGCGCCAAGAAGCAAAATCGCGATCGCCACCGCGGAGTAAATCCTGCAATAAAAAGATGTCATCACTTTCTCCTTAGCTATTGCCGGAGCCGCTTGAAACACAAGTGTTT
>Ga0070735_10000472_pt1 | contig 43835 bp, 47 predicted proteins | sample Coa_R1_FD_66443 | JGI IMG/M metagenome (GOLD analysis project Ga0070735, IMG submission 66443) | Surface soil microbial communities from Centralia Pennsylvania, which are recovering from an underground coalmine fire - Coalmine... | ecosystem: Environmental > Terrestrial > Soil > Unclassified ... | reverse complement strand
ATGACGAGATCAGCAGGGCGGTCACGGCGCTCCCCCGCGCATCCGCCGGGACGCGAGCCGCACCGCGTCGATGATCTTCTGGTACCCGGTGCACCGGCACAGGTTGCCGGAGAGCGCCTCGCGTACCTGCGCTTCCTCGGGAGACGGGTGGCGCTCGAGCAGATCGGCGGCGGCGACGATCAGGCCCGGCGTGCAGAACCCGCACTGCACCGCCCCGGTGTCGAGAAACGCCTGCTGAACCGGATGCAGCTCGCCGGCCCGCGCCAACCCTTCCACCGTCCGGACGTCCCGGTTCGAGGCCTGGGCGGCGAGCACGAGGCACGCGCAGACCAGCGTCCCGTCGAGCCACACCGAGCACGATCCGCACTCGCCTTGTTCGCACGCGTTCTTGGATCCGGGAAGCCCGAGATGATCGCGCAGCATCCCGAGCAGGCTCGCGCCCGGCCAGACCTCGGCCGTGTGCCACTCCCCGTTTACGCGCGTCCGGACGCGCATCCGGCCCTCCTGTCGTCCAGCGCCCACGTGAGCGCGCGACGCGCGAGCACGCGGCAGGCGTGCCGCCGGTAGGCGGCGGTGCTGCGGACGTCGTCGATCGGCCGCGCCGCCTCGGCGGCCAGGTCACCGAACCCCTCGACCGCGGCCGGCGGCACCGGTGCTCGCGGATCGTCCCAGGCGCCGGCCGCCGCGAGCGCTTTCGCGGCCGCCGCTTCGGCTTCCGGCACGCGCACCACGGTCGGCGCCACCGAGCCGAGCGCGAGGCGGACCGCCCGCTCGTCCTCATCCAGCACGAGACAGACGCCGGCGATCGCGATCACCATCGCATTCCGCGGGCCGACCTTGGAGAACGACCCGGGCCCGCGAGGGACCCGCCACCGGACGTCGACGATCAAACCGTCCGGGGGCAGCGCGGTCCGCTTGGGACCGATCAAGAACTCGCGCCACGACACGGCGCGCGGCCCTCCGGCCGCGGTGGCGATCACGATTTCCGCGTCGTAGGCAGCGAGCACGGGCAGGGCGTCCCCGGCAGGTGACGCCGTGCCTAGGTTGCCGCCGACGGTGCCCCGGTTCCGAATTTGCGGAGATCCCACGGAGCGCGATGCCTGCACGAGCGGCGCGCAGCCGCGGAGCGAGGCGATGATCGCGGTGTACGTCGCGCCGGCGCCAAGCGCGACGCGGCCGTCCAACAATCGACACCGCCGCAACTCCGCTAGGCCCGACAGGTCGAGGAGCGCGGGCGGCCGGCGCCGATCGAAGTTCAGCTCGACCATCACGTCGGTGCCGCCGGCGACCGGGACCGCCTCGGGTGTGGTCGCCTTGAGGGCGAGCGCCTCGTCGAGCGTGCGGGGCACCAGGACCTTCACCGGCCCGGCCGCCGCCGGTCCGTCCGTCACCGACCGAGCACCAACCCGATCGTGCCGTACGCCGGCCTGGGATCCGTATGCACGACGCGCCGCCCGCCGTCTGCGGACGCGACACTGTCCCACAGCCGGTTCTCGGCCTCGAACGCCACCTCGGTGATCGACGGAAACCGCTCGAGCAGCCGGCGCCCGATCTCGTGGACCAGTTGCTGGATCGATTCCGAGACGAACGCGTCGAACGTCTCGACGATGACCGCGCGCACCTCCAGGGACGGGACGCGCGCGTCGAACTCCCGATGGCGCCAGTGCGCGTCCAGGTAGATGAACAGCGGGCGATCGTGCGCCTCCGGCAGCGTCGTGTAGGCGTCGCGGATGAATCCGGCGAACGAGCTGCCCGTCAGCTTGACGAGCTTGAGGGACTCGCGGCCGCACCGGTGCCCCACCAGCCCGCCGGCATCGATCTCGAATTCCGCGACCCCGTAGTCCTCGAATCGCGGGCTGTACGAGATCGGTCCCTCGGCGGCGAACGGCAGCTCCCGCCCGCGCACGCGGACGTGTCCGACATGCGGATAGGTGGCGAGAAAGCGACGCGCCACGAACGCGCTGAACCCTTCGATGTCGCCCCCGCGATACTCGAGCGCGGCGGCGTGAATGAAGTTCTTCATTGAGTCGGTCGCGACGATCGCCGTGTTGTCCCCCGTGGTCCAGGCGTCGCGGAGCCGGTCTCCCGAGATGTCGAGCGCGATGTCGCCGGCGAACAGGCCGTCGGCGTCGGTGCGGTAGAACCGGACCGACGCCTTGCCGTACTGGATCTTCACGCTCCTGCCTCCCCGCCCGCCGCCCGGTGCGCCCGGTAGCGGGCGCGCGCGATCGCCACCAGATCGTGCACGCCCGTCCGCAACTCTTCCGCGCGCGTGCGCCCCAACCGTTCCTCGAGCACGCGCGCGATCACCGCGCGGCGCCGGCCGTTCACGAACACCACGCACCGGAACCCGAAGCGGTCCTCATACGCGCGGTTGAGCCGGACGAGCGCGTCCAGCACGGTGGGATCGACGTCGTCGCCCTGCTCGTGCGCCGCGCGCGCCGACATCGGTCCTGCACCGATGCGCGGATGGGCGTTCAGGGCCTCGATCAGCTCGTCCTCGGGTGCCTCTGCGAGCACCGCCGATATGTCACCGAGTGGATCCAGGCGTTCTGCGAGCCGCAGGACGAGACGCGTGCGGCCCTCAAACAATTCGGCCAATACGTCCGCGCTCAACTGCCGCGGTAGGTCGTGCATGCGAACGGCGAGACCAGCAGCGGGATGTGGTAGTGCCGGTCTGGATCCGTCACCGTGAACTCGACTTCGAGGCGCGAGATGAACGATGATGGGACCGCGAACACCAGCCGGTACGTCCCGCGCACGAGCGGGCCCGGCACGAGCGCGGAAATTCGCCCGTCGGCGTTCGTCACCGACGACGCGAGCCGCGTGCCGCCCCGGTACAATTCCACGCGTACGCCGACGGCAGGTTCGCCGCGCCCCGCGTCGAGCACGTGCGTGGAGATCGAGGGGCCCCCTGCCCCGCCGGTCGGCGCGTCGCCGCGGGCCGGGTCGGAAGATGCCCCTGAGGGAGTCACCATGGTAGATAACAGCCTACGGCTCCCGGGAGGCTCTCTCCTGCCCCGATCCGGCAGGACGTCCCTTGCCGGCCGCGAAACCGTAAGCCCAACCCGGGGCACGGACACCCGGCGAACGCAGTGGGCGGGAGGGATGCCGATGCGGGGTTGGGGACGGCAGGTCGGCGCGGCCTTGGCGGTCGCGCTCGTGGTCGCGCTCGTGGCCGGAGCGCCGGGGACGGCCCCCGGGGCGGGCAAACTCAAGGTGGCCTTTGTCTACGTGGGTCCCGTCGGCGACGCGGGCTGGACGTATGAACACGACCAGGGCCGGAAGTATCTCGAGGCGCACGACCCCAACGTCACGACGACCGCGGTCGAGAACGTCGCCGAGGGCGCGGACTCCGAACGCGTCTTCACCGACCTGGCCCGCAAGGGATACGGGCTGATCATCGGCACGTCGTTCGGGTACATGGACCCGATGCTCAAGGTCGCGGGCGAGTTCCCCAACGTCGACTTCGTCCACATCTCCGGCTTCAAGCGCGCCAAGAACATGATGACCGCGTTCGGCAAGATCGAGCAAGGGCGGTATCTCACCGGGATCGTGGCCGGCAAGATGACCAGGTCGAACATCATCGGGTACGTCGCGGCGCATCCCATCCCTGAGGTGATCCGCGGAATCGACGCGTTCACGCTGGGCGTGCGGTCGGTCAATCCGAAGGCGACCGTCCACGTCGTCTGGAGCAACACCTGGTACGATCCCGCGCAGGAGAAGGAAGCCGCGGACAGCCTGCTCAGCGTCGGTGCCGACGTGTTGACGCAGCACCAGGACTCGCCGGCGACCGTCCAGGCGGCGGCCGCCGTCGGCAAGTTCGCGATCGGGTACAACTCCGACATGAGCCGCTTCGGCCCCAAGGCGTTCCTCACCGCTCCGGTGTGGCACTGGGGATCGATGTATGCGTACATCGCCAAACAGGTCGAGGCCGGGACGTTCCACGGCGAGGACTTGTGGTGGGGCATGGACCGGGGCACCGTAGACATCGCGCCAATCGGCCCGATGGTGCCGACCGCAACGCGAGCGCTCGTCGCCGCGAAGCGGCAGGCGATCCTCGCCGGGACGCTCGACGAGTTCGCCGGACCGATCAAAGATCAGATGGGCATGGTGAAGGTGCCGGCCGGCGGCACCCTCGACCACGGGGCCCAGTCGTCACTCGACTGGTTCGTGCAGGGAGTCGTCGGGAAGATTCCGAGCAAGTAGACGTCTCCCTCGGGTTCCCGAACCCCGCGGGGCGTCGCCGCGCCCGGGGACGTTACGATGAGGCGGTCTTCGCCGCGGGCGCCGTCGAACGGAGCCCGGCGTCTCCTCTGAGGCGACCCGCGCGGAGCGCGACGATCTCGGCCGCGATCGCCACGGCCACTTCCTCCGGGGTGCGCGCTCCGATGTTGAGACCGATCGGCGCGTGAATTCTGGATAGCTGCTCCTCGGAGACCCCGGCCTCGACGAGCTTCCGCACCCGCGCCTCGTGCGTGCGTCGGCTCCCGAGGGCCCCGATGTAGGCCGCGGGCGTGGCGAGCGCGACCTGCAGCAGCGGGATGTCGAACTTCGGGTCGTGGGTCAGCACGCAGATTGCGGTCCGGCGGTCCACGCGGGCCGCCGCCAGGAACTCGTCCGGCCACCGGACGACGATCTCGTCCGGGCTCGGAAGCCGGTCCCGCGTGGCGAGCGCGGCGCGCGCGTCGCACACAACGACCCGGTATCCGAGGAACTTGCCGATGCGCGCCACCGCGTCGGCCTGCGTGGTTGCGCCGAAGACGTACATCTGCGGCGACGGGGCGAACGACTCGATGAACACCTCCGCGGGTTCGCGCTCCCCCGCGAGCACGTACGACCGCGCCCCGGTCTGCGCCTGCTCGAGCATCGCGCGCGCGTCGGCGGTTGCCGCCTGTTCCAGGCGTGCGTCGCCGAGGCGGCCGGCGGTCGCCTGCGAACTCACCAGCATCATCGTGCCCGGGCGCGTTCCGGTCACCGCGGTGACGAGGGCGGCCGCTTCCTCCCGGTCCGCAGCGTTCGCGAGCCGGGCGAGGATCTCCCCGGCTGGCGGATCGACCGGGTGGATGAAGACGTGGACGGTGCCGCCGCAGGAGAGCCCGACTGCGATCCCGTCCTCGTCGCTGATCCCGTACGTCACGCGCCTGGGTGTTCCGGACCGCATAGCCTCGAGGGCCTCCTCGATGACCGCGGTCTCCACGCACCCGCCCGACACGGATCCGAGCACTTCGGCGTCCTCGGTCACCGCAAGGGTTGCACCTGGGTCCCGAGGCGCCGACCGTTCCGTCGCGACGACCGTCGCGAGGGCGACCTTCCTGCCCCCGGCGGTCCAGCGCACTACCTGGTCGAGGATGTCTTTCACGGCGCTCTCTCCCTTCGCCCTGCGGCAGCGCGCCTCCTCCGACGCCCGCGCCGCGGCGCTTAGGCGCCGCCCGCGGTCCGCGCGGCGCTCGACAGCCCTCCGGCGAGGCGCTCGCGCAGCGCATACCGCATGATTTTGCCCGTCGGCGTGTGCGGGAGCGCGTCGACCAGCTCCAACCGCTTGGGCCACTTGTACCGGGCCAGCCCCTTCTCGGCCAGGAAGTCCCGGATCTCCGTGAGGGTGAGGGACGCACCCCCATGCGGGACGACGAAGGCGCACCCCTGCTGCCCTGCGCGAGGGGCGGGCATGGCGACTACGGCTACGTGGGCGACCTTGGGGTGCTGGTACAGGAGTTCCTCCACCTCGCGCGGATCGAGCTTCTGTCCGCCGCGGTTGATCATGTCGTCGGTGCGGGCGACGTAGGTGAAGGTGTCGCCGGGATTCCGCACCATGATGTCGCCGGACATGAACCACCCGTCCGGTTGAAACCGCTCGGCGATGAACTGCGGCTGCCGGTAGTACCCCGGCGAGAAGTTGGGGCCTCGCCCCCAGAACTCGCCGCGCTCCCCGGGTGCGGCGGTGCGTCCGCCGTCGCCGACGACACGCCACTCCCATCCGGGTCCGGTCCGGCCGACGGTGACGCTCGTCACTTCCAGCGGGTCGGTCGGCGTCGTGAACGTGTGCGCCAGCCCCTCCGTCCACCCGTAGAACGCCGCGAGCGCGCATCCCAGGCGCGCCTGCAACCGGCGGAGGATTTCGACCGGACACGGCGCGCCCGCGTACATCAGGAAGCGCAGCGACGACAGATCCCGCGCGTCCAGGTCCGGGCTCCGCGCGATGTCGAGCAGCATCGGCGGCGCGCCGACCAGGTGCGTGACCTGGTACCGCTCGACGAGCTCCAACGCCTTCGCGGCGTCCCACGCCTCCAGCAGCACCAGCGACGAGCCCGCCGCGAGTGCGCCCGTGAGGAGCGGGATGCCGAACGCGGTGAGGTGCGTGAAGGGCGTCACCACCAGCCACCGATCCGTCGGCCCCAGCTCGAACGCCTCGACATACTTCCGGCAGGCGTTCAACAGATTTGCGTGGACGTGCATCACACCCTTCGGGCGGCTGGTGGTCCCCGAGGTGAACATCAGCACGAAGAGGTCCGTCGAGACGGGATCCGGCGCCGCAACCGCGTCGCCGCGGTGCGTCTCCACCAGCTCGCGAAACGCGAGTTCCCCCGCCCCGCGTACGGCGATGATGTCGCGCAGATGCGGCAGCGCGGTCCGCACCTGACGGGCGAGCGCCACATGATCGGTACCCCGATACTCGCGGGGCACGACGACACCCCGCGCTTGCGTGAGGCCGAGAATGTACTCCATCTCAAAGGAGCGGTACGGGGGATGGATCAAGGTGGGCAGCACGCCGGCCCGAACCGCGCCGAGCACGGCGACGCAGAACTCACTCCAGTTGGGCAACTGTATGCCGAGGCAGTCGCCGGGCCGGTAGCCGAGATCCAGCAGGGCCGCCGCAAACGCCTCGCTCTGCGCCTTCAGGGCGCCCCAGGTCATCGTCGCCCCGTCCTGATCGACGATCACCGGGACGTCCGGCCGGGATGCCGCCTGGGCCGCCGCGAGGTCCCAGTACGTGTCCAACGACCACTCACCGGTCTTCAGATACCCCTGCACCCGCTCTGGCGTGAGGACCGTGTCCGGTCGACTGGCCAACTCGAACGCCCGCTGAAGCGTCAGCGCCGCCTTCTCCCCGGTGGTCATGGCGGACCTCCCGTGGCCGGGGATCTGCGCCCCGGCCGATCTCGGCGTCGCGCAGGCCAGCCCAACCAAAAAAAGCCGACCTCGACGCCGGTTCCGACCGCACGCCGCGGAGACCTGAACAGGCCCCTGCCGCCAAACGTACCGAACCGGCCGCGACGCGTCTATCGGGCGCGAACCCGATCTCTTCGCCGCCGCAAGGGCCCAGGTGCGACGGGCTGAGCCACAGCGTGCGGCCGACCATCGGCCGCACGCGTGGGGGCGAACCCGCCGGTGGTCGCATCGAACCGCCCCGACACAGCGACTGGCCCTACATCATCGCCCGCGTCGCGCCGCCGTCGATCAGGATCGTGGTTCCCGTGATGAAGCTCGCCTGATCCGACGCCAAGAACACCGCCATGTTAGCGAACTCGCGGGGTTCGCCGTACCGCCCCGCGGGGATGGTCGCGATGGCTTGCCGCTCGACCTCATCGGCAGTCTTGCCGGCCGCCTTAGCCACGGTCTCGTCAAGGGCACGTGTCCGGTCGGTCCGGATGCGGCCCGGCGCGAGGTTGTTCACGAGGATCTTGTAGGGCGCGAGTTCGAACGACAACGTCTTCGTCAACGCCACGACGCCGGAGCGGAACACATTGCTCAACACCAGTTGAGGGATCGGGATCTTCACGCCGGACGTGATGACCGTCAGGATCCGCCCGCCGCCCTGCGCCTTCATCGGTTCGACCGCCCCACGGATGAGCCGCACGGCGCTCATCAGGTTCTGCTGAAACGCCTGCTCCCACTGCGCGTCGGTCAGCGTGAGCCCCGACCCCGTCGGGGGTCCGCCGGCGTTGGCAACCAGGATGTCGAGGCGCCCAAACTGCGTGCGCGCCGTCTCCAGCAGGCGCTGCGCGCCCTCCGGCCGCGCCACGTCCGCGACCACCCCGACGGTCCTGCGGCGGGTGGATGTCGCCACCTCGCCGGCCGCTCGCCGAATCGCGTCCTCGCGGCGACTCCCCAGGACCACGTCCGCGCCGGCTTCCGCAAACCCCTGTGCGATCGCCCGTCCGATCCCGGCGCTTGCGCCCGAGACGATGGCGACACGCCCCGACAAGTCGATCTTCATCTCCGCCCCCTTTGATCAGCCGCGCCCACCCGACGCACCGGGTCGCGCGGTGATGCGACAGCATTCGATCCCGAGCGTTCCACTGTCCTGTGGCACGAGGTTCCCGCCACGGGCTTACTCGGACGCACCGTGTTGGAGGATGCGAATGTAGTTGGCGCGGTCGAACGCGGTGGGATCGCTCGTGGCCACGCGGCTCATCCGGCCGCGGATGCTCGCCACCGAGTCGAGACTGCGCACCTCGAGCCAGGACGTCAGGCCATCCAGCAGCGCTTTCATGTACCCAACGCCGTGTCGGATCAGGGCGGACGTCGTGGCCACGACATCCGCGCCCGCCAGCAGATACTTAATCACCTCGTCGGCCGTTTCCACGCCGGTGCTGGCGGCGAGGGACCCGCGCACCTGTCCGGCGAGCACGCCGATCCAGAGGAGCGGTAGGCGGATCTCGACTCGGCGGCTCAGCACCAGATCGCGTTGCAGCCGGAGCGCGGCGAGATCGATGTCCGGCTGGTAGAAGCGGTTGAACAGAACGAAGCCGTCGGCTCCGGCCTGGTCGAGCGCGCGCACCGTGTGCCCGACGGCGCTGAAGTACGGGCCCAGCTTCATCGCCACGGGCACCGACGCGACCCGTTTCACCGCCGCCAGCACGTCGAAGTAGTGCTGCTCGACCTGGGATCCGCTCAGCGACAGGTCGGACGGCAGGAGGTACACGTTCAGCTCGATCGCGCTCGCGCCCGCGTCCTGCACCTGCCGGGCATAGTCGGTCCACCCCTCGCCGGTGATACCGTTGAGGCTCGCGATCACCGGGATGTCCACTGCCTCGCGCGCACGGCGGATCAGGTTCAGGTATTGGTGCGTGCCGGCGCCGTATGCGCTGCTGGGCGGAAAATAGGATGCCGCCTCGGGCTGGCTCTCGGTGCCAGCGCCGAGCAGTCGCTCGAACGCGAGCGCCTCCTGCGCAATCTGCTCTTCGAAAATGGACGGCAGCACGACCGCGCCCGCGCCGCTGTCTTCGAGCCTGCGAATGTTATCGAGCTCCAAGGCGAGCGGCGACGCCGACGCGATCAGCGGGGTCCTCAGCGTGAGACCGAGATACGTCGTAGACAGATTCACCGGCCACCATCCTTCGTGCAGGCCTTCTGCGCGTCCCATAAGTACTTCGCGCCCGGGCGACGCGTGCCTCGTCGGGCACACCCGCCTCCGGGTATCACGTCGGCGGGAGACACGGCCAGCAGATCGGTGCGGCGTCACGCGGAGCCCAGCCGCGCGTGCGGCAGGAATTCCGTAGCCGGTCTCGGAACTCCCCATTTGGGGAACAATAACGAACGAACCCATGCGCCGCACACACTCTTCGCAGCCTTGGAGGCTCGCATCGGCCCCCGCGAGCGCACGCCGCCTGCTCTGCCTCGCGGCGGCGGCGGGGCTTGTTCTTCTTCAGGGGTCAACCGCAGGGATTGCTCAGTCGTATTCCATTCCCATCTCGCAGCCCGCGCCCGAGCCGAGCGGACCGGCACCGGGCGGGTCAACGCCCGGCACACCGATCCCGGGGACCCCGGCACCCGGTGGACCGGTGCCTGGGGGTCCGGTCCAGGTGAGCGTCACCGGCGGTCCCGCCCCCGTCAACACGCAGCGCCTCGGCATCGAAACCGCGGTCCGCGAGATGGTGCCCGAAGCGCGCGCGGCCCAGGTGACGCTGGTCTCGGCCGCGCCCGCGCTTGCTCCGCTGGACCCGTCCGCGGACGAGACCGTCCAGGCGACGGTCCAAGTCCTCGCGCCGGCACGCTCGCCCGAACGCGTGACGCTGCCGGTCGCGCTGGTGAACGTGGCGGCGCAGTGGTCGGACGCGCAGGTCCTGCTCGTCAGCAACAGCCCGGAGCGAATCGCGTTCGGGAAGGTGCTGTATAACGCGTCGCTCCCGAATGGGCAGACGGTCCGGCTCCTCTATCATCATCAGAACGGCTCGACGACGCAGCGCATGACGATCGAGGTTGCCTTGAGCAACCCTGCTCGGTCGCCGATTACGCTCTGGGTCAACGGGGCGAGCGGCGGGCCCGCCGCCGACGAGCTGTTGATCGGGCACGCCGCGGCGTACCGGTTCCTCGAACAGTACGGGCTTCACGCCGGCTTCCTGTTGCAGATCCCCGCGAACACGACCGTGCCGCTGCTGGTGCATGATCTGCCCCCGCTTGGCGTCGTCAGCGGAATCGCGCAGTTCACCCTCGTCGACGGCGATCGCCTGAATCTGCAGGTGTTCGCGCGGCTCGCGGGCGAGATGGATCCACCGACGGAGAGCTTCCAGTCCGACTTTGACAACGTGCATCAGCGCGGGGCCTTCACGGGTCCGAAGATTGAGCGCTCGCTGACGTTCGCCGCAGGCGGGCCACCGGTGCTCATGACCCTGGGAGACAACGCCGATCTGCTTCACGAGGGCGCCACGGGCATCGCGCTCCAGGGCAACTACGGGGTGATCTACACCTTCAACGTGCTGGTCAGCAATCCCACGTCGGACCCCGCCGTCGCCGCGCTCGTCATGCACGCGGACGGGGGGCAGGCGCGGGGTACGTTCCTCATCGACAACCAACTCATCAACGGCCCGACCGTCCAGCCGAACGCGCCGCAGGTGATCACAACGATCCACTTGGCGCCGGGCGCCAGCCGAACGCTCCGGGTCACGACGATGCCGGAGAGCGGATCGAACTACCCCGTCCACCTCCTCCTCGGCCCGCCGCCGTAGGCGCGCTGCCGGGCCGGGGCGCGTTACCGAGACTCGCTGCCGGCGCCCTCTACCACGCCACGTAGGTTTCCGACGCGCCCTCCCCGGTCCACGCGAACGGACGGCCGTCGATCGTTCCGCTGACATCGTCCACGGTCCGCAGCTGCAGGAACGCGCGCTCCCGTACCGCGCCGCCGCTCGCGCCCAGCGGCGAACTGGCCAGCGCGTCCCACACGCGAGCGCGTACGTGGACCCGGTCAGAACCGGACGCGGCGTCGAGGTCGATCTCGCCCGGAACGCGCACGTGGCGGCCCCGCATCACCGGCCCGGCGTGCCACCCGTGGTAGGCGAGACGCTTCACCTCGAACACGCCTACGAAACCGTTAGCGGCGGCGGTCTCTGGCGCCCACAGGAACAGCGCCGCCGGGCGCACGGCGGCGGCGAGGCCCTCTTCCGGGGCGTGCAGCGCGCCGTAGAGCATCGCGCCGGTCCCGGCGGACGCCTCTCCCCATTCCCAGGTGACGCCGCGCCACGTGCCCCAGTTGTGGTCGTGGTACGCTTCGGCGCGCGTCAAACGCAGCACCCCGCCTCGCGTGGCGATCGTACCGGTGAGCCATCCACGCAGCACCGGGACGACGTAGCCTGATCGCAACGCGCTCTCCTCGGTTTCCGCGGGCGGCAGGTACAGACCGGGGACCGGTGTGAGCGTCAGGTCGGCGTCGAGCCGAGGGTCGCGCACCACGATCCGATAGCCGCCTGACGAGACCCAGACGCGTGCCGGGCCGATCCGCTGGGCCGCGGTCGCCGTCGCAAGATCGCGCGGCCTGACGGCCGCCGCAACGACAACGTCCTCGACCGGCTGCCCCGGTCGCCGGAGGCGCAACACGATCGCCCCCCGTCCCGTTCCGCCGGCGAACAGCGTGAGATAGCCGTACGTCCGGGACGCCGGATCCAGAAAGGTCAGGTAGTCCCACTCGGCCCACGTCGCCCGCTCTGCCGCCGTGGGTTCGTGGAACCCGTCGATCCGATCGTAGAAGGCCGTCGAGACGGGATTCAGCCACGCGCGGTCCGCCCTGGTATCCGACGCGCCGGGCACGCCCTCGTGCGCACCGGCGGCGCGGTCGAGCGACGGCACGCCCGCCGACGCGACGGCCGGCGCGACTCGCGCGCGCACGCGGACGTAGATTTGGCGGTCGCGCATCTCGGGCGCCGCGCTCGCGACCGCGGCGCCGAACCGCGGCCCGAGCAGCACCTCACGGGTGACGAACGCGGCGTTCGGAATCGAGAAATAGAGGCCGGTTACGCCGTTGACCTTCAGCACCGCGGGGTCGACACCCGCAGGCAACAGGACGAGATCGCCGCCGGCGGCGAGGTTGGGATCACGCGCCTGCGCGAGCAGCGCCTCCCCCACCGAGAGCAGCGAAATCATCACGGCAACGCCCATGCCGTACCCCAGCAGCAGGAGCGCGGCCCGCCACGGCCGGTCCGCCAAGCTGCGCCAGGCGAGCAGCCAAGGCACCCGTGTCATGCGATCGCGCCGTCCTTCATCCGGACCGCGCGGTCCGCCATCCCCGCGAGCTCGGGGTTATGGGTCACCATCACGACCGCGATCCCGTCGCGGCTCAGGTCATGCAGCAGCGCGCCGATCTCGTGACCGGTCGCCTCGTCGAGCTCACCGGTAGGCTCGTCCGCGAGCACGATCTGGGGGCGATTCGCGAGGGCCCGCGCAATCGCCGCGCGCTGCATCTCGCCCCCGCTGAGCTGGCCGGGGCGGTGGTGCACCCGGGCCGCTAGGCCGACGCGCCCGAGCAGCGCCCTGGCGCGGTCGCGCCGCTCGGCCTGCGGCACGCCGGCCTCCATCATCGGCAGCAGCACGTTCTCCTCGGCCGTCAGCATCGGCAGCAGGAAAAATCGTTGAAACACAAACCCGATGTGGAACAGCCGCAGCCGCGCCAGCGCTGCGTCCGTCAGGTGTGCCGTGTCGTGGCCGAGCACGTCGACGCGTCCCGCGGTCGGCACGTCCACCCCACCGAGGAGGTGCAAGAGCGTGGATTTGCCGCACCCGCTGGGGCCAAGGATCGCAAGGCAGACGCCGCGTTCGACCTCGAGGCTCACGCCCCGGAGCGCGTGCACGACACCGCCCGGCATCTCGTAGTGTTTCGCGACATCGCGGGCCGACACGACCACGCGTCCCGTCGCCTCCGGACCGCCGGCCGCCCCGTTGCGCCCGGCGATCACGACTGCACCTCCGCGTGCAGCGTCGTGGCGATCCTGAGGCGAGACGCGACCACGGCGGGGTACAGACCGCCGGCCGCCCCGGTCCCGATCAGCAGCGCGACGGTGCGGGTCACGGCCGCCGCGGTCAACGTGAAGAAGTGGAGGCTCTCCGGCACCCCGGGCGCACCGCGCAGGATCGCATCGAGGTTGCCGCTGATCCCGAGTCCGAGCAGGAACGCGCCCGGCAGACTGACGACACTGAGGGCCACCCCCTCGAGGACGATCACGGCCCCGACGCGACTCCGCGTCATCCCGAGCGCGCGCAGGACGGCGATTTCTCCGAGGCGCTCGCCGAGCGACAGCGTCACGATCGCCGTGATCAGCAGGAAGGACACCGCGAGGCTGAGGGTGCTGAGGATCAGCGCGAACTGGTTGAAGTAGGTGAGCCGCCCGCCCGCCCGTGCGATGAATCGCCCGACGCTCAGCGCATCGACACGGGGATCGCGCGCGTTAGTCCACGCGACCACCGCGCCGACGCGTGCGGGGTCCGAGATTCGGACCAGAATCAGCGACGCGGCGCCCGGCGCGACATCCCGCACCCGGCGGAGATCCATGGTGCGCAGCGCGATCGACCGCTGGGTCGCGAGATCGACGTAGAAGTCTGCGATGCCGACGACCCGCGCGCGCAGCGACCCGGACGCCCCGTTCAGCCCGGGGACCGGCGCGCCGGACAGCACCAGGTCGTCGCCGATCCGCACCCCGTCGAGATGCGCCATGTTCCGATTGACGACGACGGCCACCGTGGCGCCCGTCCCGTTCGGGGGTTCGTCGCGCCCTCCGCTCGGAAGGTCGCGGCCCTGCAGCACCGTGTACACCCCGCTGCCGCCGTCCGGGACGCCGAGCGCGAACGAGGCAAACGTCGCGCGCCCCCGGCCGACGTAGACGTTGGTCGCGACGACCGGGACCGCGGCCGTGACGCCGGGACGTCCCGCGATGCCCGCGGCGAGCCGATCCGCATCCGGGATCTGCGCGTCCCCGGAGAACGGCAACGTGCCTTTCGGGACGACGCGAATCGCGAACCCGAGACGGCCGAGGAGCTGGCCGAGGCTTGCCTCCAACCCACCCGCCAGCATCGTCATGTCGAGCAGCAGCGCGCCGGTCACGCACAGCCCGAGCACCACGAGCGCGGTGCGGACCGGGTTTCGGCGCAGCGTCCGCGAGGCGAGGAACCCGAGTGCGGTCATCGCGGGGCTACCGCCCGAGTTGATCGAGCGGCCGGCGCCGGAGCAGCCGCCACGCGGTCGCGGCGCCCGCCGCGACCCCGAGCACCACCGACAGCGCGACCGCCTCGGCCACGAGCGGCCAGGTGATCTGCGAGAACACGAGCGGCGTGTCGAACAGCCGCTGGTAGTAGAGGTTGATCGCGGCCGACAGAACGTACCCGAGCCCGACACCGACGAGGCTGCCCGCGAGCGCGACCCCGGACGCGATCAGGAGCACCGCGGCCGCGACGCTGCGACGCGAGATCCCGACGAGCCGCATCAACCCCACCTGGCGCCGCATCTCCTCGCCGCGGAGAGTCATGATGGCAAGGAGGAACACGCTGCTTGCGACGATCGTGACGACACTGATGGCACGGTGGAAGCGCGCGATCACTTCGAAGGTGGTGGACCCGCGTGCCGCCAGGTCCGCGGCGGTGTAGGCGCGGAATCCGAGCGGAAACGCGTTGAGGCGGGCCGTCACGTCGGTCCCGCGCGCCGGCGGTCGCACGCGGACGACGATGCTGTCCACGTCATCTCGGCCGCCGTCGAGCGCTTGGAGATCCGGCAGGTGGAGCCGCACGTCTACGCGCGTGCGCGAGATTTCGGTCGGGTATTCGGCCGGGCGGTAGATCTGTGCCACGCGAAACGCACGCCACGGCCCCGCCGCCGTGAGCGACAGCTCCACGAGATCGCCGGCGGTGACCCCGAGCAGCCGCGCGGATCGGTCCGTGAGCGCCAGCGGTGGCGCGGCGGTGTCGGCCACCGCCGCCGCAGCCGTTCCGGCTCTTGACGGTGGCCCACCCTGCGCCGCACCGGGCGCGCGGAGGGGCCACAGACCGGACGTGAGGACCCCGACCAGCAGCCCGACCGATAGCACCACGATGGCTCGACGCCGCAGGTCTGAAACCCTGTTGTAAACGCGGGGACGCACCCTTCCATGATAGCAAGCAGCGTGCCTGCGCGTATCACATCGCTGCTACGCGGGGCGCGGCAGGGGTTCGACGCCACACCGTCGGGTAAAACGGGGCGGTGGGATCAGTCGTCCCGCGTTCGGCCCGGATCGTCCCGTTCCGCGGCCACCTTGAGCGGTCCCACCAGGCGGTCGTAGGTCGCGGTCAGATCCTCCGGCAACACCTTCACCTCGCCGACCACGGGCATGAAGTTGGTGTCGCCAATCCAGCGGGGCACCACGTGGATGTGCAGGTGGTCATCGATCCCGGCACCCGCGGCGCGTCCCAAATTCATGCCGACGTTGAAGCCCTCGGGCCGGTACTCTCCGGTGACCGCCTGCATCGACGCCGTCATCAGATGGAACAGCTCGAGCCGTTCGTCCGCGGTGAGGACGTCGGGGCGCGCCACGTGCCGCCGCGGCACGACCATCAGGTGGCTCGAGTTATAGGGGAACGCATTCAGGATGACGAACGCGTGCCGGCCCTGATACAGGACACCGTGCTCCCGGTCGCGCCCCTCGCTCGGGAGCGAGCAGAAGATGCACCCCTCGGTCCGGGACGCTTTAATGTACTGAAGCCTCCACGGCGCCCACAGCTGCTTCACCCGGCCTGGCCCCGCCGAAGCTGCACCAGCGCTTCCTGGGCGGCCGCCTGCTCGGCCTCCTTCTTGCTCCGGCCCCGACCCTCGCCGAGGGTCCGCCCGCTCACCTCGACGACCGCCACGAAGACGCGGCTGTGGTCGGGTCCCTCCTGGCCCGTGATCCGGTACCGGGGCAGGCGGCGTTCCCGCTGCTGAACGAGTTCCTGCAACTGGCTCTTGTAGTCCCCTTCCCCCGGCTCTTCGAGTCGCGCCAGGTCCTCGGCGAACCACCGCATCACGCAGTGGTGCGCCACGCCGTAGCCCGAGTCGACGTACACCGCGCCGACGACGGCCTCGAGCACGTCGGCGAGCAGCGACACTCGGCTGCGCCCGCCGCCCTTTTCTTCCCCGCGGCCCAGCACCAAGTATCGCCCGAGGTCCATCGCCCGTGCCACGTGCGCCAGCGGCCCCTCGCTGACGACCGCCGCGCGCAGCCGCGCGAGATCGCCCTCGAGACGAGTTGGGAACATCCGGTACAGGTGGTCGCTGATCGCCAGGTTCAGGACAGCGTCGCCGAGGAACTCCAACCGCTCGTAGTTGTCACCGTGTTGGCTGCGGGCGTCGGAGCCCACGGACCCGTGGACGAGCGCTGTGTGCAGCAGCGACCGATCGCGAAAGCGCACGTCGAGCTTCGTCTCGAGTTCGGCCAATAGCGCTTCCCGTTCCGGCGACAGCACGCCGGGACTGCCAGGGGGCAGTCCGTTCACAGTCAGGACGGCCTCCGCACGATCAGGATCGCGTTGTGGCCGCCGAAGCCGAACGCGTTCGACATCGCGATGTCCACGCGTGCCGCGCGGGCGACGTTGGGAATGTAGTCCAGGTCGCAGTCGGGATCGGGCACTTCGTAGTTGATCGTCGGCGGCAGTTTCTCACGCTCGATCGCAAGGGCGCAGGCGATCAGCTCGACCCCGCCGGCGGCGCCCAGGAGATGGGCGGTCATCGATTTGGTCGAGCTGACCGGGATGCGCTTCGCGGCGTCGCCGAACACGCGCTTGATCGCGAGCGTCTCAAACTTGTCGTTGTACACCGTACTCGTGCCGTGGGCGTTGATGTAGCCGATCTCGGCCGGCTCGACGCGCGCGTCGTCGAGGGCCATTTCGATCGCCCGCCCTGCGCCGTCTCCTTCGGGGTCTGGCTGGGTGATGTGGTACGCATCCGCGCTCATGCCGTACCCCGCGAGCTCCGCATAGATCCGGGCGCCGCGGCGCTCCGCGTGTTCCCATGCCTCCAACAGCACGACGCCCGCGCCTTCTCCCATGACGAACCCGTCCCGACCGGCATCGAACGGGCGGCACGCCTGCGCAGGTGCATCGTTGCGCAGACTGAGCGCTTTCATCGAGCAGAACCCCGCCAGGCTCAACGGGGTGATCGCTGCCTCCGCCCCGCCGCAGATCATCGCGTCGGCACCGCCCCGTTGAATGATGCGCAGCGCTTCGCCGACCGCGTGCCCGCCCGTGGCGCAGGCGGACACGATCGAGAAGTTCGGGCCGCGCGCGCCCACCTGGATACTGACGGCGCCCGAGGCCATGTTGATGATCATCATCGGGGCGAAGAACGGACTGACGCGGCCGGGGCCCCGGTCCCTGAGGATGTCGTGTTGCTCTTCCCAGGTGTGCGCCCCGCCGATGCCTGACCCGATCACGACGCCCACGCGGTCACGGTTCTGCGGGCCGATCGCAAACCCCGCGTCGTCCAGGGCCAGCCGCGTCGCGGCGATCGCGAGATGCACGAACCGGTCGTTGCGGCGAACTTCCTTCCGATCGAGGTACGCCGACGGATCGAAATCGGCCACTTCCGCCGCGATCTGGCAGTCGAACGGCGTGGGATCAAAGGACACGATCCGGCGCACGCCCGACCGCCCCTCCATGAGGGCGTTCCAGAACGCGTCCTTACCCGTGCCGATCGGGCTGACGACACCGACACCGGTAACGGCTACGCGCCGACCCATTTCCGCTCCATCGTGTCCAGGCTGTCGCCCCTCGCAATCTCCGAGCCCACGCGGCTACTCTGCCGGCGCCTCGGTGTGACTCTCGATGTACTTCACGGCCTCCCCGACCGTGGCGATCTTCTCGGCGTCTTCGTCGGGGATTTCTAGGTCGAACTCCTCCTCGAGCGCCATCACCAGTTCGACCACGTCGAGCGAATCCGCGCCGAGGTCCTCCACGAACTTGGACTGCGGCGTCACCTCCCCCGCCTCGACGCCCAACTGCTCTACGACGATCGCCTTGACCCGATCGAACACCGGTGCCATCCTACCACCCCCTGAGTCTTCCGTCCGCTGTACCGCCCGCTGCCACGCTGCCGCGCTACATTCGGCCCGGAGCGCGGCGTTGCCGTCTACCGCATCACGCACCCGCCGTCCACGTTCAAGACTTGTCCCGTAATGTACGACGCTTCGTCCGACGCTAAGAACGCCACCGCTGCGGCGACTTCTTCCGGTCGCCCCGTCCGACCCATCGGGATGTGGCTCAACACCCGCGCGCGCTGTTCCTCGCTCAACCCCGCGGTCAAGACCGTCTCGACATACCCGGGGGCGATCACGTTCGCGGTGATCCCCCGCGCGGCCACTTCCCACGCGATCGCCTTGGTGAACCCGATGACGCCCGCCTTGGCCGCGATGTAGTTCGCCTGCCCCACGTTCCCGACCTCCGCGACGATCGAGCTGATGTTGATGATACGGCCCCGTCGCTGGCGGACCATTTCCCGTAGCACGGCGCGGGTGCAGTAGAACGTCCCGTGCAGGTTGATCGCCAAGATCTCGTGCCAATCCTCGTCCTTCATGCGGAGCAGCAGACCATCCTTCGTCAGCCCGGCGTTGTTGACCAGGATGTCCAACCGGCCCCGCCACTCGAGGGCCTCGGCGCAGAGCTTCCGGCAGGCCTCGGCAGACGTCACGTCGCCGCGCAGCAGCACGCCGGTCCCGCCGGCATCCGTGATCCGGCGCAGCGTCTGTTCCGCACCGGCCGCGTTGCCACGGTAGTGCACCGCCACCGCGACACCGTCGCACGCGAGCCGCTCCGCGATCGCTCCGCCGATGCCGCCCGATGCCCCCGTGACCAGCGCGACCCGCGTGTCCGCGCTCACCCGATCCGCCGCCTCACGACGTCCGTGTCCTGCCATGTCCGCATCAGAGGGCCCCGCCTCCAGACGTCCCCTTCATCCCAGCGAGGGCTTGGGGTGGGCGAGCGAACCCGTCGCGCGGGCCAGCGCCGCCGCCGTGGTCTCGCGCGATGCGAGGTCTTCGACGTGCCACACCTCGGCCTCGACCGTGCGGCGAATCATGCCGCCGAGCGTCGTTCCGGGGCCGAACTCCACGAACGCGCGCACGCCGGCGGCGTGCATGGCGCGGACCGACTGCTCCCACAGCACGGGCGACGCCATCTGCGCCAGCAGCGCCCGCCGGATCTCATCGGCCGTGCGGACCGGCGCCGCCGAGACGTTTGCGAAGACGGGAATGCGCGCCGGCCGGATCGGCGTTCGCTCGAGCTCCCCGGCAAGGCGATCGGCCGCCGGCCGCATCAGGCTCGTATGGAAGGGGGCGCTCACCGCCAGCGGCATCGCCCGGCGGGCGCCGAGCGTTTTCGCGGTCTCGAGCGCTGCCCGTACCGCCGCGGCGTCACCGCCGATCACGACCTGGCCCGGGCTGTTGAAGTTGGAGGGCTCCGCAACCCCGAGGTGCGCGTGCGGCGCGCAGGCGCCGCGCGCCTGTGCTGGGGTCAAGCCGATCACCGCCGCCATCATCGTGTCACGTCCCGCACACGCCTCCTGCATGTAGATGCCGCGCAGGCGCACCAGCTTTACTGCGTCCTCCATCTCCAGCGCGCCGGCGCAGACGAGGGCTGTGTATTCTCCGAGGCTCAGTCCGGCGGCACAATCCGGCTGGAACGGCATCGCAGCCAGGCACGCGAGGCTGGTGACGAGGATCGCGGGTTGCGTATTCGCGGTCGCGCGAAGTGCCTCCTCCGATCCGGCGGCGCACAACGCCAGCACGTCGAACCCCAGCGCCGCGCCCGCACGGTCGAACACCTCGCGCGCCGGCGTGCACCGCTCCGCCAGCTCCCGCCCCATGCCGACGTACTGCGCGCCCTGTCCGGGAAACACCGCGGCGAGTCGCACCGGCTAGGCCACCCCGCGAGTGCGCGGGGACACTGCGCGCGCTTGGGGACCCCGGGCGGGTTCGGAGGGGAAGGTCACCGATGCGCTCCTAGTCCGCGCGAATGCCCTGAGAGACCGCGGGCTCCGCGAGCCGGCCCACGTCCTCGCGAATCGCGTCGACCATCCGCGCGCGCACCGACTCGGCGGCCAGCGCGACGGCGTTGCGGATCGCCTTCGCCTTCGAACTGCCGTGGCTGATGATGCAGACGCCGTTCACGCCGAGCAGCGGGGCCCCCCCGTACTCGGTATAGTCCATGCGTCGTCGCACCGCCCGCAGCCCGGGCGCCGCGAGCAGGACGCCGAGCCGCACGCGCACCCCGCGGGTGAGCTCCTCCCGCAGCAGCGTGAAGATCCCCAGCGCCAGCCCTTCCCCGAACTTCAGCACCAGGTTCCCGACGAACCCGTCGCACACCACGACGTCGGCGACCCCGTCGAAGAACTCCCGCCCTTCGACGTTCCCGATGAACCGCAGGCCGGATTGCCGGAGGAGCTCGCCGGCCCGAATCACAAGATCGTTGCCCTTCGTCTCTTCGGTGCCGTTGCTGAGCACGCCGACCCGAGGCTCCGAGATGCCGAGGACGCGCGCGTAGACGCTGCCCATGACCGCGAACTGTACGAGATGCTTTGGCCGGCAATCGACGTTCGCACCGACGTCCACGAGAATGGCCCGTCCGCGGGTGGTGGGCAGGGCGGCCGCGATCGCCGGGCGGTCGATGCCCTCGACGCGGCCCAAGCCGAACAGGGCGGCCGCCATCGCCGCGCCGGTGTTGCCGGCGCTCACCATCGCGTCGGCCTCCCCGCGATGCACGAGGTCGACCGCGACGGGGATCGACGCCCGCCGTTTCCGACGGAGCGCCATGGCCGGCGCCTCGGCCATCTCGATGACCTCGGGCGCCTCCTCGATGCGCACTCCCTGCGATCCGCCCGCGTGGCGGAGCTCCTCCTCCAGCAGACGGGTCGGCCCGACGAGGGTCACGTCGACCCCGAGGGTCCGCGCTGCCTCGACCGCGCCCGCCACGATCTCGCGCGGCGCGTGGTCGCCACCCATCGCGTCGACTGCCACCCGCATTCCGCGTGCCCGCGTATTCATCGAGTCGACGGCCCGACCGCTCAGGCCTTCGACTTCTCCTCGTCCTCCCGCACCTCGAGGACCTGTCGCCCGGCGTACGTCCCGCACGTCGGGCAGACTCGGTGCGGCACCATCGGCGCATGGCACTTCGGACAGCGCACGAGGGTCACCGCGTGCACCTTGAAGTGGGCGCGCCGCTTGGCCGTCCTCGACTTGCTGAACCGCCGCTTCGTCAGTCCCATCGGTCACTCTCCTTCTCCGCGCCGGCGCTCGGTCCCGCGCGTCCGCTTCTTGTTGCCCGGAGACGAGCTCTCTGTCGTCCCCGCCCACTCCCGCAGCGCCTGCAACCGAGGGTCAATCTCGTCGGCCTCGCAGCCGCACGGTCCGGTGTTACGGTCGGCGCCGCACGTCGGGCAGAGCCCGCGGCAGGCCGGCGAGCACCGCGGGGCGATCGGAAGCGCGAGCGTCAGGTGCTGGCGGATCACCTCGGTCAAATCCACCACGTCGCCCGGTTCGATCGGGGAGACGAAGTCGTCCGGTCCAAGCGCCTGCTCGGCCGCGAGGTCGCGGTCCGCTCGGGCGGGGGGACGGGCAAACTCCTCATCGACCTCGACGTCGAGCGGCAGCGCAAACCGGGTCAGGCACGCACCACAGATCAGCCCGGCGGTCGCTTGCACCCGACCGTGCACGCGTACCGTGCGCCCGGTCCCGCTCACCACGAGCTCGCCCCGGACCGGGTCCGGCAGCGTCACCTCGTCGGACGGTGGATGCAGCCGTTCGCAGAACACCACCGTCCGCGCCGCGCCCGGCTCAACGAGCACGTCCCCGACGTACGCGCGCACGCCCCCACCTCACGCCGCGTGCCCGGGTATCGCTCCCGGGCACACCGGCTCATTATACGGACGCCATTTTCTCGTTGTCAAGGCGCCCCGACGCGGGACCGGCTCCGTTGCGGTCGCCCAGGATCGCCTTGCCGCGCTTGATCGTGGAGAGGACGCGCGACACCTCGGCGTCGAGCCGCTCGAAGATCTTGAGTGCGTACAGATCGGCCTGCCGCCGCACATCGTCCGCCTCGCGCCGCGCCTCCGTGCGGACCTCCTGCGCCTCGAGCTCGGCGCCCCGCACCACCTCCGCGTCCACCCCCCCGCGGGCGCGCTCCTGGGCCTCGAGGACGATGCGCCGCGCCTCGTCTTGGGCGCGCCGCAGCACGGCCTCGGCCTCCGCCTGCACCTGCTGGGCGCGCGCGGTCCCCTGAGACACGAGCGCGCGGAGCTCGGCGACCAACTGGCGCGCCTCGTCGGTGCGCGACCGGCGCCCGAAGATCGAGCCCCCGGACTCGAGCAGCGCCTCGAGCGCATCAAGACACTCGGTCGCGGACCGGGGCGACGGCGTACTCTTGGAAGTGGCCATGCGTCCTCACCTCGCGTGCGAAGATGTGATCCGGCGCAGGCGCCGCACGACGCCGGCCGGGACGAGTCCCGCCACAGATCCCCCGAACGCGGACACCTCGCGAATCAGCGTGGAGCTGAGGTATGCCAGTTCGGGGCTCGTCATCATGAACACGGTCTCGATCTCCGGACTCAACCGTTTGTTCATCGCGGCCATCTTCAGCTCGTACTCAAAGTCCATCATGGCCCGCAGCCCTCGCACAATCACGCGCGCTCCGACGCGCCGGGCGAACTCGACCGTGAGGCCGTGGAACGGCCGCACCTCGATGCCCGTCGGCCGGGTGATCGCGGCGCGCAGCATCGCGACCCGCACGTCGGCCGGAAACAGCGTGTCCTTCTCGATGTTCGTCAGCACCCCGACGATGACCCGCCCGAAGATTTGCCGGGCGCGCACGATGATGTCGAGGTGGCCGTTGTGTACGGGATCGAAGGTGCCCGGATAGAGCGCCGTCTGGGTTCGCGCCATCACGCGCCTCCGTCGGGTTCGTAGAACCACACGCCGGTTTCCCCGTAGCGCGCCGTCCGCGTCCGCCGCAACCCTGCGATTTCGCCGGGATCGTCGCGCCAGTGCCCCTCCGCGACGGCCACCGCGCCCTCGGCGAGCACGCCCGACGCGGCCACGGCCTCCAGCGCGCGCGCCTGCAATCCCTGCCCGTACGGCGGGTCCAGGACCACGACGTCGAACCGTTCCCCCTCGCGCGCAAGCGCCGCGACCGCGGTCAGCGCGTTGGCCCGCCGGACCGACGCACGCGCCTCGAGTCGGGCGGTGCGCAGGTTCTCGCGGATCACCGCCGCGCTGCGCGGGTCGCGTTCGACGAACACCGCGTCCTGCGCCCCACGGCTCAGTGCCTCGATGCCGAGCCCTCCGGTGCCGGCAAACAGATCCAGCACGCGGGCGCCCTCCAAACGGGGCGTGAGCGCGTTGAACACCGCCTCTTTGACCATGTCCGACGTGGGGCGCGTCGCGGCGCGTGCGGCCGTGCGGAGCCGCGTCCCCTTCGCGACACCTGCGGTGACCCGCACTAGCCCACCCTCGCGTTCTCGGGCCGCGCGGCCCCAAACCGCGCGTGCAGGGCGGACGCCACGTCTCGGTGCTCGGGGCGCCGTAGGGCCGGGTCCCGGGAGAGCAAAGCCGCCGCATCCTGGCGCGCCCGCTCGAGCCACGCGTGATCGCGCAGCAGATCGGCGACGCGGAGGTCGCTGACGCCGTGCTGCCGCCGATCGCCGAGCAGCTCGCCCACGCCGCGCAGCTCGAGGTCTCGCTGCGCGATCCGGAAGCCGTCCGTCGTGGCGACCATCGCCTCGAGGCGCGCCTGTCCGTCCTCGGTCTTCGGATCGCCGACGAGGATGCACGACGATTGGTGCGTGCCGCGGCCGACGCGCCCGCGCAGCTGGTGGAGCTGGGACAGGCCGAACCGATCGGCGTCCTCGATCACCATCACCGCCGCGTTCGGGACGTCGATGCCGACTTCGATCACCGTCGTGGCCACGAGCACGTCGGTGCGCCCGTCCCGGAGCGACCGCATCGCGCGGTCGCGCTCGTCCACCTTCATCCGCCCGTGGAGCACGTCCACGCGCACGCCGCGCAGCACCGTTTCCGCAAGACGCGCCCCGAGCGCGGTCGCCGCCTCGGCCTGCAGCTTGTCGGACTCTTCGATCAGGGGGCAGACGATGTAAGCCTGACGCCCGTGCGCGACCTGGTCCCGGACGAACTCATAGATCTTCGGACGCTGGGCCGTGGCGCGGGCGTAGGTGCGGATCGGCGATCGACCGGGCGGCAGTTCGTCTAGAACCGACACGTCCAGGTCGCCGTACAGCGTGAGCGCGAGCGTCCGCGGAATCGGGGTCGCCGTCATCACCAGCACGTCGGGCCGCTCCCCCTTGTAGCGCAGCGCGGCCCGCTGCGAGACCCCGAACCGGTGTTGTTCGTCGACCACCACCAAGCCGAGCCGGTGGAACGCGACGTCGCCCTCGATAAGGGCATGCGTGCCGATGACGATGTCGGCGCGGCCGTCGCGCACCTCCTCCAGCGCGTCCTCGCGCGCCGCGCGGCTGAGGCCGCCGACGAGCAGCGTGACCGTGAGTCCGAGCGGCGCCAGCAGGCCGCGGAGCGTCAGGTAGTGCTGGCCGGCGAGAATCTCCGTAGGCGCCATCAGCGCGCCCTGCGCCCCTCCGCCGACGCACCGCAACAGCGCGGTGGCCGCGACCACTGTTTTGCCGGAGCCGACGTCGCCCTGCAACAGGCGGTTCATCGGATGACGCCCATCCATGTCATGCAGGATGTCGGTCATCACCCGGTACTGCGCGCCCGTGAGCGTGTACGGGAGCCCTCGGTGAAACCGCGCGACGAGCTCGCGGGCATCCCCGTACGTGACGCCCCGGGGTTCCGCGTCCCGCGACGCCTTCTGCCGGAGGATCAACAACTGGAACAGGAGCAACTCCTCGTAGACCAGCCGGCCGCGGGCCTCGTCGTGGTCGGCCTGCGTATCCGGAAAGTGGGCCTGCCGGATCGCCCGCTCCAGCTCCGGCAGACCGTGCCGCGCCCGCAGCGCCTCGGGGAGCCACTCGCGCAGCGAGCGAGCATGGTCTTCCAACGCCCGGGCGACAATCGTGCGCATCGCGCGCTGACTGAGCCCTTCCGTGCCGGGGTACACCGGCACGATCCGCCCGACGTGGAGCGTGTCCTCCCCGTCCTCGATCGCCTCGAACTCCGGCGCGGTCATCTGGATCTCGCCAGCCTGTCGCTGCACGCGCCCGTGCAGCACCACGCGGGTCCCCGCCGGCAACTGCCGCACGATGTAGCCCTGGTTGTACCAGACGACGTGCAGGATCCCGGATCCGTCGGTGACGGCCGCCTTCACGATGACGAGGCGCCGCCGGCGCGGCCGGAACTGACGGATCTGTACGACGGTCCCCTGGACGGTCTCCACGGTCCCGTGCGCCAGATCATAGATCCGGCGGAGACGGCTGCGGTCTTCGACGCGCCGGGGCAACCGGTACAGGAGGTCACCGATCGTCGCGATGCCGAGGCGTTCCTCGAGCAGGCGCGCCCGCGCGGGGCCGACGCCGCGAGCGTACTGCACGGGAGAGGAGAGGCCGATGACGCGGGCCGCGGAGGACGCAGGCGCCTGGTCGAGCGTGGCCGACGCGGGGGCCGCCTGGCGAGGCGCGGCCAGGACCTTAGCCCTCCGGACGTTCGCCATGCCGCCCGCCTCCTGCGTCGTAGTGCGCCGTCGCTCCGGGGCGTGCCTGGCCGGATGCGCGTGACTGCGGAGGCACTTCTACGCCGGGCCCGTTGCCCCTGCTCACGGTCCTGTGGTACACTGATGCGCGGCACATTGAAGGGGAGGATCTTCCATGGCACGTCGTTGCGCCGTGTGCGGCAAATCGCCCAGCACCGGCTACCTTGTCAGTCACTCGCACCACAAGACCAAGCGGCGCTTTCTGCCGAACCTGCAGCGGATCCGGATCGTGCTCAAGGGCGCCCCGCAACGCGCCCTGGTGTGCACCGCCTGCCTGAAGTCCGGTAAGGTCAAGCGGGTCGCCTGATCGCGGCGTTCGGCACCGCGCGTGCTCACATGACACGCGCGGTGCCGCGCGTCAGGTCGGCAATCAGCGCTTCCAGCTCATCCCGCCCCAGCACGTAGCGGTCACCGCAGAACCGGCACGTCACCTCCGCCTGACCCTCCTGGTTCAACAGCGCTTCCAGTTCCTGTGCCCCCAAGCTGATGAGCATCTCCTCAACGCGCTGCCGTGTGCACCGGCAGTGGAACCTGACCGGGCTGATCTCCCCAAACGACGGATCCAGCCCGCCCAGCGCGGCCGTGAGGATCTCCTCGGGCGTGCGCCCGTCGGCCACGAGCTCCGTGATCGGGGGCATCCGCTTCGCCCGCGCCTCGAGATCGGCCACGACGCCGTCGGACGCGCCGGGCAACACCTGCACGCACAGTCCACCCGCCGCGAGGACGTGGAGGTCCGGCGCGACCAGCACCCCCAGCGCCACGACGGACGGCAGCTGCTCCGACCGGGAAAAGTACGCGGCAAGGTCTTCGGCGATCTCGCCCGAGACGAGCGGCGCCGATCCGTGATATGGGCTGCGCAGCCCGACGTCCCGCGTCACATGCAGCGTGCCCCGCTTCCCCACGAGCCCGCCGACGTCGAGCTTGCGCGCCGGCGTGTCGGGCAGATCCGCCTGCGGATTCATGGCATATCCGCGGACACGCCCGTGAGCGTCGGCCTGGGCGACGATCGCCCCGATCGGCCCGTCGCCCAGCACCCGCAGCAGCACGGAGTGGCCGTCCTTGAGACCTGCGCCCAGCAACGCAGCCGCGGTCAGGCTGCGCCCCAGCGCCGCCGTGGCGGTGGCGGAGGCCGTGTGCCGGATCCGGGCGTCCTCGACCATCTGGGTGGTCACGGTCGCGACGGCCCGGATCTGCTCGCCGGCGGCCGTGCCTCGAATCATGTAGTCGTCCAAGACGTCAGCACCCCTTCGCAAGAGTTCGTTTCCGACCAATTATATCAACGATATTCGCAATTCGGCTCATCCCCGCCCGCGTCGCTCGGGGGCGTCAGAGGCGGCTACGGTCCCGCGCGCCCCCAACGCCGCTTCCCCGCCCCAGCGCGCCAGTCAGCGCAATATCAGGTAGCGAGCGGATACCCGGGCGCACGGGCCGCCGATATTGTTGAAAGTGACGGTACGCGGGTCGGCGGCGTGACGCCGAGGGAAGCAGGGTCGGCGGCGCGGCACGCGCCGAAGGACGGCAGGCGACAAGCACCATAGCGCATGGCCCCTTGGGAGGGAGAACCGCGATGAATCCGATCACAAGACGGACGTTCCTCAGGCAGGCCGGGTTGACGGCGGGCGCTTTGGCGGCGGCCCCGTTAGTGAGACTGACGCCCGGCGAAGCCGCGGATGCCGCGACCAAGACCTCCCTCAGCGTCGCGCACTGGGGCCCGTTTGTGGCACAGGTCGTCGGGGGACGCCTCGTCCGCACGCTGCCGTTTGACAAGGATCCGGACCCGAACTCGATGGTCACGGTCCTGCCCGACCTCCTGTACGGGCCGAACCGTGTCAAATACCCGATGATACGACAGGGCTTCTATCGGAACCGGTCGCGCAGCGACACCACGATGCGTGGGGTGGAGCCGTTCGTGCGTGTGTCCTGGGACGACGCGCTCGATCTCGTCGCCGACGAGATCAAACGCGTGAAGACCCAGTACGGGAACCGCGCAATCTATTCGGCGGCGTCCGGCTGGCAGAACCCGGGCAACTTCCACGGTGCCGGCGCGGCGCTCCAGCGGATGTTCAACATGTACGGCGGGAACGTCTACCGCATCAACTCGTACAGCGCGCCCGTGTTGCCGGTGATCACGCCCTACATCGTCGGCGACCCGGCGCCCAGGCAGTCGGCCTGGCCGGTGATCCTCAAGAACAGCACGCTGGTGGTGTTGCTCGGCTACGATCCGCTAGTCAACGTCAAGATCCAAGCCGGCGCGAGCTTCCTCCATCTCGACATGGGCTGGCTCGCGCAGCTCCGGGACGCGAAGATTCCAATCGTATCGATCAACCCCATCGAAGGGTACACCGATCAGTATCTCCGCACAACACGGTTGGCGATCCGCCCGAACACCGACACGGCGCTGCTCCTTGGGCTTGCGCACGTGCTGTACACGGAGAATCTGTACGACAAGGCGTTCCTGGACAAGTACACGGTCGGCTTCGACAAGTTCGCCGAGTACCTCAGCGGGAAGGTTGACGGGCAGCCGAAATCGCCGGAGTGGGCCGCGCCGATCACCGATATTCCGGCGGCGACGATCCGCGACCTGGCCCATCGCATGGGCAAGTCCCGCACCATGCTGATCGGCGGGTATTCCCTGCAGCGCGCGTCTCATGGGGAGCAGCCGATCTGGATGATGATCACGCTCGCCGCGATGCTGGGGCAGATTGGGCTCCCGGGCGGCGGCGTGCAGACCGACTTTCCGGGGGGCCTGGGCGTGTCGGTGGGAACCGCGCCGAGGATGCCCGGGCTGTCTGGGGGGACAAACCCGGTCAAGGACTTCGTCCCCTTGAACCTCTGGGTCGACTTGGTGTCCAGCCCCGGCAAGAGCGTGACCTACAACGGGCAGACGATCACCTATCCCGATATCAAGATGATCTACTGGGCCGGGATGAACAACTTCAACCAGGCGCAGTACACGAACCGCGTGATCCAGGCGATCCAGCGCCCCGAGGTGATCATCGTCAACGAATACGCCTGGACCCCGACGGCGAAGCACGCGGACATCGTCCTGCCGGCGACGTCGCTGCTCGAGCGCAACGATCTGCTCGCCACCGATCGCTACATCGTGGCGATGCAGCAGGCGGTCGCGCCGGTGTTCGAGGCGCGGCACGACTTCGACATCTGCGCCGCGCTGGCCCAGCGCCTCGGGTTCGGGGCGCAGTACACCGAGGGCAAAGACGAAAACGCGTGGCTGCGACAGCTGTACGGCGTCGCCCAGCAGCAAGCACAGGAGCGCGGGCTGACCATGCCCGACTTCGATACGTTCTGGCGGCAAGGGTACCTTGAGTTTCCCGTTCCCGACAGTGCGAACCAGGCGGTGGCGTACGCCGACTTCCGCGCCGATCCCGCCAACCATCCCCTCGGCACCGCGTCGGGCAAGGTCGAGATCTACTCCGAAAAGATCGCGTCGTTCAAGTACGACGACACGCCGCCCCACGCCACGTGGGTTCCGCCGTCGGAGTGGCTCGGCAGCCCGCAGGCGGCGCAGTTCCCGCTGCACATGCTGTCTCCGCACCCCGTGGACCGGCTGCACTCGCAGCTCGACCAGACGCGGCTGCGCCAGCAGTACGAAGTCGGCGCGCGGGAGCCGATCTGGATCAACCCTGCGGATGCCTCTGCGCGCGGGATCGCGAACGGCGACATCGTCCGCGTGTTCAACGGGCGGGGTCAGACGCTTGCCGGCGCCGTCGTCACGGCGCGCACGCGCCGTGGCGTGGTCGTCTTTCGGCAGGGCGGGTGGTACGATCCGCTCGCGCCCGGCCGCGTCGGGACGCTCGACCGGCACGGCAACGCGAACAACCTGACCTCCGACGGGCCGAGCTCGCAACTCTCGGGCGGGAACCCGACGAACTCCGTCCTGGTACAGGTCGAGAAGTACGTTGGGACGCCACCCGCGATCACGGCGTTCGCGCCGCCTCAGGAAGGGTAGCCGAAGGAGGCCGGGCGCCGGCTCGCCGCGTAGCCAGGCTCGAGGCGCGTTGCGGCGCGCCCTCTGGATGGTCCGAACATGGCCGCGGCAAGACGGCGTTCGGCACGTCGCCGGGGGCACAAAGACGCCCCGAGCCGAGAGGCCCCGAGTGCCCGTCCGCAAGGGAACCGGTTGCCGTTAGATGACTTCGAACGGCGCGTCGACCGAGGCGGTCTGTGAGCCGCTCGTGCAGTCCACGTGCGCGTTGCGCTGTCCGGCCTTTCCCGCCGTTGGCCACATCCATGTGATTTGCCCGGTGGCGTTCGCTTTCCGGCTCGGCAGGTGGCCTAGTTCGGTCCCTCCTTTGCCCCCTGACGAGATGTATCCTTCACACGTGACGCCGGGCTGAGTCTTGATCACGAGCGTTGAGCGTTGGCCGTGGCTAACTTTAGGCGTGATCGACACCAGTGTCACCGTCAAGTCGGCGCCAAAGCTGGGCGGCACAATGGCGCTGCCCACGGCAAGGACCGCGGCCGCGATTGCCAGTGCACGCATGGACCGTCCCCCCTCCGCTGTGTCGTGTTGCCGGTGATGAAGCGCGCTGCGTTTTCGAAAAGTTCCTCGCTTCTCGCGGTAAACCTGCATCTCATATGGTTCAGCGAAACCGAGGCGGCCAACAGGTGGTTGAGCGGCGCATCGGATCGACAGAGGGAGTCTTGGCAGAGTGCGGCGGAGTAGAGACTACGCTTTGGCTGTGCGGGCCGACGGTCGCGACGCCTCCAATTCCTTGGCGATGGCGCTGATCGTGGTAATATGCGCAAAGCGGCCGCGGAGAACATATTCCGTCCGCTCGCGAATCGCGTCGACATCCAGTTCGTCCCCGGGCCGGTCGTGGTTCGGGATGGGAAACGTCATCGTCGCTTCGGTGACGAAATCTACCGCGTAACCAAGGTCGGCCCCGACGCGGGCCGATGTCTCGCAGCATTGCTCCATTTGAATGCCGGTGATCACGACGCGGCGCACACCTTTCTCCAGCAGGAGCGCCGGCAACCCCGTGCTCGTAAAGACATTCCGCGTCTCCTTGTGCACCACCGGCTCCGACGCCCGCGGCGCCAGGAAATCCATGAGCTTGTAGTAGGGGCTGGTCTTCTCGAACCCCGGGTCGCTATCGTTGTGAAGGAAGTAGACGATGGGTAGGCTGTGGTCACGGTAGAGGGCGATCAGTCGCGCCACGTTTCGTTCGAATTCGCGATTGTTGCGCCGCTCCCACCGGTCCGTTGCCTTGAATGAGTCCTGGGCGTCGATGACGAGCAGCGCGGACTCAGCGATTGGCACGTGCTTGTCGTAGAGCATGCCATCTCCCGCCCGTCCATCCGAGGCTTCCACCAAGCATTCTCAACCGCATACCGTCCTCCTGCCGCCGCTGTTGTCTGTCCGTCCTGACGCACCGACGCTGCTCCCGCGCGCTGGGAACCCAACCGAGGAACGACTCGGGGAATACTGGCGACGACCCCGGCGGATTGTGCCGTGTCGGTGCGGCCCGGCACGCGAAGCCGCTGGGCATTCGCATGGCCGCCGTCCGCGGTGTCTTCCCCTATCATCCCTCGCACGCCGCGTGCAGCGGGTTTGCCGGCCCGTGCCCGTGGCCCAGCGGCAGCGAGGTCTCGATCGCCCGCGTGATGAACTGTTTCGCCGTCCGCACCGCGTCGGGGACCTCCGCGCCGCGCGCGAGCAGCGCGGTGATCGCTGCGGAGAAGACGCACCCGGTGCCGTGCGTGTGGGGCGTAGCCACCCGAGGCGCCTCGAGCCGCTCGACCGCACGGCCGTCGTACAGCACGTCCACCGCCGCGCCTTCGAGATGCCCGCCCTTGACGACCACGTACCGGGGTCCGAGCGCGGCCACCGCGCGCGCCGCGTCTTCCATCTCGACAAGCGTCCGGATCTCGCGTCCAATCAACGCACGTGCCTCGTGCAGGTTCGGCGTCACCACGAGGGCGAGCGGCAGAATCTCCCGTCGCAACGCGTCTACCGCCTCGGGTTGCAGCAGCACGGCGCCGCTCTTCGAGATCATCACGGGGTCGACGACGAACGCGCGAATGCCGTGGCGCCGGATGCTTGACGCTACCGCCGCGATGATCGCCGCGTTGGCGAGCATGCCCGTCTTCGCCGCGTCCACCCCGATGTCCGTAACGACCGCATCGATCTGTGCGACGACCACGCCGGGCGGGATCTCCGCGACGGCGGTGACGGCCGTCGTATTCTGCGCCGTGACCGCGGTGATCGCCGTCATGCCAAACACGCCGAGCGCGGAGAATGTCTTGAGGTCCGCCTGGATGCCGGCGCCGCCGCCGGAATCCGATCCGGCGATCGAAAGCGCGCGTGGAATGTGCATCGGATCCCTCCCCCAGCGGCTCTGCTACAAACGCGTGCGTGCCTTCAGGTGATCCCAGCCGGCTGCGATAAGAGGCGTTCGCCGTCCGGTCGGTCCAATGACCCACCGACCGCCGCGGCTCGGCACGATCTCGCCGATCCGGGTCACCGGCACGCCAGCCGCGCGCGCGACGGCCGCCGCCGAGCGGTCAAACGACGGCCGCGCCGTGAACAGCAACTCAAAGTCCTCTCCGCCCCCGAGCGCCCAGGTGGACGGATCAACCCGGGCGGCGGCGGCCGCCTCGGCGAGCCCCGGCGGCACGGGCACGCGGCTCACGTCCAGCCGCACACCGACCCCGGATGCCTCCAGCACGTGGAGCAGATCGGCGGCGGTCCCGTCGCTGATGTCGATCGCCGCCGTCACCGCCGCGCTGGCTGACAGAGCCCGACCGGCCGCGACCCGCGGCACCGGCCGACGATAGGCGGCGCGGAGCGCGCGCCCGCCCGGCACCCGCACACGCGGGTGGCCCGCCAGGAACAACCCCGCCGCCGCCTTCCCCACGGACCCCGTGACCCACAGGCCGTCCGCCGGGCGCGCGCCGCCCCGAGTGAGCGTCCGCCCGGCGTTCCCGAGCACGGTCACGTCCACGACGATCGGCCCGTCGGTGCCAGAGACGTTCCCGCCGGCGACCACGACCCCGTAGGCCCGCGCCGCCTGACCCAACCCGCGGTAGATCCCCTCGATGTCGCGGAGCCGCGCCCGACGCGGCACCAGCAGGGAGACGAGCGCGTACCGCGGCGTTCCCCCCATGGCAGCGATATCGCTCACGTTGACGGCGAGCGCGCGCCAGCCGACGTCCGCCGGGGTGCTCAGGCCGAACCGGAAGTGGACACCCTCCACCTGCGCATCGCACGTGGCCAGCGCGCGACCGGGAAACGACAGCACCGCTGTGTCGTCGCCGACACCGGTCGTAACGCCGGGGCCAACGGTCGGCACCAAGCGGCTCAACCTGTCGATCAACGCGAACTCTCCAAGTCCGCCCATCGGGCGGCTCCGGTCAGCCGAGGAGCGCGGCATCGACGTGCTCCCGCAGCCTCCGGGTCGCCTCGACCATGTCGTCGGCGAGGGTGACCGCCGTAATCACCGCGACCCCGACGGCGCCGGCGCGGATCACGGCCGCCGCGTTCTCGATCGTGATGCCGCCGATGCCGACGATCGGCAGCGCGGTCGTCCGACGGATCTCCTCGATGCGGCGAAGCCCCACGGGCGCCCCCGCGTCGGCCTTCGTCGCCGTCGCGTAGACCGCACCCACGCCGAGGTAGTCCGCGCCGGCCCGCCCGGCCTCGTCCGCCTCTTCGCGGGTCGCCGCCGAGACGCCGAGCAACGGGCCGCGCCCGAGCACTGCCCGGGCCGCCGCCGCCGGGAGATCGTCCTGTCCGACGTGCACGCCGTCGGCCCCGGCGGCGATGGCGACGTCCACGCGGTCGTTCACGATGAACGTGACCCCGGCGGCACGACAGATCGAGGCGAGTCGGCGCGCCGTCTCCACCACCGTGCGGGCCGGTTCGTCCTTCATCCGCAACTGCAGCGCGGTGGCGCCGCCGCGCACGGCGGCCTCGCCAACGTCGAGGTGGGACCGCCCCCGTGCCCGCGGGGCATCGGTGATGACGTAGACCCGCCAGTCGCCGCGCACCGTCATGCCCGGATCCTCGCCGCGCGGGTGACGGCGGCGCCGTCGAGCGCCGCGAGCGCGTCAAGCAGCCGCACGCGAAACGTGCCGGGGCCGGGCGATGCCTCCGCGGCCCGCTCCGCGGCGACCTCGAAGCAGGTCAGTCCCGCCGCGGCTGCGTTCAGCGTGTCGGGCTCGACCGCGCAGAACGCACCGACGACCGCGGTGGCCATGCAACCGCTCCCCGTGATCTGCGCCAGCAAGGCGTGCCCGTTTTCGATCCGCACGGTGCGTCGGCCGTCAGTAAGCAGGTCCACCCGGCCGGTTGCGGCGACGACCGCACCCGTGGCGCGCGCCAGTGCGCGCGCCAGGTCGTCCAGCGCGTCCACCCGTCCCGCCGCGTCCACGCCCCGTACTCCCCCGGGACGTCCGGCCAACGCGGCCACCTCCCCCGCATTCCCCCGCACACAGGCGACGCGTACGGCGTCCAGCAGGCGGCGCGACTGCGCGGTACGGAACGCGGTGGCGCCCGCACCGACCGGATCCAGCACGACCGGCACCCCTGCGGCGTTCGCACGGCGTCCCGCCAACAGCATCACCTCGACGACCTGGGCGGTCAGCGTGCCGATGTTGAGCACCAGGGCGCCCGCGGCCGCCACCATCTCCTCGACCTCTTCCGCCGCATGCGCCATCACGGGGGATGCGCCCACCGCGAGGGTCACATTGGCGACATCGTTCACGGTGACGACGTTCGTAATGTGATGGACCAGCGGGTGCCGTTCGCGCACGCGCGCCAGCAGATCCGCCGCCGCGAGCGGCGCCGGCTCGGTCACGCCGCCCGCCATGCCTTCATCGCCGGCAGGCGACGGAGCGCCCGGAGCACCACGTAGCCGAGCAGCGTTCCAGGAATGCTCGCCGACAGAAATGCAGTCTGGAACCAGGCCCAGGTGTGGTGGGACCCTACCAGCGGCTGAAACATCAACGCCGCGATCGTCGCTCCGATCAGGCCGGTCCCGATCGGCTCGCACAACGCGGCCGCGTCGTTGCGGAAGACGCGGTACGCGTAGCCCACCACCAGCGCTCCGAACGGGCTGCCCGGAAACGCGAACAGCGTGCCGGTGTGGAGACTGTAGCGCAGCAGGGCCGTCACGAGTGCTGCGCCGGCGGCGTACCATGGGCCGAGCAGGACACCCGCCACCGCGTTGACCGTGTGCTGAAACGGGGCCACGCGCGCCGGGCCGACGGGAATGCTCAAGGGTCCGAGCGCCGTCGCGATCGCCGCAAACATCGCGGCGAGGACGAGCCGTCTGAGGTGCGATCCGTGATCCGCCGAATCCTGTCGTATCATATCGACCACTCCTCCATTCGCCATGCCATCTCCCAGAACAGGTACTCGTACCGCTGGCTCGTCAAAAACACGTCGCGCAACGCGGCCTCGCGCGACGACGGGAGGTCCGTGGCGAGCCGGTCGAACAGCCCGGCCATCCACTGGGCCATCGCCCCGTACTCCTCCGAGGTGTACATGCGGATCCAGTTCGCGTACAGCGGCTGCGTCTCGGGGAGCCCGCCCGTCCGCAGCCGACACGCGACTTCCCAGTACCCATAGGCGCACGGCAATACGGCGGCGAGGATCGCGGCGAGATCCCCCGTCTCCGCAACGACGCGGAGATGATTCGTGTACGCCTGGGTCGCGGGCGCGGGCCGCGTGTCTTCGAGCGCCTCCGGCGAGATGCCGGCGGCCCAGCAGCTCTCGCGGTGCAGGTCCATCTCGACGTTGAGGGTCAGGTTGAGAATGTCGGCGAAACGAGACGCGATGGCAAGATCGTCCGCCCGCGCGACCGCCAGCGCCAGCACGCGGCCGTACTCGCCCAGGAACCGGTAGTCCTGACGCAGGTAGAACTGGTAGCGGTCCCCGGGCAGCGTTCCGTCCCCGAGTCCTACGACGAACGGATGGGTCTGCACCTGCTCCCGAAGCGCCGCCGCGTCCTCCTGGAGCCGTGCAAACAGGCTCATGCTGCGTGGTCCCCCGTCTCCGCCACGTGCGCCTCGCTACGGCGTCAGATTGACGAACAGATCCGCCGCCGGTACCGCCGTGGCGATGACCTTGTGGGACGCCATCCACCGGCTGAACGTGTCCCACCGCTCGGCGCGTTGATCCTGCGTACGAGCGTAGTACGGAAGCGTCGCCTCGAACGATCGCCGGTTGAAGGCGTCGTTCAGCCTTGGGTTCAGACGCGCGTACTCCTGAAACGCCGCGTCGGGATGGGTCTCCGTGAACGCGAGGCCGCGCGCCACCGCACCGACGAACCGCTGGAGCACCCTCCGCCGCGACGCGATTTCGCCGTCGCGCGCGATCAAGACCAGCTCGTAGAACGTCGGCACGCCGTACCGCTCCGGTTCGAACATGCCCACCGTCTGGCCCTGCATCTCGATCTGCACCCGCTCAACGTTCCGGTAGGCGCCGACGACCGCATCCACCTTGTGGGTCAGCAGCGCGGGGACGAGGTCGAAGCCGACGTTGACCATCTTCAAGTTCGACTCCGCGGCGCCGTCGCTGTGCACGACCTGGTCGACGATCGCGTCCTGGTACCCCGTCACCGCAAACCCGACGCGGCGCCCGACGAGGTCCTTCGGCGCCCGAATGCCCGCGGATGCGAGGAACATGATGGTCGTCAATGGCTGCCCGATCAGGACGCCGATGCTCTTCACCGGCAACCCCTGCGCGCGCGCGATCACGACGTTCGGCTCGTAGTTCACAGCGACGTCCACGCGGCCGACCGCCGCGAGCTTCAGCGGATCGTCGGCGTTCGCGGGCACCTGCACCGCCACGCGGAGGCCGGCCTGTGTGAAGTAGCCCTGGCCGAGCGCAGCGTACAACGGGACGTGGTCCGGGTTCGGGAACCAATCGAGCATGAACGTGACCGGGTCCGGCGCCGTCGCCCGGCCCGGACCGGGGACCAGCACCATCGCTGTCGCGACGAGCGCGGTGAGGACCGCGACTCCCCTCACAGTCAATCCTGCCACCCTCCACCTCCTCGACCTGCCCCGCGACGTGACCGCCGCGGCGCCCTATGCGCCCCGCCGGGGGCTAGCGGCGAGGCACGATCTCAGCGCCCGCCCGCGCGCGCCGCGCGGTGCCACGGCAGCGCGACCCACTCCACCCCGGAGACGGCGCCGAAGAGTGCGAGCGCCATGGCGCTCAGGTACACGATCGCCGCGAAGACCCGATCGATGTGGAGTTGGGCGTTCGCGTGAATCATCGCGAACCCGAGCCCCTGCGTCGCCCCGACCCACTCGCCGATGACCGCCCCGATCACGCTCGTCGCGACCGCGATGCGCACCCCAGAGAACACGAACGGCAGCGCCGCCGGCACGCGGATCGTGAACAAGATCCGCCGGCGGTCCGCCCCGAGAATGCGCAGCAGGTTGACGAGATCTTCGTCCGCAGCCCGCAGGCCATCCACCGTGTTGACGACGATCGGAAAGAAGACGATCAGCGCCGCCATCGCCACCTTCGACGCCATCCCGTACCCAAACCAGACGATCAGGAGCGGCGCAATCGCAAACACCGGAACCGTCTGACTGGCAACGACGAGCGGATACACCGCCCGCTCCACCGTCCGCGACGAGAAGATCGCCAGGGCCAGGACGATCCCTACCGCGAACGCGACCGCGAACCCCGCCAGGACCTCCTCCAGCGTGACCGCCGCGTCCCCGAGCAACAGCGCGCGATCGGTCAGGAGCACTCCCGCGATCCGGCTCGGCGGCGGCAGAATGTACGCCGGAATGCTGAACGCACGCACCGCCCACTCCCACACGACGAGGAGCGCGACGAACAGCGCGGCCGGGGGGGCGATCCGTCCGCCCCAGCGGACGGATCGCCCGGCGACCGCGGCCGCCCACCCGGCGACGGTGCGGCCCCTGGCATGAGCCTCGTCGGACGCCGTCGCGACGTGGCGGGGATCCACGGCGCTCATCCGAGGGTCCCCGCCGGCTCGGCCCGTAACATGTCGAGGATCTCGCCCTTGAGGCGTACCACGCCCTCGTCCACCGGCCAGCGCGGCCTCGGTACCGCGACCGGTACCGTTGCGCGCACCCGGCCCGGGCGTCCCGTGAGCACGTAGATGCGATCCGACAGCAACACCGCTTCCTCGACATCGTGCGTGATGAACAGAACCGTCCGGCGGAACTCCCCGCGGAGCCGGAGGAGATAGTCCTGCATCGCCGAGCGCGTCATCGCGTCGAGGGCGCCGAACGGTTCGTCGAGCACCAGCATCTCGCGCCGACACAACAGGGTCCGGACCAGGGCGACCCGCTGACGCATGCCACCGGAGAGCGCAGACGGGTAGGCGCGCTCGAAGCCGTCCAGACCGAACGTGCGCAAGAGCTCGAGCGCCTCCGCGCGCGCGGCGGGCCCGCGCACGCCCTGCACCTCAAGGCCGAGCGTCGCGTTGTGGAGCACGGTGCGCCACGGTAGCAGGAGGTCTTTTTGCTGCATGTACGCGATGCGACCCCGCGTCCCGGCGAGCGGCGCCCCGTCGAGCCGCACCGTCCCCGCGTCGGCGGCATACAGCCCGGCGACGATGTTGCAGAGCGTGCTCTTGCCGCAGCCGCTCGGACCCAACAGCGTGACAAACTCGCGCTCCTCGACGTGCAACGACACGCCGCCGAGCGCCTCGATCCAGCCCCGACCCGCGCCGGCCGACAACGGACCGCCGCTGGCGCTTGCCGCCGCGGGAAACCGTTTGACCACGCCCTCGACTTCGAGTTTTGCAGGCATCTTCGTGTCCAAGACGCAACAGCGCCGCCCCCGGAATCGGGACGGCGCTCGGTCAACCTCCCTCCGCTGGCATTACCCAGATCAGGTTCCGGGGTCGATGGCGATCTCAGCCATCCTCTCAGCCTGGTCGTCCCAAGCTCCCCCACGCTATGTGGTTGTCTACGAGTCGAGTATACCATACGATCGCGCGCGCGCAACCGGCGGCACGGTTGCATGCGCGCGCGGAGCCCGCGGACGCCACGGATGACCCGGGGTCTTCCCGTTGTCGGGCCTGTGGGCGAACGGACCATCGGCCACCGTTGACTTCGACCGACCTCCATGCCAAAATCGTGCTAGTTATCCGTCCGCAGGAGGTGACGACATGCGCATGGGTCTTCGCAAACGTTTCGTCACTCCGGCCGGACGGTTGCGGTACCCCATCACGATTCCCCAGACCTGACATCCACCCCCGGCCGCGGGCGACGCTCGTGGCTCGTCCCGTCCGCTTGCCCAGGCGCCGCCCGGGCGGTGCGCGGCGTGTACGCCCAATTCTCGCGACAACGTGGTGCCCATGGACACGCTCCTCGAAGTACACAACCTGGTCAAGGTGTTCCACCGTGCGAAGGCCGTGGACGGTGTGTCGTTCACGATCCCGAAAGGACGCATCGTGGGGCTGCTCGGCCCGAACGGCGCGGGCAAGACGACGACGATCCACATGCTGCTCGGCTCGATCACGCCGACGTCGGGACGCATCGTGTACTTCGGGCAGGAATTCCGGCGGCACCGCAGCGCGTGTCTGCAGCGGATCAACTTCGCGTCGTCGTTCAACACACTGCAGGGACGACTCTCCGTATGGGAAAACCTCGAGGTGTTCGCCCACCTGTACGCGATTCGCCGGCCGAAGCCGAAGATCGACGCGCTGGCGTCCTACTTCGGGATCACCGAGCTCCTGCCCGCCCGCTATTGGGATCTCTCGGCCGGCCAGCGCACCCGCGTCAATCTCATCAAGGCGCTGCTGAACGACCCGGAGCTGATCCTGATGGACGAGCCAACCGCCGCGCTGGACCCCGACATCGCGGACAAGACGCTGGCGCTGATCGAAGAGATCCGGCGCACGTCAGGGGTGTCGATCCTGTACACCAGCCACGACATGCACGAGGTCACCCGGATCTGCGACGACGTGATCTTTCTCGACCGCGGCCGGATCTTCGCCCACGACACGCCGCTCGGCCTGACGAAGCGCATTCGCACCGCGACCCTCACGCTGACGTTCGACGGAGACCGCGCGGCCGTGGAGCGGTTCCTGATGGCACGCGGGCAACGCTTCCGGTTCACGCAGCCGTACGCGGTGTCGATCGAGACAACGGAACAGGCGCTCCCGAGCCTGATTTTCGACGTCGGCGAGACGGGGGTCTGGATCACCGACATCGACGTGAAGAAACCGACGCTGGAGGACGTGTTCCTCAGCATCGCGCGGGGAGGCAGCCGTGTGGAGTGAACGTATCAAGGCGGTGCTGCTGCAGGAAGTATACATCACCCGGCGGTCGCTCGAGGTGATCGTGGATCTATTCTACACGTCCCTGATTACTGTGGTGGTCTTCGGGTTCGTTTCGCGGTTTCTCGTCGGCGTCACAAACGCCAACACCGGATCCTACCTGATCCTCGGGTTGTTGTTGTGGGAGGTCATCCGCATCAACCAGTACTCGCTGACGGTGGGCAGCCTATGGAACATCTGGTCGCATAACCTGAGCAACATGTTCGTCGCGCCGCTGTCGATCCCCGAGTACATCGTGGCGCACATGCTCTCGGGACTGCTCAAGACGCTCGTGATCTTCTGTGGCATCTGCGCGATCGCGGCCTGGGGGTTTCACTTCGACATGCTGCGGCTGGGCGTTGTTAACTTGGCGCTGTTCTTCGCGAATCTCACGCTCTTCGCGTGGTCGGTCGGCCTCGTCCTGTTGGGGGTGATCTTCCAGATCGGCACCCGCATCCAGGCGCTCGCGTGGGGGATGGTCTTCCTCTTCCAACCCCTGACCGCGGCGTTCTTCCCGCTCTCGGCGTTGCCGCCGAGTCTCCGCGCGGTCGCGTACGCCCTGCCGCCGACGTTCGTGTTCGAAGCCGCGCGGCGGGCGCTCGACACGCCCGGTGTAAATTGGCGGTTCCTCGGCATCGCCGGCGCCGAGAACCTCGTCTACTTCGCGCTTGCCGCGGGCGCGTTCGCGTGGATGGTGGAGCGCTCGCGCAGCTCGGGGCGCCTCGCCCGGGCCGAGGGCTAGGCGCGCGCGGCCTCTTCGAGAATCCGCCACAGCTCGTCGCGGGCCGGCGGCGCGAGCGGCGCCTCGCGCCCCGCTCGACGCACCACCGGCGGCGCCGCTGCGCGGAATGCGCCGATGACCGCGGCCGGCGCGCCGGCCGCGGCGACGGCCGCGAGGACGCGCTCGGGGTCCGGTGTTGCGATGAGCAGCGCCCCGCTGCCGATCAGCGCCAATGGGTCAGCGCCGAAGTGCGCGCAGATCGCGGCGGTCTCCTCGGGCACCGGCACGCGGTCCGCGTCGAGCCACACGCCGATCCCTGACGCCACCGCCATCTCGTGCACCGCCCCGAGCACCCCACCCTCGGTGACGTCGTGCATCGCGCGGGCCCCCGCCCGCGTCGCGGCGCGGCCCTCCGGCAGCACGCTGATCCGGCCGCGGAACGCCCGCGCGCGATCCACGAGCGCGTCACCGAGCGCGGGCCGCAGGCGGGCCTCGAGATCCGCGGCGAGGATCGCCGTCCCTTCGATGCCGGCGCCCTTGGTCAGCACCAGACCGTCCCCGGCGTGCGCACCTCCGCTGCGGAGCACCGCATCGCGCGGCGCACGCCCGACCGCGGTCACCACCACGATGGTGCGGTCGATCCCGCTCGTCACCTCGCTGTGCCCGCCGACGATTTCGACCCCGAGCGACTCGGCGGCCCGCCCCGCATCCTGCATCACCCGGGCCAGATCCTCCACGGATTGTCCGGGCCGGAGGAGCACCGTCACCATCAGCGCGACCGGCTCGGCGCCCGCCGCCGCGAGATCGTTCGTCGCCACGCACACCGCGTACCACCCGAGGTCCTGCCCAACCCCCGTGATCGGATCGGTGGTCAGCACGGCGACCTCGTCGCCAAACGTGACCGACGCGCAGTCCTCGCCGATCCCCGCGCGTACGAACACGTCGGGGCGCCGTGAGCCCAGGTGCGGGTACACGAACCGCCGCAGCAGGTCGGGCGGCACTTTTCCAACCGGCAGCTGCGTCATCGCGGCACCTCCGTGCGGCGTCGTTGCCCGCGCCGCCCATAGGACTTCGTCACGGAACGGAGAATCACGACGACGGGATGCCCGAGACCGCGTTTCTCCTCATCAAACTTGAACGGAACACGCCCGCCGAGGTCGCGCGGCTGCTGCGTGCGTTGCCCGGGATCGACGAGGCCCACGCCGTCATGGGTGAGTACGACGTGCTGGCGGTGGTTCGGACGCACGCCACGCGCGAGATCGCCCTGCTCGTGGACGCGCACATCCGCACGATCGAAGGCGTCGCACGGGTCGTCACGTGCGTCACGGTGCCAGCGTAGCGCGCACCCGGCAGGGCGCGCCGGCTATACGGCGACTCGCGGGGTAATTAACGTCATCCGTTCGAGGATCCGCTGCGCGACCTCGAGCGCACGCAGACCGTGCTCGCCCGGGACCAACGGCGGCGCCCCGTCCCGAACGCAGTCCACGAAGTGCGTCAGCTCCGCCCGCAGCGGCTCCTCCCCCTTCACCACGGTCCGCCGCTGCGTCCCGCTGCGCCGGACGGTGATCTGCTGGCTGAGGTAGTTGAGGTGCACGAGCCCGTCCGGCAGCGTGATCTCGAGTTCCGCCGCCTTCACCGGGGAGATGCGGCTCGCAACGAAGCTTGCGAGACACCCGCTCTCGAGCGTCAGGTGCGCGACCGCGAGATCTTCATCGTCGCCGTGGATCGCGGCGCCGATCGCGCTGACCCGCGTCACCGACGAGCGCAGCAGCGTGAGGATGATATCGAGGTCGTGGATCATTAAGTCCAGGACCACGCCCACATCCATCACGCGTCTGGGATCCCACATCCGGACCCGGCGAACCTGCACGAACAGCGGCTCGGTCACCTGCTCGCGCAGCGCCTGCACCGCGGGCTTGAAGCGTTCGACGTGGCCGACGAGCAGGGTCAGGCCGCGCCGCTGCGCGATGTCGACCAGCTCCGCTGCTTCTTCCACCGTCGTGGTGATCGGCTTCTCCACCAGCACGTGCACGCCGCGGTTCAAGAACTCGCGCGCGATCTCATAGTGCAGCGCCGTGGGGACGACCAGGCTGACCGCGTCGACCTTGCCGAACAGCGCGCGGTAGTCTTCGTACCCCGGGATCTGGTACCGCCGAGAAAACGCGCCGACCTGGCGCGAGGCGGTGTCGACGATGCCGACCAGGTCGACGTCCGGTAGGTGATGGTAGATCCGCACGTGGTGTTGGCCCCACTGGCCGAGGCCCACGACCCCGACGCGGATCCCCCGGCTCATGAGCGCCTCCTCAACCGCGCGGGTCGAAGCTGCGGATCGTGCGGATCACCCGATCGAGCGCCTCGTCGTCGAGCGCGGGATGCACTGGGATGCTCACCACTTCCGCGGCGGCCCGCTCCGCCTCGGGGAACCGGCCGGCCCCGTAGCCTTCGCGTTCGTACAGCGGAGTCCGGTGGATCGGGACCGGGTAGTAGACGCGGTTGCCGATGCCGTGGGCGTCGAGATGCCGGATCAGTCGGTCGCGCACCCGCGGCACGCGGATCGTATATTGATGGAAGACGTGCCGGCACCCCGGCGGTTCGGACGGCAGCACCAGCCAGTCGAGGTCCGCGAGGCCCGCCCGGAGGCGGGCGCCGTTCGCGCGCCGCCGGGCGTTGCGCGCGTCCAGAAGCGGCAACTGGACCGTCCCGAGCGCACCGGCGATCTCGGTCATGCGGAAGTTGTATCCGAGGACCTCGTACACGTACTGGGTCCGGCTGCCGCAGTTGACCAGGAGCCGCGCCCGGTCGGCCACCGTATCGTCGTTCGTGAGCAGCATGCCGCCTTCGCCGGTCATCAGATTCTTGGTCGGGTACAGGCTGAACACACTCGCCGCCCCGAATCCCCCGACCCGCCGCCCCCGAAACTCCGC
>Ga0070735_10000468_pt1 | contig 43903 bp, 37 predicted proteins | sample Coa_R1_FD_66443 | JGI IMG/M metagenome (GOLD analysis project Ga0070735, IMG submission 66443) | Surface soil microbial communities from Centralia Pennsylvania, which are recovering from an underground coalmine fire - Coalmine... | ecosystem: Environmental > Terrestrial > Soil > Unclassified ... | reverse complement strand
AAGCCGTCGTCCCCGCGTCCAACGTCCAGCTCGCGGGTACCTCCTCAATGCCGCTCATCCGCCCGGATCCAGACTGACACATGCGCCGGTTCCAAGGCCTCATGCACCACGGCGGCTAGGCCGTCGCGGACCGAGTCCAGATCTATGGCACCTTTCAGCTGGGCGGCGAACACGGCCACGGTATGGTCCGCGTTATAGCGGGCCCGGTTAAACCGCCGGTCCACCCCTCGCTGCACTCGGCGCCGCAGCGGGTTGAACAACGCCGCCGCGGTCAAGGTCGAGGCCGCCACCGCAATAGTGCTGGAGAACGCCAGCACCCGGGTGGCCAGCAACACCAGCCCTGAATACGTCCCGACCAGCAGCCCGGTCACGATCGCGTAGGCCAGGGTGCGGCTGATAATCCGGTCGATGTCATACAGCCGGTACTTCAAGATCGCAATGCCCATGCTGACCGGCAGCGCCGCGATCCCGACAACCGGAAGGTTGCCGAAGACGAGCATGCCGATCAGCCACACGACAGTGACCGCGGCGCCGAACGCCAGCCACTTCAGCTGCTGACGGCGCTCGCCCATCGCCTGCCGCCAGCTCAGCACTTGGCGACCCACGATCGACAAAGCGATCCCTACCAGCCCCACCACGACGACCGCACCAATCCAGACGGGCGGACTGGCCAGCCATCCCGGCAGATGACCCGAACTGGTGAGATTGCCCGAAGGGTCGACGCGGATGTCGTGGTCAGCGACCACGGCGGTCGCGTTGGCGGCGATCACCGTCATCACACAGGCAACGAGCCCGGCATAGACCCACAGCACCCACCGCCACCGCGGTCCCGGCAGCCGCCCGTCCGGGAACAGCAAGATGATCGGCGGGGCCGACAGGAGCCCAAGGACCAGCACCGTATTGGCCAGCACCACAGCTACAGGAGCCAGCGGCAGCCCGCGGTGGCCGACCCGGTAGTCCAGCGCCGCATACGAACCGGCCAGGCGGCCCAATACCAGCAGCGTAACGAAACCGAGCAGAATCCAGCCGATGCGGTTACCCGGCTGGCGGCGCGCCACCAACAGGCCCACCGCGCCGAAGGCCACAGCCATGGTGCCGACCACCAGGGTGTGGCGCGGTGTCAGCTGATGTAGCAGGGCCGCCAGCCAGAAATACGCGACCGCCAGGGCCAGCACCAGGAAACCCAGGCCCGCTGCCACTGTCGGCAACGACGGGACCAAACGCCAGGCGCCGACCCGTGCCCCACCCGGTGGGTGCCCGGAAGGCCGGTGGGTCGCTCCCATGGGCATGACGCTACGCCCGGATCGTTCCGGGAACGTTACCGCTCAAAGTTTTACGTGCGTGAGTCCCGGCTGGGCTCAGATCCGGGGATGGCCCGCGAAAGGTACGTGCCCGCCTGCCCGGACCGGACGCGAGCCATCCCCCGCACGGCGCGGGAGATCCGGGGATGATCTTGATCGAATCGCAAGCCCCAAACATCCGAGACGCAGGTAACAGCGGTGGTCAGTCAAGAACTACGGATGCTCTTGAAAACCATTCACCCAGCCCGCCGACTTCGCCGGCCTCAACGAGGAATACACGCGGTGGTTTCCGGCCGAGCCACCGACTCGCTACGTCGCCAAGCTCGGCGTCGAACTGCCCGGACTGCTCGTCTCGATCCGGATGACCGCATTCACCTCCTGACCGGCATCCGCCGGTTCCCGGGCCGGTCCGGGGACGCTGCCGGCGGAGACCCAGCCCCGGGCGAGTAATCTCGGCGGCATGGGAAGCCAGGCCCTGCCGCCGGTCAGCGTGGTTCAGCTGGTCGGCCTGTGGCAGTTCGCCCCGGTCGTGACCGCGTTCGCGGTGCTGGTGGCCGGGCTGTATCTGTGGGGCGTGCTGCGGGTCCGGCGGCGCCACCCGGCCCGGCCCTGGCCGTGGTACCGGACCGCGGTGTTCCTCGGCGGCCTGGCCGTGATCGTCATCGCGACCGAGAGCGGCATCGGCAGCTACGACGACGTGCTGTTCTGGGATCACATGATCCAGCACCTGCTGCTGCTGATGGTGGCGCCGCCGCTGCTCGTGGTCGGGCAGCCGGCCACGCTGCTGTTGCACGCCAGCCGGAACCCGGTACACACCTGGACCAAGAGGCTGCTCCGCTCGCACGTCGTGACGTGGATCACCTGGCCGCCGTTCGGCGTGGCGCTCTATGTCGGGGTCATCGTCGGCACGCACCTGACCGGCTTCATGAACCTGGTGCTGTCCCACGACACCGTGCACGAGGCCGAGCACGTGCTCTACCTGGTCTCCGGTTACCTCTACTTCCTGCCGCTGATCGGCCGGGAGCCGATCCGCTGGCGGGTCTCCTATCCGTCGCGGATCTTCCTGCTGTTCCTGGCCATGCCGGTGGACGCCTTCACCGGCCTGGCGCTCGGCTCGGAGAACGCCAACCCGTTCCCCCTCCTGGCCCAGGACCGCCCGGGCTGGGCGCCGAGCGCGCTCACCGACGTGCACATCGGCGGGGCGGTGATGTGGGTGGGCGGCGCGGGCCTGATGTTCGCGGTCACGCTGGCGGTGTTCTTCGCGTGGAGCCGCGAGGTGCGCGGCGACGGCGGGCTGGGCTGGCTGGAGGTCGCGCGCCGGGTCAACTTCGCCGCGCAGGTCGGGACCCGCCACGAGGCAGGCGCCGGTTCCGGCGTTCCGGCGCAGTCCGTCCGGGGCGGCCGGGCGGTCGAGGACCAGAGCGTGGACGACGACGAGCACCTGGCCGCGTACAACGCCTACCTGGCCCGCCTCAACGAGCAGCACGACCGCTGAACGGCCCGGTCCGCGACACGCCGGTAGGGCTTTCTAGCCAAATCTAGGGCTCAGGCTAGATCTCGCCATAGAGTCCAATGCCAAAGAGCGAACCCTGGTTTGTAGGTGAGCGGGAGACACAGCATGGATCCGGTGCGCAACCCTTACGCTCCCGGCGCGGGCCAGCGGCCGCCCGAACTCACCGGGCGGGACCGCGAGATCGGCCAGTTCGAGGTGGTGCTCGAGCGGATCGCCCGCGGCCGCCCGGAACGAAGTATGGTGCTGACCGGGCTGCGCGGCGTGGGCAAGACGGTGCTGCTGAATACGTTCCGGTCCATGGCCCTGCAGCGGCTCTGGGGCACCGGCAAGATCGAGGCCCGGCCGGGCCAGTCGATCCGGCGTCCCGTCGCCGCGGCGCTGCACATGGCCGTGCGCGAACTGGCGCCCCGGCACCGGGCCCCGGACCGGGTCGAGTACTTCCTCGGCGTGCTCAAGGCGTTCGCGCTGCACGACCCGAAGGCCCCCAAGGGCAGCACGGTCACGGTCGGGCTGGGCATCGACGCCCCCCTCCAGCGCGGCCGGGCCGATTCCGGTGATCTGGAGGTCGACCTCACCGAGTTGTTCGCCGAGGCGGCCTCGGTGGCCGCCGACCTCGGCGTCGGGATCGCCCTGTTCGTCGACGAGATGCAGGACGTGCCCGCCGACGACGTGTCCGCGCTGTGCGCCGCGTGCCACGAGCTGTCGCAGACCGGCGGCCCGCTCATCGTGGTCGGGGCCGGCCTGCCGCACCTGCCATCGGTGCTGTCGGCCAGCAAGAGCTATTCCGAGCGGCTGTTCCGGTACGCCAGAATCGACCGCCTGGACCGGGAGGCCGCCGACCTCGCACTCCTCGCCCCGGCGCAACGGGAGGACGTGACCTTCACCACCGACGCGCTCGACGCGCTGTACGCCGCGGCCGACGGCTACCCGTACTTCGTGCAGGCCTACGGCAAGGTCACCTGGGACGTGGCCGCGTCGAGCCCGGTGACCGCCGCCGACGTCGGGATGGCCGCCCCGGAGGCCGAGGGCGAGCTGGCCGTGGGGTTCTTCGGCAGCCGGTACGAGCGGGCCACCCAGGCCGAACGCGAGTACATGCGAGCCATGGCCGCCACCGGGGATGACCCGGTACCGACCTCGGTGGTGGCCGACGAGCTCGGGCGCAAGCCGTCGAGCCTGTCACCCGCCCGCGACGGGCTGATCAAGAAGGGGCTGATCTACAGCTCCGAACGGGGCCTGATCGCGTTCACAGTGCCGCACTTCGGCAAGTTCCTGCGCTCGCAACCGGCCTAGTCCGGGCCGGCCGCGATCAGGGCCAGGTGCTGTGCTGCCATCCGGCTTACCCGCGAGGCTATTTATGGATGAAATCTACCACGAAACGAAAATCTTCGAGAAGGCCGGGCGCTTTGTCGAGCAATTCAACCGCACCCTCCCGCGTTTTAGATGCATCTTCTGCCGCCTTAGCGACCGCTTCCGTTTCTCCGAAAACAGCTGCATAGCTCTTGTAGCAGCTTGCTCCAGCCTGCATGACGTTTGCGTAAAGGTCTGTATCGGACAGGTCTGTTTTTTCTGAAGCAAGTGATGCGGTGTCATTCGCGCACGTGGCCATGGCCTGGATGTCCTCGTCGCCGCCGAAGGCGGTTCGGTCATACAATGATTGTGCGACGGCATGCAGTACAAACCATGCGGCGGATGCGTCCCGGTCTCGCTGTACCGACACGTCTGGATATTCGCCTAGCTCGGGTACTGTTCCGCATACGCCATATTTGGGCGGGACAATAAATACTGTAGCTATCGTGGTGCCCGCCGGAAGGTTTTGATCTGTTGCCAGAATTGAAGAACGACCGAGGGCCTTCAGCGCTGCTATGTCCACGGGATCTGACGGGTTGACATCTGGAGTCTGTTGAAGAGCGGTGTCCTGCTGAGGTATCACCAGCAAGGTCTGACTGCCCGTATTCTGCACGAGAAGAGAAGTCCGTGTGCTATCAGTTTCAGCCGAGACCGTCCCCTGCGGGATGGTCGAAGGTATTGTTAGCGGTATATCCGACTGGGAGCAGTCGGCTGCGGCAGACGCAGCGGCGCTCGACGCCGGTGAGAGAACACTCGACGGTGCGTCGTTCGCGGGCGGTGTGGTAGCGGACGAGTCGCCGGAACCGCACGCCGTCAGCCCGCCGATCAGTATTGTTGCTGCCGCACATAGGAATGAGGCTGATCGTGCATTCATGCGATGGCGCACCCCCCCGGGTGGACGTACACGTACCCTGCTGGCTTACTCGCCTGATTAATGCCGATTTGGCACGAGTATAGGCCTGTGTCCCGCCATGATCAATGCTATGTGCAGCGACGTTTGCCCTTATCGCCAGGGTATTCGGAGGGCTTTGGTACGACGGTTAAGTCTCATGGTCCCGGCTGGCGGCGCGCTAGCGCTCGATAGGGCCGTCTAGCGTGTCGCCTAGAGTCTCTTAGATAATGACAGACTCGCGAGCTCCGGACGGCCCAGGACCTCGTCGGTGTCCGCGTCCAGGACCGCGACCCGCACCGGCGGCCGGCGGGTCTGCAGGTAGACGGCGAAGACGATGTCGACGCGCCGCCCGCGTGCGGAGCCGGGGTACACCACGAACCGCCAGCAGCCTTCCCGCCACACGTCGTCCGGGGCGGCGGCCGAGACCTGGCCCGCGTACCGGCGCCACTGAGCGCTCGAGTGCAACGCGGTCAGCGTCCGCCCGACCGGCAGCCGGCGCAGCTCGCACGGCTCGGAATAGCCCAGCCGGACCAGGATCTCGCCGATCTCCGGCGACAGGAACGCGATGAGGGACAACTCGAAGGCCAGCGCGGCCAGCAGCGCCTCGGCCGTGGCGGGCGAGGACGGCATGCGGAGCGGGGGCACGCCGATGGTGACCGCCGCGGCCGCGCACAGCACGCCGGCCCGGGTGATGGTCCGCCACCCGATCGGGGTGTCGCTGAACTCGCCGAAGCAGCCGCAGCCAGCATCCGGCCGCCGTTGCCGCGTCTCGTTCAGCGCGCCCGTGGCGACGAGAAAGAACAGCGCGGTCGCGGCCCGCACGATCGTCGCGGGCAGGCCCGCGCCACCGGCGCCCAGCGGGCCGGCGGTGACGAGCAGGGCCAGCCCCAGGCTGAACTCGGTCGCGCACATGGCCATCATGACCGGCCGCTGCAGCCGCAGCGGGAACAGGCCCGCCGGGTCCATGGCCACGGCCATGGAACGCGACCGCACCACCCGCCATCCCTTGGCCGCACAGCCGCCCAGCAGCAGGGCGGCGAGCAGGGGAATCTGCAGTTCCCTGACCGCGGTGAGCATTGCCTATCCGCCAATCCCCATCGTGGCGTTGAAGCAGCCGGCTTCCAGCGCACCGCCGAGTTCCACGAACGCGGCCATGGTCAGGTCGGCGATCCGGCCCTTGCGCGAGGTCCCGCACGTGACGCAGCGATCGCAGAACAGCCTGGCCGTCGCCCCGCAACTGGTTACCGGGAGCAGCCGGGTGCGATCGCTGCAGTCGTTACGCAGCCGGAGCAGGCTCCCCACCGACAGGTAGGGCAGGCGGACGCAGCCGGGCCCGGTGCCGTGCGGGTCGACCGCGTGCAGGTCCCCGGAGCAGGCCGCCCCGGCCGAACCGGTCCGCTCGCAGCTAGTCTCCGGGTCGAGGGCGGGGTAGGCCAGCCCGAGCAGGCCCTCGGGCTCTTCACCCGGCTCGTGCCAGACCGCCGTCCCGCTCACCGGATCGGGCACGTGCCCGTTGACCAGTGGCGGCGCGGGCGGATGGCCCGCCAGGTAGGGCGGCTGCGAGGTGGCGGGGATCAGCGCCTGGAGGAAGCCGTCGTGCTTCAGGCCGATCACGTCGATCAGGTAGCCGGGCTCGAGCCGCGGGAACCGGACCTGGATCCGGCCCGCCGCCTCGGCGGCGATGATCACGATCTTGCGTCCCTGGGCCGGGCCCTCGTCAACCAGCAGCGTGGCCGGTCCCTCACGCTCGATGATCGTGCCCGTCACCCGGCCCGCCTGGGCCCAGATCCGGTCCACGACCGGCCCGCGCGGGTGCTGGCGCCTGACAATTGCGTGATCGCCTTGCCTGAGGGCCGCGGGCGGAACCTGGCCGCCGCGCCAGGCCTGGGCGCTCGCGGCCAGCGGGAAACGCTGCTCGCCGTGCTCGGTCCGGAGCACCAGAACGTGCGGGCTGACATCCAGGATCCGGCCGGTGACCGCGTAGACCAAACTGCCCGGCGCGACCTCGGCATCTTCCCCGGTCGCGGCGAGCGGATGCCCCGGCTCGTCTCGCCGCCCCAGGACCGCTGCCTTAAGCAACGATCTGCGTGCGAATCGTCCCGGACCGGTCGAGTCCGTGACATCGTCGCACCAACGGGGAATGTCAGCCAAATGCCGCACTTGCCCTCCGTGGGATTGCATGGGGCCTTGAGTATGACCCTGCTTGGTGCGGACAGTTACGTCAAGTCATTCGGACACAATTGTCCGTGAGGACAGAGAGATACATCCGCGAAGGATATGCGGGGACGGCGCTCTCGGTCCTCATTTCGTGCACATAGCGTAGACAGACGGCTACCTTAAGTAAGGTAGCCGTCATGAGTCTCGCCGGTGATCACGAGGATTCTCGGGCCCGCGACGATGCCGCGTTCAATGACTACGTTCTGGCCCGCGGGACGGCACTGCTCAGGATCGCGATCATGCTCACCGGCAACCGCGCGGACGCCGAGGACCTGGTCCAGGCGGCCCTGGCCAACACGTACCTGGCCTGGGGAAAGATCAACGACCGGGCCGCTCTCGACGCCTACGTGCGGCGCGCGATGGTCAACACCCACATCTCGTGGTGGCGGCGGCGCAAGCTGGAGGAGTTCCCCACCGACGAGCTGCCCGATCAGGTGATCGCCGACCATGCCCGCGACAGCGACCTGGCCGAGGTGGTCCGGCACGCCCTGGACCGGCTGCCGCAGCGGATGCGCGCCGCGGTCATGCTCAGGTACTTCGAGGACATGACCGAGCCGGAGATCGCCGCGCTACTCGGCGTCAGCCTCGGCACGGTGAAAAGCACCGTTTCCCGCGCCGTCGCCCGGCTGCGCATTGACGCCGAACTGGGCGAGGATTCCGGTAGCTGAGCGCGCCTGAGCGCAAATTCCGTAAATCACGACTTATCCGGCTTTGCCGGTATCGGCGGGCATTGAATGCGGCTCCGCGAGGTCTACTGCGCGCCGCCTGACTCGTGGCACTATCAGGTATGCAGGTCAGCACGCCCAGGAGGTAGCCGGTGCGCAGCACGATCATGGACATCCCGCTGACGATCGCCTCGATCATGCGCTACGGAACGTCGGTCTTCGGTGATCGGGAGGTCGTCACCTGCACGGCGGACGGCACCCGGCGCCGCACCTACGCCGAGGCGGGCCGCCGCGCCGCACAGCTGGCCAACGCGCTGCGCCGCCTGGGCGTCGACGCCGACCAGCGCGTGGGCACCTACATGTGGAACAACGCCGAGCACCTCGAGGCCTACCTGGCCGTGCCGTCGATGGGCGCGGTGCTGCACACGCTGAACATCCGGCTGGCCGCCGCCGAGGTCGGCTACATCGCCAGCCACGCCGACGACTACGCCGTCATCGTGGATGCCTCGCTGGTCGAGAAGTTCGCCGAGGTCCTGCCGAAGGCGCCCGCGATCAAGCACGTGATCGTGTCCGGAGCCCCGCTCCGCCAGCTGCCCGCGGCCGGCGAGCTCACCGGCGTGGCCGTGCACGAGTACGAGGAACTGCTGGCCGCCGAGCCGGACTCGTTCGACTGGCCCGAGCTGGACGAGCTCTCGGCCGCGGCGATGTGCTACACCAGCGGGACCACCGGCAACTCCAAGGGGATCGTCTACAGCCACCGGTCCAGCTACCTGCACTCGATGGGCGCCTGCCTCGGGAACGCCTTCGCCCTGTCCGAACGCGACCGGGTGCTCCCGGTCGTGCCCATGTTCCACGCCAACGCGTGGGGCCTGGCCTACGCCGGCCTGCTGTCCGGCGCGGCCCTGATCCTGCCCGACCAGTACCTGCAGCCCGCCGCGCTGGTCCGGTTGATCGGCGACGAGCGCGTCACGGTGGCCGGCGGGGTGCCCACCATCTGGGCCGGCGTGCTCACCCACATGCGATCCGAGGGCGGCGACCTGTCCTCGCTGCGCCTGGTCATCGCGGGCGGCTCCGCGGTCCCGCACGCCATGCAGGTCAGGTACGAGGAGGAGCTCGGCGTCCGGCTGCTGCAGGCCTGGGGCATGACGGAGACCTCGCCGCTGGCCAGCGTGGCCAACCCGCCCCCCGGCGTCAGCGCGGAAGAGGAGTGGGCGTACCGGGACAGTCAGGGCCGGGTGTTCTGCACCGTGGAGGCCCGGCTGGCCGGCGACGGCGGGACCATCCTGCCCTCCGACGGCGAAGCGGTCGGCGAGATCGAGGTGCGCGGTCCCTGGATCACCGGGTCGTACTACAAGGACGACGACCCGGCCAAGTTCCACGACGGCTGGCTGCGGACCGGGGACGTGGGGACGCTGGACGAGCACGGCTTCATCCGGCTGACCGACCGGGCCAAGGACGTGATCAAGTCCGGCGGTGAATGGATCTCGTCCATGGAGCTGGAGAACGTCCTGATGGCCCACCCCGACGTGGCCGAGGCCGCGGTGATCGGCGTCGCCGACGACAAGTGGGGGGAGCGGCCGCTCGCGGCGGTCGTGCTGCGGGCCGGCGCCGACGTCACCGCGGACAAGCTCCGCGCCTTCATGGCCGAGCAGATCCCGCGCTGGCAACTGCCCGAGCGCTGGTGCTTCGTCGCCGAGGTGCCCAAGACCAGCGTGGGCAAGTTCTCCAAGCGGACCATGCGCGAGGCCTACAACGGCGGCGACTACGAGGTCATCGAGGTGCGCTGAGGCCGCCGCGCGGTTGCTTTGCCGGGGCGGGGTCAGGCCCGGTACGCTATGGCCCACCGCACCTGCTGGTGCGAGTGGAGGATTCGCCTAGTCCGGTCTATGGCGCCGCACTGCTAATGCGGTTGGGTGGCAACACCCTCCGGGGTTCAAATCCCCGATCCTCCGCACTCGACCAGGGGTTTTCCGGGGAAGTCGTCTTCGGGAGGCCCCTGTTTTCGTGTCCGGAGGCGCTCGGCACGCACAGTGCACGCACAGCGGTCACGAGGCACCTCCTTCCCGTTGCACCGGTTCGCCGGTGATTGTGCCGTACCAGTCGGCGCCTACGAGGACGGCGGCCGGCTTGTTGTAGCGCATGATCAGCACCGGCTCGTCCGCGAGGCGCGCGCGGTCAACCAGGTCGCCGAGAATCTTCCTGGCGTCCTCGATGTTGACCGACTTCATGCTCATACCTTAAGGGTCTTAAGAGTTTTAGGCAAGGTTCTTCCGGGGAACTAGCGCGACGGCGGCCTCAGCGGCTGCTTTGGCCACATCCGGGAAGACCGTCACGTACGTGGTGTCGGTGAAGCTCTGCCGTGAGTGGCCGAGCTGCGCTGAGATCTCCTTCGAGGAAGCGCCCGCGGCCTTGGCCAGCGACGCGGCGCCGTGCCGGAGATCGTGGAACCGGACATAGGGCAGGTCGGCACGCCAGGCGAGGGTCGCGAACCTGCGCGACAGCCACTGGCCGGTGATCGGCTCGCCATCCTCGTGCGTGAATACACGTCCGGTGTCGGTCCAGCCCGGTCCCCACGCGAGTCGCTCCGCGGCCTGGGCCTTGCGCCACGCCTTCAGGTCCTTCGCGACCACCGCTGAGAGCGGAACCGCTCGCGTGCCCGCATCGCTCTTAGGGTCGTTGCCGCTGCCTGTCTCCCGGACATACGCGACGCCCTCGTCCAGGTCGACTTCGGCCCAGTTCAGGCCGACGATCTCATCCTGCCGGAGCCCTGAGAACATCGTGAAGCTGAAGGCGGCGAAGAGCCTCTCGCCCGCGATACTGTCGAGGAACTGACCGCAGTGGACGGGCAGCCAGACCATGACCGGGCACGGTCGCAGGTCGGGAGACGCCCATACTCTCTCCCGCTCGACGGTGGTAAGCCGCTTGCCCTTGGTTGCCCCGGCCTCGCGCAGTCGTTTCCCGAGCGCCTCGCGGAACGCAGTCTCGCGAGGTGCTGTCCAGGCCAGCGGTTTCACTTGCCGTGCTCGCGGCAGTTCCACGCCGTCGCATGGGCTGACCCCGATCTTCTTCGGCGCAGCGGCGTTCATGGCTGCCCGGAATGGGGCGAACATCCGCCCTATCCGCGCCGGGGACAGCGGTTTGGGTGACTTCTTGTGCCGGGTCTCGCCTTCGGGCAGGACCCGGCGCTCGTCGTCGGCGCGGGCCGCGGTCATGCGGAGCAGCATCTCGGAGACCGCCTGCGGGAGCTTGTCAGCTTGCGGCTGTGGACGGTTGACCAGCTCCATCGCGGTGATGGCGTCCGAAACGTGGTGGTCGCGGACGTCCACGAGGCGCATATGCCCGAGGGCTGGCTTCCAGTAGAGCCGGAAGGCGTCGCTGTCGGTCTCCATCGTCCGCGGCTTCAGGTTCCGTTTTCCCGCGAGGTAGCCGTCCAGGTAAGCGCCCACGCGCTGCTTGCGGTCAGGTGCCGACCCGCCGCCGCCGATCCTGGCCAGCGCGCTGGCCAGCTCGTCTTCGCACTCCTTCTTCGTGTCGAACGGCCCGACGACGGGCTGACGCCGTTTCCCTTCGGTACCGCCTGCGTCGTACCGTGCGTACCACTTGCCGTGCTTCTTGTTCTTCAGCTTCGGACACCTGCTGCGCAGTGGCTTCCCCGTTTCCGGGTCCCTGCACCAGCACTGCCGGTACGGCTCTGAACCTCTCATGATTACTCCTCTGTGTCGTGGTCGCTGAGCCCTTCGTTGTCGGTGTTCTTGGTGCCCGCACCCGGGTCGAACGGCAGCACCTCGTATGTGCCGTCCCGACGCAGGAGCAGCGCGTTTGCTTGGGCGGTATCCGCGCCTGCGGTGTCCTCCTGCAGCTCCCTGATCCGTTCTTCCGCTTGCTGCCGCATTTCCGGGGCGTACAGCTCGCGGAGCTGGCCTTCGAAGAAGACCTGAAGCCTGGTCCGGTAACTGCGTTCGAACTTACGCAAGTCATCGACTCGTTCTTCCAGCTCAGAGCGATGCCGGATCACCTCGTTTACGTCACGCATCAGGGCTGCGGCACGTTCCTGTGCGTCGCCGATGATCCGCGTGGCCTCACGTCTCGCATCGGCGATGATCGTGTCAGGGTCGCTGGCTGCCCTTTCGAAGGTTCGATCAGAAGCGTCGTCGGTATCGGCGATCTGCTGATCGGCAGTCCGATCTATCGGTACCGGGGAGCTGGCGAAGGTCTCGCGGGCCTCCTCGGCACCGAGGCTCCCGAGAGCGCCGTCGCCCGCCGCGAGATGAAGTCCGGCCTGACGCACGGCCGCGAGCATGCTTGCCCCGGCCGCAATGTTCCGCTTACGGTAGGCGTCCATTACTGGAGAGTCACCCCCGTACGCCGGGGAAACGTATGCCAGCAGGTCGGTAACCTCCAGGTGCTTATGGCCGGGGCCGTCCAGCACATAGCGGACGGCAGTTCCGTGATCCTCCGGTGGCAGGAACAGGGCGGCCAGGGGGACCCCCAAGGCGGTCGAGATAGCGATGAGGTCTTCCGCGCTGAAGCTCCTGACCCGCTTCGCATCTGACGATCGCTCCGCGGTCGAGACCACCGACTTACCCCAGCCGATGCGCTCGCCCAGTTCCTCCTGGGTGAGATCGGCGGCCTTCCTGAAGTACGCCATGTTGAGGGCGACGATCGAATTGACGGTCACCCGCCGGACAGGCAGGTCAGCACGCTGGCCCTGCGTGAGGCCGCCAGGTGACTTTAGCTCCTCCATGCCAGCGACCCTATCTCAAGGAGTCCGCAAATCCAGAACTTTTCGTCTGAGTCCGCAGATTCCTTTGCTATCGCCGTCCGGTCCGTGCATACTGGCAGGAAGTTCGCAATCGAGCGAACTTTGGTACAAGTCTGCGTGCTGCGGACTGCGACACGTAACGGGCGGGCACGATGAGTCAGCTGAAGATGTCTCTGGACGAACTGCTGTCCTTGCCGGTCTCAGTCGACCTGACGACCGCGGGCCGGGCGTTTGGTATCGGCAGGACGAAGTCGTTCGAACTCGTGCGGCAGGGTCGCTTCCCGGTGAAGGTCATATCCGTGGGCGCGAAGTACCGGGTTACCCGCAGCGCTATCTTCGAAGCCCTTGGACTAGACCCAGCCACCGCCGTCTCCACCGACCAGCGGTCTGCGGCACGGCGATGATCGGCAAGATCAGCCCGCAAGGCACCAGCCTGGAAAGCCGGGTCCGGTACTTGTACGGTCCCGGGAAGTCCCACGAACACGTCGACCCGCACCTGGTGGCCGGGTGGCGATCCCCGGCCGAACTGGAGCCGCCGCTGCGTCCATCCGGGCGGCGCGACATGCGAATGCTGATTGGGCTGTTGCTACAGCCGCATGCAGCGATGGGGGACTGGGGTTCTCCTAGGCCGGTGTGGCATTGCCTGCTCAGTGAAGCCCCGACGGACCGGGTGTTGTCGGACGTCGAGTGGGGCGATATTGCCGTGGACGTGATGCTTCGCACTGGGCTGTCGAACGGTGAGGATGACGAAGGCGTGCGATGGATCGCTGTCCGGCACGCCGCCGACCACATCCACGTGGTTGCGATGCTGGCCCGGCAGGACGGGCGGAGGCCGCGCCTGTCGTTCGACCGGCTGCGGGTGCGGGATGCCTGCCAGGCCGCCGAGGATCGATACGGGCTTCGGAAGACCGGCCCGGCCTGGAAGCGCAGTTCCCTGGCGTAAGGACGGGCTGTGTAGCGATCCGGAGCTACCTTCCTCTTCTCCGGGAGTCGTGCAGCGCCGCGGCGAGCGCATCCCAAGCATCATTCAGTGCGATGATAATTGTCCGGACACCGTTCCGGGAAATGGCGCCCCCGACGAGGTCATGCCGAATCGCCAGAACAGGTCGGCGAAGAATTGATGAAGAAGAATTCGGGTCTGTTCGTTGTCCCGGAGGCCCACGTCGGCCGAAGTGGAATACCTAAGACCGCTGAGCTCATCGGGCTGTAATAGTACCTGTTACCCGGCGTGTATTTGTAACGCGCGGCAAAACGGCGTGCGGTAGCCTGTTCGCGGCGGTTTCCGCAGATTATCGGCATGCCCGGCTGCTGTGACGGCTTTCCCGGCTGTTTCCAGAGGTTATCGGCATACCTGCCATGGAGGCGGGAGCAAGATGCCCCTATCGGGCCCGATACGTCTGGACCGGGCGCGGTCCATGATGCATACTGCAAAAGCAGGATGGTCGACTTGCCTTACCACCGGAATTATGACGCATTCGCGCTAGGGAATGGCGGCGAGAAAGGGAAGCGCAGCATGCCCGGAGCGATACACCGCGACGAGGGAGACGCCAGCTCGCTGCCTGTCAGCCCGCCGCGCCGCAGGCAACGAAAGGCGGTACCGCGGGCCAGGATGATGCGGTTCTCGCTGACTGAGGACGAGCATGCCGAGGTGCTGGCCGCCGCCAGCCGGGCTGGACGGGCGCGTGCCGCGTTCGCGGCCGAGGCCACCCTGGCTGCCGCGCGCGGCACGATGCTCACCCCCGACACGGCGCTGGACGACACGCTCGGCCATAGTGACCGTCTTGACCATGCCGCCGAACAGGTCCGCAAGGTCGGGGTGAACCTCAACCAGGCGGTCAAGGTGCTGAACTCAACCGGGCAGCCTCCTGGGGACCTGCCGCGCCTGGCGGAGCAGGCCATGCGCTGGGCCGCCCAGGTCGATGCTCTCAGCGTCGATCTGTGGAAGCGAGCCATCTCAGCGATACGCCCAGGCGGGGAACGCGGGACAGCACAGAATCCGCGTCGGCTGACCGCGGCTCAGCCTGGCGGGGGACGATGGCTAGCGGCTCGCGCGCGCCAGGGCCAGGGCGGCCCATTCGCTAATTCGGGGCAGGGGCGGCGGTGATCGGGAAGATATGCCCGCGCGGGGACGACGTGGCCGGACTTATCCGGTACCTGTACGGCCCTGGCCGCTGTGAGGAGCACACCGATCCGCACATCGTGGCCGGCTACCTTGATCCAGATTGCCTGGAGCCGGGGCTTCGCCCTGATGGTCGGCGCGACTTCCGCCGCCTGGTCTCCCGGCTCAGGCTGCCCCACGACCGGCAGGGCAGCCTGGCGTGCGCGAAACCGGTCTGGCACTGCTCGATGCGCGCCGCTCCCGAAGACCGCATGCTGTCCGATGCGGAGTGGGCGCAGATCGCGCGGGACGTGATGGCCCGCACCGGGCTGTCCCCACATGGTCAAGACGACCAAGGCGTGCGGTGGATCGCCGTCCGCCACGGACCCGACCACATCCACCTCGTGGCGACGCTGGCCAGGCAGGACGGCGCCCGGGTCAGCACCTGGAACACCCGCTACCGGGTCCGCGACGCCTGCCTCGCCGCGGAGCAGCGCTACGGGCTCAGGTCCACCGCGCCGGCCGACCGCACCGCCAGCCGAGGCCCGACTCGCGCCGAGGCCGGGAAGGCGGAGCGGCGCGGGCTCGGCGAGCCGCCCCGCGTCACACTGCGACGCCACGTCGCGACCGCCGCCGCCACCGCGGCGAGCGCGGAGGAGTTCTTCGCCCGCCTCGGCCAGGCCGAGGTGCAGGTGAGGGTCCGGTACAGCACCAAGAATCCTGGGCAGGTCACCGGGTACTCGGTCGCGCTGCCCGGCGATATCACCAGGGACGGGACAGCGGTGTGGTACGGCGGCGGCAAGCTCGCCGCCGACCTGTCCTGGCCCAGGCTCGCCCAGCGGTGGGCAGCCGGGCAGCAGCCGGTCCCGCACCTGACGGCCGGAGAGCGGCAGCAGCTGTGGGAGTACGCTGCCAGCGTCGCCGGCCATGCCGCCGCCCAGATCCGCGCCTGGTCCCTCACCAGCCCAGAGGCTGCTGCCGACGCCGCGTGGGCGGCCGGGGACGCGCTGCGGGTCACGGCCGCCGCGCTCGGCAGCCGCATCCTGCAGCAAGCAGCTGACGGGTTCGACCGTGCTGCCCGCGAGCAGTATGGGCGCATCCCGCCGCCCACCCCAGTAGGGAACCGGCTCCGCCGGGCTGCCCGGCTCATTTCCGCCTACGGGTACCTCACCCACGACAAGTCCTTCGCGCCGCTGACACTGATCATCCAGCTCGCCGTGCTCGCCGAGGCCATCGCTCAGCTGCGCCAGACACAGCAGCGCGCCCACCAGGCCCAGGCCGCGCTCCGCGCTGCCACCGGACTCCGCCAAGCCAGCAGAACAACCCAGCCAGCACCACCAGGCACCGCCACAGGGCAGCAGCACCATCCCCAGGCAGACCCGGACACCGCTCAGACCGCCGCCCAGATCGCCGCCAACAGCTTCCCGTTCGGTCTCGGCAGCCAGCAAAAGACCCGCTCACCTGCACCCGGACAGGCCGCCCGGCCAGCGAGTCGGCCATCGCCACGACGCCGCCCCGGCCGGATCCCCTGAAGGGTGACGGGCATCTTTGCGACCTTCACAGCATCCTCATCTGGGCCGCCCGGGGACCGGCGCGGGCGGTGAAGACCAGGCCGCCGCGCGCTCGCTTACCAGATGCCGGGGCGAGGATCCGGGGCCATAGGTCAACAGCCTCCTGAAGGGTTCCAGGAGTATCTCGGCGGTGAGCCCGGTGACGGCCTCGGTCCAGATGTGCAGCGCCGGGTGCGGGATGAAAGGGCGCTCGCGGGCGGGGATCGAGGAAACTCACCGTGACGGAGCCCGTGGGTGCGCCCGTAGGGTCCGTACTGAGCCATCATGTGGAGTCGTCTCCCCTTGAGGCGACGCAGGTCGCTAGGACGCCGGTCCAAAGCCGTCCCTGCCGTACCTGGAAGTAGCGGGCGCTCCTCGGCCCGCCAGAGCGCGGTTCCTCTGCTATGAGGCCGGCGTCGTGGAGCCTTTCCATCACCTGCCGGACCAGGCTGTCGCTGATCGTGGTCTGCGACGCCACCATGCGCATGGTCACGCGGACGCGGTCATTCCCGGACAAGTGATCGACGGCCAGGACTACGTCAACGAAGTACCGGTTTCCGAAGATCGCAGACGAACGCTCCCGTGAGGCTTCGGGTTCTTCAAGCTCCACACGTATAATGTTATGCGTATAGCGATTCACTATACGAACTGAACGGGGATTCGCATGTTGGAGCCGACTGCCGCCGATTCGACGCCCTTGCCTGCGGGCCAGTTGCCCCTGGCTTACCCTGCGGAGATGGGCGTTGAGCTGGCGCAGGGGGATCATGCGCCCCGGATCACGATCTGCGGGCGGCGGCTTGACCCCACGCCGGTGTTCGACACGTACTGGCGATTCGCCGCCGCGCGGCAGGGACTATATGAGGCCCGGCTGCGCGGGCGGTCGGCACCGTGGACCAGCGATCCGATCTTGCGGCGGCACCGGTTCACCAATTGCTACCGGGCAGCAGACCGGGTCAGCCAGTTCCTGATCAGCCAGGTCATCTACGAGGGGTCGCAGGACCCGGACGAGGTTGTGTTCCGGACGCTGCTGTTCAAGGTTTTCAACCGGATTGCCACCTGGCAGCGCCTCGAGGCGCGCATTGGCGAGGTGTCCTGGCAGGAGTACGACTACGCTCGCTACGAACGCGTGCTCACCGCCGCGTTCACGGGCGGGGAGCGGCTTTACTCCGCGGCTTATGTCGTCCCGCCGCCGGCGTTCGGCGAGGCCCGCAAGCACGCCAATCACCTGCGCCTGCTGGAGCTGATGATGTCGACGGACGTAGCAGGGAAGGTCAGGTCGGCCGGGTCGCTGCGCGGCGCGTTCGAGGTCTTGCGCTCATATCCGGCGATCGGCGGCTTTCTTGCCTATCAGTACGTGATCGACCTGAACTACTCGCCGGTACTTGCGTATGACGAGATGGAGTTCGTCGTGCCGGGCCCTGGCGCGCGGGACGGCATCCGTAAGTGCTTCGGCCGGGCGGCGGACGGGATCGAGGCTGACGTCATCCGCTATATGGCCGACCACCAGGAGGAGCATTTTGCCCGCCTCGGGCTGCACTTCAGCGGCCTGAAGGGCCGCAGGCTCCAGCTGATCGACTGCCAGAACCTGTTCTGCGAGGTCGACAAGTACGCCCGCGTGGCGCACCCGGATGTTCAGGGGATCAGCGGGCGCACCCGGATCAAACAGTCCTTCCGCCCGGCCGCGGAACCGGTCCCGGCGTGGTTCCCGCCCAAGTGGGGCATCAACCAGGGCCTGACAAAGCCGTCACCTAAGAACTGGCCAGCAATCGCACACTTGTGCGATGCTTGAGATCAAATATGTGGTCTCTATGCTCACCAGCTCGAAAAGGGAGGCAGTTCTGTGAACACGGTCAAGGACAGGTCACCCGATTCGGCGGACCTGGTTGCGGTCCTGGCGACCACGCTGGAACGGCTCACTGCCAGGGTCAGCCGCGACCTGGACGTGGATGCCGGCGAAAGCGTCCTCCCTGACGACCCGTTCTGGGCGGATACGATCAGCCGGCTCGCGGAGTACGCCCGCGAGTGCGCGGAGGTTCTCGACGAGCCGCGGGTCAGCGCAGCGCTGACCGGGCATCCGGACGAGGGGCTTCCGGCCGCACCGGCAGGTCAGTTACTCTTCGGCGGATTCAGTCAGGCGGGCGATCCGGTATCGCGCCGCGCTGTCGACGGCGGCGACGCCAGCCACGATCGTCAGTTGCCCGGGTTGCAGGCCTGCGGCGGCGCACACGTACCCGAGCAGCTGGCCGAGGCCAAGGTAGTTCCCGTATCCGCGCTCTATCAGGTACTGGTAGCGGTACTGCGCGATCATATGCAGCAAGCCGCTGTCCAGCTGGAATGAGCAAAAGGACAGGCACGGGAATCCCATCGGGGACGTGTCCTTGCCCGCCGCGTAGACGTGAACCGGGCCGCCGTCCGTGACTTCTGCTGCCGGGGCAAGCTCACCTGGCTCGGAGATGTTCATCTCGTACCTGGCCGATTTCGGTCCGGGCGTGCGCAGCTCGGTGTTCAGCCGTTCGATCAGGTCAGCGAGCTGGTCACGCTCGCCGCCGGCGGCTGGGTGGGCGACGATCCGCCCGAAGTAGGTGCCCCTCCGGTTGCTTTTGTGCAGTCGGCGCAGCGTGGGATACAGCCGCCGGTACCGCCGGGCTAGTTCACCGGGCCCGGCCGAGGCAGCCGCTAGCCGGGCGGGAAATATCGTGTTGGCCACCGTGTCAACCGGGGCCAGGTCCAGGTCGCGGAGGAGCGCATCGGCGGCGGCCCTGATGCGCGGCTCCTCCGTCACCGGGTCGCTGATACGGGTTACCAGGTGAAAGAGGCGGCGTTCTGGAGCCGCGTCCACGACCTTGACGGCATTCAGCCACGCCTCGGACACCGTAGCCCCATGGGCCTGGTCTTGTGCGAGCGTCACCTGATCGCTCCTTTTTTCCGGCCAGATGGCCCGGTCATGCTGGTGGGCGGGACATCAGCCCGCCCAGCGCGCATCGATGCCACTGCGCTGCCCCTCCACTCGTACGGCGAATTCCCAGTGCCCGCAGACGTCGGTAACCTGGACGCGGCCCCAGTCGCCCGGGTCTTCCCCGGCCTGGAGCTCGGCTGCGCAGCTGGACTTGACCGCCACAGCCCTCAGTGCATCAGGGCAGGTGACCGAGGGACAGCGTCCCTGCGGGCTGCTGATCACGATCCGGTCGCCGGGATGGACGTTGAACTGCGCCCCGTCGAATCGCGGGCTGAGCACCCACACGTCTGGCTTGCGGGACACCGGCGCGTCGGCGGCCTGGTCGAGGCGGTTCTTGATCACGTTCGGCTGTACCTTGATCCAGGCCGCTGCCCTGGCCTGGCTGGCGAGCCGAATGTTCGGCAGGTGCCGGACCGTGGCGCGATACGGTGTCCCCAGGAGCAGGGAGAGCAGGTACGCGTCCGCCGGTGACCGCAGTTCCTTCATCTCAAGGCGGTCCATCGCCGCCATGGCTGCCTTGCGCGGCATGAGGAACCAGGCGCCGAACGACTCAGCGAGCTTCTCCTCCGGCGGCCACGGCGGCCTCCGGTCACCGGGCGGATCCAGATCGCCGTCCTCGCGCGTCCCGTGCTTCCACCAGTGGTGCCCGAGCTCATGCCCCGCTGTCTGGCGCTGCGCCGCGTGCGGCAGGCCGTTGTTGATCAGGATGCCGGGACGTGACCCTGGGTCGTTGACGTAGGCACCGAACTGCCTGGGCAGCTGCCGCCACATGGTTACGACTCCGGCGTCGTAGATCGCGTCGTAGATACCGATCGGCCAGGTAGCCGTATCGATTCCGTAGTCACCGTGGGCCTGCGCGGCGGCCAGCATGCCCACCCCGTTAGCCTTAGCCCAGGTCGTCATCGCCGCCTCTTCCGGTCCGTCTCAGCCGAGTACCGCAGGAACTGGGCGAACCGGACCACCTCGGCGCGGTCGTCCTCGGTAAGGTCCGTGACCGCCCGCGCGAGCATGCGGACGTCGTCGCCCGCTTCTTCCTCTCCGAGGAAGTACCCGACCGGGAACATGTACAGGCGCGCGAGCTTCCGCAATTCCAGGCTGTCGACCTTCCGTGCCCCACGCTCGATGTCGGAGACCGCCGACCGCGGGATGCCCGTCCTGTCCGCCACGAACTGCTGCGAGAGGTTCAGGTACTCGCGCGCCTCCCGCAGCCGCCTAGCAAGCTGCTGCGATTCGGTCTTCCCGTCGGCGCTCTCTTCGTTCCCGGTCACGCACCCTCACCCGCCCGCTGGGCTCGCTCGGCCCGGACGTGGTCGTAGACCATCACGGCGAAGTCCCGGACCGACCGCAAGTTCTGGGCGGTCTCCAGAGTCGTGGGCAGGTGCACCCCGCAGTGCTCCTCGACCCGCACGACGACCTCAACGAGGAGGATCGAGTCGATCGGGAGGGCGCCACCCCCCTCTTCCAGGCACTGCCGCATCTCGGCTGGGCTGCACTTCGCCTCCTCGGCGAGGAACCCGATCGTGAGGTCCTCAATGTCTCTCGGCTCCATCACGCCTCCAAATCTTGTCGTGTTAGCCGACACCTGCCGTCAGATACTATGACATCGCGTCGAGAGTTCCGACCATGATCGCCTGGGAATCCGACAGAGGCGTAGTGCCTGGAGGAGGCAGAGATGAAGTTTCGCACGTTCCAGGAGGCCGCCCGTCAGACGGACCAGCTGGCAGGCACGGACCTGGCCGATATTGCGGTCCACCTGCTGGGCTTGGTCGGCGAGGCCGGCTCGGTCGCCACCGAGTACAAGAAGCTGCTCCGCGACGGCCCCGCGCACACCGCCGCTAAGGTCCGCATCCGGGAGGAACTCGGCGACGTGCTGTGGTATACCGCGACCCTCGCCACCAAGCTTGGCCTGGACCTCGACGACGTTGCCCGCGCCAACCTGGTGAAGACACGGGACCGCTGGATGCGGACCACGGCCGAGCCCTTCGACGATCAGTACCCTGAGGCTGAGCGGCTCCCCCGGGCGGGCACGTTCGAGTTCGTCGCCTCCGTCAGCGAGACCGGCCGGCTAACCGTCCAGGTCCGTAACGACGGCCGCTGGCTGGGCGACCCTCTCACCGACAACTCTCACGTGGACGACGGATACCGCTTCCACGATGTCTTCCACCTGGCCTACACGGCTGTACTCGGCTGGTCACCGGTCACCAGGAAGCTTATGGGCAGGAAACGGAAGTCTAACCCGGAGGTCGACGAGGCGGAGGACGGCGGCCGCGCGATCGTCAGCGAGGAGGGCATCGCTCTGGCTGCCTTCGCGTACGCCACCAGCCATAACTACCTGGACGGCGTTACCCGCCTCGACTTCCCGTTCCTCAATTTCATCAAGGACATCACGGCCCCTTATGAGGTTGGGGTCCGGACTGCCGCGGACTGGGAGCAGGCCATCCTCACGGGGTTCGCCGCGTGGCGCGCGCTGCGCGACAACAATGGCGGGGCGGTAATCCTTGATGCCGCCAGCCGCTCCATCACCTTCCAGGATTCAGGGGCTTGAGATGGGCCGCCGAGCTACGGCACCGATAACTTTGCGTCCATGAGTCTTCATCTCAGGCCAGGTTCCCTTATCGTGCTCGAAGGCCTCGATCGCTCAGGAAAATCGACACAGATCAAGCGCCTGTCGACACTCAACTGGGCGGAGCCCAGGCCTGGATTCACCCACTTGCCATCCGGGATGACGGACCTGACCAAAGACATCTACTCTCTCACCGAGAGTAGCCAGATCAGTTCCCCATTGGCACGGCAGTTGCTGCACATCGCATGCCACGCCGAGAACATCGGGCCAATTGCCGACGCCCGAGTCCGGCACGGCCTCTTTCTTGACCGTTGGTGGTGGTCCACCGTTGCGTACTGCTGGTATGAAGCCGGACTCGCCGGGTCCGGGTTGAAAGAGTCAGTGTTCTTCGGACTGATCGAATCGGTGTGGTCGGCGCAGCAAGCAGATGTGGTCTTCCTGTTCACGGCACCACACAAAAGCGACCGGTTGAACAGGGACGAAGTTCGTAGTGGGTACGCTGCCCTCGCGGAAGCTCATGAAGCCATGACCGTCGTCATGCCGTCGGCTGGGCCCGAGGAAACAACAGGTTTCATTCTCGCGAGCCTCCGCGCTCGTGAACTGCTCGCCTAGCATTTTGTCGACCCGTGGGACACCGCGTGTCGGCCAGATCCCCCACTTGCGCCGACACTCCGGCACCGCGCGTGCGGACGCTGTGCGCCGCGTTTGTGGGCGTTCCCCGCTTCCCCAAGGCGACCGAACTCGCCGCACAAAATGACCGCCCGGCTTCCGCAACTCAACGCGAGTCTGGTTATACGGATCTAACCTGTGAGCTGCGGAAACTGCCTTGATTCAGGTACACGTCGCGTGTCACTAGGCGCTGGCGTTCCTGCAGGTCAGCGGGATGCGAGGTTGTCGTGCCGGCCGGCTGTTTGCTGTCGCCGAATGGTTACATACATGTACATAACGCCCCGGATCGCAGGAGGCGCGGTCACATTGAGTACCAGCAGTATGTACAGCGAGCGCGGTAGACTTAGCTGCGGCGCCGTGAGCTACCTTGTCAACGCAGCGTCCTGACCTGCGAGGATAGCGACTTCTAGATACACGCCGCTTCACCATGCGCACCCTTGTCTTCCCAGCTCAAACCAGGGTTTCGTGCACCAAGCGTCAGCTCATCTGCGGAACCCAGGGACCGGGGAACGTGCAAAACACAATGTGGCCAGGCCGCACAAACGGCCGAGGAAAGCGACCAGCGCGTCCGCGCCTGCCACGAGGCAACGACCCCAGAAACGCCGAAGGGGCGCCCTCACAACCGAAGGCACCCCTACAGGACCGGCACCGGACCAGCTAACGAGCGCTTCACCTGATCAGCAAACCGCCGCCATGCCGCCGTGCTGAACGCCAGCGCGGGCCCGGTGCGGTCGGTGGTATCGCGCACGAGAACAACGTCCCTGCTGGCGACTTCAACGCAGGACTGCCCGCCATTTCCGCTGTAACTGGACTTCCGCCAGTTCAAGCCCGTTCCTTCCATGACCTTTCCGCCGATCGTATGAGAGTTAGTGAGTCCTGACGCGGCATAGCCGCACCCAGTAGCCTTTCCCACGCCACCAGCGCCTTGCTGACCATCTTCGGCTCAGTGCTGGTGATGTCTTGCAGTGTAGGCATGCTGACGGTGGTGCCATCGCCGCCCGTTGCGATGCCCAGCTCACCGTACGAGCCGGTCGTTACATTCTCCGGCAGCACATGGACCGCCACCATTGACCGTTCAGCCAGGGTAGCCAGGTGCCCCATCTGCGCGGACATCACCGCAGGTGAGCCGACCACACGATACAAGGCGTGGTACCCGATGATGATCGTCACCGGGATGCGCTCGATTACCTGCTGACGCTGGAGTCGGGCGGACGCCATCTCCTCCGCTTGGCCGAGCAGATGCCCCTCATCTTCGAACAGCGCATGCATATACGCCTTGATCTGGGCGATACCGGGAACGATGAACGGCGACCAGTACCGCAGCAGCGTTGCACCCGACTCGGGGCCGAGCCAGGGCACGAACCAGTCCGGTACCCCGCTGCGGGCACGCTCCGCCAGCTCATTCAGCCTGTCCAAGGGAGCCCCGGTAGCACCCGCCCATGCCGCGAGGATCGCGTCAGACGGCGGAGGCTGGCTGGCGCTCTCCGCTTTGCTGATCACTGGCCGGCTCACATTCAGCCGCTTCGCCAACGCGCCCTGCGACCCGTACCCAGCTTCGGCCCGTGCGCGCTGGAGCACGTCCGCAAGTTCTTCTCTCGGTGTCACGTGCGCACCTCCGGTTACCGCGTTCCGGGCGGATCAGTTACCGGATTACTACTGCCGATTATCTCCCGGTCACTGCCACGTTTGGAAGCGCGAACACTTCCGGACGCTAAGGAATACCCTCATGGCCACAGCAACGGCAACCAGTTATCAGGGCACGTTTCACGGACGAGCCGATGAACTAGCGCGGGTCCGCAGGGAGATGGCGGCCCACGTGGGCGAGTGTCCCGTTGCTGATGACCTGGTTCTCATCGCTGACGAGCTCGCATCCAACTCAATCCTGCACACCAAATCGAAGGGCGGGTCCTTCCACGTCCGCTGCGAATTGTCTGCCGGATCGGCACGGGTCGAGGTCGAAGACATGGGAGGGCCGTGGCGCACCCGCAAGAAAGACGACAGGCCCCACGGACTCGACATCGTGCAAGCGCTCACCGAGCCTGACCGCTGGGGCGCCGAGCGGAGCCCGGACGGTACCCGCGTCGTGTGGGCGACGCTCCACTGGGCCGGACACACCGAGGATGTAACGAGATGACCGACACCTGGGCAACGGCCATACGGACGGCAGCGGACACGATGCTCCGCTACCCGGACAAGATCTCGGACGGGCTGGAGGCGGAACTGTACGCGCTGCTGGAGCAACTCGATACCGCCAAAGCGGAGCATCCCGAGGGCACCAGGTGAGTACACGGGTCAACGGCGCTGAGGCGCCCGTAATCGTGCTCACGGCTAGGGCCAACCTGGTCGCGGGGGCGACATGCCTGGTGCCGACCGTCTGGCAGGAGAACGGGGACCTGTGGCGCTACAACCTGTCCAAGGAGACCAAGCCGAGGAACACCCGCCTGGCCTTAGCTTGTTATTTAACCTTTGCTGTCACGCTCGTTATGTTCTGTCGTGGTTGTTCGGCGTGTTGCCGTGACAGTAAGCGGCCACCGCGACACCGTCGGTTCCTGTCTGAGGGAAATCGATGGTGGAGGCGGTGGCCGTGGCGTTCAGTATGGCGTGGCGTGAGGCGGGGGTCGAGACCGGGGCGGGCGGGGATCAGGCCGCGGGGCTGCTGGAGGCGTTCCGCGGTGAGGTGTACCGGTGCCTGGGCAGGCGCCGGAATTCGCTGTTCGACCTGGCCGATGCTGTGCTGTGCCGGCAGGGGCGGGTGCACATGCTGGCGGAGCTATAGCTGGAGCCGGAGTGCCGCCGCGGCCACGGCGCGGTATGCGACGCGATCAACTGCGGTCAGGTGCAGATCGCCCGGCTGCGGCGGGCGCTTGCGGGCGTGCCGCTGTCGGCCTGGGACGACGGCCGGATCCGGCTGGCAGCGGACGTGAGCAACTGGCTGCGGCCGGACGCGGAGGCCAGCCCGGAGCGGCTGTTCTGCCACTGCTATGCGCGGGGGAGGGGGGAACGCGCAGCTGATCCCCGGCTGGCCGTACTCGTGGGTGGCAGCGCTGGAGCCGGGCCGCACCTCCTGGACGCTGCCGCTAGATGCGGTCCGGCTCGGCCCGGCCGATGACGCGACCGCGGTGACCGCCGCCCAGGTCCGCGGGGTCGTGGCCCGTCTGGTCCAGGCCGGCCGCTGGCGTGACGGCGACCTGGACATCCTGGTCGTCTTCGACGCCGCTATGACCTGACCCGGCTGGCCTGGCTGCTGGCCGATCTGCCCGTGGAGATCCTGGGCCGGCTGCGCAGCGACCGGGTGATGTACTTCCCCGCTCCGGCCCGTCCCGCCCGGCCGGGACGGGCGGCCGGCCGCCCCGGCACGGAGCCGCGCTTAAGCTCTCCGACCCGCGCACCTGGCCTGCCCCGGCGGTCAGCACTGTCACCGAGACGACCCGGTACGGCACCGCGGCTGCCATGGCCTGGGGCCGGCTGCACCAGCGGCTGGCCAGCCGCGCCGGGTGGGAGGACCACGACGGCGAGCTGCCCGTCATTGAGGGCACCGTGATCCGGCTGGCCGTCGGCCACCTGCCCGGCGACCGCAGTCCCGAGCCGCTGTGGCTGTGGTCATCGCGTGCCGCCGCCGACGCTGACGCAGTGAACCGCGCCTGGCAGGCGTTCCTGCGTGTCCACATCCTGCGGCGGTTCGATATCGAACACACGTTCAGATTCCTGAAACAAGCGCTCGGCTGGACCCGGCCGAAACTACGCGACCCGGCCGCCGCCGACCGGTGGACCTGGCTCATCCTCACCGTCTATACCCAGCTGTGGCTTGCCCGCCGCCTGGCCGGGGACATCCGGCTGCCCTGGCAGCGGCCATGTGCGCCCGGCCGGCTCACCCCCGCCCGGGTCCGCTCCGGGTTCCGCGGCATCCACGCGACACTGCCCTGTCTGGCCAGCGCGCCGAAACCAGGCAAGCCAGGCCCTGGCCGCCCGTCAGGGTCGAAGAACCGGCGCCCGGCCACCCGCCACGACGTGGGAAAGACCGTCAAGCGAGACCAGCCCAGCAAGAAAAACCCGCAGACAGAAGGGTTAAATAACAAGCTTAGGCAAGGTCATCTTGGCCGGCCACATCGCCGCCCTGCACCGGCCGCTGAGATCTGCGTCGGCGGGTACCTGCCCGGCGGCGTCCAACAGGGCTACTGAAGACGCCACCCTGCTCACCGAGTCACCCGTCGGCACACCCCAGGAAGCCCTCGACACCGCCTGCACCGTTCACCTCGCAGGCCTCGGACACGAACCCCGACGAATTTCCGGGGCCACCCACTTTAGGCTGCCTGTTCGCTACTACACTTCGCCCTGGCCTGCGGTTATCCGATCCAATATTTTAGCGCCGGAAGCTGGGCACGGTTAGAGCTCAGCAGAATCGAGATCGATGTCGTCCGGCAGGTCATTCTTGGAGAGGGCAGCATCATGGGTCACCCACACTCCCGAGATGTATCTCTGGCCTCCCCACCGCAGCGTGCCTGCGCCCATGGGGCGTCCGGGAGACCGAATCCAGATATGCATCCTGTGCGTGAACGGGATTCCCACAATGTATATCCGCCCGGGCACGGCGATCAGACCATCGGTCGACTCAAACCTCCACGGCGATGCCGGAAGGTGTACCGTGCCGGGGCGCTCGTCGACCCGGTCCAAGGTCAGTGTGCCACGCAAGATAGCCCGGAAGATGCCGAGGCTGGCTGCCGCTACGAACAGCAACAGGATGATGGTCAGCAGCATGGCTATGCTATTCCTTCCGCCTGATGAGGACCCTCGGGCAGGCGTAGTACGTAGCGCAGCATCCGGTTTTCCCTGACGTGACGTAGCACGATGGCGGCGCCGGCGGGATCGCCGGCCACTGATATCCGGTAATCACCGGGCGGCGGGTTGGGTGCGGGCTTGAATTCGGCCGGCTGCGGCGAGGTGGCCTCGCGCGGGACCAGTTGTATCGGCAGCGCCGCGGCCAGCGGCAGGCCTGCGCTGCTGACCGGGACGGTCACCACGACGGGTCTGCCGTCTGCGCCCTTGACCGGTGTTTCTGCCTGATCGGAGACGATGGTCCCGGCGGCGGCGATCTGGACGAAACCAGGCTCGATCCGGTCCTGGACAGCGCGGTACACCAGGAGGCGCACGGCATAGGGAAAGCGCGTGCTTGGGTCGGCCTTCCCCGCTGCGATCAACGCGGCACCCAGGGCCGCGGTACAAAGGCGGTCGACCGGACCCGGTTCGACGACCACATGGCCGGCCTCGCGGGCGTCCAGCCTGGCCTCGCGGGCGTCCAGCCCGGCCGCCTGGAGTAGTGCGGCCCGGATTGGCCCGAGGCCGGTCAGGCCTCCGATCAGCACGATCCTGGTCGCATCGGCGCCAAAGCGGCGCCATTCCGGGTCTTCCTGGCGGGCGAGCACGCTGCTCAGCCCGGCGCCGGCGGCCTCCGCCAGCCGGGCGCAGGCCTGGAATACCTGAACCCCGGTCACCTCGAGGTCAGCAAACCGCAGCCCGCCGAAGCCCGGATGCTTTCCGCCCGCCCAGAACGCCTTCCGCAGCTCGTAGCCGGGCGACTCCTCCTCCCCGGCGCTGGCCAGCGCGGCTTCGAGGGCCCGCCAGCGGTGCACCGACCGTCCGTCGCCCGGAGCGGCGGCCGGGGCGCCGCCGATCCGGGCCATCTCCGCGACCAGGCCCTCGGTGAGCGTGACCGGCCGGCCATCCGTCGCGGTACCGGGCATGGTGTCCTGATTCCACGCCGCGGCCCCGGTCATCCTGAGCACGTCGATGATCCGGGCCCCGGTCGCGGTGGAGGTGCACAGGGCGAATGACATTCCGCCCGCGCCGACGTCGCAGACCGCGAACCGGGTGGCGTCGGTGAGTTCCGGATACTCATGTTGCAGGAACGCCAGGGCCGCGACGGGTGCGGGCAGCACTCGCTGCGGAGGGTATCCGATGGCGTACAGGATCTCGAGCAATTCGGTCCCGCTGTCCCGCAATGACCCCTTCGCGGCCGGATAGGGACCGGTGGCCGGCACGGTCACCACCAGGCTGTCCGCCCGCGGGACGTCTTCGTCGGTGCCCCGGATGAGCAGCCGCCGCAGGAAGGTCTGGGCCACCTCGCCGGGCGTGCGACCGCCCCACGCCGTCACGCGAGTGGCCGGCCACTCGCCGAGCATGGCCGGGAACCCATCGCACCGCACCGAGTCCGAGGGCGGCTCTCCGCCTGGTGAGGCCGCCGGGATCCTGCTGGACAGTCCCTGGTACGAGACGGCGGTCGGCACGATGAGCATCCGGGACGCGTGCCGCGTGCCGCTCTGGTACCGGGTCAGCTTGGTCGTCCCGGTGCCCACGTCAAGCCCGAGATGCATGATCTTCCCCCCGCCGTCGCAGGCCCCGGGGCCAACGCTGATACCAGGGCGGACTCGGCGCGCCGAGCCCGGTCTGGACCACCAAGCGGACCCATTGGCCGAGGGTGCCCCGGCTGCGTTTCCGGCGGGCCTTCCGCAAGATCTTGACCAGTCGTCGCTGAATCAGGCCTTCCGGGCGCAGCCGCTCGATCAGGTGGAGCCGGAATTGCTCGCCGTATGTCTCGCCGAGGGCTCCCCAGACGATGAGCGCCTGGCATTCAAGCACATCGGTTTCCGCGAGCTGCCGCGGGCCCGGCGCGGTGACCCCTTCGGGGCCGGGTGCGCTGGCGTAGTGGCAGGTAAGCAACTCTCGGAGCTCGCTTAGTACGTCATCGAGCTGGGCCGGCGCAATCCGTGCCGCCCCGCCCTTGGCCAGCGCGCCAACCAGGCCGACGGGACGCAGGCCGGCGCATCGCGCCCGGAAGCACGCGCGGGCCAGCGGGGTGTTCGTGATGCCGTAGTCGGTAACCCTGCGGTGGAAGGCCGTCTGCGGGGCCCGCGCCGACTCGCGGGTGGCGGTCACCAGCCGCTGGGTCGCGGCGTAATCGGCCAGCAGGGGATGCCTGGCCAGTGCGTCCCAGTACGCGTCGCTCAGGTTCTCGTCGTAAGGCCGTGCGGCTGGCTTCTGGGCCGCGATGAAGTCACCCAGGCCCGTGACCCGGTCCGGGTCCGTAGCCCAGGTATTGAGCAGCCAGATGCCGGCGTTGTCCAGCCGGGCCGACGGCTCTCCGGAGATGACATGGCCAAGGAACGCCTCCTCGACGGCGGCCCGCTGTGGCGCTATCAAGTCCAGCGCGGGACCCAGGCCGTCACCGTAGCCGTCCAGTTCTGCCTCGGTCAGCTCGCCAGCGAGATTCCGGGGCGTGCCGCCGAGCAGCACGAGGACGACGTCGACGGCCGCTACCGTGGCCGGCCGGACGTGCAGGGCCCACAGGTTCCGGTCGAGCTCGCCGCGAAGTGCGGCACCCGGGCTTCCGGGCTGGACCGCCGCGGGCGGCGCGGCGAGCTCGATGAGGTCCCGCTCGGCCGTCTCGAGCAGGCGGTTGAAACACCTGAACCCGCTGGCCAGCTGAACCAGGACGGCTGCCCAGGCCGCGTCCTGCCGGATGACGGAACGGACGCTAACCGCGGCCAGGTCGGCCGCCGGGGACAGCATGAAGTCCAGCGCCGCTATCCAGGATGGCCGCTCCCAGGACGCACTGAACGGCGATGCGCACAGCCACCGGACCCACGGCCCGGCGCGGTCGGCCGGGCCCGCCCCGGCTCCGGCCGCCTCGCGCGCCAGCAGTTCCCGGACGAGATGGGCTTGCCAGCCGCGCAGGTCACCGAAACGCAGCTCGTCGCACGTATACCGGAATTCCCCGGGGCCCGGAACGGGGCATTGCCCCAGGAGCTGGACCAAGGTCGCGATCCGCCGGGAGCGGTCCTTGGCCAGCAGGCCCACGGGGATGAGCATCTTGCCGAGCAACTGGTCGGCCACGGTGTCGGCGAAATCAGGCCCGCGCCGGTCCGCGGGCAGACCCCGGGCGGCCGCCAGGCACCACAGGCCGAATCCCGCCCCGCCTGCGTCAAGATGATGATTGACCACCTTGGCTACGTCGTTGCCGGTGAAATCCCAGCTATACAGGACGGCGCCCATGACTGTGTCGTCCCGGTCGGCCAGGTAGGGCGAGATCGCCTCCTCGCGTAGCCGCGGGTCGAAGTCCGCCCAGTACTCTCGCGCCTGGACCGGATCAGCGAAGAACTTCAGGACCTCCTCGCGCGACGCTCGTCCCGCATGCAGCGCCCGGCTGAAGCCGCCGTAGAAGTCGAGCTCCGATAGCTTGGGCAGGGCGATGCCGGGCCGGGCGAAGGAATACGGTCGCCGGAAGGTCCACAGATGATCGAGTACGGCTTGCAGGCCGCGGGTGTCCGCCTTCTCCGTCAGAATGGCCAGGTACCGGCGAGCGAGCTGGCTGCGGAGCGGTGGCGCGGGCGTCCGGAGCGAGAGCAACTGCTGGCCGGCCCGGGGATAGTCGGCGAAGGCCAGCCGGATTTCGTGCTTCACGGTGTTGTCCACCACCGAGCTGACGGACAGGTCGGCGCGGAATCCGTAGGGCAGCAGCGCAGCTATCGCGTCGAGCACCCTGAGCCGCTCGTCCCTGGGCAACGTGGCCGCGTCGGACACCGCCACGGGGTCGTCCAGGAGCGCCGCGGCCACCGCACCGAGCTGCGCCAGGCCATAGCGCTCGATGGTGGCGGCGAGCATGCCGGGTACCTGCCCGGACACGGTGATCGGCAGCGGCGCGGGGTCCTGGCCGGAGACCTGCACATCGCGGACGGCGGCCCACATGGTCTGGTACGACGCGCGGGCCGCGGCGAGGTCGGCGAACCGCATGACGAACAGCCGCTGCGGCCAGACCGGGCGCCCGACATGATCGCGTTCCTGCCACCGGTCCTGGACCGACACCGACATCAAGATGCCGTCGGGCCCGCTGGCGTCCGGGCCGAACGTGACCCACGGCGGCGCGTCCGGCGCGTCCGGCGCGGTGGTGGAACTGGGCGACCCGGAGACGTAGCGGCCGATAAAGGGCCTGAAGTCAACGCTGGCGGCGGAGGTGCGGAGCACGCCGTACCCGATTCCCTCGGCCGGATCCTTGCTGATCCAGGCCCAGTCCGTGCTGATCTGGGTCTCGGTCATCGGATCAGGCCCGGAAAGCGCAACTTCATGTAGAGGTCCACCAGCGGCTCCAGTACGTTGATGGGTCCGATCGGGCCGATGATCCGAAAGCCCTCTGTCTCGTCCTCTTCCCGGACCATCGTGTAACGGGTCGGGTCGAAGCGGCCGCCGTCGCCCAAGTGAAATCCGACCGAGGAGGTCACGTAGTAGCGGATCCGGTCGCGGTGGAAGTTCTGCCTCAGCATGTCGCGGACGAACCTGGGGCCGTTGGTCCCGCGTCCGCCGGGCCGCTCCCAGAACGTGCCGTCGCAGAGCGCGTTGAAGAAGCGCTCCGCGTGCTTGTCCAGGACGCGCGGCCGCCCGTCGCGGCCCGTGTTGACGAACCCGGCCCGGCACGCCTGCTGGAACAACCGGGGGTCGTCGAACTTGGTGACGCACACGGAGATGTAATGCGGCAGACGGCCTCCCACGGTCCGGTTCTTGCTTTCGACCCGGCTCAGGAGCTCGACGAGCGGCCGGTTCATGAATCCGGCTGCGGCCGGCTTGGTGAGTTCGGTGATCGGGTCGAACAGGTAGATCAGCCCGTTCGCGCTGGCCAGGTGATCGAGCGTCTGGCCCACCAAGTCAACCGGCACATCCCTCTCGGTCGGCTGGAAACCGAACACCTCCCCGCTGACGTCGATCAGGTCCAGGTCGAAGACGCCCGGCGCGGGCACGTGCCGCAGCCGCTGCAGCAGCGGCTGGTACTTCGAACCCGCCAGGTCGCCCCGGAACCGCCAGCGCAGCTCGGTGGCGGCGGCGAGCCTGGTCGCCTCCGGGAACTTGTGCTCCTCAATCAGCCGCTGGGTCCACCTGATCAGCACGTCCTTGGAGTCCTCGGTCTGCGGGATCAGGGTCCAGTGGCCGAGCCTGCCGTCGGTGTGGCCGGTGGCGTGCTGCAGCGCGGCCAGCAGGGTGCTCTTCCCGCTGGCCGGTGATCCCCAGATGCCGATCTTCATCGGGGTCGGCCCGCTCGTGACCCGGCTGATCGCGGCCAGGCGATCGCGCTGGCGCCGGTCGGGATCGAACTGGTCGCGATCGAGCCGGTCACGGCCGAGTCGGTCGCCGCCGAGCTGGTCGCCGCCGAGCCGGCCAGCGGCCGTGGCGCCGGCGCCGTACGGGAGCGTGTCGCCGCTCTGCGCTTCCACGCCGTCGGCGTGCCCGGAAGTCGGGCGTCCGTTGCCGGCTGAGTGGTCGGTTCGCTCGATCGGCGGCAGGAACAAGCCCGCCGAGTTGCTGTCGAAGTCCCGGTCGCTGCCGTCCGCCCAGCGGGGCACGGCAGGTTCCGCTGGCTCTCCGTGCTCCTGATCGCCCTGCGGCGAAATGGGCGGCCCCGGCACGTCGCTCATGGCCGGCCTCCCTCCTCCCGCGGCAGGTGCGACCGGGCGCCGGGTACCGCCATCGCGAGCGGCAGCCGGGCGCTGTCATCGGCCTGTTCGATGCCGATGGCCCGCAGCAGGTCGGCGGCTGACGACCGGTCGGACCGGAACCGCCCCGCCGTCCCCAGCTCCGCCCACACTCGCTCCGCGTGTTCCCCGCTCGGGGTCTGGGCCGGTAGCACCACCATGCACTCGACTGCCTGCTTGCGGCGCAGCCAGTCCAGCGCGTCCTGCCAGGTGTGTTTCTCCTGGCACTGCGTGGCGGGCGACTCACCCCGGGCGTCGACCCTTCTCGGGTGCGGCGGCCGGCTGGCGAACACGACGAGCAGATGCCGGACGCCCGGCCGCCAGGCCCAGTCCGGCAGCGCGATCGTGGCGAGCGCGTCCTCCAGCGGCGCCGCGTGCTTGTCGCGGATCCGGACCGCCTGCCACAGCTCACGCCGGGCCAGCCTGGGCCGGAGATCCGCGGAGTCCGCGAACTCGCAGATGACGAGCAGGCCGTCGGGGTAGGTCTCCCAGTGTTCCCGGTAACCGATGATCGCGACCTTGATGCCCGTCTGGCCCAGCCCGCCGGCCACGCTCTCCAGCAGCCTCATCCGGTCATCTACCGCCTCTGGCGAGCCCCCTAGTTCAGCCAGCAGGACCACATCAGCGCTGACCATGCCGGGCAGCCTGGCGGGCAGCAAAGCGAGGACATCGGGCCAGCCGGGCGCCGCGGCGCCCGGCCCCGGCTCCGGCGTGGCGGTGATGCCCACCTGCCCCGGCGCCTCCAGCCGTACCCGGACCCGGGTGATTCCCGCGGTCGTGCCGTCCATGACGCCGACGCCGACCGCACGCCAGCCGGCCGGATCTTCACCGTGCCTGGCCACCACCGGCAGGGCCAGCCGGCCGGCCGCGGTCGGCCCCGGCGCCGGGGTCACCAGGGTGTCCGCGGTCGGGTAGACGAATGGCTGTCCCGTCGTGCCCGCCGGGAACACCAGGCTGGACGCCGGCCTTACCCTGCCGGTGTCCTGGTCGACATCGGCCAGCACCAGGTCGTAGTCATAACGAAGCGGCGCCCACCGGATCGTCTCGGTGACGATCGCCGAGAGCGGCGCGGTGCCAGGGGCATAGAGCTCCGCTACCGGCCGCATCAGGGCGCGTATGGTGGCCGCCGCCGCATCGAGCCCGGGCCATCGCCGGGTGCGCCGCACCAGCACCAGGCTGCCGGCCATGGCGCGCGTCAGTCCGGCTATTTCCTGGGCCGCGATCCCGGCGACCGAATCAGCGAGCGCCGCCGGGCCGCCAGCCCGGCCCGCCGGGCCGCCAGCCCGGCCCGCCGAGTCGCTAGCCCGGCCCGCCGAGTCGCCGACGCCACCCGCGAGCAGGTAGAGCCGCTCGTTGCCGTCAGCTGGAAGCTCGGGCAGAACGTCGGTCCAGTGCACGTGCCCACCCGGCCGGAGCCGGGGTACACCCAGGTCGTCAGCTTCGAGCGCGCATACCGCGAGGCCGTCCGGGCTGACCTCCACGAAGTCGATCGCATCGGTCTCCCCGCCCACCAGGCGGCTCAGCGTAAAGCCGATCCCGAGCGCAGCCGGGGGCAGCGCCTCCCGGTCATACGCCGCTATCGCGTCCTCGATCTCGCGGTCGGACGGTGCCGTGCCCGCGCCGGCCAGCTCCGCCAGCGCGCCGAGGTTGGCTCCCGCGCGCCAGCTGGCCGCCCGGACCGCGATCCGCAGGGCGTGGCGTCTGCGTGCGGCGGCGATGGCCCGGGTGAGTTCCTGCTGAGCCTGCGCCGACGGCGTGCCGACCACATAGCCGCCCACCAGCCGCCAGCCGCAATGGCGGCATCGGCTCTTCTCCCGGGCGGGCCACTGGCATATCGGGCACGCCGGCGCCGCGGCCGCGCTCACCTAATTTCCTGTGGGTAACGGCCCGGCGGAGCTGCCTGCACGCAGCCGAAAACGGCTAGATTGCCGCTTTCCGGTGCTGCCGCTCTTATACCGGCCTTTCCTTTCCCGGATCCTGACACGGTCCCCTCCCACCCCAGTGTCCTAACGGCCTATCGACTTACGCCCTTCTTTCGCGGCTGCCGCACTAACGGCGCGGTCAAGTGTATGCCGAAAGGCCCGGTATCCGGCAATTCCGGCCAAGCATGAATTGACCCTTCAATAAAGAATTCGAGGTATCCGTCCCGGACCACGCGGTCAGCGACAGGCAGGACACGGTGCCGTCCAGGCCGGCTACATAGATGAGGTTTTCTGCGATTACCGGGGCTGCAGTGATCAAGGTTCTGGCTGAGGCCAATTCGCGCCGGGACCCGCCGGCGCCGTCCAGCGCCGTCAGGGCATGGCCGGTCGCGATCACCACCGTCCCGTCCCGCGCGGCCAGCCCGCTGATCTCGCCGATCTCCGGGCTCATCCACAGCCGCCTGGGCTCGGCCGCGGACCCGCCCGCGACACTGAACGACCGGACCCGGCCATCGGCCCCGCCCACGTACAACCGGCCCCGGTCGTGGACCACGGTCGCGTGCACCGGCGCGCCGATGTCCAGCGCGGCCTGCTCGCCGTCGTTAATCCGCACCGACCACAGCTGTCCGTCGGTCCCGGCGATGTAGAGCCATCCCGCGGCGACCGCGGGGGCGCCGAAGACCAGGCCGCTGGTCGGCCGGCGCCAGCGGACGGTTCGTTCGGCTGGGTCGATCGCGTAGACACAGCCCTCCGCGCTCGTCGCGATGATGGTGCCGTCCGCGACGGTCAGGGTGCCCAGGGCCGGACCGCCGAGATGGCACAGCAGCGCCGGCTCGGCGGTCGCGCGCGCGTCGATCTCCCACACGCAGCCGTCCGCGCTCAGCACGTAGACCCGGTCGTCCACCGTGACGGGAGGCCCCTCGATGGGGCCGGACGCATACAGCAGCGGCCAGGGGTTCCCCGAGGCCACGTCGATCGCGTACAGCACGCCATCGGCGCCCCCGGCGTACGCCCAGCCCGTTGACGTAGTCCCCGGCGGCAGCACGGCCGAACGGACCGGGGTGCCCAGCCGGGCGAATGGTCCCAGCAGCCTCCCGCTGCCTGCGGCGAAGCAGGCGACCACGCCGGCCAGGCTCGCCGCTGCCACCCGGCCGTGCCGGACCGCCACCGGCGCCCGTAGCCAGTCGCCAAGCTCCGATTTCCATCTCAGGCTGGCGTGCTGACCGTTGGCCGACAGCGAACGGACCCGGGCCGGTTCCAGGGGGGTCACCCGGCCGCCGTCCCGGTGGCCGGCGGAGCTTTCCGTCAGGACGCGCGCGCCGGTGAGCCGCACCGCCGGTCCCCGGACCGGCTCCGGACGCGCCGCGCCACCGGATCCGCCCCAGGGGCCCGCCGGGGCCGGGTCGGCCATCCGGATCACGTCATCAAGCTCGCGCTGCCAGGCGTTGATCACGTCCGTGATCCCGGCGGTGAGCACCGAGGTGAACGCATAGCCATCGCCGCCCGCGAACGCGTCGGCGCGGGGCCTGAAGTAGCCGATCAGGTCATCCACGCTGGGCCGGGCCTCCTCGGCGCCGCACAGGCACTGGGCGATGACGTCGTACAGCGAACCCGGCAGATCCGCCAGGTTGGGCAGGGCGGTTGACGGTTCCCGCCCGTTGCCGTAAGGCGGGTGCCCGGTCACGGCGAACAGCAGCGTTCCGCCAAGGGCGAATACGTCCGCGGGCTTGTCCGCCTTCCACAGGCTCCAGCGCTGCTCCGGTGGCGCGTACCCGGCACTGAACAGGGCCTCGCCCGACATCGTCTGATGTTCGGCCTGGGCCAGGTGGGCCAGGCCGAAGTCGATGACCCGCGGGCCGTCCGGCATCAGCAGCACGTTTCCCGGCTTGAGATCTCGATGGGCCAGCCCCGCGCCGTTGTGGATGTCATGTAGCGCCGTGGCCAGACCCAGAGCCAGGCACCAGACCGTGCGCTCCGGTAGCGGCGCCCCGGACAGGCGTACCACCTGGCCCAGCGACGGCCCGCGCACCAGCTCGGTGGCTAGCCACATCGTCTCCCCGTCGGTGCCGTGATCCTTCAGCCGGGGCACATAGCGACTGGCGACCCGCCCGATCAAATCGGTTTCCTTGGCAAAGCGGTCCTGGAAATGGGGGTTGTCGGCCCGCTCGGCTTGCATTACCTTGACCGCGACCAGCTCGTTAGCGCGCCCGACGGCGACATAGACCTTCCCGAACCCGCCCGTGCCCAGGCGGCCGATGACGCGGAATTGCCCGATCTGGCCGGGGTCATTTGTCCGCCTGGACTCGATCATTGGCTCCCGCTCCACCGCCATCCTCCCCATACGCGGCGATCCTTGAGACAGTGTAGGTCCGTTCGGGGTTAGTCAGATTTTTCCGAACGGTCCGTGGTGCACTATCCCGGGCCGGTGCGTGCCGCGGAAGTGTCGCTACCCTTTAGGGGTGTTGATCGCGTGCCCGGGCGAAAGAAGATGATTCCCATCCGCTCGCCCATGGTCGAGGCCCGCCGGGAGGGCGACCCAGCCTATCTCGGGCCCTTCCGCGTACTGGCCCGGCTGGGCCGGGGCGGTTTCGGCACCGTGTTCGCGTGCGCGCACGGCCAGTCAGGCGAGCTGGCCGCGGTCAAGGTCGTGCACTCCCATCTGGCCGACGACCCCAGGTTCCAGTCCCGCTTCGCCGCGGAGATCGACGCCATCAGGCGGGTGCGCAGTGACTTCGTGCCTCGGTTCATCGACGAGAAGAGCGTCGGCGAGTCCGCCTGGCTGGCTACCGAACTCATCCCCGGGAGGTCCCTGGACAAGGTCATCCGGCAGTGTGATCGTCCGTTGCACGAGGCGGCGGTCTGGCAACTGGGCGCCGGGATCGCCGAGGCGCTGGCCGCGATCCACCGCGCCGGCCTGGTGCACCGTGATCTCAAGCCGCACAACGTGCTGCTGGTGCCGGAGCATCCGTGGATCATCGATTTCGGCCTTGCCCACCTGTCCGACCTGCCGCATCAGACGTCGTCCCGGCTCCCGATCGCGACCTATCAGTACGCCGCGCCCGAGCAGCTTCAGCACGGCCTGGCGGGCGCGGGACCCGCCGCGGACATCTTCGCGCTCGGGGCCACCCTGCTATTCGCGGCGACCGGCCATCCGCCGCACGAGGCCGACGGCCAGGAGGCGCTCTTCATCAAGGCGGTCTACGCCAAGCCCAACCTCGCGGGACTGCCCGGCAGTCTGTCCGACCTGGTCGAGAGCTGCCTGCGGCGCTCCCCGGGGGCACGCCCGTCGCTCGCGGAGCTGCGGGCGGAGTTCGGCCGGCACGCGGCTGGCGGCGAGGGGTTCGCCGCCATCTTGCCGCGGGACGTGCTGGCGCTGCTGGACGACTACCGCGAGGAGCTCGCCGAGAAGATCGGGGCGCGCGGGCCGGCCGGGCTGGGCTGGGGTACCGGGCCGGTCGGGGGGCTGCGCCTGCCCGAGCCCGCCGCGCCCGCCGAGCCGGCCGAGCCCGGCGGGCAGGCCGCGCCCGCCGCGGCCAAGCCGTCCGCGGCGCCGGATAGCCCGGTCCGGTGGACGAGCCGCTTCGGCAGCTGGATCTGCGCGCCGCCCGCCGTTCACGGTGACGTCTGCGTCGTCGTCTGTCTCGACGGGACCGTCGCGGGCCTGCGGTCTGGCGACGGCAGCCCGCTGTGGCGGCCGGTGACCGTGGGTGCGCCCGTCCACTTCGCCGCCGCGATCATCCCGAAGGGCTCCGGCGGCGACGCCTTCGTGGCGGCCGCCGACGGCAGCGTGCACGTTATCGACCTGACCACCGGTCGCGACCGCACGGTCCTGGCGCCAGGTCCCGCCGTCGAGGGCCCGCCGGTCGCGGCCGGCCATCGGGTCTACGTGCTGCGGGCGGACGGCTCGCTGTATGCGATCGACGCGCGCACCGGCGACTCGGCGCCGCTCATCCAGCTGGACGGCGGCGCGTGCGGAGCGATGGCCGCCACCGCCCGCACGGTCTTCGCCGCCGATGCCGCGGGCAGCGTGCACGTGATCGACGCGGTCACCGGCCGGGACCTGAAGCAGGTGCGCACCGCGGGACGGGTTCTCGGCGCGCCCGTCCCGGTGGCTGGTCGGCTATTCGTGGCCGGCACCGACGGAAAGCTGCGCGTGGCCGCGATCGAGGACGGCTACGAGTACGCGCCGGTCGATCTCGGCGATGCGCCGGTGCACGCCGCCGCGGCACAGGCGGCGGGCACGCTGTACATCGGCGGCAGCGACGGCTTCGTCCACGCGTATGCGGTCGACTGGCCGGTCGGCCACGGGCCGGTGCGGCGCTGGCCGCCGCGGGCCCTCGGCGACGAGATCGCCGGGCTGGCCGCGGCCGACGGGCGGGTCTACGTGGCGGCCGGGTACCGGCTGGTCGAGCTGGATGGCGCCACCGGTGACCTGCGGCGCGAACTGTACCGGATGAGCTGCCTGCTCGGCGCGGCCCCGGTGATTCACGGGCCGTTCTGTTATGCCGTCGGCCTAGGCGGTGTCCTGACCTGCCTGCTGCTGCATTGACCGTCGCAGGTAACAATATGAATCACGTCCCGGGGCATTTGTCGCCGTATATGTCATCCTCCCGGCACGCCCGGTATCGTTTATTTGGTTTGTGGAGGGTTCGCGGTTCTTGTACGTCTCGGGCAGGTATTAGCCGGGGCGCGGAGGGGGGAGTTGAGGCATGATGCCTCCGTTAGTTCAGCCGACCGCAGATCTCATTTTGCCCGCATCCGCGCCTGGGAGATGCGGGGGCGCGTGATGAGTCAAGCCGCGGCCTTGGTGCCGCGTGTCGCTGATGCGCTTACCCTGGCGGCGGGCGATCCGCTTATCGTGCTCTTCGGTCGCGGTGCATCCGACAAATTCGTCGGCACCGACTACCGGGAGTGCACGCTGGAGGAGGCTCTCTGGGATGCCCTGCATGTCGCCGGCTACCAGCGCGTGGTATTCACCTCGGCCAGTACCCCCGCGTATTTCCTGGACGAGGAGTCCCGTGACTTTATCAGTCACAACGTCAGGAGTTCTGACCGTCAGGGAAAGGGCCCGCGGGCCGGCGGGTCCCGGGCGGCCGCCAAGCGCGCTACCTTCGATACCCATCACCCCGGGCCGCCGACCGACCCGACCCCGCCGGGTGGCGCCGGCCGGCCCGCTGAGACCTCGGCCACCGGCGCGTTCGGCCTGATCCAGAGCGATCCGCGGCGCAAGCTGGTGCTGAATGCCGATGTGCTGCCGCTGCTCAAGACGTTCCTGCGAATTCGGGACACGCCGACCGCTCTGGTCATCGTGCGGGCCGGCGACTTCTTGCGATTCAACGGCACAGAGCGTGAATTCGCCGAATGGTTCGCCCGCTGGTCGCATACCCCCACGGCCGTCGATAACGTTTGCATTCTCGTCTTTACCGAGCGGTCCGGCGCCCAGGCCGGCGATTTCATCAGGTCGCTTGGCTACGTGAACGTCCTGGCCGACTGCCTGGAACGGCAGACCGCCCGTCCGGCCGGGCACCTGGCCGGCGAGATCATCGAGCCCGACGCGGCCGAGATCGAACGCATGGTCCACCTGGTCCGGCTCCGGGACAAGCTGCGCATCGCCGACTGGCGGGAGTTCGACCGCATCGTCGCCGCGCTGGCCGCCCAGCGCGACGTGCCCGGGTATGTGTGGGTCCGGCGGCTGCGCCGTCTCGCCCGTCTCGGGCTGGCCTTGTCCGAGCGCGAGCTGCGCGCCCAGGGCTGGGTGGAATCGCTGCCCTCAGGTCAGTCCGCCTGGGACCGGCTGACCGAGCTGACCGGCCTGGACGCGGTCAAGGATCACATTGACCGGCTCAGATGGCGGGCGGAGGCGGAAGCCAAGCGGCGCCGGGAGGGGCTGCTGCGTGAACCGGGCTCGCTGCACCTGGTCTTCACCGGCGGACCTGGGACCGGGAAGACGACCGTCGCCCGCCTGGTCGGCGAGCTGTACCGGGAGCTGGGCATCCTGCGCCGCGGCCACGTGCACGCGCCGGAAGCGTCCGACCTGATCGGCATGTACGTCGGGCACACCGCGGTGCAGACCAGCCGTGCCGTGGACGAGGCGCTGGACGGGGTCCTGTTCATCGACGAGGCCTACCGGCTGAGCGAGGCCCCGGGCGGCTACGGCCAGGAGGCGATCGACACCCTCATCACCCGGATGGACAACGAGCGGGACCGGCTGGTCGTGATCGTGGCGGGATACCCGGACAAGATGGACGCCTTCCTCCGGTCCAACCCCGGCCTGCCGCGCCGGTTCCCGCGCGGCAACATCATCACCTTTCCCGACTACGAGCCGGACGCGCTGTTCACCATCCTGCTGGGCATGCTCCGCGATCGCGGGCTCAGCTGGGTGCCCGAACTCGAGCCGCTGCTGCAGCGGGTGGTCAGCGGGATGTACGCGGCGCGCGACGAGTCCTTCGGCAACGCCGGGGAGATGCGCAACCTGGTGCAGGAGCTCGAGACCAACTGGGCCAGGCGGGTCAGGGCCGACATCGCCGAGCCGGTCACTCCCGACGACCTGCCCGGCAGCTACCGGAGATTCGGATGACCGCGGGCCGGCCGCGGGCCGGCGCCGATCAGGTGTGCCCCGATCAGGTGTGCCCGGTGTGCTGCAGCGCGGATCGGGGCGCCGCGGTCTGCCGCGTGTGCGGCTGGCAACTGCTCGGCGACTACGTGCTCGGCCCGGCGACCGAGGCCGGCCAGCGGGACATAGCCGCGCGGCTGGCTGACGCGCAGAGCGCTTATGACCTGCGTGCCGCGGCCCGCGCGGCGGGTCCCGTCGAGGACCGTGACCTAGCCCTGCTGGCTCGGCTGGCCGGCCTGGCCCGGTGCGGGCCGCCGTCGCCGGAGCAGATCGAACGGGCGGTGGCGGAGGTCGACGCGGCGGATGCGCTCGTCGCCCGCACCAGTGCGGGCATCGGCTTCGCGCTGAACCGCCTGGTCGCCGGCCAGACCGAGGCGATCGCGTTCGTGGAGATAGGCGCCGACTCGGTCGGCGTGCAGATCCTGGTGGCCGACCCGCTCGGCGTGCCGGCCCGGCGGTCCGGTGATTCCCTGCCCTGGACCGGGCTCCTGCCGCGGCTGCCACCCGACGACGATGACCTGCGCCGCCTGCGGATGGCCGGCGGCATCGGATCCGTCCCGGCCGACGGCGGGCCCGGACCACGCCCCGCCACCCCGGCCGCGCTGATCGCCGTGATGGACGAGGCCATCAAGCCGGCGCTGGCTATCCTGATGGCCGCCGCCGCGGCCAGCCGGCTGGACACCGTGCTCGTGCGCCGCACGTACCGGTGGCCGGTGCTCGACGCGGCGATCATGCGAGCGCGCCTGATCATCCGGCCGGTGGCGGAGATCGTCGTCCCGGCCGGGACGGGTGACCTGGCCACCGTGGTCGACGACGTCGCCGCTCGCGCGCCGCTGCGGTATGGATACGACCTCGTCCTGGTCGATGTGGATGCGGGCAACGGCGCGGTCACGGTCAAGCCGCACAAGCTGTTCTCCGCCGGGGCCGCGGCCTTGCCGGGCGCCCGGCCCGCCGTGCGGATCGACGTCGCGGCGGTGCCCGGGCACGCGGCCAGCCGGCTGGCCCTGCCGATCGTCGCCCGGCGGGGCATCGTGACCGACTACCGGGATCTGGCCGCCCTCGCGGACCGGCGGCCGCTGGTCCAGATGGCGGCGATGGACGGCGCCACGGCGGAAACCGCGAAGATGAAGGTGACGCTGCTCCGCCCCGGGCAGGTGACGGTGCAGGCCGGGGCGGGCCTGCTGGCGCCCGCCGCGCCGCTCGCCGACTGGCCGGGACTGATCAGCGGGTTGCCGCCCCGGGTCTCGCCGGCCGAGGCACCCGGGTCGCGCCGTCTTGACCTCGTGCTGCTGGTGGAACTGGGTGGCACCGAGGAAGCCGTGGCCGCCAGGGTCCGCCTGGCCCAGGACGTCGTCGACGTGCTGGCCCGCGCGGCCCGCGACGCGGCGGGACCGGAGCCATCCGTCAAGGTGGCCGCGGTCGGCTACCGGGACCACTTCGGCAAGCACCGGGTGGACGTGGTCGGCCAGCCGGACGCCGAGCACCAGGCCCTGGTCGTGGGCTTCCCGCTGGTCAGGCCGGCCCGGGCGGCCTCGGCGTTCCGGCGGGCCGAGCGGTGGCAGGCGGTCCCGGTCCGCGACTACCATGCCGCCCCGATCGAGGATGCGCTGCAGGTGATCATCGGGTCCCAGTGGGAATGGCAGGCGCAGGCCCGGCACGTGCTCCTGGTGATCGGCGGCCGGCCGCCGCATCCGGCCCGGGCCGGCCCGTCGGGGGACGCCATGCTGCCCTGTCCGCACCGTTTCTCCTGGACGGGCACGCTCGGACGGCTCCGCGCCGCCCAGGCGGTCGAATGCGTCGCGGTGCTCGACCGGCCCGCCACGCCCGGTTACGCAGAGCAGGCCTGGCAGGAGCTGGGCGCTCAAGGCAGCTATCCGGCCGGGACGGTCACCGCCGGGCAACTGGGCCGGATGGCCGGCCTGGCGCCGCGAACCGAGGCCGCGGCGATCTGCCTGGCCACGCGCACCCCCGCAGCGTCGGCTCAGCCGCGCGAAGAGAAGGAGGCTGGCGGATGAGTGAACCGCCCGAGCAGCCCGAGGGGCGACTGGAACTGCCGCCCGGCCGTCCCGACATCCCGCGGTATCAGCCGGACGACGAGCGGGAGGAAGGCGGGCCCGGATCGGGCGGACTGTACTACCAGGACCCGTACTTCGGTGACGTAGAGGAGCCGACGCCGAGCCTGCATCTGGACCCGCCGGGGGAGGAGGCATCCGGCGCGGGGAATTTCGGTGCCGGGGCCAGCGGGCCGCCACGGGCCGGCCAGCAGGCCGGGCGGTCCTTCCCGGATACCGCGCGCGCGTGGGCGGCCGCCCACGAACTGGACC
>Ga0070735_10000466_pt1 | contig 44037 bp, 44 predicted proteins | sample Coa_R1_FD_66443 | JGI IMG/M metagenome (GOLD analysis project Ga0070735, IMG submission 66443) | Surface soil microbial communities from Centralia Pennsylvania, which are recovering from an underground coalmine fire - Coalmine... | ecosystem: Environmental > Terrestrial > Soil > Unclassified ... | reverse complement strand
CGGTGGACGGCGGCGCGGCGGTGGTGGGATGACGTTTCGCCTCTACCTTCGCGGTGAGCCTGGGTACGAGCAGGCCCGCACCGGGCGGATCTTCAACGCGCGCCGACCCGACCGGTTCCCCGCCGCGGTGCTGCTCGCCGCGTCGGAGGCTGACGTTATCTCCGGCGTGCGGCTGGCGGCGGAGCGCGGGTGGCCGGTCAGCGTGCGCTCCGGCGGGCACTCGTGGGCGGCGTGGAGCCTGCGCGACGACGCGCTGCTGATCGACCTGGGCGGTCTGCGGGACTTGGCGTACGACCCGGCCACCGGGGTGGTCGCGGCGCGGCCGGCCATCCAGGGCGGCCTGGAGCTCGCGCCGTACCTGGCCGAGCGGAGCCGGGCCTTCCCCGCCGGGCACTGCGCGTCGGTCGGCCTGGGCGGCTACCTGCTGCAGGGCGGCCAGGGCTGGGACGGGCGGGCGCGCGGCTGGGCCTGCCAGAGCGTGGCCGGGCTGGAGGTGGTGACGGCCGACGGCACGCTGGTCCGGGCGTCTGCTTCGGAGAACGCTGATCTGATGTGGGCGGCGCGCGGCGCCGGCCCCGGCTTCCCCGGGGTGGTCACGCGGTTCCACCTGCAGACCTACCCGGCGCCGCCGGTGATGTGGCAGGACACGTGGACGTTCGGGCTGTCGGACACGGTCGAGCTGCTCACGTGGCTGCATGAGGTGCTGCCCGGGCTGGACCGGCGGGTCGAGCCGGTGGTGGCGGCGACCCGGCTGCCCGACGTGCCGCTGCACGACGGGGTGGCCCGCCCGGACGGGACGGTGCTGCTGCTGCACACGACCGTGATGGCTTCTTCCGATTCGCAGGCGGTCGGCCTACTGGCGGCTTTGCAGGACGGCCCGCTGGCCGGGCGTTCGCTGGGTCACGTGCGAGGCCGGACGAGCGTGGCCGAGGAGAACCTGGCCCAGACGGTGCAGAATCCGGAGGGCCACCGGTACGCCGTGGACTGCACGTGGACCGACGCGCCGGCCTCGGTGCTGGCCCCGATGCTGCAGGAGATGTGGAGCGAGCTGGAGACCGAGCACTCGTTCTCGATCTGGTACGGGTGGGCGCCATCTGGCACCCGGCCCGACATGGCGTTCTCGGTGGAGGCGGACGTCTACGTCGCGACCTACGTGATCTACACCGACCCGGCCGACGACGCCCGGCATGCCGAGTGGGTACACGCCCGGACGGGCGGTCTGGCCAGCGCCCACGGCGCCGGGGTCTACCTGGGCGACACCGACTTCACCCGGCGGCAGGACCGGTTCCTGTCCGACGACGCGTACCGGCGGCTGGCCGCGATCCGGGCTTTGCGTGACCCCGGGGGCCTTTTTTCGTCGTACCTGACCCGCGACCCGGAAGGGCTGAACGTCCATGGCTGACGCTCGGCTGGATCACGTGGGGCTGGCAGTGGCTGACCTGGCCGCGGAGGCGTCGTGGTTCTGCTCGGTGTTCGGGCTGGTGCGTGAGCTCGCGCAGCGGGTCGAGGTGCTGGACCTGAGCATCGAGATGCTGATCCACCCGGACTATGGGTACCGGGTCGAGTTGCTGCACCGGCCGGGGTCGGCGGCCGCGGCGGACGGCAAGCCGGGCACGCCCGCCGAGGCCGCGCTGCGCCACGGGTACAGGCACGTGGCGTTCGACGTCGCCGACCTTGACGCTGCCTACGACCGGGCGGTGGCCATGGGGGCGCGACCGGTCATGGCGCCTTGCCCGTCGCCGGAACCGGGAGTGCGGATGGCCTTCGTGGCCGACCCGGAGGGCAACCTGGTCGAGCTGCTGCACCGGCCCGGCTAGGGCCGCCGGGATCCGGCATCAGATCGGCGGCCTTACTCACGGATCGGCTCCGGGAACACTGCGTTTCTTGCTCGCCCGGTCGTTCTAGATTATTTACCATAAGCGATCATATATTCACTTAATGTAATAGATCTCTGTCTCTGGTCGGACCGTACCTCCTGGCCTTGGCTCAAACGCCACGCCACACCGGACTGTCCGTGCGATCGTTGAGGTGAGCTGTACGGCTCATGAACCAGCGATGGCTGGAAGGTCCGAGTTCTTGACTGACGCCAAACAAGCGAAGTTACTGCAGATCAAGCAACTGTTCGGAGTGCGGTGAAACACTGGTGGATTTGCCGCTGATGGCCTCTCGAGGCGCCGCCGTATTCATGCGCTAGCCGGCGCGGGCTGGGGGCCCGTGGCTGTGGAGGACCTTGGTGCGGTCGGGGTTCCAGGCGGTGGTGGTCCCGTCGGGGTTGAGGACCAGCGTCCAGCCCCAGCGGTGGATTACCACCTGGTGGTGGTAGCTGCAGAGCAGAACGCAGCCTTTGAGGCTGGTCGGGCCGCCGTGGGCCTTGTGCTTGACGTGATGAACCTGGCACGCGGCGGCGGGCTGGTTGCAGCCGCCGGGCCAGCGGCAGTGCCGGTCCCGCAGGACGACCGCATTGCGGATGCCGGGCGGGATGCTGGTCGAGTACCCGACGTCAAGCGGCAGGCTAGGGCCGGCGAGCCTGGCGCCCAGCTGCCGGGTCCGCAAGAACGAGGCCAGACCGCCGGGCCCGGACAGCAGATCGGCTACCTTGCCGATGATGGCCTGCTGGATCGCCTCCCGGGACAAGACGGTGAGCTGGGCCAGGCCCGAGCGGCCGGTGTCGAGAGCTGGGCTTGTGCGGTCAGCGGGGCTTGTGCGGTCAGCGGCCGGATCCGGCTCTGGGACGGCGTCCTGCTGCGGTGCGCAGTGGGGGCCGTGGCCGGCGTACTGCAGGCACAGGGCCACCATGTCATCCAGCGCAACTGGGTCGATGTCGCCGGTCACGACCGGGCTGATAGCCGCGTCGCAGGCCATCGCGCGGCTTGCGTCGCCGTCCAGCCAGGCGCCGCCGTCACTGCCCGTGCCGGCCTCAGCCTCGGCGCGGCGCGCGATCCACCGGATCTGCATCTCGGCGATCCACTCCGTCTCCAGCACCGACCCGTCATCCATGGCCCGCAATTCGGCCAGGGACACGTGAGCCCAGACCTTTACCGGCTGGCCGGCCCGGTCCGGGAGAAGATCACTGGCGACCAGGCGGAGCATCGCGTCCTGCAGAGCGTCGTGGTACCGCTGGTCCTTGGTCCGGGTGTCCTCTGCCCCGGCGGGCGCGGAGAGGGCGTCCAGCACGGTGGTGATGATCGCCGCGCACTCAGGGGTCAGGTCACCGGTGATGACCCCGGCGCCGCCGAACGTGCTCTCCACCCGGACCCGGCGGTCCTCGAAGTTGGGCAGCAAGTCTCTGTCTTCGGGATCGGGCAGGGAGCGGGCGTAGATCTCCGCGGCCAGCACGGCGAGGTCCGCCCGGCCCAGGCCCTTGCGGGCGGCGCCGAGCAGGATCTCGTCGGCGGTCCCGCGGCAGGCCTGGGGAAGCTTGTCGGTCCATTCGCAGATCAGCCGGGCGATCGGCTCGGACACGGCGGTGCCCTCGGCCAGCGCGGCGATCACGGCCGGGTGGGTGAGGGTCCGGCGGGCCCAGGCCAGCTGGGCGCGGGCGGCGCCCTTCGTGATCTTCGTGCGGTGGATCAGCCAGGAGGTGGGGCTGTAGTCCGCGTCCGCGGAATAGCCCTGTCCGGCGGTGAATGCAGTCAGGAAGCGGGCCCGCGCGGCGGTAGAGATCGCGGTGGCCTGTTCGAAGGCCTGCAAGCACTCGGCCTGAGCCTGGGCGGCCAGGGTAGTGGGGTCGCCGGCGGCCAGGTGCCGCAGCCCGGTCAGGACCATGTCCACCGCGTCGGCATCGGTCGCGGGAGTACCCACCTGGTCCTCACCTCCCCGGGAGACTCAGGATTGGTATCTGTGTTCGATGCTAGCACTGGCTACTGACATTCCAGGGAACAACACACCTAACGACGGCGCGGAACGTTGAGACCAGCCGTCGGTCAGACCGTCGCGGAGGATACTTGGCCTGTCTGTGCGTTCCTGCGGATGGGCCTGGCTATCGATGCTGAAGCGAGTTATGCGAGCTGGCGGGACGGCTGGATTGCTGGCCGTCATGGTCGCCTGTGCGCACCAGGCGGGGGTTGTCACGGCGACGCGGGATGCCCCGCCGGCCGCCGGCACGCCCGGCTGGCGGATCACGCAGGTGCTGCCGAACCTCACGACCGGAGGACTGTGGGCAGGCGGGGCGCGGGCCGCGTTCCCCTACACGGGGATCGCCATCTCCCCGGTTACCCCGGACGGCCGCGGCGGTGTCTGGCTGGTCATGCAAGCCGGCGCTAACAACAAGCAGTGGTTCTGCCATTACAGCGCGGGTCGCTGGACCAGGACGCCGGTGCCGAGCAGATCCGGGGAACAGCCAGGTGTGTCTGACCTGGTGTGGGTCCCCGGGACCCACTCGCAGTGGGCGGTCGGCGACGTCAGCTCCGCGAACGACGACGGCACGGCGATCCTCAAGTACGGCACCTGACTCCTTGGTCAGGACCGGCGGCGTAATGGCCGGCTAGGCGGGGTGTGCCATTGAACGGAAAGGACGTTGCCGCGCCGTCCGCCGGGGACGTTCACTGTGGGGGTGAATCGCATCGTGTTCGTCAACGGCCAGGTCTTCGACGGGACCGGCGCGCCGGCGGCGCGGGCCGACGTGGTGGTCCGCGGCGACCGGATCGAGAGCGTGCGGCCCGGCGGCGGCACGCCGGCCGAGCCCGGCGACCAGGTGGTGGACTGCACCGGGACCACGGTCATGCCCGGCCTGGTCGAGTCCCACTGTCACCTGACGTTCCCGTCCGCGGTCGGGCACATCGACCCGTCGTTCAACCCGCCGCTCGACGTGAGCTTCTTCCACCACATGCCCACGCCGGATCAGCACCTGGAGATCGCCAAGCGGAACGCCAAGATCCTGCTCGATCAGGGGTTTACCAGCGCCTACTCGGCCGGCTCGCTCACCCCGGTGGCGACCGAGGTGTGGCTGCGCGACCAGATCGCGGCGGGCGCGACGCCCGGGCCGCGGATGCGGGCGGCGTCGTTCGAGCGGGACAACAACCCGGTGCAGATGGGCCCGGACGGCCCGAAGCCGCGCGAGACCGGCCCGGACGGGGTGCGTGAGTTCATCGCCGAGCAGGCCGCGATCGGGTTCGACGCGGTCAAGCTGCTGATGAGCAACGACGACGTGTTCACCGAGGGCGGCTCGATGATCACCCAGTACAGCGCCGAGGAGGCGCAGGCGGCCGGCGAGCAGGCCCGCGCGTCCGGTGTCTGGCTGAACTGCCACGCCCAGGCCCCGGAGTCGATCAAGCTCGCGGTGCGCAACGGGTTCCGGTCGGTGTACCACTGCACCTACGCCGACGCCGAGGCGGTCGACCTGCTGGAGGAGCACAAGGACTCGATCTTCCTGTCCCCCGCGGTCGGCATCATGTGGGCCAACGTGTACGAGGGCGCCGAGTACGGCATCGACATCGCGATGGCGGAGCAGATGGGATCGGTGAAGGCGCTGCGGTCGATGACCGAGCTGTATCCCGAGCTGCGCAAACGCGGGCTGCGGGTGCTGCCAGGCGGCGACTACGGCTTCCCGAACAACCCGATCGGGCGCAACGCGCGGGACCTGGAGCTGTTCGTCAGGCTGTTCGGGTACTCCCCGGCCGAGGCCCTGCGGGCCGCGACCCAGTATGGCGGCCAGGTGATGGACCTGCCGGTCGGGCTGCTGAGGGCGGGCTACCTGGCCGACGTGCTGGTGGTGCGCGGCGAGCCGGCTCAGGACGTCACCGTGCTGCAGGACCGCGCCAATCTTCTTGCCATTATGCAGAACGGAACGTTCCACAAGCTGGCCGGACCGCTGTCAGCGGCATGACGGCGACGGTCCGGCGGGTGCCGGACATCCGGTACAGCGAGGTGCTCGGATTCCGGCCGCTGGAACTCGACCTGTACCTGCCTCCCGGCCTCGACGGGCCGGCGCCGGTCGTGGTGTACGTGCACGGCGGCGGGTGGCAGCGCGGCTCGCGGCGTGACCCGCCGCCGCTGCTCGACGCGGACTTCTACGACCAGATCGCGGCCCACGGCCTCGCGGTGGCGGCGGTCGACTACCGGCTCAGCGGCGAGGCGCGCTTCCCGGCGGCGTTGGAGGACGTGCGCGCGGCGGTGGACTGGGTCCGGGAGAACGCTTCGGCCTACGGGCTGGACGCCGAGCGGGTATTCCTGTGGGGCGACTCGGCGGGCGGGCATGTGGCGCTGCTGGCCGCCCTGACCGGAACCACGGTGCGCGCGGCGGTGGGCTGGTTCCCGGTTACCGACATGCTTGGCATGCCCGCTGATGTGGCCGAGGCGGGCGGCGTGCCCGATCCGGGGCCGGACTCCAGGGAGGCGCGGCTGCTGGGCGCGCCCGCCGCGTCAGTGCCCGACCTGGCCCGGCAGGCCAGCCCGGTGACCCACGCCCATCCGGGCGTGCCGCCGGTCCTGCTCGTGCACGGGGCCGCGGACGACCTGGTGCCGGCCGCGCAGAGCGTCCGGCTGGCCGAGGCGCTCCGGCGGGCCGGGGCGCAGGTCGAGCTGGAGCTGGTGCCCGGCGCGTCGCACTTCTGGAAGGGCGCCGGTGACGTGGCCGCGATCATCGCGCGCTCGATCGGGTTCCTGCGCGCCCGGGCCTCAGCTGAGGCGACGGCCGAGCCGCCGGAAGCAGTACCCGGCTAGGGCGAGGGCCAGGGCGAGGTAGATCGCGGTCTCTATCCACTGGAAGGGCCAGTACCGGCTGGCGGGCTGGTAGGTGACGGCTTCCCGGATGCCCTGGCTGGTCAGGCAGCCGTCGAAGTCAGGGAGGTTGTTCTCGATCGTTGGCGCGGTGCAGGCGGCCGGGGTGGTGCTGACTGGTTTCCCGGCGGCGTTGACGGGTCCGCTGGACAGGATCCACGCGCCGAACTGGCCGGGGAGGCTCGTGGCGACGAGCGTCAAGGTGCTGCCGCCTGGGCCTGTCGCTCCTCCGGCAAAGTTCCCCGGGGTCACCGAGACGACCGCGCGGTGGGCCGGGGCGAAGTGGGGGCGGATCCACAGCGGCATGGCGACCTGGAGGGCGGCGAAGACGGCCAGGGTGACGGCCATGGCCGGGATGGTGCGCCGGATCAGCGCCCCGGCGGCGACGCCGAGGGCGAAGGCGAACGCCGCGTAGCCGAGCGGGGTGATGCCGTGGCTGGCGAAGATCAGCTGGGTGAACCGGCCCTGGTAGAGGGCGCCGGCGGGCGCGCCGTGGGTGACGGCCCGGCCGAGCGGCGCCGCCCACCAGGCCTGCATCAGGCTCAGCCCCTCGGTGACGGCCATGGCGGTCAGGCCGACGGCGGTGAGCTTGACCGCCAGCCACCGGGTCCGGGTGACCGACTGGTTCCAGGCCAGGGCGGAGGTCCCGGTCTCCAGCTCGCGGGCGATCAGCGGCGCGCCCCAGAACAGGCCGATCACGGCGGGCGCGAGGAGGATGCTCACGATGCTGATCAGGTACAGCGCCGGGTAGATCGCGGTGCTTTGCAGCTGCGCTTCGAAGCTGCCGGCCAGGTTCTGGCAGCTGCCGCCGCGGCAGCCGCCGAGCCCGCTGGCGGCGTACAGGCTGGCCATGTGCGGCCCGGTGGCGGCGAGCAGGATCGCGAAGACGGCCAGCGCCGCGGCCGCGCTGAGCGCCTGGGTGCGGAACTGCCGCCAGGTCAGCCAGATCATCTCTGCACCTCCAGGTGGTGGTCGCGGCGGCGACGTCCGGCGGCCTGGCTCATGTAGGCCAGCACCAGATCCTCCAGGGTCACTTCGGAGACCGTCCAGGCCGGGTCGAGCACCGGGCCGTCGGTGCGCACCAGCAACGTGCTCTGCACGTCGGTGTGACTGGCCGAGATGACCTGCACGCCTGCGGGGAGGCTGCCGGGGTCGCGGCGGGGGCCGGTCAGGAGGTGGTGCGTGGCCAGCAGGTCATCGACCGGCCCGGCCACCCGGACCCTGGAGGCAACCAGCACGATCAGGTAGTCGCAGACCCGTTCCAGGTCGCCGACCAGATGGGAGGACAGCACCACCGACAGGTCCTGATCGGCGACCGACTCCATCAGGTCACGCAGGAACTCCCGCCGTGCCAGCGGATCCAGGCTGGCCACCGGTTCGTCCAGGAGCAGCAGTTCCGGCCGTTTCGCGACGGCCAGGGTCAGCGCGAGCTGGGCGCGCTCACCACCGGACAGGGTCCCGGCCTTCTGGCTCAGACCCAGGTCCAGCCGCCCGATCCGGCCGCGGGCCAGGCCCGCGTCCCAGCCCGGGTTGAGGTGCGCGCCCAGTCTGAGGTGGTCGCCGACCGACAGCCCGGCGTAGACCGGCGCGTCCTGGGCCAGGTACCCGACCCGGGCCAGCTGCGCCGAGCCGCCCACGGCCCGGCCGCCGAGCACCTCGATCGTGCCCGCCGTCGGAGCCATCATCCCGGCGGCCAGGCTCAGCAGGGTGGTCTTCCCGGCCCCGTTCGGGCCGACCAGGCCGACCACGTGCCCGGCCGGGACCGACAGCGTGCAGTCGGCCAGCGCCCACAGCCGCCGGTACCGCTTGCCCAGCCCTTGAGTCGCGATGGCGGCGGTCATGCTATGTCCTGCTCGCTTGCGGACCGAAACGTGCTGGCGAACAGGGCCTCGATGGATTCGTCGTCGAGCCCGGCGCGCCGCGCTTTGGCCAGCCACCGCTGCAGGTCACGGCGCAGCGGCCCGTGCGCGGCCAGCGAGCCGCCGTCCAGCGTCCCGGTCACGAACGTGCCGACCCCCGGCCGGGCCGCCGCCAGGCCCTCGTACTCCAGCTCGCGGTAAGCCTTGAGCACCGTGTTCGGGTTGATCGCCAGCCCCGCCGCCACGTCCTTGACCTTCGGCAGCTGGTCGCCCTCCCGCAGCAGGCCCAGCCGCAGCGCTTGGCGCACCTGGTGGATCAGCTGCAGGTACGGCGCCACGCCTGACCGGCCGTCCAGATGAAACTCGATCACCCTGACCCCACTTTATCTAGGTAACTAGCACTATAGCTACGTACCTAGATAGCGTGTCAAGAGTGACGGCCGACTAGACCAGGCCGATGGCGTGGCGGGCGCCGAGCTCGCGGGAGATGCCCTGGGCGGCGGTGCGCACCGCGAGCCCGATCCGGCGCGGCTGCGCGACCCGTTCCGGCAGCAGGACGCCGAGCGCGGCGGTCACCGAGTCGTCGGCACCGAAGATCGGCGCGGCCACCGCCACGATGACCTCCTGCTCCTGGCGCCGGTAGACGGCCAGCCGTTCCCGCCGCACCTCGGCCAGGGTCCGGCGCATGACGTCGGGCGGGATCAGCAGGTGGTCGGGCTCGCCGTACAAGGGCCGGGCCAGGAACTCCTCCTGCAGGCCGGGTGGGGCGAAGGCGAGCAGGACCAGGCCGACCGCGGTGGCGTGCAGCGGCAGCCGGCCGCCGACCCGGTACTGCACGGGCGCGGCCTGATGCGCGGAGAGCCGCTCGACCAGCGTCGCCTCGGTGCCCTCACGGACGGCCAGCTGGACGTGCTGGCGGGTGACCTCGGCCAGGTCGCTCATGAACGGCATCGCCACCTGGCGCAGCCCGTGCCCGCGCGGTGCCAGCGCGGCGACTTCCAGCAGCCGCAGCCCCACGCAGTAGCGGCCCTCCTCGTCACGCTCCAGCGCGCCCCAGCGGACCAGGTGCCCGGCGAGCCGGAGGGTCGAGCTCAGCGGGATGCCGCTGCGCCGGCTCAGCTCGGCCAGGGTGAGGCGGCGCCGGCTGGCGTCGAACGAGGAGAGTAGCATCAGCGCGCGGTCGATCACCGGCTCGCCCTGCGGCGGGCGCTTGCCCCGGGCGCGCGGCGCGCGATCGTCTTCCATTGGCTGGAATGCTAACTGTTTTAGGATGGGGCGCGTGAGGGCCGCGTTGTTCGTCACCTGCCTCGTGGACGGCGTCGTGCCGCAGGTCGGGCAGGCCACCGTCCGGGTACTGGAACGGCTGGGCGTGACCGTGGAGATGCCCTGGGCCCAGACCTGCTGCGGGCAGATGCACGTCAACACCGGCTACCCGCGGGAGGCCATCCCGCTGGTCCGCAACCACGTCGCGGCGTTCGAGGGGTACGACGCGATCGTGGTGCCGAGCGGGTCGTGCACGGCCGCGATCCGGCATCAGCACGCCGACGTGGCCCGGCTGGCGGGCGGTCCGGCCTTGGCCGCGGCGGCGGAGACGATCGCGGCCCGGACCTGGGAGCTGTCGGAGTTCCTGGTCGACGTGCTGGGCGTGACCGACGTCGGCGCGTACTTCCCGCACCGGGTCACCTACCATCCGACCTGCCATTCGCTGCGGCTGCTGCGGGTGGGCGAGCGGCCGCTGCGGCTGCTGCGCGCGGTCGAGGGCATCGACCTGGTCGAGCTGCCCGGCGCCGAGCAGTGCTGCGGGTTCGGCGGCACGTTCGCGCTGAAGAACCCGGCGGTGTCCTCGGCCATGCTGGCCGACAAGATCGCGGCGATGCGGCGCACCGGCGCGGAGTACGCCGCCGCGGGCGACGCGTCCTGCCTGCTGCACATCGGCGGCGGCCTGACCCGGCTGAGCACCGGCATCGGCACCAGGCACCTGGCCGAGATCCTCGCAGTCACTCGGAGGGATTGATGACCTTCCTCGGGATGCCGACCGCCCCGCGCGGCGTGGGGCAGCTTCGCCAGGAAGTGCCGTTCCCGGTGGCGGCGGCCCGTGCGCTGGAGGATGCCCAGCTGCGGCGCAACCTCGGGCACGCCACCTCGACGATCCGGGCCAAGCGCGCGGCCGCGGTGGCCGAGGTGCCGGACTGGGCCGAGCTGCGGGAGGCCGGCGCGGCCATCAAGGACGACGTCCTCGCCCATCTGGACCGCTACCTCCTGCAGCTCGAGGAGCAGGTCACCGCGCGGGGCGGCACGGTGCACTGGGCCGGTGACGCCAACGAGGCGAACCGGATCATCACCGGCTTGATCCGCGCGACCGGGTCGACGAGCGTGGTGAAGGTCAAGTCGATGGCCACGCAGGAGATCGGGCTGAACGAGGCGCTGGCCGCGGCCGGCATCGAGGCGACCGAGACCGACCTGGCCGAGCTGATCGTCCAGCTCGGCCACGACCGGCCCAGCCACATCCTGGTTCCCGCCATTCACCGCAACCGGAACCAGATCCGCGACATCTTCGCGCGCGAGATGCCGGACGCGCCGGCCCAGCTGTCCGACGAGCCGACCGAGCTGACCGCGGCGGCCCGTGCTCACCTGCGCCGCAAGTTCCTGGCCGCGCAGGTCGCCATCTCGGGCGCGAACTTCGCCATCGCGGAGACCGGCACGCTGGCCGTGGTCGAGTCCGAGGGCAACGGCCGGATGTGCCTGACCCTGCCGCGGACCCTGATCAGCGTGATGGGCGTCGAGAAGATCCTCCCGGCCTGGCGTGACCTGGAGGTGTTCCTGCAGCTGCTGCCGCGCTCGTCGACCGCGGAGCGGATGAACCCGTACACCTCGATGTGGTCCGGGGCGGTGCCGGGCCAGGACTTCCACCTAGTGCTGCTGGACAACGGCCGGACCGCGACCCTGGCCGACCCGCGCGGCCGGGCCGCGCTGCGCTGCATCAGGTGTTCGGCCTGCCTGAACGTGTGCCCGGTCTACGAGCGCACCGGCGGGCACGCCTACGGCTCGGTCTACCCCGGGCCGATCGGGGCCGTGCTGTCGCCGCAGCTCACCGGCGTCGCCGACAACCCGGACCTGCCGTTCGCGTCGACGCTGTGCGGCGCCTGCTTCGACGCCTGCCCGGTCGCGATCGACATCCCGGCCATGCTCGTCCACCTCCGCTCCCGGGTGGTCGACGACAAGCTCGCGCACCACCGCGGCCCGACCCCGGAGGCCGCGGCCATGCGCGGCCTGGCCTGGACGATGAGCGACTCCCGCCGCTGGGCGTGGGCGCTGCGGGCCGGGCACGCCGGGCGGCTGCTCGGCCGGCGCTACGGCCGGATCCGGCACCTGCCCGGACCGCTGGCCGCCTGGACGTCCTCGCGGGACCTGCCCCGCCCGCCCCGGCAGACGTTCCGCGACTGGTGGCGTGCGTCCGGCGGCGCCCCAGGTGAGCAGGAAGACACAGCCGAGCGGGGAGACGGGGCATGAGCGCGAAGGAGGAGATGCTCGCCCGGATCCGGGCCGCCACGGCGGACATCGGCGAGCAGCCCGAGGTACCGCGACGGTACCGGCCGGCGGCCCGCGGCCCGGGATCGGCCGACGAGGCGCTGGTCGGCTTGTTCGAGGAGCGGGCCAGCGACTACCGGGCGACGGTGCGGCGCTGCGCGGCCGATCAGGTGGCGCAGGTCCTCGCGGACGCGGTCGCGAGCCGCGGGGCGGAGCGGATTGGCGTGCCCGTCGGGTTCCCGGCGCCGTGGTCGGCGCTGCTGCCCGGGCCGGTCTTCGACGACCCGCCGCTGGACGTCGCGGCGCTCGACCGCCTGGACGGGGTGGTGACGACGTGCGCGGTCGCGATCGCCGAAACCGGGACGATCGTGCTGGACAGCGGGCCGGGGCAAGGCAGCCGGGCGTTTTCTCTCGTGCCCGACTACCACCTGGCCGTGGTCCGGGCCGGGCAGATCGTGGGCGCCGTGCCCGACGCGGTCGCGGCCCTGGACCCGGCGCGCCCGCTCACCTGGATCAGCGGGCCCAGCGCAACCAGCGACATCGAGCTCAGCCGGGTCGAGGGCGTGCACGGCCCGCGGACGCTCGACATCGTGATCGTCGCGGACTAGGGCTCGCCCTGGGCACCGTACCTCCCGTAACAGCACCCTCTGCTCTGCTGGAGGGAGCCTGCCCGGGAGGCGGATGCTGGGTGGCGACAACTACGTCGTTGTGGCAACGATGTAGTCCGGTGTGCGTCGTTGTGGCAACGACGTAGTTGATGGGCCCGCCGGAGGCGGGGCGGGTGGTGATGGAGAGGCGAACGGGGCAGGAGTGTCCGGAGGGATTTGAGTTCATTCGGTGCGAGCATGCGCGGGGGGCGGGCCCGGGCGGGCGGATGCGGGGCCTAGGGCGCTACGGGCCCCCCCGCGAGCCAGGCGGCGCCGCGCTCGTATAGCCGGTCCACTTCCGGGCCGGTCAGACCGGGCATGTCCGGCTTGACCGGGTAGCCGGCCTGGGACTGCAGGTAGGCCAGGTACCGGTAGCCTTCGGGGAAGCGGGCCAGCACGTCGGGGTCCAGGGCGAGCGAGGCGGCCGGGTCGACCGGATCCAGGCGGTCCTTCTCGTAGATGGGCTGGCGCAGCACGATCCCCCAGCGCCCGTCCCGCTTCTCGAAGAAGTCATAGAAGCGGCCGGTGCAGGCCACGTCGCAGAGCACGCCGTCCACCGGGCCGCGCTGCATGATCGTCATCCGGGTCTGGGCGATGGCCCTGGCCGGGGTAACCGAAGCCGGGGCCAGGGTGATCCGGACGCCGCCGGTGAAGTGCAGGATGTTGACGCCGCGGGCGGCGCCCTCCTGGCTGACCCGGATGAAGTCCTCCTTCGGGCCCTGAAACCAGGTGGCCATCATGTAGCCGTCCTCGTGCCAGCAGGCCCGGAAGGCCTCCCAGTCGCGCGAGTCCCTGGCGTTGGCCCAGGTCTCGACCACATCCCTGATGGCCTGACGGTCAGCAAGCGTAGTGTCCACTCTGGGCACGGTAGTGCATGACGGGTGGGAGGAGCATGCCGGTCAGCGAGGAGTTCGACACCCGGCCGGTGCGGGCCTTCCGGCCCGGCCTGGGTGCGGAGGTCGATGAGCGGGCGTGGCCCGCGAGCGTCCCGGCCATGGCGCAGCTGCTACGGGAGGGACTGGAGCTGCCAGCGGGACTGACGGTGCTGGTGGGTGAAAATGGGTCGGGAAAGTCGACGGTGGTGGAGTGCCTGGCCGAGGCGTACGGGCTGAACCCGCAGGGCGGTTCGGCGCAGGGTCAGTTGTTCCGGGTCAGGGACAGCGAGCCGGGCGTCGGGCAAGGGCTGACCGTGGTGCGAGGGGGGCGGGCGCAGTGGGCCTATTTCCTGCGGGCCGACACGATGAGCCAGCTGTACACGTACCTGGAGGAGAACCCGGGCCGACGAACCGAGCGGTTCCATGAGCTGAGCCACGGGGAGGGGTTTCTGGAGATCCTGCGCACCCGGGTCAACCAGGCCGGCTTCTACCTGATGGACGAGCCTGACGCGCCGCTGTCGTTCACCGCGGCGCTCGGGCTGGCGGCGCTGCTCTATGACCTGGCCGAAGCCGGGTCCCAGCTGGTGGTGGCCACCCACTCCCCCATCGTCGCGGCGATCCCGGGGATCAACCTGCTCGAGCTCGGGCCGTGGGGCATGCGCGCGGCGACCTGGGATGACCTGAGCCTGGTCATCTCGTGGCGGCAGTTCATGCGGGATCCGCGATCGTACTTCCGGCACTTGTTCCCCGGCTGAACTGACGGCGGCGGGCCGTAGAATCGCCCGCGTGGGCGCGCCCGGGAGTGACATCACCGAGGTGCTGCACCGCGTGTTCGGGTACACCTCGTTCCGCGGGCAGCAGCAGGAGATCATCGAGCACCTGTGCGGTGGCGGGGACGCGGTCGCGCTGATGCCGACCGGCAGCGGCAAGTCGCTGTGCTACCAGATCCCCGCGCTGGTCCGGGACGGCACCGGGGTGGTCATCTCACCGCTGATCGCGCTCATGCAGGACCAGGTGGACGCGCTGACCGTGCTGGGGGTGCGGGCCGGGTTCCTGAACTCGACCCAGGATCCGGATGCGCGGCGCGGGGTAGAGTACGCGTTCCTGGACGGCAAGCTCGACCTGCTGTACCTGGCGCCGGAGCGGCTGCGGACCGACGCGACGCTGCGGCTGCTCGACAAGGGCACGGTGGCCCTGTTCGCGATCGACGAGGCGCACTGCGTTTCCCAGTGGGGGCACGACTTCCGGCCCGACTACCTGGGGCTGTCCGTGCTGCACGAACGATGGCCCGCGGTGCCGCGGGTCGCGGTGACGGCCACCGCGACCCGGCAGACGCTGGGCGAGATCGTCACGCGGCTCGGGCTCGGCGCGGCCCGGCACTTCGTGGCCAGCTTCGACCGGCCGAACATCCAGTACCGGATCGAGCCGAAGAAGTCGGCGCAGCAGCAGTTGCTCCGGCTGCTGCGGAACGAGCATGCCGGGGACGCGGGCATCGTCTACTGCCTGTCCCGGGCTTCGACGGAGAAGACGGCCGCGTTTCTTTGTGCCGAGGGGATCACGGCGCTGCCGTATCACGCCGGGCTCGACGCGCGGACCCGGGCGGCGAACCAGTCGCGGTTCCTGCGCGAGGACGGCCTGGTCATGGTGGCCACGATCGCGTTCGGCATGGGGATCGACAAGCCGGATGTCCGGTTCGTCGCGCACCTGGACCTGCCCCGGTCGGTGGAGGGCTACTACCAGGAGACCGGGCGGGCCGGGCGCGACGGAGCGCCGGCCACCGCGTGGCTGGCCTACGGCCTGGCCGACGTGGTGCAGCAGCGGCGGCTCATCGACGACTCCGAGGGTGACTTCGCGCACCGGCGGCGGCTGGTGGCGCACCTGGACGCGATGCTCGCGCTGTGCGAGACGGCCGGGTGCCGGCGGTCCCAGCTGCTGGCGTATTTCGGTGAGGACCTGGCTGGAGGTGCGTGCGGGAACTGCGACACGTGCTTGTCGCCGCCGTCGGTCTGGGACGGCACCGTCGCGGCCCAGAAGCTGCTCTCCACCGTGGTCCGGCTGCAGCGGCTCGGCGGTCCCTCCTTCGGCGCGGGGCAGCCGATCGACATCCTGCTCGGGAAGCGGACGCCGCGGGTGGCGTCGTACGGGCACGATTCCCTGTCGGTCTTCGGAATCGGCGGCGAGCTGGACGAGGGCGAGTGGCGGGGCGTGGTGCGGCAGCTGCTGGCGTCCGGGCTGCTCGCGGTCCAGGGAGATCACGGGACGCTGGCGCTGACCGACGCCTCAGGCGAGGTGCTGCGCGGGGAGCGGCAGGTCATGTTCCGGCGGGACGCGACCCCGCCCGCGCGGTCCGCCTCGTCGGCTCGCGGCGGGAAGTCCCGGCGGGGGACGCCGACGGTCGCCGCGAGCGAGCTGGGACCGGAGGCCGAGGCCGTGTTCGAGCGGCTGCGCGCGTGGCGGACCGGGGTCGCGAAGGAACTGGGCATGCCGCCGTACGTCATCTTCCACGACGCGACGTTGCGGCAGATCGCGGCCGCGCCGCCGGCGACGCTGGCCGGGCTCGCCGCGGTCAACGGCGTCGGTGAGACCAAGCTGGCCCGGTACGGGCAGCAGATCCTGGACGTTCTCGCCGACGGGGATGCCTGACCCGATCAACGCTGGCCGGTCAGCGGTGAGGGTGCCGGGCCGAGGAGGTCAGCGGGTGGGCCCACAGGCGGGCCGAGCAGGGCTGGGCGGGCGCGGAAGCCGGGTCCGACGGGAGGAACAGGGCCAGGAACAGGACCACGAACCCGGCGACCAGGACCGGCGCGCTGGGCACGGTGATCCCGGCCAGCGTGATGGCCGTCCCGGCCAGCGAGAGACCGGGGCGCGGGTAAGTCCGGACGATCCGGGCCAGGCGCAGCGCGCCGATGATGGTGAGCAGCATGGCGGTCCGGCCCCACCAGCGAACCCGGCCGCCGCGAGTCGGCCGCGTGACCTCCTGTACCCCGCGCCGGGCCACCCGGTGCGCGGACGAGGACCAGACAACCCTGGTCTGCGGGCGCGATCGGAGCCTCATCTCAGCCTCCCGGCATGAGCGCGCTGGATGACTTCGATGTTACGCTCCGGGCTCAGCTGCCGTCGGGGTAGCCGCCGCGGTGCAGGACCATCGGGTAGTACGGGAGCGTGCGGGGCGGGCGGACCGAGGCCCGCCAGTTGTCCGGGTAGGGCTCCAGCGCCTGGAACAGGGGCGGCGGCTGGCCGTCGGAGCCGACGGCCAGTGCCTCCAGGGGCTGGCGCAGGGCCCCGATCGCGTCGGCGCCGAACCGGGCCCGCCAGCGGCCCTCGGTGGTGTCCGAGAGCTCGAGGTAGCTATCCCGTGCGAGCAGGCCACGGGGGGTGAGGCGGGCCACCTTGCCACGGCTCGCGGCGGGATCGGGCTCCTCGACGGCCAGGCGGGCGCGGAGCAGCACGCCGAGGGCCCAGGCCACGGCTTCCTTGGAGATGCCGGTCAGGAGCGGGAGGTCGCGCGGCCGCACGCCGCCCTCGCCGTCCTGGCCCAGGACGCGGAGCAGGTTGGCCCCGACCGCCAGGGACACCTCGGACTCGGCCTCGTAGTCCAGGGCGAACGCGAGCAGGACGCGGGACAACTGGGCGAGCAGCGGCAAGGTGGTGAGGTCGGGCGGCGCGGGCCGGGGCGGCAGGGACGGGTCCGGTCCCTGGCTGAACAGGGTCTGGCCGAGGATCGGCAGGCAGTCGGGCAGGCCCGGGTCGAGCTGCGCGGCGACCGCGGCCAGGGCCTGCCGCAGGTTGCCGATCTGGTCCGCGCCGAAGCGCCCGGTCCAGCGGTGCTCGATGACCGCGGGCGCGGGCAGCCAGGTCTCCCGCGCTCGCAGGCCGCGGGCGGTGGCACGGAGCACGGCGTGGGGACCGGGACGGCCCTTGTAGGTCTTGTCGGCGGCGCCGTCGATGGTGACGTAGCCCCAGCGGCGCATGCCGTCCAGGTTGGTCGGGGTGCGGGCCAGGGTCTGGAGTTCGCGGACCGTGATGGGCTCGTCGGTGACGAAACGCAGGCAGTTCTCGAACATGGCCACCGAGGTCAGCCACGTCCCGGCGCCTATGCCCGCGACGCCGTGGTTGGTGGTGCGGTGCGGGAGGTGGTGTTCGGCTTCGTTGTCGAGCTCGATGGTGAACGCGACGAGCACCTGGGAGAGCAGGGCCGACAGGGAGAGGTCTCCTCGGGATGGTTCGGCGGGCCGGGGCTGGCGGGGCGTCGTGGTCTTGGTCGTGGTCTTGGTCGTGGTCTTGGTCGTGGTCTTGGTCGTGCGGGCCGCCCGGGGGACGGCGGCGGCGGTGAGCAGGCCGGCCCAGGTGCGCCGGGCGGCTTCGTCGGGATCGCCCGCGATGACCTGCCAGCCGGCGCGGGCGAGCACCTCGGGGGCCTGGCTGGCTTCGAGGGTGGACCTGGCGGGCTCGCCCAGGCTGGCGACCGAGTTCTGGAAGCGGATCCGGGTCTCGGTGCGGGCGCCGGACACCGACACGCTGATCGCCAGGCGGCTGCCGGGGCGCGCGACCTTGCGGAACTCGGTGAGGACCCGGTCCAGGACGGCGGGCTCCAGGTAGACCGCGATCCCTTCGAGCAGGAAGAGGCTGGGCTGGCGCGGGTTCAGGCCGGCGGCGGTGAGCCGGGCCGCGATCGGGTCGCGGGTGAAGTCGGCCTCGACGAACCGTACCTGGCTGGTGTCGAGACCGAGCCGGGCCAGCCGCTCCCGTTTGTCGCGCTGAGTGGCGGGGTGGTCCACCTCGAACCAGCGGACGCCGGGCTTGGCGTACCGGTAGGCGCGTCCGTCGTAACCGGCCGCGCCGATGACGATCTGGCTGACGCCACGATCGATGGCCCCGACGACCACCCGGTCGAAGAACCCGGTCCGGGCCCGCAGGTACTCGCGCATCCGGTCCGAAGCGGGCTCCTGGCTGTCGGCGACGTCCGCGGCCAGCGCCTGGTCAGCAGCGGCGTCACCGTACGGGGCCGGGACCCGGGCGAACCCGAGGCGGTAGGCGGCCACCCGCCGGGCGGTAATCGACGGGCCGCCGCTAGCAAGGTCAGATCCCTGCGTCACCCGGCCCATTCTGGCACGCGGCACCGACAGGCGGCCGGGGCCCGGAGGTATGGCAGTGTGGATCGCATGACGACTGATTCCGCACATCGCAGCGTGCGGCTGGAGCGCATCGAGAACAGCAGGTACACCGCGATCAACGAGCGGGGCGGGAAGATCACTATCGGGAGCGGGGGCGGTACCGACTTCACCCCGGTCGAGTTGCTGCTGGTCTCGATCGGCGGCTGCACGGGCGTGGACGTGGACCTGCTCACCTCGCGGCGGGCCGAGCCGGACTCGTTCGAGATCGTGGTGGAGGCGGACAAGGTCCGCGACACGGCCGGCAATCATCTGGCCGGCCTGCAGGTGACGTTCCGCCTCAGGTTCCCCGAGGGCGAGCAGGGCGACAAGGCTCGTGAGCTGCTGCCGGACGCGGTACGCAAGTCGCACGACCGGCTGTGCACGGTGAGCCGGACGGTGGAACTCGGCACGCCCATCGCGACGCGGATCGAATGAGGTCCCCAGGGGAAGACGCACTCTGACCGGGTACGCGAAAGAATACTCCTGGTAGGATAAAGAGCATGAGTGAGCCTACCGGAAAGTACTCAATCACCATGCCACGCGATATCGCGGAAGCGGCCCGCGCCCGTAGCGGTCCGTCGGGCTTGTCAGCGTACGTCGCTGCGGCTGTCGCCCGGCAGATTGAGCGGGACAACCTGACCGAGCTGATCGCCGTGGCGGAGGCCGAGCACGGTCCGGTCACCGAGGAAGAGGTGCGCGCCCGGCGTGAAGAACTGCGGCGGGCTCGCGCCGAGCAAGGCCACCCCAGGTCCCGGCCCGCGTGAGCCGGGCTTCCGCCACTCCGGCGGGCACGCTGGTGCTGGACAGCGAGGGGCTGGCGAAGGCGGTTCTGCGAGCGCGGGAGGTCACCCAGTGGCTGGCGCTGGCCCTGGCCGACGATCTGCGGGTGATCACTAGTGCCGCCACCGTGGTGGAAGTGGCGCATCCGCGACTCAACCGGCCGGCGTTGGAGTGGACGCTGTCCCGCGTTGTCGTGGAACCAGTTACCGAACAGATCGCGCGCCGCGCGACGGCCATTCTCGCCGAAGCTGGCCTGCACGGTCACCGGCATGCGATCGATGCGATGCTCAGCGTGACAGCCTTGGCCGCGCCTGGCCCGGCGACCGTCCTCACGTCGGACCCCGAAGACATCGCCACCCTGTGCGGCCGGAATGTGACCGTCATCAAGGTCTTACGGGGATAGTAGGAGGATGAAGTCGGCGGACCTCAGCTCGCTGCGGATGCTGCGCCGGGCCCGGGACCGGATCGACCGCGACTACGCCGAGCCGATCGCCATCCCGGCGCTGGCCGCGGGGGCCGGGTACTCCCGCGAGCACTTCATCCGGGCCTTCCGGGCCGCCTACGGCGAGACGCCCGGCCGGTACCGGACCAGGCGACGGGTGGAACGCGCCTGCGAGCTGCTCCGCTCGGCCAACCTGACCGTGACCGAGATCTGCTACCTGGTCGGCTTCACCAGCGTGGGCACGTTCAGCACGAGGTTCGCCGAACTGACCGGCATGTCCCCCACCGCGTACCGGCAGGAGGCGGCGCGGCGCGGCGGGCCCGCCCCTATCCCCGGCTGCTTCGCGCTGATGTGGCGCAGCGGCCTCCCGGCACCTCGTCCTAGGAACACATCACTTCCGGAGAAGGCGCCGCCGCACGCGGGCCCCTAGAGTCGCGGGCATGATCAAGGGAATTTCAATCGTGTCGGTCTGGGTCCTTGACCAGGACTCGGCCAAGGAGTTTTACACCGAGAAGCTGGGTTTCACGCTCACCAATGACATCCAGCTGGAGGGCGGGATGCGCTGGCTGACCGTGCGCCCGCCGGGCAGCGACGGCCAGGAGTTGCTGCTCATGGACCCGCTGCACTCCATGCTCGACGAGGAGTCGGCCCAGCAGGTCCGGGCCCTGGTCGCCAAGGGGGCGCTCTCGCCCGGGGTGATGTCCACCTCGGACTGCAAGGCCGATCACGACGTGCTGGCCGGACGCGGCGTCGAGTTCACCCAGCCGCCCGCCGAGCGCCCCTACGGGGTCGAGGCGATCATGCGGGATGATTCGGGCAACTGGTACAGCTTCACCCAGGCGCACTACCTGTGGTCGGGAGGCGAGGCGCGCGGCTAGTCAAGAGGCACGAACCACGGCCCGTTTGGCAAAAATAGAAAAAGGCTGAGGGGGTCAGCGTGGCTCGGCGGGGTTCCCCGGCGGGTTTAAGGTTTTGGCATGGCGGATACCGAACCGGGCCGCGAGGTGGCCCGCAGCGAGCTGCGCGCGTCGCACGAGGACCGGGACCGGGTGGTCGAGCTGCTGCGGGTGTCCGCGGGAGACGGGCGGCTGACCGCGGATGAGCTCGACGAGCGCCTGGAGCTGGCCATGACGGCGCGGACCTACGGGGAGCTGGCCAAGCTGGTCGCCGACCTGCCCGTCGACGGGCCGGTGGCCAGCGCGCCGGCCCCGAGGGCCAAGGAGATCGTGCGCCTGGACTGCGGCCACGGGCACACCAAGAAGGAAGGCCGCTGGGTGGTGCCGCAGCGGATCGAGGCGCGGGTCCGCAGCGGCCACCTGAAGCTGGACTTCTCCCAGGCGGTCATCACCCGGCCGTCGGTACAGCTCGACGCGGAAGTGCGCAGCGGCCACATCGTCCTGATCACCAGGCCGGGCATCGTGGTGGACACCGACGACGTGGTGGTCCGCAGCGGCCATGTGCGGGTCCGCGCCCCCTGGGGTCACGACGTGCCCGAGGTGCTGCGGATCGAGGTCTCGGGCAAGGTGGGCAGCGGCCACTTCGTCGCGCGGCCCCGGTACCGGACGTTCTGGCAGTGGCTGACCAGGCAGCCGCGGCCGTACGAGATCACGACGCGCTGACGGTGCCCACCCGCCTCGTGCATGTGATCATCGACGCGGCCGACCCGGGCCGGCTGGCCCGGTTCTGGGCCGCCGCGCTCGGCTGGGAGGTCGCGGCCTCGAGCGAGGACGCGGCTAACGTGTGGCCGCACGGCTACCGGTACCCGGATCCGGTCGCGCTGCCGCTGATGTTCCTGGCCGTGCCCGAAGCCAGGACGGGCAAGAACCGGATCCACCTGGACCTGGCCAGCCAGTCGGAGGCGGACCAGGCGGCACAGGTGGAGCGACTGCTCGGCCTGGGCGCGGTGCGCGCCGACATCGGCCAGCGCGAGGTGCCCTGGCAGGTGCTGGCCGACCCCGAGGGGAACGAGTTCTGCCTGCTGTCGCCGATATGACGCCCGCTTGCGCCCGGATCCTGGGCGCGGTGCGGGCCGATCTGGACCGGCTCATCCGCTACGACGACGAGTCGATCGTGCATGAGCACTGGATCAGGCAGCGATACGACCTGGGCGCCGCGGCGAGCTACGCGCCCGCGCGGACGGCGGCGGTGCGGACGGCCTGGCACGAGGCCGGGCACGTGGTCGCGGCGCTGCACGTCGGGGCACGGTTCAGCTCGGCCAGCATCCGGCACGGGTCTGCCAGCCAGGGGCGCGTGCACGGGGTGGCGGGCGGGGGGCAGCAGGCGTTCGTCATCGACGCGGCGGGACAGATCGCCGAGCGGCTGCGGGACTGGTCCCTGCTGGCCGGGGACGACGAGCTGCGTGCCTGGCTGCCGACCTGGCGCGACGACGGCGGTGACGCGCGGCGGTTCCGCCAGGGGATGCGGGCGCGGTTCGGCGCCGACGAAGTCGCGGCGTGGCGGTACTGCGAGCAGGCGCTGACCCCGCACCGGCTGCAAGTCCGCCAGGTGGCGCGGGCGCTGCTCGTGTACCCGCGGTACCTGCCCTACCCGGTGGTGGCGGCGATCGCGGACGGTTCCTAGCGGCTGTCTCCTAGCGGGGCGGACCGGTACCAGGCGTACCAGGCGGGGAAGCCCTCCAGTGAATCCAGGACCACCTCGGCGCCCGCGCGGGTCAGGTCCCCGGCGTCAAACGAGCCGGTCGCGACGCCGACCGCCCGCACCCGGGCCTGCACCGCGGCGGCCATGTCGGGCGGGCTGTCGCCGACGTAGGCGGCCGCGCCGATCCGGCTCAGGACGGCCGCCTTCTCCGGCCCGTGCACAAAGGTGAACACCTCGTCGGCGTCCAGCCCGACGGCCCGCAGGCTCGGCTCCACCGAGATCGGGTGCTTGGCGGTGATGATGACCGCGCGCTCCCCCGCGGCCCGGACCGCGGCCAGCGCCTCGCGCGCTCCGGGCAGCGCGGTCGTCATCTGCGCGGCGAGCCGCACGTAGTGCCGCCGGTAGGTCTGCGCGGCCGCGGCCCGCTGCTCCGGCGGGTACCAGAACACCAGCTCGTCTTCCAGCTTGAGGCCGAGCCGGCCGTCGACCGCGGCCAGGTCGATGTCGGTGGCGGTGTCCTTGGCCAGCCCGGCGAAGGAGGCCAGGATGGCCTCCCGCGAGTCGATCAGCGTCATGTCCAGGTCAAAGCCGACCGGACCCATGTCCCTCCCGTTCCACGTTCACCCCGTATTCTGCCCGGCGCGCGCCGCGCCGCGGGCACCGGGATGAGCGCTCAGGCCGACGGCGAGCACGGGCAGTGCGGCGAACGCCAGAAAGAACCCGGCGATCACCACGATCATGGCCGGCACGCCGACCGCGCCGATCAGCGCGCCGCCGGCCGCGCTGCCGAGCGGGAAACCGAGCGAGGAGACCGTCATCCGCGCGCCGGCCAGCCTGCTCCGCACGTCGTCCGGGACGAGCCGCTGCATCAGCGTACGGTCGAAGGCGAAGTACGGCGCGACGCCGAAGGTGGCCAGGCCGAGCAGGACGGCCGCGACCGGCAGGTCCGGTGCGAGCCGGAGCAGCCCGAAGAGCGGGGCGGCGACCGCGAGCGCACCGCCGATCCGCCACCCGACGGGCAGCCGGCTGAACAGCCCTGGTCCTACGACCACGCCGAGCAGGGCGCCGACCCCGGCGGCCGAGACCAGGATGCCGTAGCCGGTCGCGGTGACGTGCAGGAAGGTCCGGCAGTACACCGGGTAGAGCACCGTGGCCATGCCATCCAGGCACAGCAGCCCAACGCCGCACACGGTCAGCACCAGGACGGCGGGGAACCTGAACAAGATGGCCGGGCCCGCGGCGGTTGCGCCGGGACCGGCGCTGCGGACCGGTCGGAAGGCGGGCAGGCTGAGGCACAGCGCGGCCATGACCGCGAAGCTCGCCGCGTCCACGAGCAGGGCGAACCCGGCGCCGGCGGTGGCGACGATGACCCCGGACAGGGCCGGCCCGGCGATGCTGGCCACCTCCCAGTTGGCCGCCAGCAGCGAGTTCGCGCCCTCCAGGTGCTCGTCGTCCACCAGCCGCGGCACCAGCGACGCCTCGGCGACCTCGGTCACGGCGGAGCACAGCGCGCTGGCCGCCGCGATCACGTACAGGTCCGCGACGGCCAGGCGGTGCAGCCACAGCAGGACCGGGACGACGGCGATCAGGGCCGCGCGGACCGCGTTGTCGGCGGCCAGCAGCGGGCGCGGATCGATCCGGTCCAGGATGCGCCCGGCGACCGGACCGCTCACCACCCGCGGCAGGCCGAAGCACATCAGCACGATGCCCAGCTGGACCGGGCCGGCCAGGCCGAGGACCACCCAGGACAGGGCGACGGCGGTGAACGCGTCGCCGGCCCGGGAGATCATCATGCCGAGCCAGAACCGGCGGAACGCCCGGTGGCGCCCGACCTGGAGATAGCGCTGAATTGTCTTCCGCAAACCCACGGCCTTCCATTGAGGCTATTGGCGACTTTACCGCAGATGATTAATCATGGTTATTTCGGTCTTTGGTTCTGGTCCCCGGACCCGAAATTATTAAATAGGGAAGGCGGTATTCGGGGCAAGACAATTTATGCCGAACGAGCCGTGGCACCCCGGTTGGGCCATGGCCCGCGCCTAGGATGGCGGACGTGGCCGATCGCGTCGAAGAGCACTTCCGGCTGTTCAACGAGGCCGTCCGGAGCCAGGACTGGACCGCGTTCCTCGCGACCTTCACGCCCGACGCGGTGATGAGGTTCGAGGGCGTGCCGGCCGGCCCGTACGCGGGACTGGACCAGATCGCCCGCGCCTACGCCGAACAGCCGCCGTCGGACACCATGAGCTGCGCGTCCGATGAGCGAGACGGCAACGCCGACGTCGTCCGCTTCGCCTGGGATGCCGGCGGAGGCGGCACGATGCGGATCACCTGGCGCGACGGGGCCGTGGCCGGGCTCACCGTCACGTTCGACGCGTTATGGTGTCTTCCCAGGGCTCGCGACCACCGGGAGAACCGCCATGACGTGGCATGACTTGCTCGCATACTGCCTGGCCAAGCCGGGTGCCTGGCAGGACGAACCGTGGGAAGGCGACGTGGTGGTCAAGGTGGGCACCAAGATCTTCGCGTTCCTCGGTTCCGGGACCTCGGTGGGCGTCAAGTGCGGCGCTTCCCGGGACGCGGCCGACGAATGGCTGCTGCGGTACCCGGACGACGCTTCGGTCATGGCCTACATCGGCCGCTCGGGATGGAACACGCTGCGGATCGGCGGCGCCATACAGGACGATGAACTGACCGAGGCCATCGACGCCTCCTACGCGGCCGTGGTCAGCAAGCTGCCCAAGAAAGACCGCCCGGCCTGAGGCATTCCATTCGGATAACGATATTACGTACCACTTTTATAAAGGATTACCGTGACAGCTAATGGCGGTGAGTATCTTCCGGCCATCCCGGCCTCGGCCGGGGCGCTGATCTTCGACCGGGAGGCCCGGCTGCTGATCCTCAAGCCGACCTACAAGACCGGGTGGACGATCCCCGGCGGCGTCATGGAGGCGGACGGCGAGACACCGTGGGAGGCGTGCCGACGCGAGGTGCGCGAGGAGTGCGGTATCGAGATGACCGGCGGCCGGCTGGCCTGCATGGATTTCCGCCGCCCGAAGCCGGGCCGGCCCGGCGGCATCCGGTTCCTGTTCGACTGCGGCCCGGTGGGCGAGGCGGACCTGGCCGGGATCGTGGTGCAGCCCGAGGAGATTTCCGAGTACCGGCTCGCGGCCCTGCCCGACGCCCTGAGCCTGCTCCGCGGGCCGATCAGGCGGCGGGTCCGCGCGGCCGTCGGGCGCAAGGGGCTCGTCTACCTGGAGGACGGGCGGCCCGTCCCCGGCGTGCCGGCCTAGCGGAGCGGTAACGTCGCCCGGGTGGCGGTGGGCGATGTGGGCCTACCTGGCCGTGGTGGCTGCCCTGGTGGCCAGCGGCTGGCACCGGCCGGAGACTCGGCTCAGGCTCCGGGGTGCTGGGCGAGGTAGTGCTGGAGTTCGGCGCGGTACTGCTCGAACTGGGCCTGGCTCGCGGTGAACAGGGTCAGTTTGGTCTGGGGATTCACCGTCACGAAGTAGAGCCAGTTCCCGGCGGCCGGGTTCAGGACGGCCTGGATCGCGGCGGCACCGGGGCTGTCGATGGGGCCGGGCGGCAGGCCCTTGTGGTTGTAGGTGTTGTACGGCGAGGTGCTGGTGAGTTGCGCGTTGGAGGCGACGATGCCGAACTTGTTCAGCCCGTACAGCACCGTGCTGTCCAGCTCAAGCGGGATGTGCTGCGCCAGCCGGTTGTAGATCACCTGGGCGATCTTCGGGTAGTCGGAGAGCCGGCCCCCCTCGGCCTCGACCAGGCTGGCCATGATGATGACCTGGGCTTCGCTCAGGTGGACCCGCTTGGCCTCGGTGGCCAGGTTGAGCTGCGTCGCTTCCTGGTCGAAGCGCTGGACCATACCGGACAGCACGCCGAGCGCGCTCTCGTGCGGCACCACCTCGTAGGTGGCCGGGAACAGGTAGCCCTCCGGCTTGCCGTTCGCGTACGCGGGCAGGTGCAGCTGGGCCGGGTTCTTCAGGATCGCCTGGTACGCGCTGGCCGAGATGCCCGACTTGGCGCCCAGGTAGGCCAGGATCTGGCTGAGCCGCCAGCCCTCCGGGATCGTGACGGTGACCTGCACCAGGTTTTTCGGGTTGAGCAGCAGGGCGTAGGCCAGCGACGCCTTCATGTGCAGGTGCATGCCGTAGAAGCCGGGCAGCAGGCCGTTCGGGTTCGAGCTGTGCTCGGCGGCCAGGACGAACGCGCGGGAGCTGGCCACCACGCCCAGCTTGACCAATTGCGGGCCGAGGCCGGTGGCCGTCTCGTTCTGGGTGACCTGGACCACGACGCGGCCGGTGCCCGCGCCTGAGTAGTCGGCCGGGTGGTACTTGTCCTGGTACAGGTGGTAGACGTACGCGCCGCCGATGCCGAGCGGGATCAAGATGACCACCAGCGCGACCAGCGGCGCGATCCAGCGCAGCCTGCGCCGGCGTAGGGGGCCTCCGTCACGGCCGCGCGAACGGCGGGCGGAGCGGCGCCGGACGGGGCGTTCGGGCTCCTCGCCCTCGTCCTCGTCGTCCTCGCCGCCGAACCCGGGAACGAAGCGGCCCCCGGGGATATGGCGGTCGTCGTCGTAGGATTCGGGGTCGTTCGGCGAGTAGAACTCCCCGCCGCCCGGGCCCGCGTCATGGCTGCCGGCCGCGGAGTGCCATCCGGTGGCCTCGGGCCCGGAGTGGCGCTGGGTCCGGCGCCACGGCGAGTCCTGGGCGCGGCGCGGGTCGGCCAGCCGCGGGTCGTGGTCGCGGGGGTCATGGTGCAGCGGCTGCGGCGGCTGCATTGCGTGTGACGGCGGCGTTGCGTGCGATGGCTGCGGCGGCTGCAGCCCGCGGGACGGCGGCCGGAGTCCCGGGGAGGGCTGGAGGCCCTGGGGCGGCTGGAACAGGCGGGGGTCCTGGTTCGGCGACCAGGAGGTTCCGTTCTCGCTCACGCGCTTGCTCCCCCGCCGAGCGTGACCAGCTGGCCGGGTGGGTTACCGGTGGCGCGTTCGGTGTCCAGGGCGGCTTGCAGAAGCACCGCGGCGGCCGCGGCGTCCACCGTGCCGCGCCGGGCGCGGGAGTCCTTGCCGCCACGGCGCAGCGCGTCGTGCGCCTGCGTGGTGGTGAAGCGCTCGTCGACCAGCCGCACCGGGACGGGCGCGAGCCGGCCGGCCAGTTCCGCGGCGAAGCCCCGGGCGGCGGCCGCGGCGGCGCCTTCCCGGCCGGACAGCGAGGTGGGCAGGCCCACGATGACCTCGATCGCGTCGGCGCCGGCCACCAGGGTGGCCAGCTCGTCCAGGCGGCCGGACCGGAGCACGGTCAGCGGGCTGGCCAGGATGCCGCCAGGATCGCTGCGGGCGACCCCGACCCGGACCGAGCCCACGTCCACGGCTAGGCGCACGCCTTCCCTCACCGGTGCCGTCTCCGGGACGGCTGCAGGGTGGCACGCCCGGGCAGGGCGTGGTGGGGCCCCGCTGGGGCGCAGAAGCATGGCAATACGTTACCTAGCGGACCCGTGTATGTCCCGCAAAGCGGCACGAACAGCACCAAACGCCTCATCGACCACGCTCGAGTCCGGTGCCAGCGGGGCGCCGCCGCCCTGGGCCACGTCGGGCCGCCCGCCGCCACCGCCGCCAAGCGCCCGCGCGGCGACCCCGACCAGGGTACCGGCCGACAGCCCGAAGCCCCGCCCCGCCTCGTTGACCGCGATGACCACCACCGGCCGGTCTGCGGGCACGCCGAGGACCATGACCACCGCGGGCTGGCTGCGCGGCATCCGGCCGCGCACGTCCAGGGCGAGCTTGCGGATGTCGTCGGGCTCGGTGCCGTCGGGCACGCGGTGCGCGACCAGGGCCATGCCGCTGATGTCCTCCGCGCTGGCCGCGATCTGGTCGGCCGACTCGAGCAGGCGGGCGGCGCGCAGCCGCTGCAGCTCGCGCTCGGCGTCGCGGAGCCGGGTCAGCACGCCGGAGATGCGCTCGGGAAGCTGCTCGCGGGGCGCCTTGAGCTGCTCGCTGAGCTGGTTGACCAGCACGCTCTCCCGGGCCAGGAAGCGGAACGCGTCCAGGCCGACGAGCGCCTCGATCCTTCTCACCCCGGACCCGATCGACGCCTCGCCGAGCACCTTAACTAGGCCGAGCTGACCGGAGCGGACCACGTGCGTGCCGCCGCACAGTTCCCGGGAGTAGTCGCCGACCTCGACCACCCGGACCCGGTCGCCGTACTTCTCGCCGAACAGGGCCAGTGCCCCCATCTCGCGGGCTTCCTCCTGCGAGGTGTAGTAGGCGTGCACGTCCAGGTCGTTGACCAGGACCGCGTTGACCTCGTCCTCGCTGTCCCGCAGCACGCTCGCCGGGACCGCCCCGTGGGCGGTGAAGTCGAACCGGAGCCGGCCGGGCGAGTTCTCCGAGCCGGCCTGGGCCGCGGACTCCCCCAGCGCGTTGCGCAGCGCCCGGTGCACCAGGTGGGTCGCGGTGTGCGACCGGGACAGCGCCCGGCGGCGCTCGATGTCGATCTCGGCGTGCGCGGGCGCGCCGGTGATGATCTCGCCGGAGCGGACCTTGCCGCGGTGCACGATGAGCCCGGTCAGCGGGGTCTGCACGTCGGAGACGTCGACGGTGCTGCCGTCGGTGGTGATCAGCCCGCTATCCGAGAGCTGGCCGCCGCCTTCGGCGTAGAACGGGGTGCGGTCCAGGACCACGTCCACTTCGGTGCCCGCGCCCGCGCTCGGGACCGGGATGCCATCCACCAGCAGGCCGAGGATGGTGGCCTCGCCGGAGATCTGGTCGTAGCCGGTGAAGCTCACCGAGCCGGACCGCTCGAGCAGGTCCGCGAACACCGAGATGTCGACATTGCCGGTCTTCTTCTCGGCCGCGTCCTTCTTCGCGCGGTCGCGCTGCTCGGCCATCAGCCGGCGGAACCCGTCCTCGTCGACGGACAGGCCCTGCTCGCTGGCCATCTCCAGGGTCAGGTCGATCGGGAAGCCGTAGGTGTCGTGCAGCTGGAAGGCCTGATCCCCCGAGATGTTGGGCCGGTTCTTGCGCTTGTTCTCCTCGACCGCGGCCTCGAAGATCGCGGTGCCGGTGCGCAGGGTGCTGGCGAAGGCCGCTTCCTCGGCGTCCATGACCGTGTGGATGTTCGCCGCGTCCCTTTTCAGCTCCGGGTACAGCGGCGCCATGGCCTCGATGGCGACCTTCGTCAGGTCGTGGATGAAGTGCTCGCTGCTTTGGGTACCGCCGCCGCGCTGGGCGCCGGACAGCAGCCGCAGGTTCCTGATGCTGCGGCGCATGATGCGCCGCAGGACGTAGCCGCGGCCCTCGTTGCCCGGCAGCACCCCGTCCTCGATCAGCATCACCGCGCTGCGCACGTGGTCGGCGATCACGCGCAGGGCCACGTCGGCCTTGTGGTCACGGCCGTAGCTCTGCTCGGTCAGTTCGGCGGCCCGGTCGAGGATCTTCCACGTGGTGTCGATCTCGTACAGGTTGTCCACGCCCTGCAGGATGGAGGCCATCCGCTCCAGACCCATCCCGGTGTCGACGTTCTTGGACGGCAGCGGCCCCTCGACGTCGAAGTCGTCCTTGGCCCGGAACTTACTGATGCTGTCCTGCATGAAGACCAGGTTCCAGACCTCGAGGAAGCGGTCCTCGTCGGCCTCCGGGCCGCCGTCGCGGCCGTACTCGGGTCCGCGGTCGTAGTAGATCTCCGAGCAGGGACCGCCCGGGCCGGGCACGCCCATGCTCCAGTAGTTGTCGTTCAGGCCGCGGGCCTGGATCCGGTGCTCGGGCAGGCCGATCTGGTCCCGCCAGATCCCGGCCGCCTCGTCGTCGCCGTGCAGGACCGTGGCCCACAGCTTGCTCTCCGGGAACCCGAACCCGCCGTCGGCCTCGGACTTGGTCAGCAGCTCCCAGGCGAACCTGATCGCGCCTTCCTTGAAGTAGTCACCGAACGACCAGTTGCCGAGCATCTGGAAGAACGTGGCGTGCCGGGTGGTCTTGCCGACCTCCTCGATGTCCAGCGTGCGCACGCACTTCTGCACGTCAGCGGCCCGCTTCCAGGGTGGCGTCTGCTGGCCGAGAAGGTACGGCTTGAACGGCTGCATGCCGGCGATGACGAACAGCACCGTGGGATCTTCGGCGACCAGGGAGGCCGAGGGGACGATGGCGTGTCCCTGCTGCTTGAAATAGGCAAGGAAGCGGCGGGCGATCTCTGCCGACTCCATCAGTGGCCATCCTTGGGTTCGTGGGTCATTGTCTGATCTGTTGCGAGGGTCTGAGCTGTTGCGAGGGTCTGATCTGTTGCGAGGGTAGGGCTTGCGGCGGCTGAATGCCGCTCCGTATACAGGTCCATGCCTTCGCGCACGTCGCGGGTGAACCGGTAGGTCTCCCTGGCCGCCTTGATGGCGGCGCGCCGTGCGCTCTGCGCGCTTCGCGGGCCCTGGCCGAGGGCGGCGGGGGGCGCGGGGTTAAGGCTGGCAGACAGGCGGCGGCCGACCGCGGAGACACGCCGGTAGCCGTAGATGCCGCTCGCCGCGCCGACGGCCAGCCAGAAGCCGCGGCGGATCATCGCCGACCCAGTTCGCCGCGTCCCACCACGCGACCGGGGAGGGCGTTCCTCGGCGCGCTGCGGCTTCGGCGCAGGGTGACGGCGTGGCGGACGCCGTAGGCCAGCGCGCCCAGGCGGCCCACCGGGCCGGCGGCGACGGCGCGGCCCAGGCCGGTCAGCGCGGTGACCTGCCCGGCGAGTTCGGCCATCCCGGCGTCGAGTTCGTCCATGCTGGCGGCGACCGATTCGGTGCGGTTCAGCTGGGTGTGGGCCCGGTCCACGGCGGCCTGCGCCCCGGTGACGGCAGTATGGGCTTGCTGCAGCAGCGTGTCGCTGCGCTCGCGCAGGTCGGCGACCAGCTTGCTGCTTTCTGACAGCAGGCGGCCCAGCCGGAACAGGACGAAGACGCCCACGCTGACCAGCAGTGCCCAGAAGACGGCGGCGATCAGCGCGGCCGCTTGCGCCGCGTTCATGCCGTGTCTCCTGTCATGGCTGCTCCTTGTGGTCTCGTTTGCGGAGGATGGCCCTGATCCGCCCGGTGCGTTCGGCGATTCGAGCTTCCTGCCCGTGTCCAGACGGCTCGTAGTAGACGCGGTCCGCCACCGGTTCGGGAGCGTAGCGCTGCGCGACGATGCCGTCATCGAAGTCGTGCGGGTAGAGGTAACCCTCGCCGTGGCCGACCTTGCCCGCCCCAGGATAGTGCGCATCGCGCAGGTGCGCTGGCACGGCCCCGATTAGCCCGTTTCTCACGTCGGCACCGGCCGAGTTGATCGCCTTGATCACGGCGTTGGACTTGGGCGCGAGCGAGATGTGGATGACCGCCTGGGCCAGGTTGATCCGGGCCTCGGGCAGCCCGATGAACTCGACCGCCTGCGCGGCGGCGACCGCGGTCAGCAGCGCGGTCGGGTCGGCCATGCCGACGTCCTCGCTGGCGTGCACGATGAGCCGGCGCGCGATGAACCGCGGGTCCTCCCCCGCCTCGATCATCCGGGCCAGGTAGTGCAGCGCCGCGTCCACGTCGCTGCCCCGCATGGACTTGATGAACGCGCTGATCACGTCGTAGTGCTGGTCGCCGTCGCGGTCGTAGCGGACCGCGGCCCGGTCCACCGCGCGTTCCAGCGTCTGGATGTCGATGTTCTTCTGGCCTAGGGCGGCCGCCTCGAGATAGGTGAGGGCGCGGCGGGCGTCGCCGCCGGCCAGCCTGATGAGGTGCTCTTTCGCGTCTTCGTCGAGGGTTACGTTGCCGTCCAGGCCGCGGGGGTCGGTCACGGCCCGCGCGATGACGTCCCGGATGTCGTCGTCGGACAGCGGCTGCAGGGTGAGCAGCAGCGACCTGGACAGCAGCGGTGAGACCACGGAGAAGAACGGGTTCTCGGTGGTGGCGCCGATGAACGAGACCCAGCGGTTCTCCACCGCGGGGAGCAGCGCGTCCTGCTGGGTCTTGGAGAACCGGTGCACCTCGTCAATGAACAGCACGGTCTGGATGCCGCTCATGCCCAGCGTGCGGCGGGCCGCCTCGACCGCCGCGCGCACGTCCTTGACCCCGGCGCTGACCGCCGAGAGTTCGACGAAGCGGCGCTCGGTCACCTGGCTGACCACGTAGGCCAGGGTTGTCTTGCCGGTGCCGGGCGGGCCCCACAGCAACAGCGACATCGGGGCGTCGTTGTCGATCAGCTTGCGGAACGGCGTGCCGGCGCTGGTCAGGTGCCGTTGCCCGATCACCTCGTCCAGGGAGCGCGGGCGCATCCGGACGGCGAGCGGCGCGGCCGCTTGGGCCGCCGCCTCTTCCGCTTCGTCGAACAGGCTCTCGGCCATCCCCCGACCTTATCTCGGGTCGCTGTCAATAGGACTTGGTTATCCACAGGCGAATGCCTGCATGCTTAGGTTATCCACAGGTCTTTCAGCTCCGGGCCTTAGCGCTTGCGCGACCGGCAGCATGGGCCGCTATGTCAACCGAATCCTTCTCGCAGGACCGCCTCGCCCAGGCCTACGCCATCGCCCGGCGCCAAGGCTCGAGTCGGTACTTTGGGCTGCGCTGCTCCGAGCTGGGCCGGAGGCGGTCCTGAGCCACCAGACAGCAGCCGAGCGCCACGGCCTGATCGACGAGCCAAGCCCGGCCATCAGCATCACGGTCCCGGCGGCGAGACACCCTGGGCGGTGGGCGAGGGTCCCTGGCGTCATCATTCACCGGTCAGACGCGATCCCGCGCGCCGGCAAGTCAGAGTCAGGCAGCGCTCGGGTAACAGGTACCTCGACAACCTCTATCAGGAGTACATGGTGTGCGTGGAACTCGACGGGACGGCGGCGCACCCGGCTGACGAGCAATGGCGTGACAAGCGGCGTGACAACGCCAACGCCGTTGATGGCCTGGTCACGCTCAGGTTCGGATTGCTGGACCTAGGCGAGCGCTGTTGCGAAACGGCAGCAGCCGTGGCCACGCTGCTGCGCCACCACGGCTGGACAGGCTCTCCCCACGCCTGCAGGCCCGGCTGTCAGGGCACGCTTCCATGATCATGGGTCGAAGTGGGCGCTATTTGCCCGAAATGACCCATGATCATGAAGGGGGCGTGGTGGGGGCGGGTTGGGGGTGGGCGTCGATGCCGGCTTCTTGGCGCTGGGCGGGGGTGATGGGGGTGGGGGCGCCGGTGAGGGGGTCTAGGCCGGAGGCGGCTTTGGGGAAGGCGATTACGTCGCGGATGGTGGGGGCGCCGGCCAGGAGCATGCACACCCGGTCCCAGCCGAACGCGATGCCGCCGTGCGGCGGGGGGCCGTACTTGAACGCGTCGAGGAGGAAGCCGAACTGGGAGCGCGCTTCGGCGGGCGAGAGACCGATCACGTTGAACACGGCCTGCTGCATCGCCGACTGGTGGATCCGGATGGACCCGCCGCCGATCTCGTACCCGTTGCACACGATGTCGTAGGCGTCGGCCAGAGCGCCGCCGGGCTCGGCGACGAACTTGTCGGCCCATTCGGGCAGCGGCGCGGTGAACGGATGGTGCACCGAGGTCCAGCCGCCGTCGCCGGCCTCCTCGAACATCGGCGCGTCCACCACCCACAGGAACGACCAGGCCGATTCGTCGATCAGGCCGCAGGCGCGGCCGATCTCCAGCCGGGCCGCGCCGAGCAGTTCCCGGGAGGCGTGGGCCGGGCCCGCCGCGAAGAACACGCAGTCGCCCGGGCGGGCGCCGGTGGCGGCGGCCAGCCCGGAGCGTTCGGCCTCGGACAGGTTCTTGGCCACCGGGCCGGTGATCTCGCCGTCCGCGCCGATCAGGGCGTAGGCCAGGCCGCGCGCGCCCCGGGACCGGGCCCACTCCTGCCACTGGTCCAGCTCACGCCGGGACTGCGACGCGCCACCGGGCATGACCACGGCCCCGACGTAGGGCGCCTGGAAGACGCGGAACTCCGTGCCGACGAAGTGCCCGATCAGGTCGGTGAGCTCGCAGCCGAAGCGCAGGTCGGGCTTGTCCGAGCCGTACCGCGCCATCGCGTCCGCGTAGGTCATCCGGGGCAGCGGCGTCGGCACCTGGTATCCGGCGAGCTCGGACCAGAGCCGGGTCACGATGTCCTCGGCGACGTCGATGACGTCCTGGCGGGTGACGAACGACATCTCGATGTCGATCTGGGTGAACTCGGGCTGGCGGTCCTTGCGGAAGTCCTCGTCCCGGAAGCACCGGGCCAGCTGGTAGTAGCGCTCCAGCCCGCCGACCATGAGCAGCTGCTTGAACAGCTGGGGCGACTGCGGCAGCGCGTACCAGTTGCCCGGCCGCAGCCGGACCGGGACCAGGAAGTCGCGCGCGCCCTCCGGTGTCGACCGGGTCAGGTACGGGGTCTCCACGTTCACGAAGCGGTGCTCACGCATCACGTCGGACAGCAGGTAGGCGGCCTGCGACCGGACGCGCAGCGCGCGCGAGGTCTCGGATCGCCGGATGTCCAGATAGCGGTACTTGAGCCGGATGTCCTCGCTGACCTCGCCTGAATCCTCGATCGGGAACGGCAGCGGCTCGGCCTCGCTGAGGACCTCGACCTCTTCCGCGGCCACCTCGATCTCCCCGGTGGGCAGGTCCGGGTTCTCGTTCCCGGCCGGGCGCTGCCGGACCGATCCGGTCACCAGCACGCAGAACTCGGACCGCAGCTCGTGGCCGACGGCTTCCTCGCCGCGCCACACGACCTGGACCAGGCCGCTCGCGTCGCGCAGGTCGATGAACACCACGCCGCCGTGGTCGCGGCGCCTGGCCACCCAGCCCGCCAGCACCACGTGCTCTCCCGCGTGCGACGCCCGCAGCGTCCCCGCCTCATGGGTGCGGATCATCGCGCTCTTCCCCTCTGTTTCATGGTCATTTTTATCCGAACGGACCGTGGTGCGTGCGTCCCGGCCTGCTCACAGCCCGCGAGCCGGGCCCGACCCGGGGGTCAGGTCGGCCAGGAACGGATTGGTGCGGCGCTCGGTGCCGATGGTGGTCTGCGGCCCGTGCCCGGACAGGACCAGGGTCTCATCCGGAAGCGTCAGGCAGACCCGGGCCAGGCTGCGCAGGATCGTGGGGTAGTCCCCGCCGGGCAGGTCGGTCCGGCCGATCGACCCGGCGAACAACAGGTCACCGGAAAACAAGACGTCCCCGGGACGGTCTATTTTGCTTTTGCCGCCTGCCGTAATCGGCTCTTCAAGAGGCAGGCGGAATGTCACCGAGCCTTCGGTGTGGCCGGGCGCGTGATTCACGACGATCTGGAGTCCCGCGAGGCTCATCGTCATCCCGTCGGCGAGTTCTTTCACGTCATCCGGCTCGGTGAATTGAAGCCCGCCGAAAAGTTCCTGGCCAATCCCGAGCGCGAAACCGCGCCCCGGATCGCTGAGCAATCCGCGGTCCGCGGGATGGATATAGGCGGGGATGCCCCGGGCGCCGCATACCGGCGCGACTGACCACACGTGGTCGATATGACCGTGGGTGAGCAGAACCGCGGCGGGGCTGAGCCGGTGCTCGGCGATGACCTCCTCGATCCCGCGCTCGGCGTCCTGGCCCGGGTCGATGATCACGCACTGCTCGCCGGGAGCGGTCGCGACGACATAACAGTTCGCGGCGAACGACCCTGCTGGGAACCCTGCGACGAGCACAACCGTCCTTTCTCACGGTACGGTGTCTCAGGCTACCGAGGTGACCCGCATGGCGGCGAACCGATAACGAAGGGTACCGGTCCCGGGATCTGGAAGGTACGATTCGCGAGCGATCGCGAATTATGCGGGGGTTAGGGGGATCTCCCCCGAGCCTCGCCAGCCATGTTCCGGGATCAACGGTATACGGGTTCGTTGGCCTGCCTCCCCGTGAATACCAGCGGTAGTCAGATAACGCAACAGGCCAAGGAGGATGCGACCGGTGGCGGGTAAGAACGAACGCCAGCGCAGGCAAGCCAGGGAAAAGTACCGCCGTCAGCAGGAACTGCGGTTCGCTAAACAGCGCCAGGTCCGCAAGCGCTGGCTGACCGGACTCAGCGCGGTGCTGGCTGCCGGACTGGTCGCAGCGCTGGTGGTGGTGTTCCTCCCCAGCGGCGGCGCCAAGAAGCCGGCCGCCTCGGCCAGCAAGTCGCCGTCCGCGTCCGCGTCCGCATCGGCGACGACGTCGGCGGCCACCGTGGCCGAGCCCGCGCATCACTGCGCCTATACCAAGGCCACCCCGGTCTCGAAGAACGTCGGTCTCCCGCCCGCCACGCCGGACTACACCGGCAGCTACCAGGCGACGATCAAGACCAACCTCGGCCCGATCACCGTCAGCCTGCTCAACAGCAAGGCCACCTGCACGGTCAATTCGTTCATCCATCTCGCGCAGACGGGCTACTTCAACAACACCCAGTGCCACAGGCTGCTGACGAGCGGTATCTACGTGCTGCAGTGCGGCGACGCCTACGCCACGGCGGGCACCAAGCTGAACTGCAGCACTACCAGCACCGTCGGCACCGGAACCCCGGGCTACGAGTACGCCAGCGAGAATCTCACTAACGCCAAATACCCGGCGGGAACGGTCGCGATGGCGAACGGAGGAACCGCGACCAGCAACGGCAGCCAGTTCTTCATCGTGTACAAGGACAGCAGTACCGGGCTGGGAACCTCCTATACACCCTTCGCCACGGTTTCATCTGGACTGAATATCATCCAGAATGTGGCAAAGGGCGGAACCTCGTGTACATATCCTCAAGCCGGCGGCGGCGTTCCGAAGGAGAAGGTCATCATTGACAACGTGACAATCAAGAAAACCTGACGAGGAAGACGACGCAGGAGGTTCGCCGTGAGCACCGCCGACCATCCGTGGGGCCGGGTAGACGCCGACGGGACGGTCTATGTCCGTACCGCCGACGGTGAGCGGGTGATCGGATCCTGGCAGGCGGGGAGCCCGGAGGAGGCCCTGGCCTTCTACCAGCGTAAGTACGAGTCGCTGGAGACCGAGGTCGTCCTGCTCGAGCAGCGGATCAGCGCCACCGACCTGGCGCCCGCCCAGGCGGCGGCGACCGTTCAGCGTCTGCTGCGCAGCGTCGACGAGGCCAACGCCCTGGGCGACCTGGACGGATTGCGGACCCGCCTGGAACGGCTGACCGAGGATGTGGGCCACCGCCGCGAGGAGGCCAAGGTGGCCCGCGAGCACGCGCGGACCGCGGCCAAGGAGACCAAGGAGCGGATCGTCGCCGAGGCCGAGCAGATCGCCGCCGAGGCCACGCACTGGAAGAGCAGCGGTGAGCGGATGCGTGAGCTGCTGGAGGAGTGGAAGGCGGCCCCGCACGCCGACCGGGCCGCCGAGGCGGTGCTGTGGAAGCGGCTGTCCGCGGCCCGCAACGCGTTCACCAAGCGGCGCAAGGCCTTCTTCGCCACCCTGGAGGCCGAACGTGAGGACGTGCGGGCGCGCAAGGAGCAGCTATGCGTCGAGGCCGAGTCGCTGTCCGGATCGACCGAGTGGGGCCCGACCACCAGCGCGTTCCGCGAGCTGATGGGCAAGTGGAAGGCGGCCGGCCGGGCGGACCGGGAGTCCGAGACCGAGCTGTGGAAGCGCTTCCGGGCTGCCCAGGACAAGTTCTTCACCGCGCGCTCGGAGGTGTTCTCGGCCAAGGACGCCGCGCTGCGGGAGCACGCCGAGGCCAAGCAGCAGCTGCTGGACCAGGCTCAGGCGCTGCTTCCGGTGACCGACATCCGCGGGGCCCGGTCCGCGCTGCGCGGCATCCAGGAGCGCTGGGAACAGGTCGGCGCCGTGCCGCGGGATTCGCGCGAGCACCTGGAGTCGGGGCTGCGCCGGGTCGAGGAAGCGGTGCGCAAGGCTGAGGAGACCCAGTGGCGCCGCTCCAACCCTGAGGCCCTGGCCCGGGCCGAGGGTACGGTCGCGCAGCTTCGCTCGACGATCGCCCAGCTGGAGGACCAGCTGGCCAAGGCGCGCGACCGGGGCGACGCCCGGGCCGCGCGCAACGCCGAGGAAGCCCTGACCGCCCGCCGCGCCTGGCTGGAGGAAGCCGAGCACACGCTCGCGGAGTTCTCCAGCTAGGTTCAGCTGGTGATGCGGTAGACGTCGTATACGCCGTCGATCGCGCGCACCGCGCGCAGCACGTGGCCCAGGTGCTTGGGGTCGCCCATCTCGAACGTGAAGCGGCTGACCGCCACCCGGTCCCGGCTGGTCGTGACCGTGGCGGACAAGATGTTGACGTGCTGGTCGGACAGCACCCTGGTCACGTCGGAGAGCAGCCTGGTCCGGTCGAGCGCCTCCACCTGAATGGCGACCAGGAACACCGAGCCTTCGGTCGGGGCCCAGTGGACCTCGACCATCCGCTCCCGCTGGGTATCGCTCAAGTGCGCCAGGTTCGCGCAGTCCGTCCGGTGCACGGACACGCCGTGACCATGGGTGACGAAGCCGTTGATCTGGTCGCCGGGCACCGGGGTGCAGCACCGGGAAAGCCGGACCCATACGTCCGGCGCGCCGGTGACCTCGACGCCGGAGTCGGACGGCGCCCGGGGCTGGGGCGCCTTGGTCGGCAGCGTGGTCTCGGCCAGGTCATCCTGCGCGCCGGCCAGCCCGCCAACCGACCTGACCAGCTTCTCGACCACCGACTGGGCGCTGACCCGGCCCTCACCGACCGCCGCGTACAGCCCGGATACGTCCGGGTAGCGCAGGTCACGGGCCAGGGTGATCAGCGTGTCGGCGGCCGCCAGCCGCTGCAGCGGCAGTCCCTGCTTGCGCATGGCCCGGGCAATCTGATCCTTGCCCGACTCCACCGCGGCTTCCCGGCGCTCCTTGGAGAACCACTGCCGGATCTTGTTCCGGGCCCGGGGACTCTGCACGAACTTGAGCCAGTCCCGGCTCGGCCCGGCCTCGGCCGTCTTGGCGGTGAAGATCTCCACCGTGTCGCCGTTGTCCAGGGTGGACTCCAGCGCCACCAGCCGGCCGTTGACCCGCGCGCCGATCGTCCGGTGCCCGACCTCGGTATGGATGGCGTAGGCGAAGTCCACCGGGGTCGAGCCCTGCGGCAGCGGGATCACGTCGCCGCGGGGGGTGAACACGTAGACCTCGGCGGCGGCCAGGTCGAAGCGGAGCGACTCGAGGAACTCGGCCGGGTCCTCGGTCTCCCGCTGCCAGTCGACCAGCTGGCGGAGCCAGGCCATCTCCTGCGTGTCGTCCTTGGAGGACCGGCTGCTGAAGACCGATTCCTCCTTGTACTTCCAGTGCGCGGCGACCCCGTACTCGGAGCGCTGGTGCATACGCCAGGTCCGGATCTGCAGCTCCACCGGCTTGCCGCCCGGGCCGATGACGGTGGTATGCAGCGACTGGTACATGTTGAACTTCGGCATCGCGATGTAGTCCTTGAACCGTCCGGGGACGGGGTTCCACCGCGCGTGGATGGTGCCGAGGGCCGCGTAGCAGTCGCGGACGGTGTCCACCAGGACCCGGATGCCCACCAGGTCGTAGATGTCGTCGAAGCCGACGTTCCTGGCGATCATCTTCTGGTAGATCGAGTAGTAGTGCTTGGGGCGGCCGGTTACCGTGGTCCTGATCTTGGCCTCGTGCAGGTCACCGCGGACGTCCTGGATCACTTCCTGCAGGAAGGCCTCACGGCGCGGCGCCCGGCTGGACACCAGGCGCGCGATCTCGTCGAACCGCTTCGGGTAGAGCGTCTGGAAGGCCAGGTCCTCCAGTTCCCACTTGACCGTGTTCATGCCGAGCCGGTGCGCCAGCGGGGCGTAGATCTCCAGAACCTCGCGCGACTTGCGTTCCTGCTTCTCCCGCTTCAGGTAGCGCAGCGTGCGCATGTTGTGCAGCCGGTCCGCGAGCTTGATGACCAGCACGCGGATGTCGCGGGACATCGCGACCACCATCTTGCGGACGGTCTCGGCCTCGGCCGACTCGCCGTACTTGACCTTGTCCAGCTTGGTGACACCGTCCACCAGCGCGGCGATGTCCTCGCCGAACTCGCCGCGCAGTTCGGTCAGCGTGTACGGGGTGTCCTCCACCGTGTCGTGCAGCAGCGCGGCACAGATCGTGTCGGTGTTCATGCCGAGCTCGGCCAGGATGGTCGCCACGGCCAGCGGGTGGGTGATGTACGGGTCGCCGCTCAGCCGCTTCTGTTCCCGGTGCCAGTGCGCGGCCGTGTCGTAGGCGCGCTCGATCAGCCGGATATCGGCCTTGGGGTGGGTGGCGCGCACGGTCTTGATCAGCGGGTCGAGCACCGCGTTGATCCCGGTGCCGCGCTGGGCGCCGAGCCGGGCCAGCCGCCGCCGGACCCCCACTCCGGACGCGGCGACGTCGGCCGCCTGGCCCTGGACCGCCGCGACCGCGGCGCGCGCCCGGCTGGGCCGGACCGGGCCGGGCCGGGCTTCGGGGCTCCGTGCGGCTTCGGGGCTCTGCCCAGCTTCGGGGCTCTGCCCAGCTTCGGGGGATGCCTGCGCGGGGGCGTCGGCCGCGCGGTCACCGGGCACGTCGGCTGCCGCTGCCTCGGCCTGTTCCGCATCGGATGCGGGATCGGGATCCCGCGGCGCGTCCACCCGGGCAGGATCGGCAGCCCTCGTACCGGTCGTCACGACATCACCGGCCACGGGTGCTCCTCACATCTGCCAAGCCACCATTCTACTTAGATGCGGTAAACGCCTGATCACATGCGTGCAATTCCCGGTTGGCCGGCCGTTACGGGGCCCAGCCGGTGGTCATGAGGTAAATGCCGAACCAGGTGGACGCGGCGGCCAGGACGGCGATCAGCGGAATCGTCACCCAGACCGGAGCGCGGGCCAGCAGGCGGGCCAGCGGCAGGCCGAGCAGCATCGCGGGCAGCAGGAAGCGAGGCTTGGAGCCCAGGTAGTACGGTCCGGGCGCGAGCGCCAGGGCCACGACCACCAGCGTGTAGACGTGCAGGCAGACCGGGATGCGCTCGGCCAGGCTGCAGCCGGTGAGGATGACGGCGGCCGCGATGACCAGCAGGGTCAGCGCGACCCCGGCGGTCGGCCCGGAGATGACGGCCTGCTTGGCGGCCAGGATGATGCCCTTGCCCCAGTCGAAGCTGTTGTGCGCGTTCTGCTCGACCCAGGCGAACCCGCCGACGTGGCGCGTGGCCCAGGCCGAGTAGGCCCAGTAGCCGCCCAGGCCGAGCGGAGCGGTCAGCACGGCCGCGGCGGGCCGCCACCACAAGCGGACCGGCTCCCGCGCTCGCACGGCCTTGATCACCGGGGGCAGCGCGGCGACCGCCACCGCCGCGATCAGGGCCAGGCCGGTGCTGCGCACCGTCCCGGCCAGGATGGTCAGGGCCGCGGCGGTCAGCCACCGCCGCTCCACCAGGGCGACCAGGGACCAGACGGCCAGGGCGCAGAACAAGGCGTCGGAGTAGAGCATGGCCCACGCGAGCGAGCCGGGCGCGACCGCCCACAGCGCGACCAGGAGCAGGCTGATCCGCAGGTCCCCGGTGAGCCGCAGACCCAGCCGGGTCAGCCCCCAGGCCGCCGCCAGCCCGGCGGCGATCGTCACGGTGAACGCGGCCCGGTGGGCGCCCACTCCAGGTATCGGTGCCAGCGTGTCGATGGCCGCCGGGTAGCCGGGGAACCAGGCGAAGATGACGTCCAGCCGCAGGTTTCCCGGCACGTAGGAATAGCCGTGGGCCGCGATGTGCAGGAAGCGGCCGCTGTCCCAGGACGCGATCAGGTGCCACAGCGAGTAGTGCAGGGTGTGGAACTTCCCGCGGGGCAGCAGGAAGGCCGAGACGCCCAGGGTCAGGATCCTGATGCCCGCGAAGACCGCGACCCCGGCCAGGGCCAGCGGGAACCGCGGGCGGGCGGTGTCATCGTCAGCGGCCGCGGGAGCCGGCGGGGCGACCGGATCGCTGTAGGCATGCCCGGGGAGTGACATCCACGCACCCTAGACGGTGATCAGCGCGGTGACCGGGAGGTCGGCGAGCTTGGCCCGGCCGTGCAGGAAGGACAGTTCCAGCAGTACGGCGATGCCCGCCACCTGAGCTCCCGTGCGCTGCACCAGGTCGACCGTGGCGCGGGCGGTGCCGCCGGTGGCCAGGACGTCGTCGATGACCAGGACGCGATCGCCGGGATCGAAGGCGTCGGTCAGCACCTCGATCGTGGCGGTGCCGTACTCGAGTTGGTAATCCTCCGCGAACGTCACCCCGGGCAGCTTGCCCTTCTTCCTGATCGGGATGAAGCCCGCGCCGAGCCGGGCCGCCACCGGCGCGGCCAGGATGAAGCCGCGCGCCTCGATGCCCGCAACCTTGTCCACCGGCCCGTAGGTACCGGCCAGGACCTCGATCACCGCGCGGAACGCTTCGCCGTCGGCCAGCAGCGGCGTGATGTCCTTGAACACCACGCCGCGCTGCGGGTAGTCCGGGACGTCACGGATCCGGGCCGCGATGAGGCGGGTCAGCTCGGGAGCCTCCGCCTGGTCGGCCATGCTCAGCGCCGCTTCTTCTTGCCCGCCGGGCGGCCCCTGGTCGAGCCGCCGGTGCGGCGCGGCTGCTGCCGCGGGCCGGGGCGGGCGGTGCCCGGCGTGCCGCGGGCGGCCGGAACCCGGGTGGTGCTCAGGGCACTGGCGGGCGGCGCCGCGGCGGCATCGTCCTCGAAGTCGGTGTCGGCCTCGACGTCACCGGTGTCGTCCTCCGGCAATGGCGCCTGCGCGGCCGCGGTCACCGAGCGGCTGCCCGCCTTGGCGGCGGAGCGCTTGGCCGCCCGGCCGCCTGACGCGCGGACGCTGACCCGCTTGGCCAGCGCCTGATACTGCGGCTCCCGTTCCTTCAGGTCGGCCAGCACCGGGGTGGCGATGAAGATCGAGGAGTAGGTGCCGGACAGCATGCCGACGAACAGCACCAGAGCCAGGTCCTTCAGCTCGCCGGCGCCGAGCAGGCCGCCGCCGACGAACAAGATCGCGGCCACCGGCAGCAGCGCGATCAGGGAGGTGTTGATCGACCTGACCAGGGTCTGGTTCAGGGCCAGGTTGGCGGCCTCGCTGTAGGTGCTCCTCGCTCCGCCGAGCAGGCCGGCGGTATTTTCCCGGACCTTGTCGAAGACGACCACGGTGTCGTACAGCGAATAACCCAGGATGGTCAGCAGGCCGATGACGGTCGCGGGGCTGACCTGGAAGCCGGTCAGCGCGTACACGCCGGTGGCGATGACCAGGTCGTGGATGAGCGCCACGAAGGCGGCGACCGCCATCTTCCACTCGAAGGCGATCGACAGGTACAGCACGATCACGATCATGAACGTGATCAGAGCCTGGACCGCCTTGCTGGTGATCTGGCCGCCCCAGCTCGGTCCGACGAACGTGGTGCCCGTGATCTTCGCGTGGAGCTGGCTGGTCAGCGCGTTCTCGACGGTGTTGGTTTCGGCGTTGGTCAGCGACCTGGTCTGCACGTTCCAGGACTTGTTGCCCAGCCTGCCGGTGAGCTGCTGGACGACCGCGCC
>Ga0070735_10000465_pt1 | contig 44062 bp, 41 predicted proteins | sample Coa_R1_FD_66443 | JGI IMG/M metagenome (GOLD analysis project Ga0070735, IMG submission 66443) | Surface soil microbial communities from Centralia Pennsylvania, which are recovering from an underground coalmine fire - Coalmine... | ecosystem: Environmental > Terrestrial > Soil > Unclassified ... | reverse complement strand
CTGGAGCGTCAGCGCTCCATCCTCGAGGATGCCGGCGCGCTCGTCTTCGCCAGCAACGCCGCGGCCGCGGCCGCGGCGGGTACCGCGGCAAAGCTGCGCTTGAAGAGCGGTGCGGGGGGGGCGCGGTGATCCTGCCGGCGGAGGTCAGGGCGGCTGTCGCCGGCCCGGACGTCTTCGCGACCGCGCTTCTCGCCCAGCGTGTCGAGACGGTGCGTGTCGACTGGCGGCCGGCCCCAGCGGCGGTAACGGACGCACTACGTCGATTGCTCGGCGACGACCGCCTGTACCGGCGCATGACCGCTGCGAACGAGGAGGCAATGCGCCGGATCACCACCGCGCGCTGCGTGCTCGTCGACATCCGCCAGGCGAGAGATGTGATACCGGGCATGACCGATCGCATGCTGCTCCACGCCGGTCCCCCACTCACCTGGAGCCGGGCGTGCGGCCCGATGCGCGGCGCTCTGGCTGGCGCGGTGCTGTATGAGGGCTGGACCCGGTCGGTGGAGGACGCGATGACCGCGCTGGCGCGTGGCGAGTTTCAGCTGGAGGCTTGCCACGAGCATGACACGGTGGGACCGATGGCGGGGGTGGTGTCGCCGTCGATGCCGGTGTTCGTCGTCGAGAACGAGACCTCCGGCAACCGGGCGTTTTCCACGTTGAACGAGGGGCTCGGGAAGGTACTGCGCTATGGGGCCAATGACCGCGGTGTCATTGCCCGACTCCGCTGGCTGACCACCGAGGTCACGCCGGCGCTGGCCACCGCAGTGCGCCGCGCCGGCGTCGATCTGACCTCCATTGCTAGCCAGGCGCTGCACATGGGGGACGAGATGCACAACCGCAACAAGGCGGCCACCGCGCTCTTCACGCGTGCCCTGGCGCCGCATCTGGTGGATGTCGACGGGCGCCGCAAGGAGGCGACCTCACTCGGGGACATCTTCCGCTACCTGGCGGAGACCGACGTGTTCTTTCTGAATCTCGCCATGGCAGCGGCCAAGGCTGCCCTGGACCCCGCTGTGGGCATCGCCGGATCGACTGTCGTCACCGCGATGGCGCGCAACGGCACCGATTTTGGCATTCGCGTCAGCGGCACCGGGGAGGCGTGGTTTACCGCCCCGGCGCCGCGTGTCGATGGGCTCTACTTCCCGGGATTCGGGCCCGAGGATGCCAATCCCGATATCGGCGACAGCGCCATCACGGAGACTGGCGGCCTTGGCGCCTTCGCCCTCGCCGCCGCCCCGGCCATCACACAATTCATCGGCGGAACTCCTGCTCTGGCCAGGCAGTACACGGATGAAATGTACGGAATCACGCTGGCAGAGCATCCGCGCTTCACAATCCCGGCGCTCGACTTTCGCGGGACGCCGGTCGGCATCGACTGCCTGGCGGTGGCGCGCAGCCGGGTCAGCCCCGTCCTGGATACGGGAATAGCCCATCGCGAGCCGGGAATCGGCCAGATCGGGGCCGGGTTGGTACGAACGCCCATCGCGCCGTTCGACGCGGCACTGGTGAGGCTTGCTGGAGAGTGAGGACCTGCATCCGTGGTGGAACGGTGGTGACCGCCGCCGGCCGTTTTCAGGCCGATGTCCTGATCAAGGATGAGCTCATCCTGGCGGTCGGCGCCGAGCTCGACAGCGCGGAAGCCGACATCATCGACGCGGAGGGGAAGCACGTCCTCCCCGGCGGAATCGACGTTCACACCCACCTCGACATGCCGTTGGGCGAGATCAGCTCGAGCGATGATTTTTACACCGGTCACGTCGCCGCCGCCTTTGGCGGAACCACCACGCACCTGGACTTTGCCAACCAGTCGAGGGGCGAGACGCTCGAGCATGCCATCAAGACGTGGCATGCGAGAGCGGGCGGGAAAGCGTGCATCGACTACGGCTTCCATGTCACTGTCACCGATGTCAATGACGCGACACTGGAGGAGATCGGGCGGCTGCCCGGCCAGGGCGTAACGACGATCAAGCTGCTCATGGCCTACAAGGGGCGAGTGATGGTCGATGACGCCGCGCTCTTCCTTGCCATGGAGCGGGCGCGCGACGCAGGCGTGCTGACCATGGTGCACTGCGAGAACGGCGATGTCATCGACGTCCTCATCCGGCAGTCGCTGGCGGCCGGCCGAACCGAGACCCGCTGGCATCCGCTCACCAGACCACCGCAGCTGGAAGGCGAGGCGACCGGACGCGCCATTGCGATCGCCGAGATTCTCGGCGCTCCACTGTACGTCGTCCACGTCACCTGCGAGCCCGCGCTGCGGCACATCCGGGATGCACGAAGGCGAGGGGTTGACGTCACGGCGGAGACCTGCGTGCAGTACCTGTTCTTCACCAGTGAGGATGTTGCGCGTGGCGACTTCGAGGGAGCCAAGTGGGTTTGCTCTCCACCCTTTCGTGCCGTGCCGGATCAGCGCGCTCTCTGGGAAGGATTGCGCCACGGCGTCCTCGGCATCGTGTCAACCGATCACTGTCCGTTCTTCTTCGCGACGCAGAAGGTGCTCGGCAGGGACGATTTTTCGCTCATCCCCAATGGTTGTCCCGGTATCGAGGATCGGCTGGTCGTTTTGCACCACGCGGGGGTGAATGGGGGAAGGCTCGATCTGGAGCGATTTGTCGCGCTCACCGCCACCAATCCGGCGCGAGTGTTTGGACTGGAAGGACGCAAGGGCGCAATTGCCCCCGGTCACGACGCCGACATCGCTATCTGGGATATGAACCGAGAACGGACGATCTCGGCGGCGACGAGCCACTCGCGTGTGGACTACAACCTCTACGAAGGGATGACCGTACGGGGCATACCCGAGAAGGTGCTGCTGCGCGGCCGCCTCATCGTCGACGGCGACCGATTTCTGGGAACGCCCGGCTACGGTCGGTTCCTGCCGCGCGCGCTGACGCGACCCCTCGGCATCCTGTAGATCGCGAACGGAGCCCAGGTGCCGAGAGGCCGGCGCCGCGGATACTCACACTGTTGGCTTGATGTTCGCGTTGTGGTGGAACAGGTTCGCTGGATCGTAGGCGTTTTTCACCGCAACCAACCGGTCGTACACCGCAGGGTCGTAGGCAGCCTTGACGCGATCCGTTTCGTCGGCGTCCATGCCGTTGACGTAGACGCCCTGCAGGTAGGGCTGCATGGCATCGAAGAAGGTGCGCGTCCAGGTGATATGCCGGTCATTTTCCGTGGGGTCGGTCCAGACCGCGAAGATCACCATGTCGAGGACCGCTTCACGATGCCCGAACGCCGTTGCACCGGCAGGGACGCGCTGGATAGCGCCGCCCAGCGGAAGCAGAAGAACGATCGAGAGTGGTGAGGTAACGCGCGTGGTGTGCTCGAGTAGCGTCTCGATCGCCGCATCGTCGAAACGACTGACGAATCCCGACTTCCAGTAGTTGAGCATACCGAACGCCGTGGCATCGTCGACCATCTGCTGGAGCGCCACGTAGGGAATGGGGCCGAGCAGGTCGATCGCCGGCTCGGCAAAGGTGCGAAGCGCGCCCAGCGTCTGCAGTCCCTCTTCCAGTGGGCCGGCGTAGCACGGCATGAGCGCGATGAGCTGTTTGCCGACGAGGTGCGGTGGTACGAATGGCAGAGGCGGAGCGGTGATAAAAGCGGCCCCGACCTCGACTTCTTCCGGCGCGGTGGCCATGAATTCGCGCCACGCGCGAAGGACCTGCGGCGCCTGCTCCACCGGCCATGCGAGCATTCCCCCGGCAACGATCGGTCCGACCGGATGGAGCCGGTACTCGAAGGAGGTAACGATCCCGAAGTTGCCGCCACCTCCCCGAATTGCCCAGAAGAGGTCCGGGTGGCTTGTCGCGCTCACCGTCAGGAGGCGGCCGTCGGCCGTCACGATGTCAGCGGAAAGTAGGTTGTCGATGCTGAGACCGAACTTGCGGGCGAGGTTGCCGATCCCGCCGCCCAGCGTCAGTCCGCCGATCCCGGTGTGCGAGACCTGGCCGCCGGTCACCGCCAGTCCAAACGCCTGCGTCTCATGGTCGACGTCGCCCCAGACGCAGCCTCCGCCGGCGCGGGCAATGCGTGCCTCAGGATCCACCCGAACGCTGTTGAGGAGCGAGAGATCGACCATGAGACCGCCGTCGCAGACGGCGTGGCCGGCGACCCCGTGTCCGCCCCCTCGCACCGAGATGGTGAGATCGTGGGTCCGGGCAAAGTTCACCGCGCTGATCACGTCGGCGGTGCCGGTGGCCCGGACAATGAGCCCCGGATTCCGGTCGATCATCGCGTTGTGGAGGGTGCGGGCCGCGTCATAGCCCTCATCCCCCGGCCGGAGCAGCCTCCCTCGTAGCTGCGAGGCGAAGTCCTGGATGGTGGCATCGTCAATTGAGGCCGCGAGCAGAGTGGCCATGCTGTCTCCCTTCTCTGGTTCGACTCTCGCAATGGCTGTTGTACCACATCCGCCAACATCCGTCAAGGTCGGACCGCGGGGTTGAATTTGACAGAGACTCGATGCGCCCCTAAGCTGTGCCAGCAGCTACAGTAGGTGTGATGGAGGGGACCGCTGCGCAGTCTCCATCTGCCGCGCTAGAGGTCAGCCGCAGCCGTGAGCGCCCTTTCCCCCAATCCCAATTCGCCGGCCCCCGATACTGCCGCGCAGGATGCCATCGCCGTCGATGGCGTCAGCATGGTGTATGCCACACGGGGAGAGCATCTCCTGGCCTTGGCCGACATCCGGCTGGCAGTGGCGGCCGGGGAGTTCGTCTCGCTGATCGGTCCATCCGGCTGCGGAAAGAGTACGCTGCTCCGCTTGATCGGCGATCTGCTGGAGCCCAGTGCGGGCCGGATCATGGTCCACGGCAAGACGGCCGCGGAAGGCAGGCGAACCCGGCAGTACGGCATGGTGTTTCAGTCGCCGGTGCTCTACGATTGGCGCACCGTCGAGCGCAATGTGCAGCTGCCGCTGGAGTTGATGAATGTGCCGAAGCAGGAGCGTGGTGCGAGGACGCGCGAGCTTCTCGACCTGGTGGGACTGTCTGAGTTCGCCAGGCGCTATCCGTGGGAGCTCAGCGGTGGCATGCAGCAGCGTGTCGCCATCGCGCGCGCTCTGTCGTTCCGCCCCTCGATCCTGTTGATGGACGAGCCGTTCGGCGCGCTCGACGAGATGACGCGGGAGCGGCTCAACATGGAGCTCCTCAACATCTGGAGCCGGACCGGAACGACCGTCGTGTTCGTCACGCACAGTATTCCGGAGGCGGTGTTCCTCTCTGACCGGATTGTGGTGATGACGCCTCGTCCCGGCCGCATCGATCGCATCATCACGGTCGATCTGCCGCGTCCGCGGGGAGCCGAGATCCGAGAGGATGAGCGCTTCTTCCGCTACATCGCCGAGGTCAGATCCCGGCTCTACGAGGTGTGAACGTGGCCGAGACGCTGCTCGCGGCTGGTCCGGGCGACGCAGTGCCGGACATGCTTCCTTCGCGTGATGAACCCGGTCGGTTGCGGGGCTGGCTCGACGCGGTGATTCCCCCGCTGGTAATCTTCGTCTTCCTGGTGATTCTCTGGTACGCGTTTGCCGCGTACTTCAATTACAAGACGCTGAGCGTCGAAAGCCAGGACATCAACCCGGCGAAGTGGAATCACGCATCGCTTGTCGAGCGAATCCGGCAATCGCTCACCATGTCGCAGCCCGAGCTCCCCACACCGGTGCAAGCCATCGGCGACTTCCTTGACAAGCTTCGACAACCGCCCAACGCCAACGGTGGCCTGTGGGTCGATCTCGGCTGGACCGGCCGGGTGGCGGTGCTCGGCTTCCTGTTGGGCGCGCTTATCGGCGTCCTGCTCGCGGTGATGTTCATGAGCAGCCGCCTCCTCGCGCGCTCACTTCTCCCCTATGTGGTGGCCTCGCAGACCATTCCGATCGTGGCGCTGGTGCCCGCGATCGTCGTATCGATCGGATTGGGGTTGCGGTCGGAGGTGTTGATCTCGGCGTATCTGGCCTTTTATTCGATCACGATCAGCACCTACAAGGGTTTGCAATCGGTGCAGCCACTGGCTTTTGAGCTCATGCGTTCCTACGCCGCCACACCGGCGCAGGTCTTCTTCAAGCTGCGCCTCCCTGCTGCCCTGCCGTACCTCTTCACCGGTCTCAAGATCGGCGTGGCAGCCAGCCTGGTGGGGGCGATCATCGCCGAGCTCCCATCCGGCTCGCCGCACGGCATCGGCCAGTCGCTCGTGCTGGCGAGTGAGTACACCGACAATGTCTCCCTCTGGTCGACCATGCTGGCAGCCTCGGTACTGGGCCTCGTTCTGTTCGGCGCCGTCGTGCTCTGCGAGCGGCTCATAATCCGATGGCGAGTGGAGCCGGAGTGATGACGGAGCGAACGGCAGTGGAGGATCTCCCGGGCGGGGCCGCACCCGACAGTACCGCGATCGCGGTGCCGGGCAGGGCGGCCGGGCGAATTCGCATTGACCCGGCGCGCGCCCTGCGTCAGGCAGTCCCGCCGGCGATCGTGTTCGTCCTTCTGATCCTCGCCTGGGAGTACGGCATCAAGCTGTTCAACATCCCGGACTACACCCTGCCGCCGCCAAGCCGGATCATCCACACGTTGCCCACCATCGGCGAGCTCAAAGCCGATACCTATTACACGGTCATTCGCGAGGCGCTCCCCGGCTATCTGATCGGCTCCGTGGTGGGGTTCGCCGGCGCGCTCATCGCCACGCGCTTCCGGTTTTTTGCGCGCGGTCTCCTTCCCTACGCCGTGATTACAAACTCCGTGCCGATCGTTGGCTTCGCACCCATCGCCCTGGTACTCTTCGGCATCGATTGGCAGTCCAAGGCATTCATCGCGGCCGTGCTGACCTCGTTCCCGATGTTCGTGAACGCCTATCGAGGCCTCACCTCGATCGACTCACTCTCACTGCAGCTGATGCGCTCGTATGCAGCCGGCTGGTGGGCGACCTTCTTCAAGCTTCGACTTCCTGCCTCACTTCCCTATGTCTTCAACGCACTGAAGATCAACACCAGCCTTGCCATGATCGGCGCGATCATCGGCGAGTACTTCGGAGGTCAGGCCCAGGGACTCGGTTACTTTATCGAGAAGGAAGACGGCAGCCTGGTGATGGACGACGTGTGGGCGGCAGTCGTCGTGGCGTGCGCGATCGGCATCGCCGCGTACTTGATCGTCGTCGCGCTGGAGCGCATTCTTACGTCGTGGCATATCTCGTTTCGCGCAGGTCGGTGAGTCAGGCGGTTGACTCCAGGATCGGAGTCGGGACGCTCGAGAGGAGAAGTAGTGCTAGCACAGAGGAGGTAGCGAGCGAAGAGAACAGATGCGTCTTGAAGGAAGCAGCGACTGCCGGCCGGTCATTTGCCGGCCGATATTGGAGGAGTGATCATGCGACATCATGCGCTCTCGCGCGGTCTCAGCATCGCGCTCGCCGTCAGCGTGCTGGTATTCGGGGCGGGCAGTGTGGTCAGCGCGCGCACCACGGCGCACCCGGCGCGGCTGACCAACGTAACGCTCCAGCTGAAGTGGCTGAATCAGGCCCAGTTCATGGGCTACTACGTCGCGATCAACAAGGGCTTCTACGCCCAGCAAGGGCTGCACGTGACGCTGCGGCAGGGGGGCCCGACCATCGCGCCGGAACAGGTGGTCGCTTCGGGCGGCGCCGACTTCGGGGTTGACTGGCTCTCGGCGTTGATCAAGTCGCGGGAGCAGGGGCTGCCCCTGCAGAACATCGCCCAGATCTATCAGGCCTCGGGCATGCGGCTCATCACATTCAAGTCGACCGGGATCACCAGTATCTCCCAGTTCAAAGGGCACAAGGTCGGCGTCTGGTTCTTCGGCAACGAGTATCAATTCTTCGCGCTGATGGCGAAGTACCATATGTCGCCGCCGGCGAACTACATGTCGGTCGTCAGCCAGCCGTTCACGATGGATCTCTTCCTGAACCACACGCTGGACGTCGCGCACGCCATGACCTACAACGAGCTCGGGATCGTGCTCGATCGCGTGCCGAAGAGCAGTCTCCGGATTTTCGACTACAACAAACTCGGCGTGAGCATTCTGGAGGACGGGCTCTTCGCCAAGCCGTCCTGGCTCAAGTCGCATGCCGCGATCGCCGCCAAGTTCCTCAAGGCGTCCATCGAGGGCTGGCAGTGGGCGGTCAAGAACCCGGATCAGGCCGGACGCATCTCATTCACCTACGCCGGAGCCAATGCGCCGGGTGGCCTGCACCATCAGATCTACATGGCGCGTGAGGTGGCGAAGCTGATCAACTACGGCGCCGGTCTCAAGCACACGATCGGCTACATGGATCCTGCGTCGTATCACCGCACGTGGAGCACGCTGCTGCGTGAGAAGGTCATCAACCATCCGCCAGTTGATGCCTACACACAGAAGTACTGGCAAATGGCCGGCGGCCACTAGGAGTAGCTCGTAGCGAGCCGGGCCCACCTTCTCTCAAGGAGGGTGGGCCCGGCGTCCGGCCCACCCCTCTAGAATGTCTGGTGGATTGGAATCGGCCGCTGGAGGAGGTGCTGGAAGAGCTCCGGCGCGTCTTCAGCGACCGAGAGATCGATCGCTTGCTGCGACAGGCGACGATCCGGCAGGCGGAGGGAGCGAGTGGAGACCGCGACTACCTGCTGCAGCGCATCCGCGCGATGCAGACGGCTGATTGGGACGCGGCGCAGCCGATCCTCATTGAATTGCTCGTCGTGCTGGCTCAGCTGGTGGCATCGGTCGAGACGCTCTGGGCGACGGTAGCGCGGCTAGAGCAACGGATCGAGCGACTCGAGGATCCGGAGTGGGTCGAGTGAAGCTGTATCTGCTCTCGTGCGGGACGCTGGATGCCGATCGAGCGGTCATCCATCCCGGTGATGATTCTCGGCGCCGGGTCCTGTTGCCGGTCATGTCGGTCCTCATACGGAGCGAAGGGAAAAACGTGCTCGTGGATACCGGCATGCCGCCGGTTGCAGCCGGCGATCCAGGAGGCATGGCTCGTGAGTACGGCTGGGACGGCATGTGGCTGCGGTCGCGCGTGGCCGCGACCGAGCGGGTGGACGAGCAACTGCGTCTGTTGGGTCTCGAGCCTGGAGATGTCGACCTGGTCGTCAACTCTCACTTCCACTCCGACCATGCCGGCGGCAACGCCCTCTTCGAAGGCGTCTCGATCGCCGCGCAGGAGGCCGAGCTGTCCGTGGCGTCGGAGAGCGAGCACTACCTGCCGGTCTGGGACGCCCCGGGTCTGGTCTTCCAACCGGTGAGCGGCGACTGGAGTCCCGCACCAGGCGTCGAGATGCTGCATACGCCGGGACACACGCCGGGACACCAGTCGATGCTGGTGCGCCTGCCGGAACGGCCCTGGCTGTTCACTTTCGATGCGGTGTACACGGAAGAGCATTGGCGCACCGGAAAACTGGGCGCCGTCAAGGACGTGTCCCAGGCACGCGCCAGCGTTGAACGGTTGCGCCGGACCGCCGAGATAGAAGATGCCAGACTTGTCTTCGGCCACGACATGGCGCAGTGGGATGCGCTGGGCATGGTCGAGTCGGGCGGACCGCGGCTCGTCGCTAGCTCTGAGACCTGAGTTTGCAGGGCAGCGTCTGGTGCCCGCCCACCCGAGTCGTGGGCGCTGGGTTACGGGTTCCGGTCGGAGGTGAATGCCAATGCTCGCATGCCAAATTCGCGGGCGATGTGGCTGAGCCAGGTAGCCTCCAGGGACGCCAGTGGTGCGCCGTACACCACGTGAGCTCGAGTCTGGAAGCTTGCCACCGTGGCGGAGTTGATGAATGACATGAAGCGGGCCGCCCCATACCGCGTGAGCAGCCAGGAGACAAACGAGCCTCCGGCATCGTAACCGGTGTTTGCGCCACCATAGCGGGCAGCACGGAAGCCGGCGTCGGTTAGCCGGTCCTCGAGCGGTGGCATGAGGCCGCTCTCGATGTCGGCAAGCACCTGCTGGTCGAGCGTGTGCTCCGGACAGCCTTGGTTGGCCACGGCCCATCCCTCGTCCAGGAGCTGAGGAAACGTGTTGCCTTTGCTTTGCACGTACATGAAGGCATGAGCAATCTCGTGGAGGCTGCCGCCCGAACAGGGGTCGACCAGTGTCAAGGGTAAGGCAATGACAAGCGGACCGTACGCTGCTCCATGATGACCGATGCCAAGCGCATCGGCGCCGGTGTCGTTAAGGTAGAGAACGATCCCGTTTCTCGGCTCAGATCCGGTGAGTCGACTCAACCTCTGCCACTGTCGCTCCAGATCAGCTACTTCCCAAGCCGGCACTGGGTCGGCGTGGTGAATGACAAAATGAGGAACGTGATCGGTCTGAGGCAGTTCCCGATCCATCAAGAAGGCCACAGCGGGCAGGTACGCAGTCAGGAATGTACGGTTGGCAAAGTCCCAATCGTTTAGGCTTGTGAAGGTATCGCCAACGACCCAGATCGGCCCGGCCGCCGAGAGAAGGCCTGAAAGCGCCAGGGCGATTGCGCTGTATCTCCGCTCCTGCCCAAGGAGTAGGACCAGACCCCCAAGTAGCAGGACCAGCAATCCGAGCAGGACTGCGGCCAGCATCGTTGTCGTGTTGGTCAAGAGACTCGGCGCCACCTGCGGGTGCTCGAAGTCCCACACGGCGGCAATCCACCAGATGGCCGAGGCTACAACCGCACCAGAAGCCAGGACACGGAGGAGGACTCGCATGCATATTTCCGCTCTCGACTTTTGTCTCCGTGGGTGACATTGATTGGTAACCGGCCGCGTAGTGCAAGGTGCTGCACACCGCGTCTGCTCCGTTCGGCCACCGGGAGGTCGATATGAACTGTGGCACATCGTACTCGATGAATCTCGACACACGTCGCGGGCCGCTGGGGGCGGATTGTGACGCAGTACAGGGCGCCGGCGTGGCGACGCTCGGCGCCCAGGATCCGAAGTGGATACTCGTTTTCTCGCGTTTGTGACGGTCTCGGCGTTGCTGATCATTGCGCCGGGGCCCGACATGGCATTGGTGGCGCGCAACGCTCTGCGAGCGGGCCAGACCGGCGCCTGGAGCACGGCGCTGGGCGTTGGCGCCGGAATCCTTGTCTGGGGCGTGGCGGCAATCTGTGGCCTCGCCGCGCTGCTTGCCGAGTCGGCTGCGGCATTCACAGTGGTAAAGCTGATCGGTGCTGCCTACCTCCTGTACCTGGGCGTGCAGAGCCTCCGCACGCGGTCGGACCTGGGCCCGACGGCCGGGCCCGCCGGCTCTGACCGGCCCGGATGGACGGCGACCTTTCGGCAGGGAGTGCTCGGGAACCTACTCAATCCGAAGGCGGCGGTCATCTTCGTTACCGTCATTCCCCAGTTCATCAAGCCGGGGGATCCCGCCGCCCGGCTCGTCCTCATGCTGTTGGTGTTTGAGGCGATGATCGTCGGCTGGCTCACCGTCTACGGCTTCGCGTTGAGCCGCGCCGGTCAGAGCCGGCTCGGACGGCGCGTGCAAGGTGCCCTGCGGCGGCTTACCGGGCTGGTCTTGATCGGTTTCGCGCTGCGACTGGCCGTGGAGCGGCGTTGAACGTTTCGCGCTCAACACGCGCCGGCTTCTCAGCTTCTTCCCATCGTTTCCTCATGTTCTCCCGCTAGCCTGGAGTCGAGAGGTACTCACGGAGGTTCAACATGCGTAAGTCGGCCATTATCGCGGCGCTGGTTGCCGTCGTCATCTTCGGTGTGGGCTATGCGATCGGACAGGTGCGGGGCGCCACACCGGGATCGGCTGCCGGCCAGGCTCCGCTCCAGCTTTCCGGCGCACTGGCATTCGACGGTTTCGGCTTTCACGGAATGTTCGGCGGTCCGCACGCTGCCGGCACTGTGACCGCGATCAGCGGCGATACCCTGACGATCAAGCCATTTACCGGACCGCGCGGTCAGAGCTCCGCGGTCACAACCGTGCTGGTCTCGAGCACGACCAAGTACGTCTCCCGTCCCACCACCGCTGCGTCGCAGAGCTCAGTCAAGGTTGGGACCTTCATCGTCGCCACCGGGACACTGAGCAGCGACGGTAAGACGCTCACTGCCCAGGAGGTGATGATCCTGCCACATGGGCTGAAATCGGGCGGACTCGGCCACCTCGGGCCGGATGCGGGCGGACAGGTCACGGCGGTCAATGGAGCTACCATCACCGTCAAACCGTTCGCAAATCGTGACGGCGCTCAGTCGGCAGTGACGACGATCCTGCTGACAGGCAGCACCCAGTACCTGGCGCCAAAGGGCGGCGCGACGGCGGCGAAGAGCGCCATCAAAGTCGGCGTGTACATCCGGGCGGAAGGGACTCTGAGCGCCGACGGCAAGTCACTGACCGCATCGCGCGTCGAGATCTTGCCGAACGCTCCTGGCGCCGGTGGCTTCATGCGCCACGGGCCCGGTGTACTTGGTCAGGTCACAGCTATCAACGGAAACACGATTGCAATCAAGCCCGGCATGAACCGCGATGGCGTGGCCGGCACCGTCACCGCGGTTGTGGTGACGGCAAGTACTGCCTACTCGACCGGCCCCGGGACAACTGCCGGTAAGGACGCGGTGAAAGTTGGCTCCTACATCGTCGCTCGCGGGACGCTGAGCTCTGATGGGAAGACACTCACCGCAACCAAAGTGCTGGTTCTGCCGGGCGCGCCCCAGTTCTTCGGCCACGACTTCTTCCGCGGTCCCGGTGGCTTCAACTGGCGGTCGTCCAACAGCAGCGAATCCGGCCCCAGCGTGTAACCGTTCGTGATGCCGGCCGAACGACCGGCATCAGGACCGTGTCTTGCTACTCCCCCGCCGGCCCCGTCACCTCGAGGGCCGGCGGGGATCTTTGTCATTCGTGTTACCGCGTTCACTGGGAAGAGGGTGCCGGTATGCTCGGCAACCCTTCCAGGTAGATCCGGCGCACGATCTCTTCGATCGCCGGCTCCTCGAGTGCGAGGTCCACGACCGGCGCGCTCGCCACGACGCCGGCGATGACCCGGGCGGCGCTGATCTCGGATCGCCGAAAGCGCAGCCATTGCCGGGCGCCGTCAACCTGCTCGACCGTCGCCCCCTCGACCGCAAGCGGCGGTTGGGGTGTCTCCAGGTCGACAATAAGCATGCGCTCGCCGCCGAAGCGCTCACGAATGGCGGTCACACCGCCGTCGTAGATGACCTTGCCGCGATCGATAATCAGCATGCGCTCGCACAGACGCTCCACGTCAGCAATATCGTGCGTCGTGAGCAACACAGTGACGCCCTGCTCGCGGTTGATCTCGGTCAGGAACTCCAGGAGTCGTGCCTTGCTGACGACGTCGAGTCCGATCGTGGGCTCGTCCAGGAAGACGATCTGGGGGTCGTGCAACAGGGCGCCGGCCACCTCACCTCGCATCAGCTGGCCGAGGGACAGCTGCCGCACCGGAGTATCCATACACGGGGCAAGGTCAAGAAGCTGGACCAACCGATCCAGATTCTTCCGGAAGCGCGCCTCGGGCACGCGATACATGTGATGCAGCAATTCGAAGGAGTCACGCAGCGGCAGGTCCCACCACAGCTGGCGGCGCTGGCCGAAGACGACGCCGATACGCCGGGCCAGCTCGATTCGCTGCACCACTGGGTTCAGATTCGCCACCCGTACCTGCCCCGATGTCGGCACCAGGACGCCGGTGAGCATCTTGATCGTCGTCGACTTTCCCGCGCCGTTCGGCCCGATGTAGCCCACCATCTCACCCTGTTCGATGGCGAAGCAGATGTTGCTCACCGCCGTCAACGTGACGCGCTCGCGCCGTAGCCGGCCTCGCTTCCTGGTCACCAGGAAGGTCTTGGTCAGGTCCTCAACCTCGACCATCACCACGCTCAGCTCCCCGTGCTCCGGTAGTGGCGGGTGCCGAACCCCCAGGTGCGGCTGGCGACAAGCACCAGGACCATCGCCACCAGCGGGGTGCAGTACCGCACGACGGCCGGCGCTCGCAGCGGATCGGGATGATCGAGTACCAGCAGGCCGGGAAAGTAGCTGACGAAGGCGAGCGGCACGACAAAGGCGAGAAGACGGCGGACCCAGCCGCCGAAGATGTTGATGGGATAGGACGCCAGAAAACTGCCCCCGTAGGTGAAGGCGTTGGCGATCTCACGCGTGTCCACCGTGAAGAAGGTGATCGTGATCGCGATGATCCAGATGCAGGCGTAGATGATTGTGCCGGTGAGGAGCATCGTCGCGAGCGCGATGACGCGGGGCAACGTCCAGACGATGTGGAGGCGGGATAGCGCGAAGAGCAGGACCGCCGCACCCTGGAGGACGCGACCAAGGCGGCGGAGCGTGAAATCCGCGGCGAGGATCTGAAAGAGGGAGCCGGCCGGACGGACCAGGATGAGGTCGAAGGAGCCGTCACGGATCATCGCCGGCAAGAGGTCGAGATGCCCCACGATCAGATCGCAGAGGGCGAACGCGATGTTGGCGGTTCCGTAGAAGAACGCGACCTCGGCAAGCGTCCAGCCGGAGAGACGGGGGAGATGCGCGAAGATGACGACAACCGCCAGGAAGTCGATAAAGGTGATGAAGAATGTACCGCTGAGATCGAGTGCAAAGGAGAGCCGGTACTGGAGCTGGGAGCGAATGCGTGCCTTGACGAGGCGAAGGTACAGCCCGAGTTGCCACCGAAGCTCAGCCACCTTGCACCACCACCCGGCGCAGGGCTGCCCTCAACAGAAGCCGTCCGGCGACCAGCAGCACGCCCGCCCAGAGTAGCTGGAGGCCGAGAGCGGAGAGCAATGCCCCTGCGTGAGGCTTTTGCAAGAAGATGTCGACCGGCGTCTGCACCATGCCCGCGAACGGCAGCAGCTCGGCCACGGTGTGCCAGCCGCCGGGCAGAATGGCCAGCGGGATGGCGAAGCCCGACAGGAACGTCCAGAAGACGGCGGCAAGTCCGGCGACTCCCCGGTAATCCATCACCCAGAAGGCAAGCACATTGACGATGAAGCGGAGCGCAAAGCTGATGCAGACGGCCAGAAGGAGGCTGAAGACGAACAGCAGGTAGGTGGTGGGGGCGTGGGGCACGAAGAGGTGGAACACCAGCGCGCCCAACAGGAATGGCGGGATGCCGCGAAAGATGCCGTGGAACAGGGCACGCCCCAGGTCCTGGGAGAGCCAGTACAGCTGGAAGTCGACCGGCCGCTGCAAATCTGAGACCACGTCACCACTCCGAATCCGCTCGGCAATCTCGTACCATCCCCAGATATAGACCACCATCAACGCTCCCTGAGTGAGCCACGTATAGGTCAGGGCATCGGTCACGGTATACCCGCCGATATGGGGCCGGCTGGTGAAGAGGGCGATCAGGATGTAGGCGCGCAGAAACCCGAAGACGGTGTTAGTGAACACGCCGGCAACGGCCGCTCCTCGATACGTGGCATAGCGCCGGTAGCCGCGCCGCGCAACCTCCCAATACAGGCGAAGGAGGGCGCGGGCATCCGTCCTCCAACCTGAAGGGAGGGTGGGGTGGGCGAGAGTGGGAACGTGGCGCATAGCCTCTCTCGATGCCTGCCGGACATGGTGTTCGCGGGTGGACGGACCGGCGGGAACACGTGTGATTGGAGGGAATGTACGTCGGACCGGCTGGTGTGCCCCGCCCGCCCACGAGCCCGCGGCGCACCGACCGGAGGCTCGAATGGCATGACAATTGCGGCAGGCAGGATCAGTGTAGCCGGAATCGACGCGTGAGGCCCAACGCTTGATGGCCGCGCCGCGTCACAGATGCTGGCTCCGCGCGTTGTACTTGATAGAAGCACGGGAAGGGAACCCTCCCGCCATCCACGAGGTACAGGAGGAAACAATGCGACGATCTGTCATGCTGCTGGCTGTGCTGCTGCTCGCCGGGCTACCGGTCGGGCGAACGCTCGCCGCGAGCACGCAGGCCACCTCTCCCACGCTGAGCTGGACCACGCTTGCGGGTTACCAGCTGGCAGTCTCGGGCACGGGATGGCCGGCCGGCGCCGCTGTCACCCTCTCGCTGGTCAAGGGGAGCGTCGTGCAGAGCGTTCAGGTCAAACCGACCGCCGACGGCACGTTCGAGGTGGGAATGAACCACGTGAACCAGTGCGGCATCCTGATGGTCGAGGCCCGCGACGGCGCCGGCGACCAGGCGCAGCTCCACAGTCCCGCGATGATGTGCCCGCTCGGAGCGAATCCTCCTCCGGTTGGTACAGCAACCTTTGCGGTGGTCAAGGGACAGGAGGTGGGCTCCGCCCAGAATCCACCGACTCAGGCGCAGCTGATCGCGGCGTACTTCAAGGACCTCAACGCGCATCACTACAGGCAGGCACGCCGGCTTGAGGCTACCTGTGCCACCACCGTGAGCCTGCCTACCGCGACCGGACGGATGCGGATAGTTCTCGGCGCGGCCGGAACGTCCCCGATGACGGTCATACGCAGCAAGCGGTTTGTCCGTGCCGCGCACATAACGAGTGTCAAGCGCGTGGCCAACGTGTTGACGGCGGCGGCGACGTACTGGATATTCCGTGTCGGCGGAACGTTCACCTTCGCGTATCCGGCTGCCACCCCCGCGGCGCAGCGACTGACGAGTGGACGGCAGCAGCTGACCGTGATTGTGCGCTCCTGCGGCGGGACCTGGCAGATCGATCCGAACTGGGACACGGTCACCTTGCGGTTGCGGACGGCGCGGTAGGGGCGGACGGCGCTCGTGGCGCGTCTCGCCGGGGGCGAGTCGCGTCCCCTGGTGTCTCTCCATCCAGCCGGTTGCGTCCTCCATAATGGAGAAGCTGTCACTGCCGGCTACGCCCGGCAGGAGGGGAAGACATGACGCGTCCATCGACCGTGACTCGCTCACCTCACTCCCGACCGTCGACTCGCCACATGAGGTCCGGCACGCGCCTCTGGCGCGTGGCCTTCGCCGCTGTACTGTGTCTGGCATGGATCGTGGGGAGCGACCGCCTGTCGGTTCCGGGAACCACGGCGGCGCACGCCGCCACTGCCTACAACTGGCTTCAGTTCGACGGCAACGAGGAGCACAGCGGGAACAATACGCTGGAGTCAGTGCTGAGCCCCTCGACCGTCGGCGGGCTCAAGCTGCTGTTTCGCGCGACACTCCCCGACGTCGCCGATGGGGCGCCTGCCTACGTCAGCAACGTCAACACGAAGAGCGGGCCGCAGGATCTTCTCTTCGTCACGACCAGAGCTGGGGACATCGTCGCGCTCAATGCCGAGTCCGGTGTGATCGTGTGGGAGCAGCACAACCCGGCCGGGTCCTGCCGGATCAACAAGGGGTCGCAGCCCTGCTACACCACCTCCTCGCCGGCGGTCGATCCGTCGCTGAGCTACGTGTACAGCTACGGGCTCGACGGCTACGTGCACAAGTATCAGATCGGCGACGGCACTGAGGTCACAGGTGGTGGCTGGCCGGAGCTGGCCACGCTCAAGGCCTTCGATGAAAAGGGCTCTTCGGCGCTCTCGGTCGTGACCGATTCTCACAACACCAGCTATCTCTACGTCACCAACGGTGGCTACCCCGGTGACAACGGCGACTACCAGGGACACGTCACCGCCATCAATCTGAGTACCGGCACGCAGCACGTCTTCAATGCGTTGTGCAGCAATCAGCCGGATACACACTTCGTGGAACAGCCGGGCCAGCCCGATTGCCCCCAGGTTCAATCGGCGATCTGGGCCCGCCCGGGAACGATCTACGATCCGGAGACGGGCAAGCTCTACATGGGCACGGGAAACGGCCCTTACGCCCCCAAGAGCTTCGACTGGGGGGACAGCATCTTCGCCCTCAACCCGGATGGAACCGGTAACGGCGCTCTTCCGCTCGACAGCTACACGCCGAGTAACTACCAGCAGATGCAGAGCCAGGACCTGGACCTGGGCAGCACAGCGCCGGCCATTCTCCCCGCGCCACGGTCCAGCAAGTTCCAGCACATCGCGGTGCAGGGTGGAAAGGATGCCAGGCTGCGCTTGCTGAATCTCGACAATCTGAGCGGCAAGGGCGGTCCGGGTCACATCGGTGGGCAGATCAAGACGATCGCCGTGCCGCAGGGCGGAGAGATATTGACCCAGCCGGCTGTCTGGGTCGCCGGCGACGGTTCGACCTGGACGTTCGTGGCAAATGGCAGCGGTACCTCCGCTCTCCAGCTACGGGTCAACCGATCCGGAACCCCTTTTCTCCATCCCGCCTGGAAGAGCGCGGTGCCGGGCTCGTCGCCACTGGTCGCCAACGGTGTGCTCTATGTGGCCACCGGTGGAGACATGCGGGCGCTGGATCCGACCACCGGCCAGCAGTTGTGGCAGGACGCGGGCATTGGCGGCATCCACTGGGAGAGCCCGGTCGTCGATAACGGGATGCTCTATATCACCGACGAGAACAGCCAGCTCAGCGCGTACGGCTTGTGAGGGGTGACCGTCGGGTCCGATCGATTCCGTGTGGGCGTTTCTCACCGACCTCGCCGGAACCACCGTCGCGCCGGAGACGAACCGCCCTTGACGGTGTGATGTCCCTGGTGCTCGGGAGCGCTACATCCACTCGCCCAGCGTTGGACGGTGCGCGCTGAGCAGCGCGTCCACCAGGGAGCAGGCGAGGGGATAGGATCCGACCAGTGGGTGGTTCAACAGTGCCTCGACGGCAAGATCGCGTGAGCGCGCTCGGTTGGCCGCGACGGTCAATCGTTCGTAGCGCTTGATCTGCTGCATCAGGAGGAGCGAGTCGGGCGGTGTCTGTTCGACCGGGAGGGGGCGAATCCCCGCTCTGTCGCACTCACAGCTAATCTCGACCACATCATCGGCAGCCAGGCCGGCGATAGCTCCGGCGTTCGGTACGTTCGCGACCACCTGCGTGCGATGGCCGCTGATCGCAGCCGCTACGATGTCCAGCGCCACGCCGGCATAGCCCTCGCCCTCGTCCGTTCCGGGCGAGCTGGTCTCGGGCGGCGTTTCCGGCTCGCGTCCGGCCCGGCCCGTCTCGGCTGCCATGTACGTCCCGTGACGATCGTGCAGGTAGCGTGCGTGGCGCCGCCGGGCCTCTTCGGGGTGAGCGGCGGGATCGATCGCCTCGAGGTCGTCGAGGAGCTGGGTGCTGAGACGGTGAACCTGCGACCCGCGACTCTCACCTGCCTGGAGCAGATTGGTCAGCGCCCGATCGCGATAGTAGTAGTAGTACAGGTACTCGTTCGGCAGCATCCCGATCAGGCGGAGAAGGCCCGGCTCGAATAGGGCGAGCTGATGGATGCGGGCCTGCAGGCCCGGGTCGGCGATAAGTGAAGGCACCAGGTTCGTCCCGTCAAGACAGGCCGCCGGCATCCAGGAGAGATGATTGAGGCCGAAGACGGTGACCTCAATCTCGGAAGCGGTCCGCCCATACAGGGCAGCGATGGCCCGCCACAGGCTTGTCGGTGTATCGCAGATGCCGACCACCTTGAGCTCGGGGAATTCTTCACTGATGGCCTGGGTGACCAGCCCCGCCGGATTGGTGAAGTTGAGCAGCCAGGCGTCGGGACAGATCTCCAGCATCTGGCGTGCGTAGCCGGCGACCGCCGGAATCGAACGCAGCGCCATTGAGAAGCCAACCGCTCCAGTCGTCTCCTGTCCAAGGACGCCGTGGTCCAGCGCTATGCGCTCGTCGCGCGCCCGCCCCTCCTCGCCGCCGACACGAATCGTCGTAATGACGGCGCCGGACCCGGAGAGGGCCTGTCGGGAATCCGACGTCCACGACAGGCGGTAGCGGCCGCCGGTCTGCTCGAGCGCGTAGCGGCAGAGCGGGCCCATCAGCTCGAGCTTCCGGCGGTCGAGATCGAGCAGGCAGACCTCCTCCAGGTCAATCGCCTGCTGCCGTCTCGTTAACGCCGCCAACAGGAGGGGCGTGCGCACTCCCGCGCCGCCCATCACGGTGAGCTTCATGACGCCTCCTTGCGCGCCGGTTGCCAGCCAAGCCGCTGCAACCAGCCGTCGATCTCTGCGGCGGAGACGGTGCCCTCGCATCCGCCGAGCGAGCGGGTCGAGAGGCCGCCCGCGATGTTGCCACAACGCAGGCACGTCTCGAAGGACCAGCCACGGAGCAGACCGTAAATCAAGCCGGCGTTGAAGTTGTCTCCGGCGCCGGTCGTCTCGACCGCGGCGACAGGAAGCGCCGGAATCTCGAATCGTTCCCGGCCGCGCCAGCCGACGCAGCCGCGCTCGCCACACTTGATGACGCCTCCCCGGCACCAGGCGCTCAGTGTGTCCAGAGCCCCTTCGACATCCTCGCTCTGCGTCATCTCCTGCGCCTCGATCAGGTTCGGAGCGAAAACGTCGACATGGTCGAGCAGGCTCCGGAGGTGCGCTGAACGCAAATGCTCTGGGTTCCAGAAGGTGTCGAGATAGACCAGAATGCCGCGCTCGCGGGCGGCGCGCATGAGATCGAGCCCCACCTCGCCGTAGGTGAAGAGGACACGCGGTCGAAAGCGATCGAGATCGGAGTCGGTCAGTGCCAACGCATCGTCAGGGAAACGTGGCGTCTGGTAGCTGATAAAGAGCCGGTCATGCGGGAACGACACGCCGGCCGTGACCAGTGGTAGCGGCTCGTCGCGGCCGAGCACCAGCTCGTCTGGGATCCCGCGCTGCTGCATCTGCTCGCCGATGAAGCGGCTGAAGATGTCGCTGCCGAGCTCAGTTCGCCAGCCGACGGACACGCCGAGACGGGTGAGGGTGGAAACGATGATGAAAATCCCGCCGGGGTTGATGGCGAAGCGGTCGGCAAAGACCTCCTGGCCAAGCTGAGGCATTTGGTCGCGGGAGGTGAAGGAAAAGGTCAGATCGCAGTACGCGCTGCCCTGCAGCAAAACGTCGTACGTGGTCACGGGAGCTGCTCCATCATGTCATCCGGCCGGCCGTCATTGGCGCCCCATGGTACACGTGGCGGCAGCGGCACGGAGCCTCATGCAGTGATTAGAATGCACGACGAGGGACTCTCGCGAAAGGAGGAGATACGAGGGCACGTCGCATGTCCGCGGCACGTTTGCGTCCCTTTGACCACGTGTGGTGGGCTACCGGTACGAGTAGTCCAAGGAGGATGGAGTGGCAAGCCTTATTGCGCGCGTCGGGTTCCACCGGAGACTCACGTTCATCTCGTCGATCACCCTGGTCCTGGTTCTGGCGAGCGCTGCCGCTTTCCCGGGCACGAGCCTGCGAGCGCACGCCTCAAGCCTGGGTAAAAGCGCCAGAGTCACAATGGGCGGTACCCTGACTATCGACAACGAGTCAGGAGCGCTCTGGACCGGAAACTACAGCCCGTTCAACGGCGCCGTCAACTCGACGTCGATCGGCATCGTGTACGAGCCCCTCATCTATATCAACGTTCTCAGCAGCAAGCAGACACCGTGGCTGGCAACCGGATATAGCTGGTCGAACGGGAACAAGACGCTCACCTTCACCATCCGTAGGGGCGTCACGTGGACGGATGGTAAGCCATTCACGCCGGCCGATGTGGCGTTCACGTTTAACCTCATGCATCGCTACTCCGCGCTCGATCTGAACGCGGTCTGGACCGTGCTCAAATCGGTCCAGGCTCGGGGCAACACCGTTGTTTTCACCTTCAAGCAGCAGGCAGTCCCGTACTTCTTCTACATCGCGGATCTGGACGCCATCGTTGCCCAGCACGTCTGGGGCAAGGTCAAGAATCCCGTCACGTACATCGACAAGCATCCGGTGGGAACCGGTCCGTTCGTGGTTTCTCCGTCGTCCTCCCCGCAGACGATCATCTATGTAAAGAATCCGCACTACTGGCAGAGAGGCAAGCCGTACGTCGACAGGGTTCTCTACCCGGCGTTTACCTCCAATCCCCCGGCAAACACCTACCTGGCGCAGGGCCTGGCCGATTGGGGCGGTCAGTTCATCCCGAGTATCAAGGCGGCCTACATCTCCAAGGATCCCGCGCACTTCCACTACTGGTTCCCGCCGGTCGGAAACGTCGATCTCTTCATCAACACGACGGTCAAGCCGCTGAACAACAAGTACGTGCGGCAGGCGCTGGCGTACGCGATCGACCGGAACCGGGTCTCGCTGATCGGCGAGTACGGCTACGAGCCGCCGGCCAGCCAGACCGACATAGTCCGGCCCAACTTCAATAGCTGGTACGATGCCGCCGCGGCGAATTCCTACAACTACGGCTTCAACCCAGCCAAGGCGAAGGCGCTTTTGAAGAAGGGCGGTGTCAAGGGTAGCCTCTCGCTGTCGGTGATCAACATCGGTGGCAATACGGACTGGGTAGCCGCCCTCGGTGTCATCCACGACGAATTCAAGCAGGTGGGAATCAACCTCCACATCGAGAACCTCTCCTCGACCGACTTCAACAACCGCCTCTTCGCAGGTCACTTCCAGCTCGGCTACAACGCCTCGAACAACAGCCTGGCGGCGCCGAACCCGTACTACGATCTGCGTGCCGTACTCTGCAGCTGCAACACCGCACCGATCGGCCAGACTGCCTCCAGCAACTTCTCCCGCTGGCAGGATGCCAGGACCGATCAGCTTCTCAACCAGTTCTCGTCCACCACGTCGAGCAGCGTGCAGCACAGCATCGTCAATCAGCTCGAGCGGATCATGCTGGAAGACGTGCCGGTCATTCCGGTGACGGAGGAAGTATCCTGGTTCCAGTACAGCACCAGGAAGTTCGTGGGGTGGCCAACGCCGCAAAATCCCTATGTCAATCCGGCACCCTACGCGTTTCCCGATTGGGAGGTGTTGCTCCTCAACGTGCACCTCAAGTAGCTGCATGGCGTGAGTACAGAGCCCTGAGACGGGCGCGGTCGCGTAGCGACAGACTACCCGACCGCGACACTTGCGGCTCGTCGCTCGGAAAGGAGAGCGCTTGGCCTACATCGTGCGCAGGCTCGGCTTCTTCGTCGTTACGCTCTGGGCCGCGTTGACGATCAACTTCTTCCTGCCACGGATGATGCCGGGGAACCCGGCCGAGGCCATGATCTCGAGCTTCCACGGGCACCTCAATCCCCAGGCGATGCACGCCCTCGAGGTGGCCTTCGGCGTGAACACCCGCGAGTCCTTGGTGGCCCAATACTGGGATTACCTGCGCAATATCGCGACCGGAAATCTGGGTAACTCGCTCACCTTTTTCCCGAATCCGGTAAGCCAGATTATCGGCCAGGCGCTGCCGTGGACGCTCGGCTTGATCGGCCTGACGACCGTGATCTCTTTCATCCTCGGCACCCTGGTTGGAATGATCGCCGCCTGGAGGCGTGGGGGACTGACGGATAGTGTGTTGCCGGTGACGTTCATCGTCACATCCTCGTTTCCCTACTTCTGGCTCGGGATTTTGTGCATCTACGTGTTCGCGCTGCAGTTGGGCTGGTTCCCCGGCAACCAGGCGTACGACACCGGCGGCCAGATCACTCTCACCTGGTCGTTCCTCTCGCAGCTGTTGAAGCATGGGACGCTGCCGGCGCTGACGATCCTGATCACATCGATCGGGGGGTGGGTCCTGACGATGCGGAACACGATGATTACCACTCTCTCCGAGGACTACGTCCGCATGGCTCGCGCCAAGGGGCTGTCTTCGTTCCGCGTTATGACGCTCTACGCCGGCCGAAACGCGATACTGCCAAACCTCACCGGCTTTGCCATGTCGCTTGGCTTCGTCTTGAGCGGAGCCCTGCTGACCGAGATCGTGTTCAACTATCCGGGTCTGGGCTATCTGCTCTACCAGGCGGTGACCAACGAGGATTATCCGCTCATGCAGGGAATCTTCCTCATCATCACGGTGGCGGTCCTGATCGCGGTCCTGCTGGCCGACGTGGCAACCGCCGTGCTCGATCCGAGAACCCGCGGTAGCTCGTAGCCATGGTCTACCAGCCGGCGGCGATCAAAGAGGCGGTAGCGCCCCGGCAGCCTGCTACCGGGCGCGCTGCGTTGACGCGGCTCTGGCGCGTTCTGGCCGGCAACCGGAAAGCCACGCTGGGTGTGGTCCTGATGCTGATCTTCACTGCCGCCGCCGTGTTCGCTCCCCTGATCGCCCCGTACGATCCGACCGCCGGTCTGTTTGGTCCCTTGCAACTGCCTTCGGCGCACAACCTGCTCGGCACGACCTCCGACGGAAAGGATATCTTCTCGCAGCTTCTGTGGGGCACACGCCAGTCGCTGATGATTGCGATTCTGGCGGGTCTCTTTGCCACGGTGCTCTCGGTGTTGATTGGCATCTCGGCTGCCTACGTGGGCGGCCTCCCCGATCTGGTGCTGGGCCTGGTCACGGACATCTTCCTGATTCTGCCGGCGTTGCCGCTCATGATCATCATCGCCGCCTACTACCGGGGAAGTGGTGTGTGGATCATCATCGCGGTGATCGTGATCACCGGTTGGTCGTACGGGGCTCGCCAGCTTCGCGCGCAGGCGCTCTCGCTGCGCAATCGCGAGTTCCTGCAGTCGGCCCGCGTCCGGGGCGAGAGCAGTCTCTACATCATCCTCTTCGAGCTGCTGCCCACCATGACGTCGCTGATCGTGGCCAATTTTCTGGGCGCCGCGGTCTATGCCGTGCTGACCGCGGCCGGGCTGCAATTCATCGGTCTGGGGAACACCGAGGACATGAGCTGGGGCACAATGCTCTACTTCGCGGAGAACAACGAGGCACTCGCCTCCGGCGCGCCACTCTGGGCGATAGCGCCCGGCCTGTGCATCGCCCTGTTGGGAGCCGCGTTCGCGCTGCTCAACTATGCCTTCGACGAGATTGGCAACCCTGCCCTACGGTCGGGGAGGAGGAAACGTGGCCGGCGCCGAGACCATTCTTGACGTTCGGGATCTCGTCGTCGAATACGCCGCCGACGATGTCAATGTCCGTGCCGTCGACCGGGTAAGCCTGCAGCTTCGCCGTGGCGAGTTTCTGGGGGTGGTTGGCGAGTCCGGCTGCGGCAAGTCCACGCTGTGCTTTGCGATCGCGCAGCTGCTCTCGCCTCCGGCCGAGATCGTCGAGGGGAGTGTGATCTTCCACGGCAAGAACCTGGTTCTACTCCGCGAGAAGCAGCTCAGGCGCCTGCGCTGGCGCGACTACTCGGTTGTCATGCAGAGCGCCATGAACGCCCTCAATCCGGTGATGACGGTGGGGCAGCAGCTGACCGACGCGATCCTGGCCCATGAACAGGTTAGCTCCCGCGAAGCGAAACTGCGCGGTGGCGCCGTACTGCAGCTGGTTGGCATCGATCCGGCGCATCTTCGCAGCTACCCGCACCAGTTGAGCGGCGGCATGCGGCAGCGAGCCATGATTGCCATGGCATTGGTGTTTACCCCGGAGCTCATCATCATGGACGAGCCGACCTCGGCGCTGGACGTGGTAGCGCAACGCTCGCTCATGGTGCAGATTCAGGACCTGCAGCGGGAGCTGGGCTTTGCCGTCATGTTCGTCACCCACGACATGTCGCTGGTCGGCCGCTTCTCGCAACGTCTCGCGATCATGTACGCCGGAGACATTGTCGAGATGGCAGGCACAACGGAAATCTTCCACAACCCGAAACATCCGTACAGCCGTGGATTGCTCCAGGCCTTCCCATCGGCGCGTGGACCGCGGCGTCCGCTGCAAGGCATACCGGGTAACCCGCCGGACCTGCGTTACCCGCCACCCGGCTGCCGCTTTCAGCCGCGCTGTCCGCATGCGATGCCAATCTGCGAGACGGCGGTGCCGCCTCCGTACGCGCCCCGTGGCGATGACCTCGTGCGATGCTACCTCTATGAGCCGTCGGTAGCCGGCTCTCAGCAGCCTGCCTTCAGCTCGCCGGCCGGCCGGGACGGGTTGGGGACTGATGGCTGAAACCCGGATGCCGGAGACGTCGCCGGCGCCGCTGCTGGAGGCCCGGGGGCTCACCCGACACTTCCAGGTCGGGGGCATGTTCTCGCGGCGCACGCTGCACGCCGTCGACGACGTTGACCTCGTCATCCAGCCGCGTGAGATCGTGACGCTGGTCGGCGAGAGCGGGAGCGGCAAGAGTACTGTTGCCCGCCTGCTGGCCGGTCTCTTCCGGCCCACTGCCGGCGATATCCGCTTCCATGGACGCCCGCTCGCGACGATGCGGGGAAGACGGTCGATGCTCGAGTATCGGCGCCGCGTGCAGATGGTCTTCCAGGACCCATACAGCTCCCTGAATCCGGTGTATCCCGCCGCGCACGGCATTTTCCGCGCGCTCAAGCTGCACCGGCCGAATCTGCGCCGGCAGGACCGCCGGGCCGAGGCGGAGCGGATTCTCGATTCGGTCGGCCTGACGCCATCGCGCGAGTTCCTGCGTAAGTATCCGTACGAGCTGAGCGGCGGCCAGCGTCAGCGCTTCGGCTTTGCCCAGGCGCTGGCCAGCAGGCCCGAGCTGATCCTTGCCGACGAGCCGGTGTCGATGCTGGACGTCTCCATCCGCATCGGCGTCCTCAATCTCATGGCGCAGTCACGCGAGCGTGATAACGTCTCGCTCCTCTACATCACCCATGACATTGCCAGTGCCCGGTACATCTCCGACCGCTTGCTGGTGATGTACGCGGGACGCGTGGTGGAGCGTGGTCCGGTTGAGGATGTACTGGCGCATCCCAAGCATCCGTACACCGAGCTGCTGCTCTCCGCCATCCCCGACCCGTACGCGCCGGCGGAGGTGCAGGCGGCGCCTGATGCCGGCGAGCCGCCGCGGGTCATTGACCCGGAGCCAGGCTGCCGCTTCCGCTGGCGCTGTCCCTATGCCGTGGCCGAGTGCGCCCGCATCGACCCGCCACTGCGGCGACTGCGCCCGGACCATGACGCGGCATGCATTGTGGCGACGGCGGATGAGGTCGCGGTCGGTTTGGGAGATCGAGCATGAGCGCGCAGCTTTCCCGCGATGAGGGAGAACGCCCTATCTACAAGATCGCCGTCATCGGCGCCGGCAGTACCTATACGCCCGAGCTGGTGGAAGGGCTGATTGACCGCGCGGCCCTGCTACCGGTGCGCGAGCTGGCGCTGGTGGACATCAATCAAGAGCGGCTCGAGGTCGTGGGCGCGCTCGCTCGCCGCATGTTCCGGTTCGCCGGGCTGGCCGATCCGGTGACGCTGTCCACCGACCGTCGCCCAGCGATCGAAGGCGCCGACTTCGTGCTGAACCAGATCCGGGTCGGCGGCCAGGCGGCGCGCATCCTCGACGAGAAGACGGGGCGCGCCCACGACGTGATCGGGCAGGAAACCACCGGTCCGGGCGGCTTCGCCAAGGCGTTGCGGACAATCCCGGTCGCGCTGGCGATTGCCGGCGACATTCGAGAGCTGGCCCCCGATGCCTGGATGATCAATTTCACCAACCCGGCCGGTATGGTGACCGAGTCGCTGCTCCGCTACGGCGGTGTGAAGGTAATGGGACTGTGCAACTCACCGTACGGTATCCAGGTCGAGCTCGCGCGGTCGCTGGGTGCCACGCCCGATCGAGTGCGAATCGACTACGTGGGGCTCAACCATCTTGCCTGGGTGCGGCGAGTGTTCCTCGACGGCGAGGATGTAACGGCCCGGATCGTGGATGATGCGGTGGCAGCGCACGAGGGAGCCCCCGGCGGTGATGCTCCATACGGTTTCGATCCGGAGCTTATCGGCGCGCTCGGCATGATTCCTTCCGGCTACCTCCGGTACTTCTATCACCAGCAAGCGATACTGGCCGAACAGCGGGCCGGCGGGCGCACCCGCGGCGAAGAGGTAGCGGAGATCGAGCGGCATCTATTCGAGTTGTATCGCGATCCCCAGCTCTGTTGCAAGCCTCCGCTGCTGGCGAAGCGTGGCGGCGCGCACTACTCCACGCTGGCGGCCACGCTCGTCACCGCGATCGCCAATGACAGCGGAGAGGTGCAGATCGTGGACTGCCGCAACGGCGGCGCGCTGCCTGATCTGCCGGAGGAAGTCTCGGTCGAGCTGCCCGGTGTCATCGACCGGCAGGGCGCGCATCCGCTGGCGGCCGGCCACCTTCCCTTCAGCATTCGCGGTCTGGTGCAGCACGTGAAGGCATATGAGGAGCTGGCGATCGAGGCAGCTCTTGCCGGAGACGAACGCAGCGCGTTGCTCGCCCTGATGGCCAATCCGCTGGTGCCGTCGTTCGAGACAGCCCGTGCTCTGTGGCGCGACATTCGTCTGGCCTACACGCGGTATGACGCGGCGGTCGCGGCACCGGGCACGACGCGCTCATAGAGCTCGCGGCGGGTCAGGTCCGGTCCTCCCGCCCACGATTCCCCCGGACCGGCGGGGCCGGCCCGCGACGGGCATGCACCAGAAATTCAAAGGCGCCGCGGCCGCCGAGTACCGGAGATTCCATCGTCGCGAGCGTCGTCCAGCCGGCATGTTCGATGCCCGTGACGGCGAGGGCCAGCGCTCGATGCAGTGCGGCGCGATCGGATGTCGCTGGCGGCTGCGCGAGATGCAGCTCGAACATCGGCTTGACGAGAGCGACCAGGTCGGCAGCGGCGTCCAGCCGGAGCCGATCGAGCTGCGGGACGGCTTCAGCAAGTGACAGGTAAGAAAGATCCAGCGTCACCACCTCGATGAGATCCGGTACCAGTAGGGGAGTGAGATCGGCGAGATTGGTGGCTTCCAGGTTGACGACCCGTGGCTCCTGCCGCAAACTGCCCAGCAGCTGTCCGTGGCCCGCGTCCACCGCGTACACCCGCGCCGCCCCGTACTCGAGCAAGACCCGGGTGAACCCACCGGCGGCAGCCCCGGCATCGAGCGCCACGCGTCCGGCCATCGGGATCCGGAACGTGTCGAGTGCGGCCCGCAGTTTGGCCTCGCCGCGCAGTGACGCGCTCGCTACCACATGAAGCTGCGAGCCGGGACCAACCATGGAGGCCGGGTTGCGGACAACACGACCATCCACCGTCACCTTCCCCGCTGCGATCAGTAAGGCAGGCTCCTCGAGTTCGGGATACAGGGCAGCCAGCGCTCTGACCAGCGTGCGCGGTCCTCTTCCTGACATAACGAGCGCCTACACCGCCGCTGGACCACTGCACCCGGACGCACAGTCAGCGGTCATGGTGCGCCGTTATGCTCCCTTCACTGCTTCCACCGGCCGGCCACGGTGCAGCGCCACCCAATCGCCGTTCTCGGCAAGCGCTTCCTTGCCCAGCTCCAGAATCGCATCGTGCGCCGACTGGGTTTCACCCTTCGCCAGCACGTCCCTGATATGCCGCTCCGCCCGGTCGAAGACCGCTCCCATGCGTCGGTACTGGCGAGAGTGGTCGCTGAACGCCATCTTGTCGGCGTAGCCTTCGGACAGTGCCGCGCCGACCAGCGAGAGGGTGGAAACGACCAGAAGGACGTTCTCCGCCGCCTCATAGCGGGATGTGGCAAGGCCGGCGAGCGTGAGTGCTGCCACCAGCGCGCACAGGCTGATGGCCGTAGCGATTCCCAGCAGGAAGAGCCCCCAGATACGGAACCCCACCAGCTCGCGCTTCCTGTGCTCGCGCACCGCCGCCCGCTTGAAATAAGTGCTCTGGCTTTCCACCCAGTACCGCAGCACCAGGTCGAAAGCGGGGAGGCGTGGGTCGGGAGCCACCTCCTGCTCCTGTGTTCTGCCAAGAGTGAGATCGGTTGCCCGGATCCCGTTCCGGATCCAATCGAGCTCGCTCTTTTGCCGGCGCAGGTAGTGCTCGGCGACGGAGTCGGTGACCCCGGCAATTCGCCAGTAACACTGGATGCGCAGCCCTTCGGCGAGGGCTCGATAGTCAAGGTACTTGTTCTGGACGTCGGGCCGCTTCACCGAGAAGTACCAGAGAACGACGCCGAGCACGAGCGCTGCCGGATAGAGATACAGGAGCGGCGTCAGGTGGACCGACACGTGGGCGTAGAGATCGACCGACAGGACCGAAAGGAATGCCAGGGAGAGCAGCGACACCAGCACCCGGTGGGTGCGCCGGCGGAAGTACACGGCGAGCGTGTCCGCAACCACGTGCGTTGCAACCACCGCCTCGAGCTCGGCCGGTAAATTGGCATTCCACTCCGCGGGCAGCAGGTAGCCCCGGCTCTCCTGTCGTTCTCCCGCAAGCGACGAGTCCAACCGGAGCGCGTCCCGATTGAAGGTGTCGAGGTGCCGGAAAAGGCGATCGTAAAAGCGGCCGGTAGCTGCGTCCGGATCGGCCGATCCGTTTTCCGTCCTGTCGTCATCTTCGTCATCGTCTGAGATCGGCTGTGGCGCGTCGCGTGGGTAGAGCACCTGGACGCCAAAGGGCTCGGCGGTGGGGTTCGGATTCCGGACGCGTGGCGTCACCACCCAGTAAACGGGACCGGACTCTGCGATGTCGAGCGCGCTGCGTCTGCTGGCGTAGGGGTGCGGCACGCCGTGGCGCCGGAAGCGAATGATCTCGGAGGTTCCTCCCATCAGCCCGGTGAAACGACCGTCCCAGAGAGCGATGAGGATCTGGTTGTGGAGCGCGATATAGGCGCCTACCTGCTCATACTGCCGGGCTCGTGCCTCCCCGCCGGCTCGCACCGCGTCTTCGCTCGCCAGAAGCGGCAGCGTGAGCACCTGGTCGGCACGTGCCACGAGCTCGCGGAAGCGATCGAGAGCGGCTGCATCCTGGAAGTCGGCTTCGTACAGGTCCTGACGCATGGGAAGCGGCACGATGAGACGCATCCCGTGGTCCAGCGCGGTGCGCGCGACCAGCGTGTCGGCGCCCTCGGCGAGCGAGGAAAGCAGAATCAGCGGGGTGTGCGGGTAGCGCTCGCTGAGAGCGGAGAGGATGGCGGAGACGCGATCCTCGAGCGCCGGCCAGTCCTCGGCGCGCAGGTCGCGATGGCCGGTGACGCCGATCACCAGCGGCAGGAGTCCCTCGTGCGGCGTTCTTTCCCGATCCGGTGATGAGCGCGCGACGTCAGCAGTCCGGGAGGGAGAGGTAATCACACCCCCAGAATAGAAGAGGCAGATGAAGGAACTTGCTCAACGTGCGGGTCGAAAAGCGGCTCATGCGCCATTTACAGCGCACGTCTCGCGCGCACCGAAGCTTCCCGTCGAGGGCGTCGGTGCGCGAGCCTTCTGGAGGGAGCGCGTACGCTGCTCGTTGCGCCGGTACGCCATCTGGTATATCGTAGGGAGACGCGACAAAAGCGGTCCTGGAGAACAGGTGTCTTGAATTCTGGGTATGATCCCCGCACCGCGATGATGACGCCCGGCGGATCCGGCGGAGCGAGCGGATCAGTGTGCCCACGGAGCCTTGACATAACTACCTAGACGCCAGCGTTCAGACTTCTCAGGCCGTGGGACAGTGATCGATCCCGCGGCCTTTTTTCATGGTTTAGGAATGGAGCCGCCCATCGAGGGCAGCTGACAGAAGCCACTTCCAGGAGCACAACGATGTCCATCCTCAGCATCCAGAACATCGGCCTCACCATCGGGGCCCGCGATATCTTCAGTGGTATCAGCGCCGAGCTGCCCAACGACGGCAAGGTGGGGCTGGTCGGGCCCAACGGCGTCGGCAAGACGTCGCTCTTCCGTGCGGTGGCGGGAATCGGCCCGCCCAGCGCCGGCAGCGTGCACATCGCCCGCGGCGCCCGGCTGGGCTACTTGCGCCAGGAGGCGGTCGACGCCTTCACCGGGCACGGCAACAGTGTCTACGACGAGATGCTGATGGTCTTTGGCCCGCTGCGCGGGCAGGAAGAGCAGCTGCGTGTCATGGAAGCCCGCATGGCGGAAGGCGAGGGTTCGGACCATTTGCTGCATCAGTACGGGGCAGCGCTCGAGGCGTTCGAGCATGCCGGCGGCTACGACTACGAGGCGCGCATCGGCCGCGTACTGGAAGGGCTGGGCTTCGCGCGAGAGCAATGGAGCACACCGATCAGCCACCTGAGCGGCGGTCAGAAGACGCGGGCCCTGCTGGCCCGGCTCCTCCTGGAGCAACCGAATTTGCTCATCCTCGACGAGCCCACCAACCATCTGGACGTCCAGGCCATCGAGTGGCTGGAAGGGACGCTCCGGAGCTGGGAAGGCGCGCTCCTGGTCGCGAGCCACGATCGCTACTTCCTGGACCGCGTGGTGGACCGCATCTGGGAGATGACGCCTACGCACCTCGAGAGCTATCGCGGCAACTACACCGCATACCTGCAGCAGCGACAGGAGCGCTGGGAGCGCAACCGGGAGATCGTCGAGCGGGAGCTGGAGAACCTCCGCGCGGACATGGAACTGGTTCGCCGCTACATCGCCTGGCGGAAGTTCGAGGAGGCCAAGGGGAAGCTCCAGCTCCTGGGCCGGAAGATTGTGGCGATCGAGACGCACGGGGTCCTTGGCATTCAGGGGAAGCGGTGGGCCGAGCTCGGCATCCGCGCTCCCTCCCTGATGAGCGTGGAGGAGGCATACAGCCGGATCAAGGCCATCAAGTCCCCCCTGGTTCGGCCGGCACAGCTTCACGTGCGGCTCCGGCCGGAGCGGCGCAGCGGACAGATCGTGCTGCGCTGCCGAAATCTTCGAGTCGGCTACGGAAGTAGCACCCTCTTCGAGGCAGGGGATCTGCAGGTTGAGCGGCTGGAACGGGTTGCCCTACTCGGACCGAACGGCTCGGGCAAGACGACGTTCCTGCGCACCGTCATCGGCCAGCTGGCGCCGGTGGCAGGCGAGGTCCAGCTGGGAGCCAGCCTGAAGGTTGGCTACTACGCTCAGGCGCACGATAGCCTGAACGGCGCGAACACCGTGCTCGACGAGCTGCTGACGCACAAGAACTTGTCGTTCGGCGAGGCGCGCAGCTATCTGGCCCAGTACCTCTTCCGCGGCGAGGACGTCTTCAAGCCGGTCGGCGGCCTGAGCGGCGGCGAGCGGAGCCGGCTGGCGCTGGCCATCCTCACCCTGGAGGGTGTGAACTTCCTGGTACTGGACGAGCCGACGAACCACCTCGACATCCCGGCGCAGGAGGTGCTGCAGGAGGGGCTGGAGCGCTTCGACGGCACGATTCTGCTGGTGTCGCACGACCGCTATCTGGTGGACGAGCTGGCTACTCAGGTCTGGGAGATACGGGACGGCCACTTGCACGTCTTCGATGGGACGTACGCCGAAATGCTGGCCGTTCGCGAGCCGGCGGGTTCTCCGAGCGCCGCGCTCACGAACGGTTCGAAACCGGCCAGGGAGCGGCAGCGAGCAGCAGCGGAGGCGAATGCGGCGCGCGAGCGCACCCGGCTATTGGCGGCGGTCGAGGAGCAGATCGCGCGGGCCGAGGCGGCGCTCGCCGAGTACACCCGGCAGCTGCAGGATGTCGGCTCAGACTATGGCGCTGCGATACAACTCTCGAAGTCGTGCGCCGCGACGCAGGCTGAGCTGGATAGTCTCCTGGCAGAGTGGAGTGCGCTCGTGGAATGAGGGATGAGCTGTGAACTCTCAGCCGAGGACCGGAAGCTACAAGGTTTGTTCCGCGGGGGGCTGTACCCCGCGCCCCAGCAGGACGTACACATCTGAGTTGGGAGCAGGGAGCGATTGGACTTCGAACCCCGCGGCGCGGAGCATGGCCTCTGCCTCCGCATCCGAGATCCGATGCTCCAGTGGCGGGCCCTGCTCGGTGGGATGCTTGTGCCAGTCGATTACCAGAATGCGTCCACCCGGTTTCAAGAGCCGGGCTATCTCGCCGAGAAAGCGAGGCGGGTCAGGAGGCTCGTGCAGCATGAAGCCGAGCACGGCGGCATCGGCCTCACCATCCGAGAGCGGGATGTGATGTTCGTCCGACGCAACGACTTCCACCACTTCGAGTCGCTGACCCTTCACGAGGTCCCGGATCTCAGCCAGCATGATGGGCTCGACGTCGACGGCGAAGACACGCCCCTCTGGACCAACCAGCCGCGCCAGCGGCGCCGTCCAGAATCCGGTCCCGGCGCCGACATCGATTACCGAATCACCCGGTTTGATTCCGGCAGATTCAAGGATCGGCTCAGGCGGGATACGGCGCCGGCGCTCGGGGTCCTTGAGGAGGTTCAACCGATCGACGTGAAAGCGATGCCCCATTCCCTGGGTCATCAGTTGGGGACGAGCGGGACGCCCCCGGCGTCGACCGGAATCGCCTCGACGTCTCGGCGCCCATGCTGCTTGCGCAGCCAGTAGCGCTCGAGGGTGTACCACTCGTACTTCTCCTCGACCAGGCTCATCGCCACCCGGTGGAGGGGCAGCCGCGCGGCTCGTGCCGCCTCTTCACGACCCTCCCAAATGCAAAAGGAGAGGCATTCGCGCCGCTCGTTCGGTGTGCCGCGGAAGTAGAAGACGAGCCCGGCCGCACGGCGGTGCGCTTCGATATACGCGCCGTAGTCGTGCATCTCCAGCGTCAGATCGTCAACTGCCTCGCGCCGCAGGGAACGGAAGACGACCATGTACCACTCACCGGCACCGAGTCGCGTTGCGCACTCGCTCCAGTTGAAGCCCTCCAGAATAGGAAGTGTGGCGTACTGATCGCTGCTCGGCGCCAGATCTTGAAACGCCTCGACGGCGGACAGCGGTGGGTAGGACGGCTGCACGTGCTTTCGCCTGGCAGCGCGCCTGATTTGCTGGCGCCCGGCGCCATCTCGCTCGGTGGCCCCAGGCAGTGGCAGGAGCGCCGATTCCAGGCGCTCGATCCGGGCCTGTTGCTCCCGCACGATCTCGAGCAGGTCATTCAGACCGGAGGCGGTGGGATGAAGCAGCCGGTCACCGGGAATCGGTCCGGTGTTCGCATCCATGCCCATGTGCCACCTCCCAAATGCAAAAAAGCCCGATCCGTCGAGAACGGGTGTGATCGTTCACCCCGACTCCAGCGAGCGCCGGTGCCGGTGCGTCCTCCTCATGGCTGTCCTGTTTCCAGGACCATGCCCGTGCCATTACCATATCACCTATGTCAAGCGTGCGGTAGTGGTCGAAGTGTCTGGAGCCACGGGGAGCGTCATGCAGCTCGTGAGCGGGCGGCAGCGTAGCTGTCAGGAGGTCCAATCCGGCTGGGTCGAAGCCGGCCAGAGACGGTGGACGGCCCACCCGGACATGTGGGGCGAGCGACCGGCGAATGCCGTCCTCGTCACTCAGTGGGCGAGGACAAAGGACATGCTGCCGACCTGGCGCACGGCGCCCTTGAGCTCCATCATCAGGAGCGTACTGGTGACAGTGGGCGCCGCCATTGCCGACCGGCGCACCAGCTCGTCCACATGCAGCGGCTCGTGGGAGAGGAGTGCCAGCAGCCGCCCCTCGTCGTCGTTGGCGGGGATCGCGACCTTGATCTCCAGCTGCCGGACCGCGGCGGTGAGGTCGAGCTCCTCGAGGATGTCGTCGCTCCCGGTGACGAGCTTGGCGCGTCCCTCCCGGATCAGTCGGTTGCAGCCGGAGGAGCCACGGTCGGTGGCCCGGCCGGGAAAGGCGAACACTTCGCGGTTCTGCTCCAGGGCGTAGTCGGCGGTTATCAGGGCTCCCGAACCGAGCTGGGCTTCCATGACGACCGTGCCGAGCGAGAGCCCGGAAATGATGCGGTTGCGCGCCGGGAAGTTGAAGGCGTCGGGCTTGGTGCCGAGCGGGTAGTCGGAGATAACGGCGCCGCGCTGCGCGATCCGTTCGAAGAGGCGCCGGTTCTCGGCGGGGTAGATCACGTCCAGACCGCTGCCGAGGACGGCGATGGTGCGGCCCCCGGCGTCGAGCGCGGCATGGTGGGCAATGGAGTCAATGCCCCGGGCCAGACCGCTCACCACGGTCAGTCCTACCCGCACCAGCTCCGGGACGACGCGGGCGGTCAGCTCCTTGCCGTACACTGTCGGACCGCGTGTCCCCACCACCCCGATACTGCTGTCGTCCTGGCGGGTGATCTCGCCCTTGATGTAGAGCAGCGGCGGGGCGTTGAAGATCTCCTTGAGGCGCAGCGGATAACCGACGTCGAAGATGCTCAGCACCCGCACGTCATGGCGCCGCAGCTTCTCGAGCTCGGCCTCGATCGAAATGGTGCGCCGCTTCTCGACCAGAGCCGGCATGGACCGCGCATCGACGCCGAGTGCGACAAGCTCGCGCTCCGAGGCACGCCAGGCGAGCTCCGGCTCTCCAAAGTGGTCCAGAATGCGGTGGAACCGGGCCGGCCCGATACCGGGAAGGAGGCTCAGACCGACCAGGTAGCCAATATCCGGGCTGGACATGCGGCGATTGTAGCAAGCCGGTGGTGTCCCGACCGGGCGGTGCCATCGCCGCAACCCGGGGAATGAGCCGCTCCTGAAATGCAACGCGGGCACCCATTCCGGGTGCCCGCGTTCGAATGTCCCTGGCCCTTACTTGTGGACCTCGATCTTGATGTTCCTGGGCTTGACGTGCTCCGCTTTTGGCAGCACCACCGAGAGGATGCCGTAGTCGTAGCTGGCCTGAACGTGCTCACTGTCAACCTCGGCGGGCAGGGTGAAGCTCTGGTAGAACTCACCGCCGTTGATGCCCTGCCAGATCCAGGTGCCGTTCTCCGGCGTATTGACCTCTCGCTTGCCCTTGACGCTCAGCTCGGTGCCCAGCACCTGAATGTCCAGGTTCTCCGGGGTCATGCCGGGAATGGCGAGCTGGAAGACATAGGTGTCCGACGTCTCGTAGAGATTCAAATGCAACTACCGGAGCCGAGATCTCGGCTCCGGTAGTTCACCCATGCGCGTCGCTTTTGGGCGCCTGTCTGGCTAGAGGTACCCCAGGCTCTTGAGCCGCTGGGCGACGAGGGCTTCCTCGTCCTCGCTGTAGGCGCCGTCCGGCGAGGCGGGCGCGTACTGCACGTAGCCAAGCTCGCCCAGCCGGCTGAGAATCACCTCGGCGGTCTCTTCCGGCGTGCCGTAGTCGGTGTGCACCGTGATCTCTGCCTCGAGCGGCGCCTCGTATGGGTCGGAGACGCCGGTAAAGTGCGGAATCTCACCGCTGCGAGCCTTCTTGTAGAGACCCTTGACGTCGCGCTCCTCGCAAACCGCGAGCGGGCAATCGACGAAGACCTCGACGAAGTTGGCGATTTCACGCCGGGCGCGGTCTCGCGTCTCGCGGTAGGGCGAGATGGCGGCGGTGATCGCCACCACACCGTTGCGCGAGAGCAGCTTCGCCACGAACGTGATCCGCCGGATATTGGTATCCCGGTCTTCCTTCGAGAAACCGAGCCCCTGGCTCAGATTGGTGCGAATCTCGTCGCCGTCGAGCAGCTCAACGTAGCGCCCCATGTCTTCGAGACGCTGCTGCACGATGTTGGCGAGAGTCGACTTTCCCGCGCCGGAAAGCCCGGTAAACCAGAGAGTGAATCCTTGCTGCTGCACCTACTAACTCCTCGTGTCTGATCTGGCGGGTGCCGGGGCCCAGCCGTCAGGAGGCCCTTCCCCGTGGCCGCCCAGAGCCCGCGCCTATTCCCCGTATGATGTCCACCGCGCGAATCAGGCCAATGATATACGGTCAGGGAGCAGCAATGTCGAGACGAAGTCTCCGGAGCTGCGCGCCTTCCCGCGATCATGGTCCGGCCTGTGAGCCGCAAAAGCATACCACGGTAGGAACCGGTGGTGTGAAGCAGGCGTGAACGTTGTCTTACTCGCGGACCAACTGCGACCAGGCGGCAACAACCAGGATCGCCGCGCCGGAAAAAAGCAATGCCGCGGCCGCTCCGCTGACCGCACCCAGCGACCAGGCGATGCCGCCAAGCAGCACCACCAGGAGGCCGGCTCCGAGCGCAGTACTCGCGGGGGTTCGCGCCTGCCGGGCGCGAATCAGCCAGCGCATGGTGCTGTTGACCGTCCAGAGGACGACCAGAACGGAGGCGAGCAACACCAGGAGTCCCACCAGCAGAAGCGGCGCCACGCCATCGCCGCCGATCACGAACAGGCTGAATCCGGCGACGAGCAGTGCGGCGGCGAGCAGCACGCCGACCGACCCCCAGAGGATGGCCGCAAGGAAGGCCAGGAGTGATGCGTATGTGGTGGCTCGGTCTCGCATTCTGGTAAGTGTAGCGGAAGGCCCGTCCGGCCGCGGCTACCGGCGCTGGCGCTCCCGGGCGTGGGCGATGTACTCGAGGAGATCGGAGCGCGTGATCACTCCGACTGGCCGGGCACCCTGCAGGGCGATGAGCGCCGTGTCGTCGCCCAGCAGCGGACCGATCAGCGCCTCGATCTCCTCGCGCACGTCGACGGTATCGAGCGGCGGATCCATCACGTCGCTGACCGGGCTCTCCACCATGTCCGGCTCGCGGAAGACCCGAGCCAGGAGCGACTTCTCCTGAATGCTGCCGACAATATCGCCGACGCTGTGTCCGTTGCTCCAGTGCGCGACCGGCATCTGCGAGATACCGAACTCCTGAAGCATGTCGATGGCGCGTCCGACCGTCTCGGCGGGATCGACCGCGACCAGCTCTGGCATGCCGCCGTGGCGGTGGTGGAGCAGATCGTCCACCCGTAGCGCGATCGGAAGGCGCTCCAGGAAGCCGTTGTCCTGCATCCACTGGTCGGAATAGACCTTGCTCAGGTAGCTCCGGCCGCTATCAGGAAACAGCACGACCATAACTTTACTCTCGTCCAGATCCTGTGCCACCTGCAGAGCGGCGACCATCGCGGTGCCCGCCGAACCGCCGACCAGAATCCCTTCCTCGCGCGTGATGCGGCGGGCCATCCGGAAGGATTCCCGGTCACCCACCCGGATCCAGCGATCGACGATCTGGGGATCGAAGGTAGCCGGCCAGAAGTCTTCGCCGATCCCCTCGACCTTGTACGGGCGAAGCTCTCCCCCGGAGAGGATCGATCCCTCCGGATCGGCGCCCACGATGGTGATGTCCGGGTTCTGCTCCTTGAGAAAGCGGCCGGTTCCGGTGATCGTGCCGCCGGTTCCGACACCGGCCACGAAGACATCGATTGTGCCTCCGGTCTGCCGCCAGAGCTCGGGACCGGTCGTCGCGTAGTGGGTCTCCGGATTGGCCTGGTTGTAGTACTGGTTCGGTTGGAACCCACCAGGTGTTTCGGTGGCAAGGCGATCGGCTACTCGGTAGTAGCTCTCCGGTGACTCGGGCGGTACTGCCGTTGGCGTGATTACGACATCAGCGCCGTACGCCTTGAGTAAGGCAATCTTCTCCGCGCTCATCTTGTCCGGCATCACGAAGATGGTGCGATACCCCTTGATGGCAGCCGCCAGCGCCAGGCCGGCCCCGGTGTTGCCGGAGGTCGGCTCGACGATCGTGCCGCCCGGGCGCAGGAGTCCCCGCCGCTCCGCGTCTTCGATCATGCGGATCCCGATACGGTCCTTCACACTCCCGCCGGGATTGAAGTACTCGAGCTTGGCGTAGACCGCCGGCTTGACGTGTCGGGTGACGGTGTTCAAGCGGACGAGCGGCGTGTCGCCAATGAGCTCCAGGATGCTGTCGTAGGCTTCCAACGTGCGTTCCCTTTCGGCTGGCCGGCGCGTCAGGGGACTCGTTCCGACCCCAGCCCGGCAGTCCGCATCACCCTAGCAACTCCCCATTCCTGCTGGCAATAGCGATAAGCGGATCGCCGCCGGCATGATTCAGGGAACCCAGGTTGGTACCTTCGACCATCCGGCTTTGGGTATCTTCTCTATAGCGCAGTCATATATCTATTTGATATAGTTAATCATGTATGAGTTCCTGATCCTCGCCCAGCTCTCCCGGCGCCCCATGCACGGCTACATGATCGCGAAGATCATCGGCAACATCATGGGGCCGTTCCGGCAGGCGCAGTGGGGAGCGCTCTACCCGGTGCTGAACCGGCTGATGCAGGAGGGCCTGATCCGGGCCGAGGAAGACGAAGTCTGCGAGGACGGCAGATCGCGCAAGGTCTATGCGATCACCGATACCGGCATGGCCCGCCTCCACGAGCACCTGCTCGACACCGAGCATCATCTCGGCGAGTACGATACGGTGTTCGCGCAGAAAGTGGTCTTCTTCCACCTGCTGTCCCGGGAAGAGCGTCTCTATCTGGTCCGCCACTACGTGGTGTACGCGCAGCAGCACATCGCGCATCTGGAGCGCAAATGCCAGGAGCTCGAGGCATTTCCCGTCCCGCCCGAGCAGAAGCCCGGCATCCTGGCAGTGATGAGGCATCGCCGTCGCTACTGGGAGCAGGAGCGGGCCTGGGCCGAGGAGCTCATCAAAGATCAGCGGCTACAGGAGGTTTCATAGATGTCGAGTCCCGCCGCCCCACGAATTCAGACCTCACTCAGTACTCCGCGTGTCGCGGTAAGCCCATGGTTCATCCTGCTCGTCATGGCGAGTGGATTCTTCATGATCTTGCTCGACACCACGATCGTCAACGTTTCGATTCCGAGCGTAATCGACTCGCTGCACGCCTCGCTCGATCAGATCCTCTGGGTTCTGAATGCGTACATTCTGGTCTACGCGGTGCTGCTGATCACCGCCGGACGGCTGGGCGACATGATCGGTCCTCGCCGCATGTTCATGACCGGGTTGATCCTCTTCGTCCTTTCGTCGATGGCCTGTGGGTTCGCGCAGAGCCCGAATCAGCTGATCTTCTTCCGCGTCATCCAGGGTGTGGGCGGCGCCATCCTGACACCGCAGACGCTGACCATGATTACCTCGATCTTCCCGCCGGAGAAGCGGGGCGCGGCGTTTGGCGTGTGGGGCGCGGTGGCCGGCGTTGCCGCGGTTACCGGTCCTATCCTGGGAGGCTTCCTCACCACCGACTTCAGCTGGCGCGCGATCTTCTATGTCAACGTGCCAATCGGCATCGCGGTCCTGATCCTTGCCTTCCTGGTCGTGCCGGAGCTCACCGTCCACCGCAAGCACACGCTGGACATTCCGGGCGTGTTGCTGGCCAGTCTCGGCCTCTTTGCACTGGTCTTTGGATTGATCGAGGGCCAGCGCTACAACTGGGGCCGCATCGTCAATGCCGGCTCGTTCAATATCGGATCATTGCAGGCGAGCTTGATCAGTATCCCCACGATTCTCGCCGCCTCGATCGTCCTCCTTGCCGCCTTCGTGATCGTGGAGGCGCGCACCGAGGAGCCGCTGCTGCCGCTGTCTCTCTTCAAGGACCGGAACTTCAGTGTGGCCAACACCGTCTCCGGTGTCGTCACCTTCGCGATGTTCGGTCTCTTCCTTCCCATGACGATCTTCCTGCAGTCGGTCCTGGGACTCGACGCGTTGCACGCCGGGTTCGTCTTCACCCCCATGGCGCTGACCTCCACATTCGTCGCCCCCTTCGCGGGGCGCATGGTGGATCGCGTCGGCGGCAAGTGGATTCTGACGCTGGGCCTCACGCTCTTCGCCATAGGATTCGGCATGGTGATCGCCTTCGCGTCGCTCAACTCGCAAGGGTTGTCCTTCACGCTGCCGCTGATCCTGGCGGGAATCGGCATGGGCTGTACCTTCGCGCCGCTCACCACTCTTGCCATGCAGAACGTACCGCCGGCCTCGGCGGGTGCCGCTTCCGGCTTCCTCAACACGATGCGGCAGGTCGGTGGCGCGGTCGGCAGCTCCGTCATTGGCGCGGTGCTTCAGTACCGCCTGTCGATCGACCTTCACAGCCAGGCAGTGCGGTACGCGGCCCAGCTCCCGATCCGGGCCCGCGCCGGCTTCATCCAGGGATTCTCGGCCCATGGCGGACTGGAGGTCGGCCGCGGCCAGACCGGCTTGACGATCCCGCACAACCTGCCGGTTGGCCTGGTGCACCAGCTCGAGACGCTGGGTCTCCAGGTCTTCCACCACGCCTTCCTTCTGGCGATGAAGCCGACACTTGCCATCTCGATCGCCGCGCTGGCTATCGGCGCCGCCACGACCCTCCTGATGCGCGATGCGCAGCACGACGAGCGGGCGGTACCCGCCTACGAGCGGCCGCGCATGGCGGTGGCGAGCGAGTAATGCCGGCCGGAGGGCGGGCCGCACGGCTCGCCCTCCGCGACCTTTTGTCCGATGTGGTCGCTGTGCAGGCCCGGCGCGGAGACGACGCTCCCCTCGAGGAGCGCTTTCGCCGTCAGGGGAGTGCCTACCGGCGAGCCCGCCTGCTCTACGCGGCAGGCTTCGAGATCATGGCGGTGCAGTTCTCGCTCGACGAGCCACCGCAACCGCTCGGCGTGTACCGGTTTGACGGGATCCGCTTTGTCAGGATCCCGCGGCATTGGTAGTCCCGGTCGTAGCGGAATCCACACCGAGTGTCCGGCGACGTCTACAGCTCGCGGCGGTTGAAGCTCCAGATAGCCACGCCGAGGACCGCCATGATCCAGGCGATAGTCCAGCCAATGTAGGCCCCGGCCGGTCCGCTGGTGACGAAGAACGGATTGCCGGATGCGGCCCGCCCGCCCTGTGCCTGAGCGATGATGGTGGCGGCCGGTTCCAGCGCGTAGATTGCCGCACGCCAGAGTCCGTCGGTCGGGAAAATCAGGCTGGCCACGGTGCCGATGTTCTGGATCGCCGGACTGTGGAAGGCCGCGCCTACCGCTCCGGCGATCCCGGCCATCCAGGCCATACCGAAGAGCACTACGACCACGATGCCGCCGGTCATCGCCGGGATGCGGGTACTGGCGGCGAGTGCGAGCGTCAGCACCACGAGCGCCTCGACGACCACGAAGACGATAGCCAGGAGGGGGTGAGGCGGCACGTAGTCGACGGCGATCTTCATGATGACGAACTCGAGCCCGCAGGAGAGACCGGCGAATGCGGCGAGCAGCGCGGCCAGCCCTAGCCACTTGCCGAGAACCACCTCACTCCGCCGGAGCGGCCGGGGCAGCATCGCCAGCATGACGCCCGACTCGACCTCATTGATGATCGAGGGAGCGGCGATGAAGGCAGCTCCGAGCGCCAGCACGAAGCTGAACATGAACATCAGCAGAATCAGGAGCGTGGCCGCGATTACTTTGTCGGTCGCCACCGAGCAGGGTTGTGGGTTGTAGTCAGGGCCGCAGGGCAGCGACAAGAGCTTGTGAAACGCCCAGCCGCTCAGGATGGCGACGACGACGGTGAGGATAGCCACCGCCAGCAGCAGTTTGCGGCGTGATGTCTCACGCAGGGTCAAGCGCGCGATCGCGAGCACGATCAATGGCGGTCCCCTCCGACTGGCCTCCCAGCAGCTGCAGAAAACGATCTTCGAGCGTCTGCGATGACGGCTCTATCGCGTAGATACGGACGCCGGCCCCCACCAGGGCATCGACCATCTCGGGCACCGCCTCACCGCTCGTGCCGCGAACCACGTACCAGTCTCCATCCGGTTCGATCTGGCCGAAGCGTGCCAGGACCGGCTCGACCATCCCTGCTGCGCCGGCTACTCGTAGCCGCACGATCTTCACGCCGCCACGCAGCTCGTCCAGCGTGCCCAGGGCGATGACCCGGCCCCGATCGATCACGGCGACGCGGTCGCACACTTGCTCGACCTCGCTCAGCAGGTGCGAGTTGAGGAAGACGGTGGTGCCTCGCAGCTTGAGCTCGCGAACGATGATGCGCACATCGTGGCGCCCGACCGGATCGAGGGCCGAGGTGGGCTCATCCAGGAACACGAGCTCCGGCCGGCCCAGCAGGGCAACCGCCAGACCCAGGCGTTGTTGCATACCCTTCGAGAACGTGCCGACCCGGTCAGCTGCCCGCTCGGCAAGACCGACCGTGTCGAGGGCATGGGCCACCTCCGCCTCCCACTGCTGGCGATCGATACCCGCCAGCCGGCAGTGCAGGCGGAGCACCTCTCGGGCGGACATCCAGTCCTGGTAGCGAAAGAGCTCCGGCAGGTAGCCGATGCGACGTCGCGTGGCTCGGTCGCCGATCGGCTCTCCCAGGACCCAGCCCTCGCCGGCGGTGGGGCGGGTCAGGCCGACCAGCAGCTTGACGGCCGTGGTCTTACCGGCGCCGTTCGGACCCAGGAAGCCGAAGACCTCGCCGCGCGGCACCGACATGGTGAGCCCGGCGAGGGCGGTGACATGGCGGTAGCGCTTGGCCAGCTCAATCGTATGAAGGGCGGGAGAGACGAGATCGAGTCCACCGGCCGGATCGGGGTCGTTCCCATTCCGCGCGACAGCGTCGGGTGTCATCGCAGCGAGTTTGCGATGGCAAGAATCTCGCTCTCCGGGAGCGATCCGCCGACGGCGTAGATAACCCCCTGCTTCTCCCAGAGCACACCGCTGCCGACGCCGGTCTGGTCGCCGATCGCCAGTCCCTCCACGCCCTGGACCCGAACTTTCTGGGCGTTGACGAGGCTCATCGGTACGGGAATCGGCAGAACCTTGGTCGGATCGCCAATGGCGCGGATCTGGGCGGCGAGCGC
>Ga0070735_10000464_pt1 | contig 44209 bp, 36 predicted proteins | sample Coa_R1_FD_66443 | JGI IMG/M metagenome (GOLD analysis project Ga0070735, IMG submission 66443) | Surface soil microbial communities from Centralia Pennsylvania, which are recovering from an underground coalmine fire - Coalmine... | ecosystem: Environmental > Terrestrial > Soil > Unclassified ... | reverse complement strand
CGTTCGTACAACGCGAGCTCGCGGTCCGAGAGTTGCCGTGAGAAGAGGCACAGTACTTCACTCGCCGCGCGCGCAGCAACCATGGATATGTCTTCGAGTGCCGAGTCACCGGCGTCAAACGCGGGCGTATGCACGAGCACGAGTTCGCGCGGCAGCTTCCACGGCGTTAGAATCAGGACCGGATTTCGCGTCGCTTCTTCAAGCGCGGACTCCACTTCAATCTCGAGCCACGTACCGTCCGCTTGAAGCGCAAGCGCGCTTTCTTCCTCTCCGTACCGCACGTGCACCGGATAAGCAATTTCGCCGGCGGTTTCATCTGCGAGCACACGATGCCCCGCGAACGCGTTGATGAGGCTGGATTTGCCGCGGCGCAGCGCACCAAGCACCGCGACGCGCCAGCGCTGCGGACGCAGTCCACGCTGATAAGCCTCGCGGTCGAACTGCGCGGGAAGCGTGTGCGCGCGACGCACGGCTTCGGCTCCGGCATCCGCGGACGCAATCTCTTCGTCTCGTGCCAAGAACGCATCGACGCGCGCGTCGATTGCGTCGAGGCGCTCGCGCATTTGCGCTTTGCGATCCTGCATCCCCGCAATGACGTTCGCCGCATTTTCGCCGTGCGCATACGTCTCCAGTGCGCGATCGATGCTGCCGGTTGCGGCATCGCGAGCATACGCAAGCGCGTCTTCCAGCGCACCCGCGTACGCTTTCGCGACCTCCGAGATGTTGACGGCGATCTCGTCCGCAAACGACCTCATCTCTTCCTGAAAGCGCGGCCAAATGGCGGCACGCAGGTCCGCCGTGAGTTCGCGCTTCATGTACGATCCCGGCGGTGCGGCGGAAAACCTCGTGGCAATCTCGTGCACGAGCGCAATCGCCGGGCCGCCGATTGCCGCAAGAACGATCGTGGCGGCAAGGGCTCGCGACGGTTGCTCCGTCCACATGCTGCTCTGACCCGCCGTGCCGAACGCGTGCGCAGCAGCGTCACCAAACGAGAACCGGATCGGCAGTTCGGCTCGTCCGGCCCGCAGCTCGCGTTCATACTCGCCGTGAACGGCATCGGCGACCTCGGATGCAAAGATTTCGACGGTTTCGGCGAGCGTTCGATCGACGAGCATGTGCAGGCGCGCGCGGTCCCGCAGACGCGCGACGTCCGCCGTATCGAAGGCTTGCGTCAGCGCGCGTTGCGCTTCGCCGGACAGAATTTCACCGCGTTCGCGCAACGCGCTCGTCAAGCGCGCGGATGCGGCGAGCGCCTTCGACTGAGCCTCGCGGGCAAACGTTTCCAGACGATCGATCTGCGGTTGAGCTTCTGCGAGCCGCTGCTCGAGCTGCCCGCGGTCGATTGCAAGCATCGCGATGTCGCGGTCGAGCTGCTCGATGGCATCACGCGCCGCGAGCGCCGCTCGAGCGCGTGCGCGCGAAAGGCGCGCGCGGCCGCTGTTGCGCACGAGCGAGGCATCGAGCGCAGAAATAAAGCGCGGAAAGCGCGAACGCTCGACGAGCTCGGGGTCTGCTCGCAGCGTGCCGTCGACGTATTGACGAGCGGAGAGCGCGTACACGTACGTCCCGGGCGCGTGCACCGCCGCGAGTTTCGATATGCGCTCGTACGCCGTTTCCCACGCGGCTTTCCCGCCATCGCCGGTTTGCTCCCACAGATCGATTTTCGTCTGCACGACGAAAATCGTATCGAGGTGCTGGCGGATGATGCCCAAGAACGACGCGTCGCCTTCGGTGAACGGCTGCTGCGTGTCGATGAGATACAATACTGCATCCGCGTTCGGCAGAAACTGCAGGGTCGCGCGACGGTGCGCCGGATTGATCGAAGCCAGACCCGGTGTATCGGCGACGCTGAAGCCGCGCCGCAGAAACGGCGAATCGACTTTGACGAGCACGCGTGAGGGAGCATCCTTTTCGTCTTTGAGCGCGTCGTGCATGGCGCCGGCGTCGCCCGTACTCGATGCAACGGCGACGAACTGCGCCAGGCGATCGAGCGGAATGCGCTCGATGCGGCCGTCGCTGTGATAGGCGTAAGCTTCGCTGTCCGGAGCGTATTCGAGTTCGGTGATGGTCGCCGTCGACGGATTGATGTCCGTTGCCAGCAGGCCGACGATCTGTTCGCGCCCGGCGATCTGCTCGTATCGAAATTTTCCCAGCAGCGAATTGAGCAAGAACGACTTGCCGCTCGAGAATTCTCCGACGACCGCAAGGAGAAACGTCGCACGTTCCAACCGTTCGCGCGCAGCTGCGATCGTCTGCTGCTGCTCGGGCCCGGCGAGCGCTTCGAGCGCGCAAACTTCCTCGAGAACCGCGAGGCGGGTCTCGTCATAGCGCGCGAGGGCCGTTGAATCGATCAGCTTCGTATCAACGCCAGAGCTTCGTCCCGGTGCTTCTCCATGAGTTCTTTGGTGTCGCCTTCAACGTTTAGGCGAAGCAGCGGCTCGGTGTTCGACGGGCGGATGTTCATCCACCAGTGCGGGTACGAAACCGTGATGCCGTCGAGAAAGTCGATGTCGGCGTCCTTGTAATGCGCTTGGATCTCCTTGATCTTCGCCGGAACGTCTTTGACCGTACTGTTGATCTCGCCGGAACGGAAACGCGTGTCGATGGGTGCGATGACGTCGCTCACCGGTTTTCCGGCTTCGCTGAAAAGTTCCAGGCACTCCATGAGCGCGATCATCCCGGAGTCGGCGTACCAATTCTCGCGAAAGTAGAAATGCCCGCTGTGCTCGCCGCCGAAGACGACGTCCTCTTCTCGCATCGTTTTCTTGATGAGCGAATGCCCGACTTGCGAGCGGATCGGAATGCCGCCGTTTTCCTTGATGAGTTCGGGTACGCTGCGGCTGCAGATCAAATTGTAGAGGATTTTGCTGCCGGGATACCGCTTGAGCGTGTTGAGTGCGACGAGTGCCGTAACGGTGCTGCCGTCGACGATCTGCGCCTTCTCGTCCACGATGAACATCCGGTCCGCGTCGCCGTCGAAAGCCACGCCGAGATCGCAGTTGTGCTTGCGCACCGCCGCTTGCAGATCGATCATATTTTCGGGTTCGATCGGACTTGCCGGATGGTTCGGGAAGCTGCCGTCGAGTTCGAAGTAGAGTGGGATGACCTCACACGGCAGATGCTTGAAGACGTGCGGAACGGTTTCGCCCGCCATTCCGTTTCCTGCATCGATTGCGATCTTCAGCGGTTTGATCTTGGAGCGATCGATGAATGAGAGACAATGCTCGGCGAAGTCATCCAGAATGTTCGCGCGCGTAATGGAACCGGCTTTCGCCGCTTTCGGCGGCAGCGCACCGGAAAGAATGCGATCGCGAATCTGGGCCAGGCCCGTTTCGAGCGATATCGCCTGCGCCTGTTCGCGCGTGAACTTCATGCCGTTGTACGTGGCGGGATTGTGGGACGCGGTAATCATCACGCCGCCGTCGTATCCATATTTGCCGACTGCAAAGTACAGCGCGTCGGTGGAAACCAGGCCGATGTCCACGACGTCGGCGCCTGCTTCGTTCGCGCCCCGCGCAAACGCTTCGAACAGGCTCTGTCCGGACGGACGCATGTCGCGCCCGACCACGACGGTCTTCGCGCCGAGCAGCGGAACGAAGCAGCGGCCGATCTGATATGCCACGTCCTCATTCAATTCTGACGGATAAATGCCGCGGACGTCGTAGCTTTTGAAAATAGCGGTGTTCAACTGCGTTTGCATACGCTTTACATTTCGGAGGTACGGTTGCCCAAACCTATAGGGGCGAGACGTATATACCCCGTCAGAGGCCGGGGATAGTGCGACTTCCGCGGCTTCCGCGCCCCGTGCTGCGCGGCGCCGGAACGCTCACGGCGACGGCGATTCTCGCCTTCGCGCTGATCATTGCGGTCACCGGGGCGGTCATCACGCGCAAGGCAATCAACGTCTCCTTCGCCGAGCAGACGCGAATCGAGCGCGCGCAACTCACGCTCGAACGCATGCTGAAGATTCAGCTCGACGAAGAAAATTACGTGCGCGCGTACGTCATTACGCGCGACCCGTCCGAAATCGACTCGTACCGCGCCACCGGCGCGCAGTTCGTGGGCGAACGCAATACGCTCTTGCAAATCCTGCAGCAGGAGCGCCTGACCGATGCGCTCGGTGCGCTCGAAGACTACGATATGGCGCATACGGACTGGCACCAGCAGGTTGCAGATCAAATGCTGCGGCGGCCCGGCCGAGGCGTGCGCGAACTCGAAAAACGCGGCAAAACCCTGATCGATTCGCAGAGTGATGCGGCGCGCTTCATCGAGGAGCGGCTCGACGCGAAAAACCGCGAAGTGCTCGCCTCGACGCAAGCACAGATCGACAGCACGCTGTATCAGCGCATGGTCTGGCTCATCCTCTTCGCGCTGGCCGCGATCTTGCTCAACGGCTGGCGCTCGCGACTGACGACCGAACTGGAAGACGAGCGGCTCACGACGCAAACGCTGCAGCGGGCGTTTCAAAGCGAACACGCACCACTGCCGAACTGCCGGATCGGCAGCGCGTACGGTGCGGCAAGCAGCCACTTGGCCGTCGGCGGTGACGTGTTCGACGTGCACCAGCTTTCCGACCGGCTCGGTCTCATCATCATCGCGGACGTAAGCGGCAAAGGCGTCGACGCCGCGGTGCTGACGGCGTTCATCAAGTTTACGATCCGCGGCATCGCGCTGCGCCGCCGCGATCCCGGCTTCATCCTTCAGGAATTCAACCGGGCGTTTCCTCGCACGGTCGAAAATCCGTATCTCTTCGTGTCGATGTTCGTCGGCATTCTCGACACGTGGACGCTGCGGCTCGATTATGCGAGCGCGGGCCACGACATCGCTTTCATGCGCCGCGGCAACGAGGTGGAGCAATTGGCCGTCACCGGTCCCGTGCTCGGCGTCATGGAGGAGCCGTTCGACGTCAAGACGCTCTATCTCGACGACGGCGATCTCATCGTGTTGTCGACAGACGGACTGACCGAGTCGCGCGATCTCGACGGAAATCTGCTCGACGCGGCCGGAGCAATGCAATGGATTGCGGAGGAGAGCAGCGATCCCGTGAATCTCGCACCGCGCCTCATCGAGCGCGCGCGCGAACGATCGCACACGATGCGAGACGACATCGCGGTGCTGGCAATCGCCGTGCAGCGTGCCACCGCCGTTTCAACCACAACGCGTACGGAAACGGGCAGCGCCGAAGAGAGCGCACCCGCGGTTGCCGATGTTTAAGCGGCTGCTCGTCGCCGCATTCGTGTGCTGCGCACTGATGGCTCAGGCGAACGCCGCGGATCAATGTTACGCAACGCGCGGGATGCACGTGACGCTTTTCGGCGGCGTCGACGATCCGGACGTGCTCGTTTGGGATTCTCGCGACCGGCTCATCGCCTACGGCGCCGGTTCGATGGACACGCGCCAATTTTTGCTTCCGCATGCGATGCTCAATGCTCCCGGTACCCGCGCTACAGTAGAGTCGTGTATCGCGAACGTCGTGCATTCAAAATTCCGTACGGACCCCGGCGACGCGATTGGCGTGCTGATTACGAGCGGCAGGTACCGAGGCCGCTACGGCTGGGTGAGTTCGTCGGATATTCGCGGCAACGGAATTCCGGAAGCGCAAGAACCGTGGTGAGTTCCGGCCGCTACAAGCGTTCGAGGCTTGCTGCAGCCGGAAATACCCGAAGAACTCCGGACGGGGATTGCATTACTTCCATCGGGATGCCGTAAGCGCGTTCGAGGACGCGCGGGTCGAGAACGGTATCGGGCGGCGCGAACGCGAGCACTTCCGCGCAACCCAGCAAGAGCAGGCGGTCGGCGAACTCAGCAGCCTCGTTGAGGTCGTGCAGCACGCAGACGACGGTTTTGCCGGCATGCACCTGCGCGCGCAGCAGTTGCAGAATCTCGTGCGCGACGCGCACGTCGAGATGACTGGTCGGCTCGTCGAGAAGCAGCAGCGGCGCTTCCTGCGCAAGCGCCATCGCAATCCAGATCCGCTGCCGTTCGCCGCTCGAGAGCGTATCGAAAGGCCGGCCGGCGAAGCTTTCCATGTGCACGGCGTGCAGCGCGTGCGCGATAGCGGTGTCGTCGCGCCGCTCTTCCTGCCACTGCCACCAGCGATGATGCGGGTAGCGGCCCATCGCCACGACGTCGCGCACGACGAGCTGATCGAGAAAGAGTTCGTCGGCCGCGATGTGCGCGATCTGGCGAGCGCGCTGTGCCGCTGAGAGCGTTCCCACTGCACGGCCGTTCAACAGTATTTTTCCGGCGTCGGGCGCGCGAACGCCGGCGAGGCTGCGCAGCAGCGTGGTTTTTCCGACGCCGTTCGGTCCGAGGACCGCGACGAATTCTCCGGAACGAATCTCCAGCGAAGCATCGCGAAGCAGCGTTCGCGACCCCGCCCGGAGCGTCAAGTCACAAACTGAGATCATGCGGCGGCCCGCCGATGCGAACGCAAATACAAATAGAGAAATGCCGGCACGCCGATGAATGCCAGCAGTACGCCGATGGGAATCTCGGTGGGCGGCGCGATCGACCTGCACAGCGCATCCGCGCAGACCGTCAGTGCGGCTCCGATGAATGCCGACGCGGCGAGCGCGTAACGCATGTCGGAACCGACGAATCGTCGCGCGATATGCGGCACGATGAGCCCGACGAAACCTACCGTTCCCGAAAGTGTAACCGCAGATGCGGTAAGCAGCGAAGCGGAGCAGAGAATCAGCCATTGCGCGCGCGCAACGTCGACACCGACGGAAGCGGCGCGCACGTCGCCCAAGCGCAGCGCGTTGAGTGCCGGAACCGTGATGGTTGCCAGCGCGACGCCGGCGAGCGCGTACGGCAGCGCGAACGCCAAATCGCTCCAACCGCGCCCCGCAAGCGTTCCTGCAAGCCACCCGATGATCGCGGGCGCCGCGTCGGTGCTTTGCAGGCGCGTGAGCACGAGCGCGATGATCGCGGAAAAGAGTGACGAGAGCGAAACGCCGGCAAGAATCAGACGCGTTGCGTCGATGCCGCTGCCGCGCCGCGCAAGTGCGGCGACGACGAGTGCCGTTGCGATGCCTGACGCGAATCCGATCGCGGGAATTGCGGGAAGCGCGATGCCTGCAACGATCGCGATGACGATTGCGACTGCGGAGCCCGCGCTCACGCCGGTCAGAAACGGATCGACGATGGGATTGCGCAGCATTCCCTGCAGCAGAGCGCCGGCAATGGAAAGGGACGTCCCGACGAGTGCGCCGATAAGCACTCGCGGTAGGCGCAATTGCCACACGATGGTCGCGGCGTCGCCGGTGCCGAAGGGGTGTGTCAGCGCCGCGAACAGCTGCGGCGCCGGCAACGACGTGCCGCCGACCAGCAGGCCGCCCAGCATCGCGAGGATCGCGACTGCGAGCAGCACTGCCAATCGAAACGTCATGCTATCTCGATGAAAGCTCTACCGCGAATGAACGGCCCGGCATCGGATAACCGCTCACGGAGGCGTAGCGTTCGTTGCCCAAATTATATCCGCGCAGCGTAATCATCGTTTCGCGTCCCGCGCGCACGCGCAGATAGGCGTTCATGTTGCCGTACGCCGCGGGCTGATAGAAGAGCGGTTGCGTGGGATCGACGAAGCCGCGAGCGCCCATCATATGCATCCACACGCCCCACGAATCTAGCACCGATGCGGGCGAGCCCGTGTAGTCCAAGCGCACATTTGCCGTGATGACCGCTTGATTCGGTAAACGCGTCTGGGTGTCGAGATCTTGCGCGCGGTAGAGATCCGTGAGGTTGAATGCCGTCGTAAAACCTCGCGTGCGCGGCGTACGCACGTCGAGCGTAAAACCTTGCATGAACGCATGCGCGATGTTGCAGGGTTCGTAGGTGAAGCTGGCCGGATCGACCAGACACGTCGAACCCGTTTTGACGGGTGTAGGCAGAATGAGATCGTTCGTGCGGTTCGTGAACCAACCGGCCGACATGCCGCCGAGCACGTGCGAATCCGTGACGCTGAGATCGCCGGCTTTTGCGCGTTCCGGGGCAAGTGACGGGTTGCCGTAGCCTGGGAAGTATAACTCGCTCGCGTTCGGCGCGCGGAATGCGCTCGCAACGTTGGCTTTGAGCGTTGCTTCGTTCGAAAGACGCACCAGCACGCCGGCAGAGGGAGAGAACTCTCCGCCGAGTGAGCCGTCGCGTTCGCCGCGCATGCCGTAGTACACGCTCCCCCATGGCGCGTCGATTTTGTTTTGCGCGTACGCCGCGGCTTGCGCGAGAGCGTTGATCGATATGGGACCGCCCGCATCCGAGCGGACCGTTCCGCGTGAGAGATCGACGCCGTACAGCAGCTGTTCGCCGGCGCCGGCGACGACGTTGCGCGCACTGAAGTCGAATCGATTTTCAGTGTTCAGCGACGGGGCTGCTTGAAAATCGACTGTTTCATCGCACGCGAACGCGATCTGCTGACGCGTACCGCCGAACTGCAGCGTCGATTCCGATTGCGCTCCTTTGCGCACGGCGCTGACGTTCGCGTCGCCGTTGACGTCGTCTTGGCGTGAGGTAAGGGACTCAAAGCCGAAAGGGCCGGGCGCGCCGAGGTGGTCGGATTCCAGCCCGGCGCGAAAGGAAAGGTCGAACGACCCGATGCGGCGGTCGCCGTCGACGTGAACTGCCGACGAAGCATAATCGCCGTTCGGCTGTACGATGCCGTCGGGAAGACCGAAGTCGTTCTTCGCGACGACGCGCGAGAGTTGCACGTGATCGGTGTCGACTTCCAGACGCTGCTCGCCGAACGATCCCCACGTCAAAGTAGCGGCATTCGGCGAGTTTCGCTGCGTGATGATGTTGATGATGCCGCCGATAGCGCCGGTGCCGTACAGCGTCGACCCGCCGCCTTCGACGACCTCGATGCGGTCGACGCCGGTGGTCGGCAGATTTCCGAGTTCCACCGAGTTGTCGAACGAGCCCGGCGCCGCCAACCCGTCGACGAGTACGAGCACTTGCGCGGTGTTGCTGCCGCGGATTCCGTAGTTCACGTTCGAACCAATCGCTCCGTAGGGCAACACGTTCACACCCGGGACGTCCGCAAGCGCCTCCCCGATAGTGCGATATCCGTTGCGTGTGATTTGATCGTGCGTGACGACGTAGGTGGTGCGTGTCGCGTTTTTCAGCGTTTCATCCGTGCGATCGGTGGTGTACACGTGCGCGATGTCCGGCAACGCGGACGGTGATGGAGACGGAGATGGAATAACGGCAACGGCTGCGCAGAGCGCGCACGCCGACAAGAAGAGCATAACGAACCTTTCCTTGACGCGAGGTGGCATGCGGCGCTTGCGCTGGTATCCTGACTTGCGGATCGTGGCCGATTGCCCGTGCCTTCCCGTCCCTTTCGAGACAGTGACGTCCGGGCGGCTCCCCGCCTACAGTGGCGCGACCGTGCCGGATTTCGACCGGCTTCCCGCGCGCAAACGCGAATTGGGAAGGTTACCTCCTGCAGGCGGGCGTTCCTCGTTTTCTGAAACAGCAGCACTCGTGTACGGAAAAGCCACCGTCGTTGCAGGCGTGTTCGCGGCAGCGGCATTGCTGAGCGCGTGCGCGCAGTCGCCGAAGTCCGGCGCGGCAACGGTCTCACATGCAAAGCGGATCGTGACGCTCATGCCGTCGTTCGCCGAAGATCTCTGCGCGCTGGGCGCCGGCTCGCAGCTGGTTGGGGTCTCGGAATACAGCGAGAGCGCAACGTGCGCGCGCGGGAAACCGCGCGTCGCAAATTTCGCGGCGGTGGACGTCGAGCGGATCATCGCTCTTCGTCCGGACGCCGTCGTCGCAATTCCCGCGCAGCGCGTCTTGACCGCGCCGCTGCGGCGAACGGGGATTGCGACGGCTTATATGCCGGATGATTCGTACGGTGACATCTTTACGGACATCCGGCAACTCGGTGCGATAAGCGGCCGGCCCCGGCAGGCGGCGAATGTGATCGCAGCGCTGCAGCAGCGAACGCAAGACTTGCGGCGAAGCGAACACTTTGCGTACCGGCCCCGCGTGTTCGTTTTGCTGCAGGCGCAGCCGATTTGGACGGTCGGACCGCAGTCGTATATTTCCACGTTGCTGCAGCTCGCCGGTGCGCGCAATGCAGTCGTTGCGTTGCCGCGGCCGTATGCGCAGTACAGTGCCGAAGCGCTGCTGCGCTTGCAGCCCGACGCGATCGTCGCGGGCGGCGATACGGGATTGGGAGGGCTGCTCGATCGCGAACCGTGGCGCTCGCTGCGCGCCGTGCGCGAAAAGCGCGTCTTCATACTCGCCGATCCGGACGTTCTGGAACGTCCCGGACCAAACTATAACGAGGGACTGTCCTGGCTGATCGAACACTTGCGCCCGCTGACCGCGCGATCGTAATCGCCGTCGACACGAGCGACCCGCGAAGGCCGATCGATCCGGAACTCGCGGAATTCGAAGCGCTCGCGCACGCTTCGGGCGTAAACGTCATTTCGCGCGTCGTACAAAAGCGGGCGCACGTCGATCCGGCAACGCTCGTCGGGAGCGGCAAGGCCGCCGAGATCGCGCAGCTCGCGCGCGAGAACGGCGCGACGCTCGTACTGGTGCTCAACGACTTGCGGCCGCGCCAGCGCAAGAATCTGGAGCGCGTCATTCCGCTGCCGATTGTCGATCGGACGATGCTGATTCTCGACGTGTTCGCGCAGCATGCGCGCAGCCGCGAGGGTAAATTGCAAGTGGAGCTTGCGCAGCTGCGCTATCGGCAGTCGAACCTCATCGGCGTCGGCGCGGATCTCTCGCGACTGGGCGGCGGCATCGGCACGCGCGGCCCCGGCGAGACCAAACTCGAAGTCGATCGCCGGCGCATCGCTCAGCGCATCAGCGTTTTGAGCCGTCAGCTCGACGACGTGCGGCGCCAGCGCGCAACGCGCCGTTCCGCGCCGCGCCACGAACCGCTCGTCGCGCTCGTCGGCTACACGAACGTCGGCAAATCCTCGCTGCTCAATCGTCTGGCGCGCTCGGATGCGCTGGTTGCGGATCAGCCGTTCGCTACGCTCGATCCCACGATGCGCCGCGTCTGGCTTTCCGCCGATCGCTATGTGCGAGTCGTCGATACCGTGGGCTTCATCACCGATTTGCCGAAGGATTTGGTGAATGCGTTTCGCGCCACGCTGGAAGAGCTCGGCGAAGCCGATTTGATGGTGCATGTCGTCGACGCATCGAATCCGGACTGGCCGCGCCAGATGCAAGCGGTAGAAGGTACGCTGCACGACCTGCATCTGGAAACCAAACCGCGCCTGCTCGTGTTCAACAAGTGCGATGCGCTCGACGGCAAGCCGGCGCATTTTGAGGATGCGCTGTGCGTGAGCGCGCGCACGGGTTCCGGCATCGACGGCCTAAAAGCGGCATTGGAGAACGTGGAACAGCGGAGTTGCAGCGAGTGATCGATCGCGATCGCATCGGCGAAGCGGCGGGCCTCATCGCCCCGTATATTCGGCACACGCCGGTGATCGATTTGGACGGCGCCGCGCTCAAACTCGAGTTGCTGCAGCATGCCGGGTCGTTCAAGACGCGAGGCGCGTTTGCGAACTTGCTTTTGCGCGATATTCCGCAAGCGGGCGTCGTTGCCGCGTCCGGCGGCAATCACGGCGCTGCGGTTGCGTACGCGGCGATGCGCCTCGGCATCCCGGCCAAGATTTTCGTACCCGCGATCTCCTCGCCGATGAAGATCGAACGCATTCGCCGCTACGGCGCGCAGTTGGTGATCGCCGGCGAGCGGTACGCCGATGCGCTTGCCGCGAGCGAAGAATGGACCGAGCAATCCGGCGCGCTCCCCGTGCATGCATTCGACCAACCCGAGACGCTGCTCGGGCAAGGCACCATCGGCATGGAGATTGCGCAGCAATTGCCCGACGTCGACACGGTGCTGGTTGCGGTCGGCGGCGGCGGACTCGTCGGCGGTATCGCCGCGTGGTTTGCCGGCGACGCGAAGATTGTCGCCGTCGAACCGGAGGGCGCCCCGACGCTCGCGCTCGCCTTGCAGGCGGGAATGCCCGTCGACGCACCCACCGGCAGCGTCGCCGCCGATTCGCTTGCGCCTAAGCGAGTCGGCGAGCTGATGTTTCCCATCGCGCAAGCGCACGTCGATCGTTCCGTGCTGGTATCCGACCAAGCGATCGTCGAAGCGCAGCGCGCGCTGTGGTACGCAGCCAATATCGTCGCCGAGCCGGGCGGTGCCGCGGCGTACGCAGCGCTGCTCTCTCAAGCATACCGGCCGCAGCCTGCTGAGCGCGTGTGCGTTGTGATAAGCGGTGGGAATAGCGCGGCCGTTACGCTATAGTCTCCTTTGCATGAAACTCCCCGCGCTGCTTTGTACTGCTGCCGCCGCGCTACTGCTATTCGGCGGATGTGCCGCGCATTATTCCGACGACGACTTCGTTCATGCCGCCGCGCAATTGCGTCCGTCGGTCGTCCTGCTTTCGATGGACGTGCCGGGCCAGAAGAAGAGTGACGGTCCCGACACTGAGTACGCGACGGGGACCGTCGTCGCGAGCGGAGCGTGGGGCAGCGACATCCTGACAGTCGAGCATGCAATCGAAGGCGCGTGGAATTTGCGCGCGACGATCGACAACAAACAGAAAGTTCCCGCCGTCGTCGTTGCAAAGGACGCGGATCTGGACATTGCGCTGCTTCGCACCAAGCGTGGGCGTTTGCCCGTCGTCAAACTCGGCTCGGCCGGTGACGCGCAACCGGGGCGCACCGTCGGACTGGTCGGTTATCCGATACCCGATCAATTCGACGATGAAGGGTTGGGGCTGGCGACCTCGCTCGATTCGGGGCGGGTTTCGTCAATGCGCGAAGACGCGATCGAAGTAACTTTGCAGATCGTTCCGGGTGAGAGCGGCAGCCCGGTCTTCGTAGCGGACACCGGTGAGGTCGTCGGCATGGCGGAGTCCCGCTTCGACGAAGAGCGATCAATCGGTTTTGCGCTGCCGATCGACGACGCCAAGAAGTTTCTGCACAAATACGATTCGCAGCACGGACTTTAGACCGCGGCGCTTTGTTCGTGCGCGAGCAGCGAACGATCGCCGACCCATTGCACCGGCGGAATTTCCAGCCAGCGCGCGAGTTCGTTCAAGTGCAGCGCGTACACCGAACGAAGCTTCGAGAATTCCGCCCAGGCGAGATCGGGATCGACGAGCGCGTAGCCGCCGTCCTGTAATTCGGCGAAGGCGTTGTCGAACTCGCTGCGTTCGATGCCGGGTCCAGCGATCGGCTGCGCGTCATGTTCCAAATTGAAATACGAGTTGAAGTCGTGCGTGAGGTGTCTGCCGATGCCGTACATGATCCGGGCCTGACCGTGCAGTGCCGTTTCGTCCTTGACGCATGAGCTGAGAATCAACGCACTGGCGTCGAGCAATGCGCCGAGCGTGCCGACCCATGACTGATAATCGTGACTCGAACGAAAGTATATGAGTATCGGGTACGCGAGATGCGTCTCCATTACGTGAGCCGTCCACTCTTGCCCGTCGCGCAGTACGACTGCAAGATCATCGCGCAGTCCTGCGTGCGCATGCACGAGCAGTAAACCGAGTCCGCTCGGCGGGAACCCCGCACGCGCACTGAACGTGACGACGAATCGCTCGCGCTGCTGAAACGCGCCGAACGTCGCGAACAGAAAGGACGTCACCACCGCGACGGTTCCCAATCCGGACACGGCCGATGCGAGCGACATGATACGAGCGAACGTCGTGGTTGCGGTGATGTCGCCGTAGCCGATGGTAAGCAGTGAGGCGCCGCCGTAATAGATCGAACCGACGAACGTCTCATCGGACGGATGCAGTTGTGCGCGGACTCCGTAAAAGAACAAGCCCCATCCGAGGATGAGACTCGACACCCAAACGATCAGGACGAGCACCAAGTTGAACGGTGCGTACGTCGCGAGAAAGTCCTCGCGTCTGTCCGCGTCGACGCTATACATGCGGTAAGCGACACGCGGCCACGCGCGCCAGCTGTATCGCGTGACGAGACGGCTCAAACGCCATGCCGAGCTGGCGGCGCGCGGCACGATGACGACCTGAAACACGTCGCGCAGCGCGAGCCAAACGATGAGCAAACCGCCCGCTGCGGCGGCGATGTCCGACGCGCTTACGGAGCTTGACTCGCGGCCGTCGTGGGCGTTTCCGCGGGAACCGGCGTCGCCGGCCCCGGTGTCGGCGAGGGTGTTGCCGGCGGTGCAGCGGTAGGACCTCCGGTCAGCGGCATGATGCGTATGTAGCCGATGTCCGTGGTTTGATTTTGATGCACGTTCGCCGTTGCGCTATTGCGTTCGTAACCGGGAGAACTCGCCGTCACGTCCTGATGGCCGATCGGGATGCCGGAAATCGTGAACGCGCCGTTCGGATCGGACGTCGCGGTGAAGAGCGACCCGACGGAAATGAGCGCATTACGCACGGGCCGGTTGTCCGTCGCGTCCAAGATGCGGCCGACGATCGTACCGTATTGCTGCACGCCGACCGAGTTCGGATTGCTGCAGCCGCCGCCGTTTGCGCCGAGGCTGAGTATGAAGACAAAGCCGAGAACCCACAATTTCCGCATGTCACCCCGTTTCCGTGCCACTAAAGTAGCACCCTTGGTCCCGCCACCACTCATGTGGTGCAACAGACTACCGTCTGTCGGCTCATCCTGAGCGCGGCATCGGCACACCTCCTGCGTGCTCCGTTAGCTCGCCTTATGTACTCGTTCTTCGCGACGGGTAGGTGTTCCGAACCGCTTGTGAAAAATTTCACAAGCAAATGACTCCCTATGGTCCCGTAGCAATTTTCGTGGCCGTTGCCTTCGTGGCGGCGCTCGGCTTCAGCCTTTTGCCCGGACTTTTGGCACAGCGAAAACCGAACCCCGAGAAGGAGCAGGCCTACGAATGCGGCGTCGAGCCCACCTCGAGCGTCGCGGGCCGCTTTCCGGTGAAATTCTATCTGATCGCCATGCTGTTCGTCGTACTCGATGTCGAAGCGGCTTCCTTTTATCCCTGGGCGGTGCAGATGCACGCGCTGCGTTTGTTCGGCTTGCTCGAGATGGTCGCGTTCGTCGTCGTTCTCGCGATCGGTTACGCATACGTATGGAAAAAGCGCGGTTTCGAATGGAAGTAATATGGAAATAGGCCCCGGACAATTTTTTCTCGCGAAGCTCGACGACGTCGTGCGCTGGGCGCAGAGTTCGAGTGTGTGGCCGCTCACGATGGGTCTGGCTTGCTGCGCCATCGAGATGATGACCGTCACGTCGGCGGAGTACGACATCGCGCGTTTGGGTTCTGAAGTTTTCCGTCCCTCGCCGCGCCAAGCCGATCTGATGATCGTTTCCGGACGCGTCGCGCAGAAGATGGCGCCCGTCGTCAAGCGTCTGTACGATCAAATGGCCGACCCGAAATGGGTGATATCGATGGGCGCGTGCGCGAGTTCAGGCGGCGTTTTCGACAACTACGCCATCGTGCAGGGCGTCGACACCATTATTCCCGTGGACGTTTACGTTCCCGGCTGCCCGCCCACGCCCGACGGGTTGTTGTATGCAGTCAACCTGATACAGCAGCAAATTCGCGAAGGTGGTCGCGGCGGGCTGTTGGCACGCGCGTAGACGGGCGACCTCGTAAACAGAAAGCAGCTTTTCGAACAATGCCGAGTACACAATCACCGCCGCTGCTCGGCGGCGCGATTGATCCGACAGCCGTGCGCCCCAACATCGACGATGCAATCATCGAGCGCACCGACCCCGCGCACGTGCGCGAACGCCTGGCGCAGCTCAAAGCCGACGGCTACACGATGCTGCTCGACGTCGGCGGCGTCGACTACCCGCAGCGCACGCCGCGCTTCGACGTCGTTTATCATTTGTTGAAAATGCCGGTGCGCAAAGCGACCCTTGCCGAAGTCGGCAGACCGCAGCGTTTGCGCCTCTTGTGCGGTGTGCCGGCGGAGAACACGACCGTGCCGACCGCGACCGATTTGTGGAAATCCGCCGATTGGGCGGAACGCGAAATCTACGATCTGTTCGGAATTACGTTCGACGGCCATCCGGACATGCGGCGCATTCAAATGCCGAACGATTGGGAAGGGTATCCGCTGCGCAAAGATTATCCGTTGCGGGGGCCCGCTCGCGAGCGTTCGCCGCGTCCGTCGTTCGCACTCAAATCCAACGTCAACGCCGGCACGCCGCCCTCAGGTCGCACGCTCGAAGCCCTGCAAGCCCAAATAGCGAAAGTGCGCGCTTCGGGCGATGGGGAGAGATCCAAGTCATGAGCATGAGTGCAACGCCGCTTTCCCCCGAGGTCATTTCCAAAGACGGGAACGCCATGGTGCTCTCGATGGGTCCGCAGCACCCGTCGACGCACGGCGTGCTGCAGATCATGCTGGAGATCGAAGGCGAGAACATCGTCAAAGCGGAGCCGGAAATCGGTTACCTCCACACCGGCATCGAAAAGAACTGCGAGAATCAGTTCTGGTCGACCGCGCAAACGAACGTCGAGCGCATGGACTACTTGGCGCCGTCCAACAATGCCTTCTGCTACGCATTGGCCGTCGAAAAACTGCTCGGCATCACCGATCAAATTCCCGAGCGCGCGCAGTTGATTCGCGTGCTCAACGCGGAGCTCACGCGCATTGCCTCGCACTGCGTGTGGCTCGGCACCGGCGGCATCGATTTAGGCGCGCTTTCGGTGTTTTTCTACACGTTCGATTTACGCGAGAACATTTTGGACTTGCAGGAAGCGTCAGGCGGCGCGCGCATGCACCCGAACTACTTTCGAGTGGGCGGCGTCAACGGCGATCTTCCGGCCGGCTACGAGGAGCGTCTCGATGCGCTCGTGGACAAATTTCCCGGCCGCATGCGCGACCTGCGAGCGCTTCTGCAAGCCAATCCGATTCTGCAGGATCGCATGATCGACGTCGGTATCATGACGCCGGAAGAAGTCGTGCAGTGGAACATTACCGGTCCAAGCCTGCGCGCGAGCGGCATCGCCTATGACGTGCGAAAGGCGTATCCGTATTCGGGATACGAAAACCTTCAGTTCGACGTGCCGACGCGCGAGGAGGGCGACTCGTACGCGCGTTTTCTCGTACGGTTGGACGAGATGGAAGAATCGATGCGCATCATCAAGCAAGTGCGCGACAAACTGAAAAAGGTGCGCGGGCCGGTGATGATCGACGACACGAAAGTCGCGCCGCCGCCGAAAGAAACGATCGCGCTTTCCATGGAAGCGCTGATCCATCATTTCAAATACATGACCGAAGGCTTCCGCGTCCCGCCGGGCGACGTCTATCAGGCGACGGAGAGCCCGCGCGGCGAACTCGCGTACTACATCGTCTCCGACGGCGGAAACCGGCCGTACCGCGTGCGCACCCGTCCGCCGTCGATGTACAATCTTCAATCGCTCAAGGGGATGGCGCCCGGTAATCTCATCGCCGATCTCGTGGTAATGATCGGCTCGGTGGATCCCGTCTTCGGCGAGGTCGACCGTTAGTGGCTACGAGAGCAGAAGAATTTCCGGCGCTGCTCGAGCGGTTGCGGCCGGAGTGCGAAGAGATCATCGCGCGCTACGAGCATTCACGCTCCGCGCTGCTGCCGCTGATTCATTTGTTTCAGTCGCACGAAGGATACGCGAGCGCCGAGGCGCAGCGCGCGGTTGCCGACATGCTCGCGTTGACGACTGCCGTCGTCGAATCGACTGTGTCGTTCTACACGTTGTTCTTTCGCAAACCCGTCGGCAAATACGTGCTGCAGGTCTGCCGCGGCCTCGCGTGCTCGATCAACGGCGCGGAAGACATCATGGCGTATTTCCGTGAGAAGCTCGGCATCGGGCACTTGGAAACGACGCCCGACGGGTTGTTTTCGTATGAAGAGGTCGAGTGTCTGGCTGCATGCGATCGCGCGACGTGCATGCAAGTCAATCTCGACTTCGTCTACGACCTCACACCGCAGATGATCGACGAAATGCTCGATGCGATGCGCGCGGGCACCTATTCCGTGGTGCCGATGGCGCAAACCGACAAGCCCGAGCGCACGTGGAAGGTGCTGCAGGACACGCAGGTCTCGCAGGGCGGCAAATCGCTCGGCGCAATCGATCAGCCGAATCCGAACAACGGATCCGGCGTCGACAAAGACGGCGTGATCATGATCGACCGTATTCTTGCCCAGCAGCCGCGCTTCGAGGGCCGCACGAAAGAACGCCTGGCAAACGTCGAGCCGACGATTACCACCGTGCTCGAGAGCGAGGATTTGCAGTAATGCCGGTCACCAAAGTGCTGACTGCCGGTATCGGCGAGGCGAACCTGCGCGATATCGACGTCTATCGGCAGCGCGGGGGCTACAAGCAGCTCGAGCGCGCGTTCAAAACGATGAAGTCCGCCGACGTTTTGGAAGCGGCCGACAAGTCGGGATTGCGCGGTCGCGGAGGTGCCGGTTTCCCAACCGGACGCAAATGGTCGTTTCTGCCGTCAAACGATCGTCCGCGCTATTTGGTCTGCAACTCGGACGAGGCCGAACCCGGGACGTTCAAGGACCACATGCTGCTGGAAGAGACGCCTCATCTGGTGCTCGAGGGTATCTTACTGGGCGCATATGGCATCGGCTCGCATCATGCTTACATCTATATACGCGGCGAGTTCATGCGCGGCGCGGAGATCTTCAACCAAGCCATCGAACAGGCGCGCAAGGCCGGCTTCGTCGGCAAGAACCTGTTCGGCACCGGCTACGATTTGGAAGTTACCGTACACCGCGGCGCCGGCGCATACATCTGCGGCGAGGAAACGGCGCTGCTCAATTCGCTGGAAGGCAAGCGCGGCGAGCCGCGATTGAAACCGCCGTTTCCGGCAGTCGCCGGTTTGTACGGAATGCCGACCGTCGTCAACAACGTGGAAACGCTGGCGTATCTCGTGCCGATTCTGGAGAAGGGCGCGGAGTGGTTCGCATCGGTCGGCACCGAGCGCAGCAAAGGCTACAAGATCATTTCGATCAGCGGACACGTGCAGAAACCGGGCAACTACGAAGTGCCGCTCGGCACGCCCGTCCGCGAACTGATCGAGATCGCCGGCGGTCTGCGCCCCGGACGCAAGCTCATGGCGATTCAGCCGGGCGGCGGTTCATCGGCATGCATTTTCGAGGAGCATCTGGATCTGCCGTACGACTACGAATCGCTCGCCAAAGCCGGAACGATGCTCGGTTCCGGCGCGATGGTCGTCATGGACGACACGACGGATTTCGTCCGCGCGGCGCACAACCTCGCGCGGTTCTTCGCACACGAGTCGTGCGGCCAATGCACGCCGTGCCGCGAGGGCGGTGACTGGCTCGAGACCGTGCTGCATCGCCTCGTCGAAGGTCACGGCCTTCAATCGGACATCGAGATGCTCAACCGCGTCGGCCATCAGATCACCGGCATCAATTTGTGTCCGCTCGGCGATTCCATCGAACCGTTTTTGTTGTCGGTCCTCAAGCGCTTCCCCGAGCAATTCGAGGCGCGGGTCATTCGCGAAACGGTGAAAGCATGAGTGTACTGCGACGTACCGCGGAGGCAATGTGGATTTAGTTACCGTCACGATTGACGGCGTGCAAGTGCAGGTGCCCAAAGGCACGCTGCTCGTCGAAGCCGCGAAGCTCATCAAGCGTGAGATTCCGGTGTACTGCTATCACACGAAGATGGGGCCCGCAGGTCTTTGCCGCATTTGCTTGGTGGAAGTAGAAGGCATGCCCAAACTGCAGATCGGCTGCAACACGGCATGCACGGACGGCATGGTCGTGCATACGCAAAGTGCAAACGCCGCCGAAGGGCGCCGCTCCGTGCTCGAGTTCTATCTCAAGAATCACCCGCTGGATTGTCCGATTTGCGATAAGGGCGGCGAGTGCGACCTTCAAGATTACTCTATGGCTTACGGTCAGGGGTTTTCGTCGAGCGTCGATCCGAAGGTTCCAAAGCCGAAGGCCGTCGATCTCGGCCCGACGATCGTGCTCGACGAAGAGCGCTGCGTGGTTTGCCAGCGCTGCGTGCGCTTCGATGACATCATCGTCGGCGAACGGCAGCTCGTGCTCAAGGATCGCGGCGTGAAGAACATCATCGCGACGGCGACGGGCGAGGCATACCGCCACAATTTCACCGGAAACGTCACCGAGCTGTGCCCCGTCGGCGCGCTCACCTCGAAGCAGTACCGTTTCAAGGCGCGGCCTTGGGACTTGCGCCGCACGACCACCTCGTGCACGCAGTGCTCCGTGGGCTGCCAAATGCACGTCGACGTACGGCACGGCAAGGCTCAGCGCACGATGACCGTTACCAATGACGACGCGATATCCGATTGGTGGCTGTGCGACCGCGGGCGCTATAACATCAATTTCTACGATCATCCCAGGCGCATCACGCAGCCGCTCTACAAGCAAAACGGCGAATGGATTCAGGTCGGCTGGGATGACGCGCTGCAAATGTGGGCGACGGCCATCGCCCAGGGAGTCAAGGCGAATCCAAAGACGGTCGGCGCCATCGGCGGCGGCCGCCTCACCAACGAAGAAGCGTATTTGCTCTCGCACGTGTTTCGCGCGAAAGGCGTGCAGAATCTCGATTGGCGTGCGGGCCGGCAGCGCCAGGCGAGGCCCGGACGCGGCGCGGGAAAACTGATCGATCTCGAAAACGTCAACGCGATCGTCTTGATCGGTGAATCGCCGGCGGAACGCGCGCCAATCATGGATCTGCGCGTTCGCAAAGCGGCGTTCCAAAAGAACGTCAAACTGATTCGCGTCGGCTCCTACGAGCAGCCGTATCCGCCGCCGATTCCGTGTCAAGACGTTGCAACGGTTGACGATGCGGTCAACGCATTACCGCAAAACGCGCAGCGAATCGCGGTCATTTGGGACGGCGTCGATCTCACGCTCGGCAAGACGATGATTGAAGCGCTTCCGCAGAACGCGCAAGTGCTCACGTACATCACGGGCGAGCAGCCGAACGCGCGCGGCGCCGAAGCGATGGGCATGCTGCCGCAGCAAGGCGGCATGGACACGAGTGCTATGCTGGCGGCCGCGAGCGAAGGCAATCTGGCCGTGCTGTCGATCCTCGGTGCAAACCCGATGCTGCACTACCCGGACGCGCAGCTCGTTCGCAAGGCGCTCGAAAACGTGCCGTTCCTCGTCGTGAGCGACCTCTTCATGACCGATACGGCGCAACTCGCGACGCTCGTGCTCCCTGCAAAAGGCGCGTTCGAGAAGAGCGGAACGACGACGAATCTCGCGGGCGACGTGCTGCCGGTCAATGCGGCCAAGTCGCTCGAATCGCCGGAGAGCGCGCTTACCGATTTGGAAATCCTCGTCGGCCTTGCGCAGCAGCTCGGCGTCGATCTGCCGAGCGTCGAAGAGCTCGACCGCACGGTCATCACACGGCTTGCGAACGCGCCCGAGACTTTCACTTTCGGCGACGATCGATATGCGCGCGTCGCCTCGCCTACGCTCGGCGCCCCTTCGACGCAGCCCCGCCCTGAGGTATCGAAGGGTCAGGGCGACACACGTCAGGGTGACACGGCGCTTCGCGTGGTGCTGCAGTCGCGCATTTTTGCGGGCGGCGGAACGAGCGCGCACGACGATCGCCTTGCCGATTTACGGCCGCTTCCGGAAGCCGCGATTTCAGCTCAAGACGCAGCCGACCTCGGCGTGAGCACCGGCGACTACATCGACGTCGTCCTTCGAGCGGCTCAGGATGACCGCTCCCGAACGATTCACGATCTGCTCGTTGAGATTCGTTCGAGCATGCCGCGCGGCGTCGTCGCGCTTATCGACGGATTGCCGGACGACCCGGCCAACTGCTTCCCCGAAGGAGCGTCAGTGCAAGTGAGCAACGTCCGCAAGGCGCACACCACTATGGTGGAGGTAGCGCCGTGACCAACGCTTGGTGGACGCCCGCCGCAAACATTTGGTGGGTCGTACTGCTGAAATGCGTCGTGCTGCTGTTCGTCGTCATCACGACATTCGCGTACGCAATGCTTTTCGAGCGTAAAGTGATGGGCTGGATGCAGCTGCGCCCAGGTCCGAATCGCGTGGGTCCGTGGGGTTTGCTGCAGCCGGCGGTCGACGCGGTGAAGCTGATCCTGAAAGAAGATCTCACGCCGAAAACCGCCGATCCGCTCATCTATCGCTTGGCGCCGTTCATCTCGCTGATCACGGCGTTTTCCGTGTATGCGGTGATTCCGTTTTCTCAGCCGGCGCCGGGCAATGTGTGGGCCATCGGCGACGTGAATGCCGGCATACTGTTCGTTCTCGCGCTCACGTCGATTGCGGTGTACGGCGTTACGCTGGGCGGCTGGGCCTCCGGTTCGAAGTATCCGCTGCTCGGGAGCGTGCGCGCCACCGCGCAAATGATCAGCTACGAGCTGGCGATGTCGATGTCGCTCATCGGCGTTTTGATTTTGGCCGGCACGACCTCGCTGGTCGGCATCGTGAACGGCCAGGGCAAACTGTGGTACTTCATCCCGCAGTTCGTCGGTTTCGTCATCTATGCGATAACCGCCGTTGCCGAAACGAACCGCGCGCCGTTCGATCTGGTCGAAGCGGATGCGGAACTCGTGGGCGGCTTCAACACCGAGTATTCCGGTTTGCGCTTCGGCCTGTTTTTTATCGCCGAGTACATCAACATGCTCACGGTATCGTGTATCGCGACGCTGCTCTTTCTTGGCGGCTGGATCGCGCCTTTCGGCTGGACGTTCGTGCCGGGCATCGTATGGTTCCTCATCAAAGTGGGGCTGTTCATGTTCTTTTACATCTGGCTGCGCTCGACGTTCCCGCGTTTGCGGTACGACCGCCTGATGGCGTTCGGTTGGAAATTTCTGCTGCCCGTCGCAGCACTCAACCTGATCGCGACGGCCGTCGTCGTCGCGGTCTGGGGATAAATATGCTCTCACATAAGTTTGGGGCGCCCTCGGGGAGTGCTCATTTTAGCAGAAATGTTTATGCGCCCCGCGGTTTGGGGGCCCCAGCGAAGTTGGGGGGCGCGGAGCCTAGGGCGGAGTGCCATTAGAATGAAGAAAAACCTATATAACGTCGGTGCGCTGATCGCGGGTCTGAGCGTAACGTTCAAGTTCATGTTTCAAAAGAAGCCGACGATTCAATATCCGTCGGAAAAGAAGAAACATGCGCCGCGCTTTCACGGTTTGCACGAGTTGCGCCGCTACGGCGACGGTAAGGAGCGGTGCATCGGCTGCGAATTATGCTCGAGCGTGTGTCCGGCCAATGCAATTACGGTTGTCGGCGCGGAAAACTCGCCGGAAGATCGCCGCTCACCCGGTGAGCGCTACGCCGCCCGCTATGAAATCGACGAGCTGCGCTGCATCTTCTGCGGTATGTGCGAAGAGGCGTGTCCGACCGACGCAATCGTGCTCACGCCGCGCTTCGAGATGTCGGATTTTCGCCGCGGTTCGCTGATTTACGCAAAGGATCGTTTGCTCGTGCCGCCCGAAGCCGGCGTCGGCACGCCGCCCGACGATCGGCCCGGTGGTATTCCGGCAGATCTCGGAGAGGTCGCCGAGCGTAAATCCACGGTCGAGTGGCGGGACGGTTACGACGCAACGTGGCGCGGCCAAATCCTCAAGACGCAGAAGAAAGGGCTCGCAGAAAAGTGATCAGGCTATTTTGGCGCGCCCTCGGGGAGGGCTTGTGCCGGCACTATGCCGACGCGCGCCACGGTTTGGGGGCCCCAACGAAGTTGGGGGGCGCACTTCGGCGCCGCTCAGGACAGGCTCCGCCTGAGCGGGAGTGCCTTTAGAATGATCGAGTTCTATATTCTTGCGTTCGTCTTGATTGCCAGCGCCATTTTCGTAATTATCGCGAGCAAGCCGGTGTACAGCGTTGTGGGCCTCTTGGTGCATTTTGCCGCGCTCGCCATCATGTTTTTCTCGCTCGCCGCGGAATTTTTGGCGGTTATCCAGATCATCGTGTACAGCGGCGCGATTCTCATGCTCTTTCTGTTCGTCATCGCGCTGCTTTCCAGCGGCGTGGCGCCGTTCAGCTTGGGTTCGGATCGCCTCCCCAAGATAGCGGTACCGGCCACGCTCGGCGTGGTCGTCATTCTCGGATTTTTGATTTACGGCCTCGCGCATATTCCGGCCGTTTTCCAGCCTTCTCCAGTTGCACAATCCGCGAGCGGTTCGCAAGCGGGCCCGGTCGGCGCGGCCGACGTCTTCGGATCGGTCGGCGATTTCGGCAAAGCGCTCTTCACGACCAATCTGCTCCCGTTCGAAATCACCGCATTCATCTTGATGGTCGCAGTGATCGGCGTCATTCTGCTCGCCGGAGAATCCGCGCCGTACGTGCAGTCGCGCAGGCGGGCGCGCATCGTCGAGCGCGAGATGCGCGAAGCGATCATGCGAGCGGGTGAGGAATAGGCATGCCCCACGAATCACTGCTGCCTGTCGCGCTCATCAACTATATCAGCCTCTCGCTGGTGATATTTCTCATCGGCGTCGCCGGTGTGGTGCTGCGCCGCAATCCCCTCATCATGCTGATGAGCATCGAGCTGATGTGGAACGCCGCGAATCTGTTGTTCCTGGCGTTCGCGCGCGCATGGCTCAACAATGCCGGACACATTTTCGCATTTTTGGTGATCACCGTCGCCGCGGCGGAAGCCGCTATCGGCCTGGCCATCGTCGTCGTCGTTTTTAGGTCGCGGGAAAACGTCGACGTCGACGAGGTTGCAATTCTAAAAGGATGAGCTTGGACGTGCATCAGATGGGAATTCCGGGAAGCTATCCGGCGTTGTTCGTGATTTGGCTGTTGCCGTTGGCCGGTGCGATAGCGTGCTGGGCGTTCGGGCCGCAGCTCAAGCGTTACGCCGGAGTGCTCGGAAGCGCCGTGATCGGCGCGGCGTTCATCGCGGCGCTGGTGTCGTGGAACATCGCGACGCAAGATTCGGGTTCGCAACTCGGTGCGGAGCAGCATCTCTTTACCTGGCTGCAAGGCTTTGATTTCGGGTTGTTGCTCGACCCGCTCTCGCTGATTTGGGTGCTGATCATCACGGGCGTCGGGTTCCTCATCCACCTCTATTCCGTCGGGTACATGTGGAACGACAACGCGATCGCGCGCTTCTTCGCGTATATGAATTTCTTCGTGTTCGCGATGCTCACGCTCGTGCTCTCCGACAATTTCGTCGGATTGCTCGTCGGCTGGGGACTGGTCGGGCTTGCGTCCTACTTTCTGATCGGCTTCTGGTTCTTCAAACCGTCCGCGGTAGCAGCCGCGCGTAAGGCGTTCGTCTTGAACGTCGTCGGCGACGTCGGCATCATGTTCGCCATCTTCATCATGATCGCGAAAGTGGGCTCGGTTCGCTTTGCCGACGTGTTCGCCAATCCGCACGCGCTGGATCCGTGGCTGTTCTGGACGTGCGTGTTTCTCTTCATCGGCGCGGCCGCGAAGTCGGCGCAACTGCCGCTGCATACGTGGCTTCCGGATGCCATGGAAGGCCCGACGCCGGTTTCGGCGCTTATCCATGCCGCGACGATGGTCACCGCCGGCGTGTATTTGGTTGCCCGATGCGCGCCGCTCTGGCTCGCGTCGCACGAGGCGCAAATACTCGTCGGAACCGTCGGCGCGTTGACCGCACTTGCCGGCGCGCTGCTCGGCATCGCGCAGTGGGACATCAAACGCATCCTCGCCTATTCGACCATGTCGCAGATCGGCTACATGATCATGGGTGTGGGCGTGGGCGCGTTCAGCGCCGGCGTCGCTCATTTTTTCACGCACGCATTCTTCAAGGCGTGCTTGTTTCTCGGGTCGGGCATCATCATTCACGAGCTTTCGGACGAGCAAGACATTCGCCTGATGGGCGGTATGCGCAAGCGAACGCCCGTGGCGTTCTGGTCGATGCTCTCGGCGGTGCTCGCCATCAGCGGCGCGCCGTTCTTCTCGGGATACTTCAGCAAGGATCAGGTCATTTACGGCGACATCGAGCACGGCGATTTGTGGCTGTGGGCCATCGGTTTGCTGACCGCGGGCATCACGGCGTACTACATGTTCCGTCTGTTTTTCGTCACGTTCATGGGAACGTATCGTGGCGACCTGAAGCCGGCCGACGTCGGGATTGAAACCGAAGTTGCAGCGTCAACTGCCGCGATCAAGCACGAAACGAGCGAACCGCATGCGGAAGACCACACGCATGCACCGGCATGGCTCATGGCGGTACCGGTCGCGATACTCGGATTCTTCTCGTTTGCCGCGGGTTACGTCATGCTTCCCGGAAACTCGCCGTGGGCGCACTTCTTCGCCCACTCGTTTCCACTTGAAAGGCTGCCCGCTTCGACAATCAGCGAGGGAGTCACGACGGGCATTGCCATCGTGATGCTGATCATCGGTGCCGGGATTGCCTATTGGCGCTACGCGACGCCGGAGGCGCTGCAAAATGCGCCGGAGCGGCTCAAACGCGAGAGCGAAACGCTGCCCGCGATTCTCGTGCGGCTGTTTTACTGGGACGACGTCATCGATTGGCTCTTCGTCAAGCCTTCGCAGAAGCTCGGTGATTTCTTCGGGCAGTGGTTCGACCCGCATTTCGTCGACGGCGTCGTGCGCGAAGTCGTGTTTTCGAATCGGTTCCTAGGCACGGTGGTGCGCAGTTTCCAAACGGGTTTGCTGCGAGCGTACGCACTGATCATCGTCTTCGGCGCCGCCTGTTTCGCGGTGTACTACGCGCTGGAAGGAGCGATGCGGTAAGTGGCCCACCTCACGAGTTTAGTCACAAAATCTCGTCTTTTCCGCCGAAAAACCCTTCACGATCTTTTGCAACGAACTCGTGAGGTGAACCACTGATGTCACTCGTCCTCATCCTCTTACCGATCGTCGCGGGATGCGCGCTCTTCGTGCTTCCGCGCACCGACCGGCTCGTGAGCCGGGTCGTCGGGTGTGCGGTCGCGGCAATCACGTTCTTCGTGCCGCTCATTGCCGGAAGCGACGGCACGTTCGCGGCGCGCTGGCTGTCGCGTCCGTTCACCGCGTCTCTCCATTGGTCGTGGGGAGGCCTCGCGTTTTGGATCGTGCTGCTGCTCGCGCTCTGCACGTTTTGCGCGGTGCTCGCGACGAACATGGCGCAGACGCGCACGATGGTTGCGCTGTTGCTGCTCTTGGAAGGCACGATGATGGGCGTCTTCATGGCGCGCGACATCCTGGCATTCGCGCTGTTTTGGGATCTGATGCTCATCCCGCCATTCTTCGCACTCGTCGGTTGGGGCTCGCACCGCGATACTGCTTGGCGATATCTCATCTATAATTTTTCCGGCGGTTTGCTCTTGCTGCTTTCGACCGCGGCGTTCGGCGTACTGTACGGCTCGACCGACGTCATCGGGACCACGCACCAACTCGTCGGACAGTGGGCGCCCTGGATTTTCGCCGGCTTTGCGATCGCCTTCGTCGTCAAGACGCCGGTCTTTCCGCTGCACACCTGGATGCCGGCAACCTATAGCGATACACCGCCGGTCATGGTGTCACTCGTCAGTTCGGTGCAATCAAAAGCAGGGCTCTTCGGCTTTCTGATCATCGGTCTGCCGTTCTTCGCGAACGCTATGGGCGAGTGGCGCTGGATCTTCATCGTTGCGAGCCTGGTGTCGCTGCTGTACGGCGCATTTATCGCGCTGATGCAGACGGATGCCAAGCGCATCGTCGCGTACTCGTCGCTCTCGCATTTGGGCTTGATCGTGCTCGCGATCTTCAGTCAGAACCCCATTGCGATTCAAGGTGCCTACATTTACATCGTGGCGCATGCGCTCTTCAGCGCTGCGCTGTTCTTGATTTTGGGGTACGTCGAAGAACGCGAGGATACGCGCTCGCTGACGCGTCTGGGCGGCCTCGGCAAGGTGAATCCAAAATTGGCCGGCGCCTTTACCATTGCAGCGCTGGCTGCGCTCGGCTTACCGGGACTGGCCGGATTCGTCGGCGAGATCGTCATTTTGACCGGCGTGTTCAAGAACGGGTACTTCTGGCCCGCGCTCATCGCACTGATTCCGATCGTGCTTGCCTCGGCTTACGTGCTGCGTCTGCTGCAAGATATCATCAACGGGCCCGAGCGCAGCGACATTCCGGAACGGCGCGATCTTACGTGGATCGAAGGCTTGGCGGTCGCACCGCTGCTCGCCGCGCTCGTCATTCTGGGCGTCTATCCCCACGCTGTCCTGAGCGCGGCAACAATCGCTGCGGCGCCCACGGGGAGTGCTCAAGTCAGCAGTACATTTAGGCGCCACGAAGCCCTGGGGGCCCCGTTGCTTGCAACGGGGGGCGCGGAGTTCGGAACGGAGCGCCTTTCAAAATGATCTCGAACCCGTATACGTGGGCCGACTGGAACGCCGTCCTGCCGTTGTTCATCGTGGCAGGCGTTGCCGTGCTGATTCTATTCGTCGATCTGGTGATGCGCAAGTCGAACGGGTGGGTTTCCGTGCTGCTCGGCATCGCCGGACTCATCGCCGCGGGCGTGTTCGCCGCAAAGAGTTACGGGCAGGCGTACGATGCCTTCTACGGAGGTTTCGTGCTTGGCGGGTTCGCCGTCGTGCTGCAAGAGATCATCATCATTGCGTCGATCTTTTCGATCGCGCTTTTGAACGCAACGCGCCGTCCCGAGCGAATGGGTGGAGTCGTTGCACTGATTCTTTGGGCGACCAGCGGGGCGATGCTGATGGCGGGCGCCGCCAACCTCATGACGGTTTTCCTCGGCCTCGAGCTGCTTTCGCTCGCGCTGTACTGCTTGTGCGCGCTGGCCGATCGTCCGACCTCGCGCGAAGCGGGTCTGAAATATCTCATCCTCTCGTCCACCGCGTCGGGCTTTTTGCTCTTCGGAATGGCGATGCTTTTCGGCGCGTCCGGCAGCGTCACGCTCGCAAGTTTGGCCAATCCGGCCGTAGCGGCGAACCCGTTGTACTGGATGGGCGGCGGCCTGTTCCTGATTGGCCTTGCGTTCAAACTGAGTTTGGTGCCGTTTCACGTGTGGTCGCCCGACGTGTATGAAGGTGCGCCGCTGCCGGTGACGGCCTTCATGAGCGTCGTTACGAAGGCCGGAGCGCTCGCCGTCTTCGCGCGCTTCGTTTATGCCGCGCTGGCCGGCGGTGCGTCGCATGCACTGCTCGTGCCGTTCTTCATCATCGCCGGCATTTCGATGATCGCCGGTAACCTGGGCATGCTGGCGCAAACCGATATGAAACGATTGCTCGCATATTCGGGCATCGCGCAGATCGGCTACATCGTCGCTGCGCTTGCCGGCGGCACGGCGCTCGGCGTGCGGTACGCGATCTACTATCTCGTCGCGTACATGTTCATGAACTTGGGCGCATTCGCGGTGGTCGCGATCCTCTCGCCGAGTGCCGCCGAGGAAGGCTCGCGCATCGAATCGTTCCAGGGGTTGGGTGCACGCCGGCCCGGGCTTGCCGCGGCGATGACGTTCTTTCTGCTCGCGCTGGCCGGCTTTCCGCCGACGGCCGGCTTCCTGGGAAAGATTCTTATCTTGTCGACCAACGTAAGCGCCGGTTTCCCGTGGCTGGCCGCGCTGCTCATAGCGGGTACCGCCATCTCGCTGTTCGCGTACTTCAAAGTCATCCGCTTGATGTACGATCGCCACGTGAAAGCCGCGACGGGAGGCTTCGCGCAGCTGCCGCTGGCGTACGTCACCCTTGCCATCTGCGCGGCGTTCGTGGTCGTCATGACGTTCTATCCGTTGACGCCGAGCAACGTTTTGCCCCTGGTCAAATAGTGCCCGGCCGCCGGGCGGACCAAACGGCCGCCCACCGGCGCAAGGCCCCGTCACAACGCTCGCCGCGACCGCGTTTTCGGGTTAGAATAGTACCGAGGTCCGGAGGCTCGTGCGTATGCGCCGAATTATTTGGCTTCTCGCCGTGGCGGCACTGTTTGCATGCTGCGCATTTGGTGTTGCGCGCGCAAACGATCAGCAGACAATCACCATTCAGGTCGATCCTCAGGATGTCGATCCTCTTCCCGCCGATCCGCAGGGAGCGATGAACGGCGCTCGCGATCGCGTTGCCGCCGGGGATTTGGCGGGTGCGATTCGCGGGCTTGAATTGTACGTTGCGGGTCATCCGGGAGAAATCGGGCCGGAGCGTTTACTTGGCGATCTCTACTACCGCCACGGCGACTTGAAGAGAGCCGAGGGAACCTACGAGCACATTCTCGGCTATGCGCCCAAGGACAAAGAGACGCACAACCGTCTCGGCTCGGTATATGCAACCGAGAATCGCGTCGACGACGCGATTAACGAGTTCAACCGCAGCTTGCCCGGAACGGATTCCGTGCCCGACCTCGTGCAATTGCATCTGCGCAAGGGCGACTTCAAAGACTACGAAAAAGAGCGCGAAACCGTCGCGAGAGACTTTCCCAACGATGCCGAAGCGCAGCTCGAGCTCGGACAAGTGTACGAAGCGCTGCACCAGCCGCAGCTGGCGATCTCGTACTTCGAACGCGCTATCGATGACGGTGCTGACGCGGTGCTCGCGATGAACGGCCTCGGTCTTGCGTATCTGGACGAGCATCAGTACAGTGCCGCGATCGATCAGTTCGACGGCTGTCTGCGGCACGATTATTACAACTATGCGTGCGAAGACAACCTCGGCGCGACATACCTCGAGAGCCAAGAGTACACGCTGGCCACGGGCGTCTTGAAGAAAGCGCACGACCTCGCGCCGGAGCGCGGCGAGGCGCTGGTCAACCTCGGGTATCTATCGGACGTCAACGGCGACTGGAAACGCGCAGTCACCTACTACGTGCAGGCCATGACGGTGTATCCGTATTCACCGGATGCGTACATCGATCTCGGCTACACGTACAACGCGCACGGTTTGTACCAACTCGCGCAGGCCGCATTGATTAAGGGCCTTGCGGTTGCGCCTCTCAACGGCAAACTGCATTTTCTGCTCGGAGACGCCTACGAGCATCAAGGACAGGACGCACTGGCACGTCTCCAGTTCAAAGCGGCAGCCGGTGCCGAGGACATGGATCCTGACGTCGTGCGTCTAGCCAAGCAGCGTGTCGCGGCACTCCAGCGTCCGCCCGGATCGCAAGAACCGTAAGCCGCGATTTGCAGCCCGTCCTTCGGGTGGCGGCGGCTGCGCTGACTGCTCTGCTCGCTGCATGTTCCGCAAAGAAACAAGCGACGTGGACGTACACGCCGCCGCCTACGATATCGGAAAAACCGGAGTCCCGGCACTAACTGACGAGGAGCGCTCCGTCGTTCGATCCATCGAGCACTACGTGCATTCGCCGACGTTGCGATTTGCGCTGATCTACCCGCACTTCATGGTGTTTGACGCGACCGAAGGCCCCTGTAGTGAAGCTGCAGCGGCTGCTGGGTGATGAACTATCCTGACGGCAACCTCTACTATCAGCCTGGAGAAGCCCCGGGCGACATTTACGCCGGTCCCGGCGATGCGGGTCCAACACTCGGCCCCTGGATGAAATCCGATCCACCCGATAAAGGCATCGAGCAGCCTATTGCATCTTCGCGATTGCGTCGATTTCGACGAGTGCGCCCTTCGGCAGCGCCGCTACCGCAACCGTTGAGCGCGCCGGTTTCGCCGCGTCGAAGTATTTCGCGTACACCGTGTTGACCGCGGCGAAGTCATTCATGTCGACCAGAAAAATCGTCGTCTTCACCACGTTGCCGTAATCCATCTGCGCGGCTCGAAGCACGGCGCCCAAATTACGCAGCACTTGCTCCGCTTGCGCTGCGGCGTCGCTGCCGTTCAACTCGCCGGTGGACGGATCGATGGCAATTTGCCCGGAGCAAAACAGTTCGTTTCCGGCGAGAACCGCTTGGCTGTACGGCCCAATCGGCGCGGGCGCTTTATCGGTGCGTATCATAGCGGAGCCGGTTCAAGGTGGAGATGAGAAACTCCTGAATATTCGCCTCGTGAAGACGTTTCAGAGCGAATTCTCCGCCGTCGCGGAATGGATCGATCGCTATCTTTCCGACGCGCGTGCATATCCGGTACTCTCACAGGTGCAACCGGGCGATATTGCCGCACAGCTGCCGGCATGCGCACCCGAAGAAGGCGAGCAGTTCGAAGCGTTGATGGCGGATTTCGAACGCATCGTTCTTCCCGGCATTACGCATTGGAACAGCCCGCGATTCTTCGCTTATTTCGCAACGAGCGCCGCGCCGGTGGCAGTCGCTGCAGAAGCGCTGGCGGCGGCGCTCGACGTGAAAGCCATGCTGTGGCGAACGTCTCCGTCTGCGACCGAGCTGGAAGAAGTCGTCATGCGTTGGCTCGGGCGGCTGATGGGCTTGCCCGATGCATTCACCGGCATCATTTACGACACGGCGTCGATCGGCGGATTCACTGCGCTGGCCGCGGCGCGTGAATCGCTCGATCTCGGCATTCGCGAACACGGCATGAGCGGGCGCGATCTCCCGGTGCTGCGCGTGTACGTCACCGAACATACGCACTCACATATCGAGAAAGCGTGCATTGCACTGGGCGTGGGACGTGAGAACGTCGTGCGCGTCCCGTGCGACGATCGCTTTCAAATGTCGCCGGACGATCTCGCCGCCAAACTCGATGCGGACGTCGCCGCCGGTATGCGGCCGATGGCCGTCGTTGCGACGGCGGGCACCACGTCGACCACGTCACGCGATCCGATCGAGGAGATTGCGTCGATCGCGCGCGAGCGTAACGTGTGGCTGCACGTCGACGCCGCGTATGCGGGCGTGGCCGCGATCATGCCGGAGTTTCGCTGGGTGCTTGCAGGGGCGGAACACGCCGATTCGATCGTCGTGAATCCGCATAAATGGCTGTTCGTGCCGATGGACTGCTCCGCGCTGTACGTGCGCGACTTGGAACTGCTGCGTCGCACGTTCAGTCTGGTTCCGGAGTATTTGCGTACGCCCGAAGAGTCCGTGCGCAACTACATGGACTACGGCTTGCAGCTTGGACGGCGGTTCCGCGCCCTCAAACTGTGGTTCGTGCTGCGGCATTTCGGAGCAGAAGGGCTGCGCGATCGTCTTCGCGGGCACATTGCGCTGGCGCAGGAGTTCGCCTGCTGGATCGAGGCCGAGCCCGGTTGGGAGATCCTGGCGCCGCACCCCCTCTCGGCGGTGTGCTTTCGCTATGCTCCTCCCGGCCGTTCGGAGGCGGAATTGGAGACGCTGAACGCCGCGATCATGGAACGGGTGAATGCGACGGGCGAGGTGTTTCTCTCTCATACCAAACTCGGGGTACACTTTGCGCTGCGCTTGGCGATAGGAAATTTGCGCACGACGCGAGAGGACGTAGCCAAGGCGTGGGAGCTGCTGCGAGGTATGGCTGCAGCGCAGGGATAACGCTAGGGACATGCGCGTCCTAGTCGTCGAGGACAGTACGACCGACTCGACCATCGTGCAGCGGTACCTCCAGCGCGATTCAGAGACGCCGGAGGTTCACACAGCTACGCGGCTTTCCGACGCGCTCGCCATCGCGCAGACCACCGACCTGGACGTCGTTCTGCTCGACATGTCGCTCCCCGATGCGCAAGGGGTTGACGCCGTGCGCCGGATGCGCGCGACGGCTCCACGCGTACCCATCGTGATTTTGAGCGGGCTCGAGGACGAATCGATCGCGACCGAGGCGATGCAAGCCGGAGCGCAGGATTATTTGCTCAAGGGCCACGTCGACGCCGTTTCGATGCGCCGCTCGCTCCGCTACGCCATCGAACGGCAGCAGCTGCTCGACCGTCTCGCGCAAAGCGAGGCTCGCCTGCAGGAAGAGAACGTCATCTTGCGCCGGCTTACCGACGCCGCCGGCCGCGTGTTTGCAACGCTCGACGTGCGCGCGGTGGTGGGCTTGCTGGCCGCGGAAGCGCGCCGCTTGTGGGGCGGCAGCGTCACCCTCTATGCGCTGCGATCTTCCGGCGACTTGGTGTGCACCGAACCGGCCGCAGAGCGCCGGAAGCCCGACCGGTTTATCGTCGATGCGTTTGCTTCGCGCAAGCCCGTGCTCAGCGCCGATAAATCGCGGCTTGCTTTTGCGATTCCCGGCACCAGCGGCCGCAACGAGTGGATACTCGACATTCAGTCCGCCGATCGCCTCTTCGGTGAAAACGACGTCTTCGCGCTCGAATTGCTGCGCCAGTACATCGGGATCGCCATTCAAAACGTCGCGCTCTTCGGCGAACTGCAGTCGCAGCGCGCGAGCGTCATCCAGCTCAATCAGCTGAAAGACGATCTCATCGCCGTGCTCGCGCACGATTTCAAAGGCCCGCTCACTACCATCATCGGATTCACCGAACTGCTCGAACAACACGCCATCGAGGGTGAGGACGCAGAAAGCGCGCTGCGGACGATTCGTCAGTCCGCGATGCGCTTGGCCGACCTGGCAAACGATACGCTCGCGCTCTCGCGCGTCGAGCAGGGTGAGTTGAATCTCGCGACCGACCCCGTGAACGTCGCCGACATCGTGAACGAAACCGTCGAATCGCTTGCACCGCAGCGTCAAATCAAACTCACGACAAAAGGCCACGATCCGGTCGTGCGCGGCGACCCGGCCCGCTTGCGCCAGGTTTTCGAAAACATTCTCGGCAATGCCATCAAGTACTCGCCGGACGGTGCGCAGGTCGACGTGCGCATCACCGAAACGGAGCACACCGTGCGCATCGCCGTGCACGACCAAGGCATCGGTATTCCGCCGGACGAGATGAAGTTTTTGTTCGAACGGTTCACGCGCGCATCCAACGCAAAGCGATCCAAAATCAAAGGCACCGGCCTTGGCTTGTATCTCGCAAAAACGCTGGTCGAGCGTCACGGTGGGAACATTCAAGTGCAGAGCAAACTCGCCGAAGGCAGCACGTTCACCATCGTGCTGCCGCGCATGCGCGACGGCGTCGGCGGCGTGCTGCGCGTGCTCGTCGTTACCGGAGACGAAAATCTCGGGCCGTACATTCTCCACGAGTTGCGCACGCACGGCTATGCATCGCGCCGCGACAAGACGCTGACTGCCGCGCTCGAGCGGCTGAGCATCGAAGAAGCGGACGTCGTTATCGTCGACCGCGATACGGTGACGGCCGATCCTTCGTCACTGTTCAAACGCGCCAAGCAGACGCAGCCGAACATCGGCCTCATCGCGATCTCGGGCAACGGTCTGCAAAAAGACACCTGGCACGCGACGCTGCCGAACCCGTTTTTGGGATCGGATTTGCAGCACGCAATCGCACAAGCAAACCGCGCGCGTCTTGGTGCGCAACGTTCCGAAAACGAGCAGTTAGTAGAGTCGTAGGTAGGCCCGGTGCTCCCACGGATGCACGGCGCGGCGGTACCGTTCGTATTCCGCGAGCTTTGCGTCGCGAAACGCATGGTAGACGTGATCGCCCAGTGACGCGCGCACCACGCCGTCCGCATCGAGCTCGGCGATTGCCTGGCGCAGCGATTTCGGCAATGTGCCGATGCCGCGCTCGCGGCGATCGCGCTCCGTGAGATCGTAGGTCGAGCCGACGAGCGGATCGCCCGGCAGCGTTTGCCGCTGGACGCCGTCGGCGAGCGCGCCGGTCAGCACGGCGAGCGCGAGATACGGGTTGCACGCGGGATCGGGGCTGCGCATCTCTACCTGCGGCGGCACTTCGTGCGGCGGAACCCGTACGAGCGCGTTTGCGCTGCGCTCCGACCACACCGTGTAAATCGGCGCGTCCCAAGCTGCGACTAGGCGTTTGTACGAGTTCACCGTGGAATTGCAGACGGCGGTGAGCGCAGGCGCGTGTTCCAACAGGCCGCCGATGGCGTAGAGCTTTTCATCCTCGCCGACGCGGAAGTTCGCATGCAAACCACTGCCCGCGCGGTCTTCGAGCGGTTTGGGCATGAACGTCGCTTCAAGCCCGTAACCTGCGGCGACGTGCTTTGCGATGGTGCGCAGCGTGAGCAGAGCGTCCGCAGCCTCCAGGACGCCGGTGTGCGGGAAATCGATTTCGTGCTGGCCCGGCCCATGCTCGTGGTGCGCGCTCGCTACCGCGACCCCCATCGCTTGCAGCGCTGAAACGATCGCGCTTCGCGCGTCCTCGCCGCGATCGTTCGCGGAGAAGTCGAAGTACGAGCCGACGTCGGACGTGCGCGTCGAGCCGTATTCGGTTTCACGCGCTTCGAAGAGATAGAATTCCACTTCGATGGCGACGGCAAGATCGGGAAGCAGCGTGCGGCACGCCTCGCCCGCGCGCTTGAGCGCGGTGCGCGGGCAGCCTTCGAACGGAGAGCCGTCCGGCATCGCGATGTCGCAAAGCAGACGCGCCTGGGACCCCCAAGGGTACAGCGCAAACGTTGCGGGATCAGGCTGGAGAATCATGTCGAGTTCTTCGCCGCGCACGAATCCGTCGATCGACCCGCCGTCGAAGGTCACTTTTCCGTCGAGGGCGGCTTCCAGCTCGCTTAGCGGAATCGAAACGTTCTTGCTTACGCCGAGCACGTCGGCAAAAGCCAAGCGAACGAATCGGACGTCGCGCTCCTTTGCCATACGCAGCACGTCGCGCTTGCCGGTTGCGTTTTTAGTTTGTGAGTGCATCAATCGCCATCGCCATTCGCAGGGTGAGTTGGTCGTGCGGATCGGCGAGCTTGCAGGCGCAAATTTCGCCGATCTGCCGCAGTCTGTAGAACACGGTGTGCCGGTGCACGCTGAGCTGCTCTGCCGCCGTCTTGACGTTCTCGCCGACGGAGAAGTACAGGCGCAGCGTGCGCTCGAGTTCGGTTTGGTGCTTTTCATCGTACGCGCGCAGCGGCGCGAGCGTACGCGTCGCGAAGTCGCGCAGCGCTTTTGCATCCGCACCCGCCAGCAGCAAGGGGTATGCGCCGAGTTCGTCGTGCACGCCGACGCGGCCGGTACCGTAGAGGCGGCGAGAAATCGTTAGCGCGCTTTGCGCGTGCGCGAGGGATTCGTGTACGTCGAAAAAGGCAACGCGAGACCCGACGCCGCCGCCCACGCGCAGATGCGGATGCTTCTTGCTCACGTTTCGCCCCAGCAGCGACGTTGCCGTGCGCGCATTCGCAGCATCGATTTCGCGCGCGGCCGGCACGAAAAAGAAGAGCGTTGCACCGCGTTCCCACAAACCGACGTCGCCCTCACCGCTGCGAAAGCTTTGTATCGCCGTCTCGCGCAGCGCGGTTTGATCGCTCGACGCGGTTCGCTCGTCGCTCACTTCGGGTTCGAGCGCGATGGCAACGTAGTGGCTCGCGAGCGTAATGCCGCGCGCGGAGGCATCGTCGCGCGCGGCGGATGCATCGACGTACGCTTGGGTCGCGAGGCGCTCCCAAAACGCCCGCCTGCGTCCGGGCTGCGCGCCCTGTTCGCGCGCAAGTTCCACGCCGATGGCGCTCGCCGTCAGCCGGACGACGTGCTCGAGCGCGTCGAGGTCGCCCGCCCCGAATACGGAGATTTGCCCGAGGCGCTTCTCCCCCGCCGCGATCGCCAGCGTGCGCCCGCTGCGGCCGTTTGCCAGCGCGGCGTATTCGCGCCCGCCCGCGGACGCACCCACGAGCGCGCGAACGCTGCTCGGAACGCGCGCGCTTCCCGCCGCCGCCAAGTGGCGCCAGTCTGCGTCCTCGACCAGGACACCGACGTTTCCGCGGCGCGCGAGGACGTCGGCGAGTGCCTTGCACCCGCCTCCCGCGGCCGCGATGCGCGCCAGCTCTTCGGCGAACGCGACGAGTTCGTCGGCAGTCATGGGCTGCTCTTCGGCGAATCAAATCGCAGGCTCCTAGAATGCAAACGAAACTGCGCCTTGCCGAGCTGCTGGCATCGCTTTATGAAGGGTGTCCCGACGCTATTGCGGTGTACGATCGCAATGGCCGGATGGTCTCGTGCAATGCCGCCTCGGTCCAGCTCTTGGGATACTCCGAAAGCGAGATGGCGGGCACCCACTACCAACATCACATCGTTCCGGACGATCGCAAGGTCGTCGACGCCGCTTTTGCCTCGGCCCTGAGCGGCTTCATCGAGCACTTCGAAACGGTGCTGCGCGGAAAAGCCGGCGTCGAAATCCCGGCGGAAGTCCATCTCTTTCCCGCCAAGCACGATGGGCAGATCATGGGCGTGTTCGCTCAAGCGCACGACATGGTCGCGCTGCGGGCGGCAGAGGAGTCACTCGAACTCAATCAGCAGCGTTTTCGGTCTCTTTTTGAATATCACCCGGACGCCGTCATGGCGCTCAAAGCCGACGGCAGCATTTCTCGCGTGAACGTCGCGCTGGAGGCGACGACGGGCTTTTACGGCGAGCAGATCATCGGCAAAGCGTGGAGCGAAATCATCGCGCCCGAATGCCGTGACGAGGCGCTGGATGCGTTTCGGTTGGTGAGCCGCGGCGAAGCGATCGAATTCGACTCGTTCCTGCTGGACCGCGTGGGAAATCGTATCGACGTGCAGATGAAACTCGTGCCGCTGCGCGTCGCGGATCGCATCGACGGCGCATATGCGATAGCCAAGAACGTAATGGCGCAGCGCATTGCGGAACGCGCCATCGCGTTGCAGGGCGAGCGCATTCGCGAACTCTACCTGGCCGCCGCGGCTCGCGGCGACTCGGTGGAATCGCAAATCGACAACACGCTCGCGCTCGGATGCCGTCTGTTCGGTTTCGATTACGGCTATTTGACGCGCTTCGACGAGGCGACAATCAGCGTCCTGAATTCCGTCGGCGAAGGAAGCGGCGTTGACGCCGGCTCGGTGTTTCCGAAGGAAGAGGGGCTTTCGCGCCATCTGATCGGCGAACGGCAGACGCTGTTCATTCCGGATCTCAACGAACCCCCATGGAACAAGGACGCCGCTCGCGACACCGCGCCATGGCGGTCATATTTCGCGACGAAATTGCTCGTCGGGAGCCGTGAGTTCGGCGCCTTGGTCTTCGCGTCGCGAAGCCCGCGCACCGGCGGCATTCCAGAGCTCGATCGCGATCTGCTGCAGCTCATGTCCCTGTTCGTCGCTGCCGCGATCGAGCGGGCGCAGCACGCCGAGCGTATCGAGCAGCTCGCATTTTACGATTCGCTCACGGGCTTACCGAACCGCGTGCTGTTCAACGATCGGATTCGGCAGACGATGGGCGCCGCCAAGCGCTATCATCGCGGCTTCGCGGTGATGTATTTGGATTTGGATGAATTCAAGGACGTCAACGATCGCTTCGGACACCCCATGGGCGATCTCGTGCTCAAAGCGGTGGCCGATCGTCTTATACGGACGCTGCGCGAAAGCGACACCGTGGCGCGCTTCGGCGGCGACGAGTTCGTGATATTGCAGCCGGTGGTGAACGGGCCCGCCGATGCGGACGATCTCGCGCGCAAGATCGTGGCGACGCTGGAAGTTCCGCTGGAGATCGACGGCTTTAGTGGGGTTATGCATACCAGTATCGGCATCGCCCTGTATCCGCAGGACGGCGTGAACACCGACGAGCTCATGGATCGCGCGGATCGCGCACTCTATCGCGCCAAACGCTCGGGCCGCAACCGCTGGGAGTTCTTCAGCGACGCAACGGCGCCGCGATGACACCTACTCCGTGACGTTGCTACTGCGGCGTGTTTGACGCCGAGCTGTCAGACGCGGCAATTCTTTGGCCAGGTTCTCCGGCATGATCGCGTCGATCGCATCATCCACCGTGACGATACCGAGCATCTTGCCGTCGTCGTCGACGACCGGCACGGCGAGTAAATCGTAACGCGCAATTGTCGCGGCGACGTCGCGTGCCGGGGTGCTCGTCGCAACGGTCACGAGGTCGGTGTCCATGGTGTGCTCGATCGTCGCGTCGGGCGGCGCGAGCAATAAGGCGCGCAACGTCAACGCGCCGAGGAGCCGGTCTTGCTTGTCGACGACGTAGAGGTAGTATATGAACTCTGACTCGGGCGCGATCTCGCGAATCTTGCGAATCGTCTGTTCGGCGGTGCGGTGCGGATAGATCCACGTGTAGTCCGTCGTCATCATACCGCCGGCCGTGTCTTCGGGGTACTTCACCAGTTCGCGCAGCTCGCCCGCCGTATATTCGTTCATCTCGGCGAGAAGCTGCGTCTGCTGCTCTTCGGGGAGTTCCGCAAGCAAGTCGGCAGCATCGTCCGAATCCATCTCTTCGATGATGTCCGCGGCGCGCTCGGTCCCGATATCTTCGATGATCGAGCGCTGCGTTTCCGCGTCGAGATGTTCGAGCGCGTCTGCGGCCGTCTCGTCATCCAGTTGATGAATGACCGCGGCAGCTTCGCGTGCGGACAGATCGGTGATGATCTCGGCGAGTTCGCTCGGATGCATGCGCGCAAGTTTGCTCTCCTGCGAGAGCTGCACGTTAAAGGGGTTCGCTTCGCGTATCGGCGCAACGGAGTTCCATGCGATGAGCGACCGCGGCACGTTCTTGTAGATCCAAGGCGTAAACCGCTTGCCGAAGTGTTTGAGCCCCAAACGGCGCAGCAATCCGCTCACGCCGATGTCCGCCGCAACCACGCGCAGTTTGCCGCCGGTGTTCGCCAGTTCGATATCGTTGATGCGCACGACTTTGCGCCCGTCGACGTCGACGATCTGCTTGTCGAGCAGGTCGTTCACCAGATAGAGCGAGTCCTCGCCGGGCGGCGCGGGAACCTTCGGCGTGCTGGTGAGTGCGACGGCACCGTTGTCATCGACATCCGCGATCGTGTCCATCGGTGCAAAGCGCGGGCCTTGTGCCGTTTTGATAATAAGACCGTCGATTTGCGGAAACGTGTCCTCGGGCTTGTTGACCAGAAAATCCGTCACGCGCCCGATCGGCAAATCGTTCACCGTCGCGCGCCGGCCCACCAGCTCCGAAACGAAGCCCTCGTGAAATGTCATTGGTTTAAAGGCACTGCGCCCTAGGCTCCGCGCCCCCCACTTCGTGGGGCCCCCAGAACTCATGGCGCCTCAACATTGCTGCCACTCTACACTCTCCCCGAGGGCGCCGCATAGCCGGCGCGGCCAAATAAAAAAGACTGTCCCAAGGACAGCCTCGCGCGGTGAGCGCCGATATACCCCAGTCGCGTATGCTTTGGCACCACGCATCGTAGAACCGTTGCGGTTGCTGTTTGCCGGTTGCGTCGTTGCTGCCAGCATCCGGTCAAACATCACTCCGCAACACTCGGGTTCCGCCCGGGTTCAGCCGCGTTAGACATCGCCTTGTGTCGGCGCAGTCTGGTCTACCCGGTTGGCGTCTCTCGACGTTTCTGGGCAGCGGCTTGTGTATTGCGTGGACGCCTCACCTAGCGAGGTATCCTTCTTTAGTATAGGCGCCTTCGTCAACCCCGCAGTGAAGGGTCACCGGGCGCCCGCCCGCCGCTAGACCTTGCCCTTGGACCCGGGATTCAAGCCGCCGACGAGCTGGATGACGAGTTGCGCATCGGCTTGCATCTGCGCAAGCACGCTCGTGCCGACCTTCGAAAGCACCTGATCCATCGTTAACTGCGTTACGGATTGGCCGATGTCCGCGTCACGAATTGCAGACTCGCTCGCCGTCTGATTGACGACTTGAATCGATGAATCGTTTGCGTCTTCTTGCAGTGCGACCGTTTGCGCGCCGACCGTTGCACGGACTTGGCTGATTGAATCGAGCGCAGCCTGAACGCGCGCCTCGGCGTCAGCCGCCGAAACCGAATTATCCGACGTTCCGGTGAGCTGATCGTTCGAGTTTTCGACCTGGCTCGGCATTACCGTAATCTCAGAGAGGTTCAACGCGGCCGTCGAAACGGACGGCAGCGAAATCTGCACCTCGCCGCCCTCGTTGCCCGTCGAGTTCACCTGAAGCGGTGTGCCCTGGGTCGGTCCACCGGCCGGGACACTGGTCAGAAAAGAAATCGACGTTCCCACGTCTTGCGGCGTGAGATTTGCAATCGAGATGTCGAGCAGGTTTGTAGGCGTTCCGGACGGAGTCTGAATAGTTAGCCCGGACATCACGCCGGCATTTACGGAAAACGCCTGCGTGTCGACCCACTCGGGCGCGACGCCCATCCGCGGGTCCGCGCTGTACGCGATGATCTGAACGTAATCACCGGGGCCAATGGCAGTACCGGTATCCGGATCGACGGCATTGGCGCTGTAACCGATAACGCGAAACGTGACGAACGAAGAGATCGAGTTCGTCGAATCGACGCGCGGTTGCGTCGCAGGACCGGGGTCGATGTCCGATGACACGAGATTTCCGGGCTGACCGCTAACGCCGTCCCAGTTGACCACTTGCGTTCCGGTTGGAGAACTGCCGTCAGGAAGCAGTGGTGACTGCACTTCCTGAATGGTTGGAGAATTCGACGAATATCCTGCGAGTGAGCCATTCAGCAGGTTGACGCCGTTGAAGTTTGCGGTACCCGAGATTTTGTTGACTTCCTGCAGCAACTGGTCGATTTGCGTTTGGATTATTTGCAAATCGGAAACCGAGTTCAGATCGCTGGATGATTGGACGATCAGGCTGTGAACGCGCTGCAGTATTTCTTGAACGTTCGAAAGCGCCGAATCCGCCACGTCGAGCAGATTGCTTGCGTTTTGCACGTTCTGGACGCCTTGCTGGAGACCAAGGACTTGGGTTTGGATGTTTTCCGAGATGGCGAGGCCGCTGGGGTCGTCGGAAGCAGAATTCACGCGAAGGCCGCTGGCCAACGCGCGTATTTGCCGTTCCTCATCCAATTGAGCTCGAGACAGGTTGAGCTCTACCTGACTCGCACTCCCCAGTACATCCATGAAAGAGAATGCTTCCTCCGTGAAACTTCCCTGTAGTTACTGTATCGGCCGGTGGGCGAAAAATTTGCGTGAAAACGCGGGACTCGCATTAAGTGACCCAAGCCCCGGTCCGAAACCCCGTAAGGACGCATGGACACACTTGGGGAGCACCGGCGGCGCACGTTCGCGCTTCGTGCCGCCGTCTTGGCATTCACCGCGATGGCTCTTTTCGCCGCCGTGTTCGGCTCCCGCGCGCAGCGCGTGCTCGCCCAGGTGATGCCGGTCCCGGGGTATGGGACGCCGCTGCCGCAGGGCAGTCCCACCCCAAGCCCGAGCGCCTCTCCATCAGCGGCGCCCGCGCGAGCGCCGCGCCCGACGCCGGTTCCGGCTCCGCAGGTCATTCGGGGAGGGCCAATTACGTTTGGACTGACCGGCGCGCTCACGCTCGGCCAGCGGCTGCAGAGCACCGCTTCGGATTTCGGCGGAGCGCAAACGCAGTCGCAAGCCAACGATAGCGCGGGCATGCTGGCGACGGTTCGCCGCCGCACGGCTACCACCACGCTTCAGCTGGGCCTGCCCGTCGGCTTCGATCTGCAGCAAAGCAGTCTGGGTCTACTTCAAGCCGGATATTACACGCCGACGTACGGCATCGAGTACGGCGCGCAGCCGCTCTCGCTGCTCGGAGAGGCGCCGCTTGGGCAAACGCTCCGCGGTTGGGCATTCCTCACGCCGATTCACGGCGGTGACGCTACCTTTTATACGGGACCGGCAACGGGCCCCGATCAAACCACGCTCAAGGTCAGCGGAATGCGTGCGCGCATGCAGCGCGGGGACATGCTGTTCGAGTTCGGCGCGGACCGCGGCTTTTCGAGCGACGGCTTGAACGTGGACGCTGCGCTCGCCGGGGCGGCGCGCAACTCGGGTGCGCTCGCGCAATCCGTTGAGGCCGCGGTAGAAGACGTGCGCGGTGCGGAGCAAGCTGCGCTCAAAACGTTCGCCTATGAATACAATGCGAGCTACGGCGGCGACGCACTCTACGGCACCTTGAGTCTACGCCGAATCGGCGACGGCTTTGTCTCCTTCGGAAGCGGCTCGCTTTCCGCGGACAAATATCTGGATACGTCACTGCGCTATGGGAGCGGCGCGAGCGCGATAGATCTCGACACCGCGTTTGAAACGACCGGAAGCGGAGTGAGTGGAGTAGGACAACGGCGTGACGCGCTCACGTTCACGCATGCATTTATGCGCAGCGGCATCCAGACGGCGTTCAGTTTTGAAGACGATCGCATAAATACCGTGGGCTCGGGCGTTAGCTGGACGGGTTCCGCCGGCGGCCAAATCGGCTTTTCGTTCGCAGACGTCTCCGCGCTGTTCGGCGCGCAGTACTTGCGTGGGACCGAACAACTCGGGTCCGCGCACGCGACGATGACGTACAGCGGGGTGCTGCAGCGTGAATTCGGTCAGTTCTTCGTTGGCGCGTCCTATCAGACGGCGCGCCAAACCGGATTCGATCAGGGCCTTCAAAATCAAAGTGAACTTTCGCTCTCGCGCGCCTTCGGGCCGACGTCGCTCGGCATCGAATTCACGCAGATGCGAAATCTGGTTGGGCTCGACGACATCGAACAGACCTCGCCGACGCTCACGCTTTC
>Ga0070735_10000463_pt1 | contig 44221 bp, 45 predicted proteins | sample Coa_R1_FD_66443 | JGI IMG/M metagenome (GOLD analysis project Ga0070735, IMG submission 66443) | Surface soil microbial communities from Centralia Pennsylvania, which are recovering from an underground coalmine fire - Coalmine... | ecosystem: Environmental > Terrestrial > Soil > Unclassified ... | reverse complement strand
CATAAAGGTCCGCCCTACACGAATGCGAGGCGGACCATAAAGGTCCGCCCTACACGAATGCGAGGCGGACCATAAAGGTCCGCCCTACACGAATGCGAGGCGGACCATAAAGGTCCGCCCAACAGCCTAGAGTTTTGTTGAGATGCTGAACACGAATTCCGGCGCGTTGTTCAGCGACTGCGGACCGTACGCATAGTAGTTGTCGCCCAGGTAACCGAGGCTCGACGTGGCGTTACCCGTCGAACCGCTGTATCCGAGCGGACTGTTGTAGAAGTTGTTGTCGCCATACGCGAGAACTTGCGCGCTCGACGGATATTCCCACGGATAGCCGTGGTTGTGCACGACCGTGAACACGTTGGTGACGAGCATGCTCGCCTTGATGTTCTGCGCGATGTCGTGCGAGACGCCGATGTTCATGGTCAGCCACGACGGCCCGACGAGCGACCCGGGCGCGTCAAAGGCGTTGGTATACGGGTCGGGCCCGTTGGCCAGCGGACCTAACATCTCGTTCCCCGCCAGCTGCGGTATGCAGCCGGGCGTCGGGATGGCCGGCGCATTCGGATTAGCAGACCCGTAGCAATGCACGTCGGGGAAATTCAGCGAGTCGCCGTACGGGTTGCCGGACTGATAGTTGAACGTCGGCGTGATGTCCCAACCTCCCACGCGATAATCCAGGTTGAGGTTCACGGTGAAGCGGACGTCGTAGGACGGGGTAGTTGAACCCGGCGATTGGGTCAAAGACGGCGAGTAGTACCCATTGGGATCGAGCGAGGCGTAGTGCGTGTTGTACTGCGTGTTATACGCAGCGATGGATGCGTTGATGACGTCGATGAAGTTCTGACCGCCGAGCGCGCGCTCGTAGCGGATTTTCGAGTCCGTGTACGTCGCCGCCAGCACAGCCGACAAGCCGTTTGAGGTTTGGCGGTCCTTGCGCAGCAAGAACTCGGAACCACGGATGCGGGCAGCGCCAAAGTTGTACCCCGTGACGAACGTCGGGTTCGTCGGAACGACGGGCAGGTTGAGGATCTGACCACGCGTCACGCGCAGGTACGGCGTGACCTTTGCCGACCAGCCTTGATCGAATGCGTGCTCCAGCGAGAAATCGTAGTTCGTGCTGTCTTGCGGCTGGACGTTGTGCACTGCGGTGAACCCGAGACCGTCATAGAAATTGTTCAGCACCGAAACGGTGTCTTGCGGTCCGAACTGAGGCGCGCCGATGTACTCTTCGTACGCTGTCGCGGGCGGCTCGACATAGCGGCCGACCGAGAAGCGAAGGACGTCGCGCGGCGAGGCTGTGAACGTGGCGCCGAAACGCGGGCTGAACTCGTTGAAGTTCAAGTCTCCGGAGACGTTCGTCCAATGGCCCGCGCCCGGGAGCGCGGACGGACCGAGATTACCGAGCGTATTCACTTGGTCCGTGAGGTATGCAAAGCACGGTTCGGTCGGGCCGTAGGCATAACCGTGCAGGCAGTTGCCCGCGAGGTTCTGCGACTGCTCGGCGATGCCGTTCGGTCCGAGGATCTGCAACGGCGTGAGGCCGACTTCGAACCGATCCAAACGCGCGCCGATGTCGAAGAGCCAGCGATCGCTCGGCTTCCACGAATCCGCCAAAGCCGCGTCCGTGTTGATCTCCGGCAGCGCGTTCCAGTACGCGAACGGTGTGCCTTTCATGACGACGTTGTTCGGGTCGCCCGGCGCGCACGTGTGGAGATTGGGATCGGTCAGCGACAGGCCGCAGCCAGCCCAGAAGTTCTCCTGGAGAAAATTCGGCGCATAGTTGTAGCGCAGCGAGAGATCCTTGCTGTAGTCAATGTCGAAGCGCAAGAGGTGCGCTTGCGTCAACTGATTTTGGTAGTTGAGCGTATAGCCGGTCGCGTTGTCGTGCAATTGATAGAACGAATCGCCCACGAAGCCGTTCGTGGCTTGATCGAAGTTCCACGCCGAATATAACGCGTACGCGTAGAACCGCGCGAAGGACGATGAGCTCAACGCACGCGTGTAGCTGACCTTCTCAATTCCGGATTGCGTGGACTGGCTGTCGACGTAATTGGATGGGATCGTGCCGATCGAGTTGCCGGCGGTGGGCCAGGTGTATGTGCCGAGCTTCGTCGGATCGTACGGAGCGTTGTTCGGGCCCACGTAAGGCGTGCCGAACACCCACTGCAGCTGACCGTTGACGACTGAGCCGCCCTGGCCTTGCGCGTAGAGCGCGGGGTCGAGATGCGCGCCCGAATACGGGTACGGATTGCCGGTCGTGCCGCCGACCCAGAGCGCTTGCAGATCGTCGGTCATGCCGTTGTGCAGGATGCCGTAGTGGAGATTGATGACGGTATCCCGCTCGGCCGCTGAGATGTTTCCGAACTCTTGCCAGACCTCTTGTGAGATGGGCACGTTGAGATTATGCGCGCTGCCGCACGAGAGAAACGGCGTGGGTATCTCGGATTGCACATTGGGACCCATGAGCGTGTTGAACGCCAAGCAGCCGGGATCGTTCGCCGCGACGTTGATCACATGGTTGTCGAGGTTCTCGCGGTTCGCGAAATTGTAATCGGCGTTGACCGCCAGTTCGGAGACGTAGTAGCTGAACTTGCGATCGGGCGACGCGCCGTACAGATCGGCCTGCATCGTGTGATTGTACGTTGGCGCGCCGGCGACGAGCGTGAGGTCGCCGCCGCCCGGATACGTTCCGCGACGCATCACTTCATTGATATAGCCGGCCATAGAACGGCCGGAATCGGCGGGGGCACCGCCGGTATAGACTTCGAGACTGGAAAGTCCGTTCGTGACGAACGACGTGGCGTTCGCGGAGTCGAAGCCGCGGTTCAATGGAATGCCTTCGAGTTCGAAACCGATCTGATCGTTTGATCCGCCGCGTATGCTCAAGCTGCCGTTACCGCCGTAGCCGCCGCCGCCGCCGATCGAGCGCACGACGCCCGGCAACGATCCGACGACGCCGTTCTGACTGTACAACGTCTCGGCGCCGCCGGCAGAGCCCTGATAGCGATTCACCGCGCTGGCGCTGACCGCGTAGAGATCTCCCGTGACCGATTTTGACACGACGCCGGCCGTGGCGGTGGAGGTCACGGTCGTCAGCACCTTGATGGTAGGCCGCATCGTGACCGCGACGGTGGAAGTCTGATCCGCTTGCACGGTTATTCCGGCTACTTGCGTGGTGTCGTAACCGTCTTTCGTGGCCGTCACCGTGTAGGTGTCAGGCGTGAGGGCCAAGACCGAGAAGAAACCGCGCGCATCGCTCGTGCCGGCCGCCGATTGCGACGGCGCTGAGACCGATATCTTCGCGTTTGCTATCGGCGCGCCGCTTGCGTCCGCGACGTGTCCGGAAATACCGCCTGTGGTGCCGGCGATCGCAGCGCCGCTCAGACAGAGACCTGCGACGATGAGTGAAGCGACAACGCGCCCAAGGACGTTGACCGACATCAGCAGACCCTCTCGTTCTATCGAAGAAAATACCGAATGTCGCCAGCGAGACGGACTCGGCGACTGCGGCAATCGTACCGTGATGCCGTGGGTTCGTCAATAAGCGACGCGCATCTTCGTACGGGAGCAAACCGATTGCGTTCCGAATAGATTCGGGGTTGTACTGCGTCCTGCGAAGACGCGACCGATGGAGAACCTCATTTGAGCGTTCGAATCGCGGCATTTCTTTCGGCGCTGCTCGCGTTGAGCGGTTCTGTCGCGGGCTGCACTCGCGTGACCCCGTCGCTGCACAGCGGGGCGTCGCTCGGCGGCGTCCACGAATGGACACATCCAGGCGTTCTGCGCATCGGCTCGCGTCTCGTGCCCGACAACTTGAATCTCCTCATCGGCACGCAAGCCATCGACACGGATCTCGGCATGTTATGGGCGAGCTTTCTCCTCAGGGTCAACGACAAGAGCGAGCTAGTTCCTGACCTCGCGACCGAAGTGCCGTCACTGGCCAACGGCGGAATCAGCCGCGACGGCCTCGTGATCACGTACCATCTCCACCATGGCGTGAAGTGGCAAGACGGCGCGCCGTTCAACGCGGACGACGTCCTTTTCACCTTTCAGACCGTCATGAACCGCAAGAACATCGTGGTGACGCGCGCCGGATACGAGTTGGTCAGCAAGATCGATGAACCCGACAAATATACGATCGTCGTCCACTTGGCGAAGCCGTATGCGCCGTTCGTGCGCGTGTTCTTTGCGGTGTCGAGCACTTCGTTCTGCATCCTTCCCAAACACCTGCTCGCCGGATTGCCCGACCTCAATCGGGCGGACTTCAACAACCATCCGATCGGCACGGGACCGTTCAAGGTCGTGTCATACGAGAAGGACGTCGAAGTCAAGCTCGTCGCCAACCCGCTTTATTTCGGAGGCCCCCCGAGACTGCGCGAGATCGAATACCACATCGTGCCGAGCGACAACACGCTGCTCACGCAGATCAAGACGCACGAGATCGATGTCTATTATCGCGCCTCCGAAGCGCAGATGCCGAGCTTGACCGGTATCCCCGGCACGAAGATCTACGCGACCGCTTTCACGCGTTTCGGCGACATCGGGTTCAACGCGTCGCATCCGCCGCTCGATGACGTGCGCGTGCGCCGCGCGCTCGCGTATGCGACAAACAAAGCCGACTTGATCTCGAAGATCACACACGGCGTCAACATCGCGGCTGATTCCGATCAGCCCCCATTCTTATGGGCCTACAATCCGTCGGTTCCGAAGTATGACTTTGACCCGGCGCGGGCTCGCGCATTGTTGGATGCGGCAGGTTGGGTGCCAGGTCCCGACGGTATCCGCCGCAAGAACGGCCAGCCGCTCTTGCTCGTGATGTCGGGCTATACGGGATCCGCGACGCTTACCGCCACCCAAGAGGTTGTGCAGCGCGAATGGCGCGACGTCGGCGTGGACGTCGAGATAAAAGACTTTCCCTCAGATCTTCTTTACGCCCCGGCCACCGAAGGCGGCATCGAGCAGTCGGGTAAATTCGATGCGATCGTGGAGAGCTGGGGCAACGGGTCGGACCCGGATGACTACGTGTTGTGGGGGTGCCACAACCAACCGCCGAACGGCTGGAACGTGTATGGTATCTGCGATCCGCAGCTCGAGACTGCCGAGCACATCGCGCTGACGTCGAACGATCCGGCCGTGCGCAAAGCGCAGTACGCTATCGTGCAAGATCGGCTCGCGGATCAGGTGCCCGTGATCTTCTTGTGGTTTGAACGATACATAACGATAGCCAACTCCGATTTCACGGGCTACCACCCGAGCCACGTCGGATCGCCGTGGTGGAACCCGTGGGATTGGTCGATCTAACCAAACTGTAGGGCGGAACTTAACGGTCCGCCGCCGGACGATAAACGTCCGCCCTACAGTTTGGTTAGATCATCAGTTATCGCACTGGTGCAGCGGGTTTGACGGCGTCGGGGTCGGCGTCGGCACCGGCACGTTGAACTGGAAATCGCTGAACGTCGCCTGCCCGACCGCGTGGATGTGGTGGCGCGTGATCTGCGAGCTCTGCGATTGTACGACGCTGTATCCGTACACGGTTCCGTAATACTGCACGAGCGAGATGTGGTCATCGCTGTCGTGATAGTACCAGTCGAAGCGCTGCAGCTGACCGTCGGAGCGTCCTACCGTCACGTCGACGGTTGAGACTTCACCGTTTATTTTCGGCACCATGTGCAGCACATATGCCTCCGGCAGCGTCGAAATCGTGATGTTGTAACAGTGCTCCCAGCGCGGCGCAGAGAGAACGGTGCCTTCGACTTTCGTGATTCCCTTTAAGTACGAAGGCGTGTGAGGGAAATCGAGTTCGGTGAAACCCGGCTGGCCGTAGTACTCGGTGCCTTCGAGCACCGGGTGCAGCCACGGGAAATTCAATTGACGTACATCCAAGACCGCGTGCGCCTGATATGAATTGAGACCGGAATTCTTGTGCATGATCAAGTCGATGATGCTTTTGGTCGATTCGTCAGGCGACGAAGACGACGCGGCGAACCCCGCGCCGCCGCCGACGGCGAGGACCACGAGAACGGCGGCGCCCGCGACCGCGGCGGCCAGGCGAGCGAGGGGCGGTTTCTTCACGGCGATGATTCCTTCGATGTATATAACGGCCGATGCCCCCTCGATAGTTCGCTCCTCATGCCGTTTTCATCGCACGTTCGACGGCGCCGTGATACGCGACACGAAGGTCGTCACGACTTTCCTTTCACGCACACGAACTGTTTGAGGTACTTGTCCGGCCGTATGAGGTCTCGTTACGCGTGACCCGGTTTCGTCGTCTTTGAATGCAGAGCCCGATACGTTTAGAAATCATCGTCGCGTAGGATTCGCGGCCGGCCTAGATTCGCATTTGTCGACGGTCGAGCGCTGGGTGGATATGCCGGGGCCGACCTGCGGCGAGGAATAGGCGGCCGCACTACGAAACGCGTCAACGCTGATGGCGGGAAACACGACTTCGTCCGAACCTGTCGAACGGGTTGATCTGCGTCAGTTCCCTACATGGGAACGGCACGACCGTATGCTGGCGTCGTTCGACAAGCTGGCCGCCGGCCAATTCGTCGAATTCATCAACGATCACGAGCCCAAGGCGCTGCGCGCATCGGTTGAATCCGAGCGCAGCGGCATCACGCTATGGGATGTCCGCAATCAGGGCGACGGCCGCTGGATCGCTCGCATCACGCGCTTGCCCGACCCGTCCGTCACGGGCGACGCCCCGCGCGTCGCATTTCTACGCCGCTGCACGATGTTCCGCAACGTGCCGAAGGATCTGCTGCGAGAGATCGACCGCGTCGCCAAGGAGCGCACGTATCACGACCGTATGGTGATCGTCGCGGAAGGCACGAATTGGGCAGAACTCGGCATCGTGCGCCGCGGCATCGTGGAAGTCACGCGCGCGACCGACGAAGACCGCGAGATCGTGCTCTACGACGTCTCGCCGTGCTCGATGTTCAACGAAGCGGCGGTCTTCGACGAAGGCACTGCGGAGGTCACGGTCATCGCTCGCGGCGATGTGGACACGGTCGAACTTCCGGCCACGTTCGTACGGCAACTGCTCCAGCGCAGTCCCGAGGCTGCCGCCGGCTGCGCGCGCTTTTTTGCGCAGCGCCAACGTCGCTTGTCGGGTGCCGCCGGAAATCTCGCGTTCGGGCGCGTGTTGACAAGAATTGCGCGCGTTCTCTTGGACTACGCGTCACCCGACGAAGGCATGGCGCGCGGTGTCGGCGGTGTAGAGCGCATCACACAGTCGGACCTTGCCGCTCGTGTGGGCACCGTCCGCGACATGGGCAGCCGGGCGCTTTCGCACCTCGAGGATCTTGGTGCGATTGAGTTGCGGCGCGGGCGCGTCGTCCGTCTCGACCGCGCAAAATTGGACGACGTCGTAAAAACCACGAAATAGCCGGCGATATACGGCTAACGCCGCACGAAGAGCGCGCCGAGCCAGCCCCCGGCAAAACCGCACGCGACATCGAGTGCGTTTGAAAATAGCCCTTCCGGCGGCGGAGTGAGAGCCTGCGCGATCTCGATTGCGAGGCTGAACGCGGCGACCCACAAGCCGACCTGCCACGCAGCCGGAGATGAGGCGCCGGCTCGAGAGGCTCGCGCTGCGCAGTAACCGATCACCCCGAACGCGATGACGCTGTATGCCTTGCGGAGCACGACGTGAAAATCAAGGCCGGCCGGCGAGGTGAGGTCGTAGACCGCGTTGCTCGTGGCGAGATAGAAGAAGATCACGGCCGCGAGCGCCGTGATCCACCACCAAGCGGCGGGTCTTGCGCGGTACCCGCGCAAGGTCACGAGACCTTTGAGACGGGAGAGCGCACGCGCCCGCGCGCGGCTTCATTCACGTAGACAGACGTGATCGCACCGAGCCGCTTGATGCCTTCCATGATCTGCGCCGGCGTCAGCGACCCGATGGCGAGACGGAACGAGCGCTCATGCCGGTCGTTCACCGAGAAAGCCCGGCCAGGAATGAACGATATGTCCTTTTCCAGCGCGCGAACGAGCAATGCATCGCCAGAGCAGCCTTCGGGCATGGTCACCCAGACCGCACCGCCTGCGCGCGGACGCGTCCATCGCACAGCGTGCGGCATGTTGCGCTCGAGCGCGCCGAGCAACGCAGTCAGTTGATCCGCCCACTGGCGCCGCATCTGCAGATCCTGGCGCGCGATGGAGCCTGCCTCGAACAGGCGGCGCAACACGAGCTGCAAGAAAACATCGGAGCCGCGATCGATGACGTCCTTCGCCTGGATAAGCTGTTCAAGCACGCGCCCGGTAGCGAGCGTGGCGCCCATGTTCATGAGAAGACCACGAGAAACGGGGCGAGCATAGATCACGCGGCCGTCACGGTCCGTGGTGTACAGCGGCATCTGCGGTTTTCCACGGTACGTGAGCGGCGCGAAGGGGTCGCACTCGAAGACGAGCCAGTTGTGGCGAGCGGCTAGGTCCATGAGATGCTGCCGGCGCGCGGGGTGCATCTCGAGCCCGGTGGGATTATGCGCGCGCGGCGTGGTGACGACGAGACGGATGGGCTCGCGCGCGGCAGCCGCTTCGAGTATGTCGGTGCGCATGCCCTTATCGTCCATGGGAATGCCGATCATCCGGAGATTTCGAAGCCGGACCGCGTCGACGAGGCAGAATTGATTCGGGTCTTCCATGGCCACTGCGTCGCCTTCGTTGCAGAACGCGAGCAGCGCCAGTACGAGCGTCTCTTCGTAGCTGTTGGTGACAAGGACGCGATCCGCGCCGACTTCGATGCCCTCGTCACACATGTGCGCCGCGATGGCGGCCCGAAGATCGGGCGCGCCTTGCGTGTCCGTGGGGTGAACGGTGCTGAACTCCGAGTCGAGCGCGATTCGACGCATGGCGCGGCGCGACGGCGCCAGCATTTCGCCGCCGTACGACGGCACGCTGAAAAACGCGAACTGTGCGTGGCCGCAAGCCGGGGGCAGGCGATAGATGAACGAGAGATTCGTCTGCGCTCGCGGCCGGATGTAGCCGTCTTGCCATGCGAGGGCTCGCGCGTCCGGGTGGGGAGTATCGGCGGGTCGCGGCGGTAACTCCGCCACAAACGTCCCCACGCCCGGCCTGCCCGCGAGCAGGCCGCGCTCGCCGAGCACACGATACGCATGGGCAGCAGTGACGATGCTGACCTTAAGCTCTTCGGCGAGGTCTCGCACGCGAGGCATAACAGAGCCGCGCTGCAGACCGCCTTCTGCGATGAGCAGGCCGATCGCATCCGCGACCTGCATATAAAGAGGGCCGCTATTCTTTAACGGGGCGCTTTTAATTAAGATTAAGGCCGACTGTTCTGCTAATTTAGGCATGCTTACATACTATAGTTACTAAGTGACGGGCAAGTCAAGCAGAATTAGTTGTCAGCGCTTGAAAAGGTCTTCCGGCTTGTCGATCCGCCCGACTCGCCGCTGCCACGATCGCATTCGGCGACGCTGCTGCCACTTGTCGTAACGCTCGCGCAGATTTGAGCCGCGGAAATCCACGCCGCTCAGACGCGGGCGAAACACCGTGAACGCCCACGCGAAGAGCGATACGCCGCCGACGACGGCTGCCGCAGACGGGATGCTGCCGTAGCGCCCGTAGTTCCCGAAGAATTCCCAAATGATGACGAATGCCGCGAGCCAGCGAGCCTGCAGCGGGAAGAAGTATAGATAGACGGTCGCATATGGATTGAGGGCCGCGAAGGCCACGACCACCGCCACAAAACTGCCGACCATGCCGATCATCACGGGCACGCCGAGCCACGGGCTCAGCGCCATCATGATCAGTCCAGCGACGATCCCCGATGCGAAGAAGAAGAAGGCGAATCGCCAGCCGCCCCACGCGCGCTCCAACGACCCGCCGAAGAAATACAAGACGATTCCGTCAAACAAAACCGGGATTAAAGAGAGATGCACGAACGGGAATGTGAACGGCCGCCACAATTGTCCGGACAAGAACCAGGCGTCATTCGGCAGCCATCCTAATTGAAGGACGAACGCCGCTCCGAGGCCGGCGAACGCGAGCAAGAAGACGGCCGCGAAAACCGCCAGGATCGCGAACACCACGGGCGTGCCGCCATATCCAAAGGAAGGTCTATAGGTGGCCATGCGTCAGCCTGCGTTGACCGATCGACCGCCGGCTCGACGCATCACGCGGCTTGCGCGCGAACGAACTCGAAAACGACGTCAGCGCAGCGGTAGAAGTCCTCGAGATCAAGCCATTCGTCAAGCGTATGGATCGCGCGCATCCCGGTTCCGAAGTTCACGGATTCGATGCCGCGGCGATTGAACACATTCGAATCGCTGCCGCCGCCGATGGATGCCGTGCTCACGTCTGCGCCGACCGCCGTTGCTGCGGCGAGCAACGACTGGACGATAGGCGCCGCGTCCGGCACGTTCATGCTCTCGTACTCGCGCTCGCAGCGTTCCTCGACCCAAGCGCGATGCAGCGCACCTGCCACCGTTGCCGTGGCGGCCGCGGCGGCATCTTGGAAGCAGCGCCGGATGGCGGCGGTTGTGCGGTCGAGCGCGGCGTCGTCGAGGGAGCGCGCCTCGCCGCGCACGAGACAGAGATCGGGCACGACGTTCGTCGCGCTTCCGCCGCTCGCGATGACGACGTTGCTCGTGGTCTGCGGATCGATGCGCCCAAGCGGCATCGCCGCGATCGCCTGCGCAGCCACGCGTACGGCCGAGATGCCGGTCTCGGGCGCGACGCCGGCATGCGCTGCGAGGCCGTGCACGGTGAATTCGAATCGGTCGGCAGACGGCGCCCGAGTGACGCAGACCGTCGCATGAGCTGAATCCAGGACGAGCGCACGCTTCGAGCGCAGCGATCCGACCTCGAGTTGCTTTGCGCCGAGTAACCCGATCTCTTCGCAGATGCTGAAGACCACCTCGATCTCGCCATGAGGTATCGAGCGCTCTTTCAGCGTGCGCAAGACCTCCATGATCACGGCGACCCCCGACTTGTCGTCGCCGCCCAAAATCGTGGAACCGTCCGACCGCACGCGGTCGGCCATGCGCACCGGTTTGACGCCGTTTCCTGGCGGCACCGTGTCCATATGCGCGGACAGGAGGATCGGCGGCGCATCCGGCGCGATGGCGGCCATGCGCGCGATGACGTTCCCGACATCTGCACCGACGGAGGATCCGGCATCGTCGATGCGCACATCGCAGCCGAGGTCGCGCAATTCGGGCACGAGGCGATCGGCGACGCCTCGCTCGTGCTTAGACTGGCTATCGATCTGGACGAGGTCCAGGAAGTGTGAGACCATCCGTTCGCGCTGCATCATATGAACCCGAGTTTCCGCGGTGACTGTCGTGCTCCTCCGCTTGTGCGGATTGTCACATCGGCCGCGCGACGGAGGGTAACGGAAGGCGCTGCGGCCGATACATATGGATGACATCTTAAGCGCGGGTTGGGGGCACATCGGACATGAGTAAGAGCGTGGAAATCGCGTCGACGGCGGACGATCTGAGAATTGCAGGATCACTGCGGTGGCTGCAAATCGCGGCGCCGTTCGGTCTGTCGCTTGTCGTGGGGACGATGCTTGGCGCGATGGCGGGCGCGTTTTCGTATACGAACGCCGTCGACCCCACTGCCGGCGACGGCCGCTACGTCGTCGCGCAGCTGACGGGTATCGCCATTGGTTTTGTGATCGGAATATTTTGGGCGCGACACACGGCACTGGCGCCGCCGCCGCCGGATCCCGTCAATCTGGGGATGACCATGCTGCGCAAGTATCATCGCAACGCGACTCGCTCGGGTGCGGACGCAGACGCGGCGCAGTATAAGATCGGTGCAGAGTTCGTCCGCTCGCTGCACAACAGCGGCTGAGCCGGACCACGAGAGGAGGCGCTGCTTGTACGAAGGCCCCGCGCCCAGCCGCGCGACGATCGATCGATTCAAGCAGGTGCCGGGACTTCACGGCCTCTTCGTGCTTTTCGTATCCGTGGCGCTGTCGATCCTCGGCGGCGCCATAGGTCTATTCATAGGCGCGTTTCCCTATTTCGTGGTAGGAACGGCGCACTACGCGCGCGTGGACTTGTTCTTCGCGCAGAGCATGATCGTCGGCGCGATGATCGGTCTGATCGTCGGCTGTGCCAACGGCACGCGTTGGTTCCACGCCAACGACGTTCCGGGCTGGTTGAACCGGAGATTGATCCGCTACATGCGCGGCGCGACGCCCGTGATGAGCGGCATCAATCAGCGCACGATCAGCGTCTCCTATTTGCAGCAATTGCGCGCGATGCAAGGCGACTGACGGCCTAAGGCATAATCGTGCGGCGATATCCAACCGCACGAGGAGAGCTCGCCGATGCTACGCCGCGGTCAAGTCAAATTATTTCGCCATAACTCGGCTGCGCTGCGTGACAACGCGCTCGGCGATCCGTTCGAACGCGATCTTTACTGCTATCTGCCGGCCGGCTACGAGACGGACGGCAAGTCCTACCCCGTCATCTATTTCTTGTCCGGCTATACCGGGTTCGGGCGTTTGCTGTTGAACGCGGACGCATTCGCCGAGTCCATGGACCAGCGGCTCGACCGGTTGATCGCAAGCGGTGCGATGCCGCCTTCGATCGTCGTGATGCCCGACTGCTTCACGAAGCTCGGCGGAAGCCAATACCTGAACTCCTCCGCGGTCGGGAAATACGAAACCTACATCATCGACGAACTCGTGCAATTCGTGGATGAACAACTGCGCACGTTGCGGAGCCGCGATCATCGCGCCGTGACCGGCAAATCGAGCGGGGGCTACGGCGCGATGCGTCTGGCGATGCGCCACCCCGATGTGTTCGGAGCTTTTGGATCGCACTCGGGCGACTGCTATTGGGAGTACTGCTTTCTCGCCGATTTTCCGAAGCTCGTGATGCAACTCGAAAAGCACGGGGGCGTAGCGGGTTTTCTCGCGGCGTTCGAAGCGCTGCCCAAGAAACCGCACGATACCACGATCATACTGATGATGCTGGCGATGGCCGCCTGCTACTCTCCGAACCCCGCATCGCCCTACGGATTCGATCTGCCGGTCGACGAGGCCACCGGCGAAATTCGAGCCGACGTCTGGGCGCGCTGGCTTGAAAACGATCCGATACGTATGGCGCCCCAGCATGCCGATGCGCTGCGTTCGATGAAGGCGATCTTCCTAGATGCCGGTCTCAGGGACGAATGGAATCTTCAACTGGGCGCGCGCATGATGTGCAAACGCTTCGATGCGATCGGCGTGCCGTACATCCACGAAGAGTACGACGACGGGCACATGGGCGTCGTCTACCGGTACGACCGGTCGCTGACGATTCTCGCCAACGCCATCGCCGTCTAGGGCGGGACCGTAAAGGTCCCGTCTACACCGATTCTATGGTTCGCGGGTATCCGACGAACGGGCGAAATGCAGCTGCAGGGTGATCGTCTTGGCCGGGGTGCCTACGGTCGCCGTCAATTTGCGTGTGATATCGCCCGAGAGCGGCACGAGCAGATGCGGCTCGTAGACAACGGCGCCGCTTGCCGAGATGCGCGCGTGCGTCGCATCCGAGATCGAGATCGACTGGACGATCTTAATCGTGACCGCCATGCCTTGTATCCCAGTCACGGCATATCGCGTACGCGCGTCGAGCGGCGGCCTGTGCTCGGTCACCGTCCATGCTACGCCGACAGATCCGAGAGTCTGCGGCGCGAACAGGGGCGCGAAAAACGGCAGAAGCTGCACCGCCGCGTCGCTCAACGCGCCGGGCGCGAAGTCGAGTTGTCCGGCGGGTTCGATCGTGCCGAGCGCGACTAACGCCGTGGGGTTCCGGGTCCAGCGCTGAGTTATCTTTACGCCGAGGGCGTTGTTGCGCACGGCCATAACGTCGACGGTCACGGTACCGTGGTCGCGGCTCCCCGTCGTCTCCGCTCCGCCGACACTGCGGGCGTAGGAGACATCGAACACGACTTCACGAAGCGCTGCGCTCTGACCAGCCGGCGCGGTCGCGGCGCCTGCCGGACGCTCGTCCGTCAGAAGCCCGCAGCATGTGAGCGCCGCCGCGAACGCGGCGGCGCAAAGCGCCGGCGATGTGGCCCGAGCGCTCATGGAGACGGGTCGCGCGAGTCGGAGACGCGCTGGAAATTCGCGACGGTCGTCACGTTGGTCACGGACGATGCACCGGAGCTTCTCGCGTGCAAGACGACCTTGCCGGAGACCGGCACGAGTACCGCGGGCTTATATTGCACGTCCGTCGTGATGGTTGTGTCGATCGCCGCCACGCTCTTGCTCGTCACCGTGCTTAGCTCGTGGATGTTGGCGATCGCACCGACTATGTCGCCGACCGAGTAGGTCGTCACGACGTCGGCGGCCTGTCCCTTCGCCGCGCGCGACCAGGCCACGCCGGAGTTCGCAGGCTGCCCCGCCATGACATCGGTGCCGAAGTATTCCAAGATGGAACGCGTGCATTCGTTCATCTGACCGTTGTTGAAGTTCACCGACCCATCGGACGCGACGTTGCCGAGATACGTGCCCGACGGCGTTGAACCGGTCCAGCGTTCGGAGACTCGCATGCCGAGCGCATTATCGCTGATCTGCATGATGTCGACCGTCACCGTTCCGCTGTCGGTTGCATTGTTGTTGGACTCGTTGAACGCCGGCGCTTGCACCGCTGCATTGTTGATAGGATTTAGGATCTGCCCGCCATAGGTCTCGCCCGAGACCTCCAGCCGGCGCGTGTACGAGACTTTATAGACGACTTCGCGAAGCGGCGTGGCCGGGGAAATCTGGCCGCCGGCGGCCGACGCTGGCGGCGCGGCTGCTGCGCCGGACATCGCGAGCGCAGCGACAACAGCGAGGAACATGACAAACCTCCTTGTGCCCAAGACTTACGGATCCTTCGTATCGCTGATGCGTTCGAAATGGAAGTTATGCGTCACCGTCTGATCCGCGGTGCCGTTCGAGCTTCTGACTCTCGTCGTCATGTCGCCAGAGATGGGCACGAGCCGCCCCGGACGATAGATGATCGTATCGGTTTCGGTCGTCGGGAACATCCCCATGCCGGAGCTAGTCATCGTGGCGTCGACGGAGATCGTCACATCGGCTCCGTTGATCTTCGTGATCGCGAAGTGATGCATGTAGTGCGTCTTGTCGGCGTCGCTCGTAAGCGTCCAATTCGTGCCGACCGTCATGTCGTGCGCGGTGACAAAACCAGAGGCCACGTACGGCAGGACCGCCGTCATCGCAACGCTGTACGTGCCGGACACGATGCTCAACGTTCCATCGGGTGCGACGTAGCCGACCGCGGAATATGGTTTGCCGCCAAGAGAATTCCAGGCCTCGGATGCGCGCACGGCGAGGATGTCGCCGCTCAACACTTGGAGGACGTCGACGGTCAGCTTTCCCTCATCCCAACCGCTGCTCGACCCGGTATCCGTGCCGCCGTAATCACTCGCCGTGCCGCGCGCGGTATCCGACTCCGCGATCTTGTACACGATCTCTCGCAGCGGTCCGGGTGCGGCGGTAGCCGCAGCTGCCGGTGCCGCGGTCGCTGCCGGCACCGGGCTTGCGTCAGCCAAAATCGCCGAAGTACTGCCGACGGCCAAAAGGACCGCGAGCGCGACGGAAAACATGGAGGGATAATCCTTTCGTCGGATCGGTCGAATCGTCCGACGAATTATTTGCCGGTCGGGGGGCGGTTACCGCTTCACGAATGGGACCGCGAAGAGGAGCTGCGCGGACTCGACGGAGATGGCCCCGGGACGGTCGATGAAGCGCACCAGTTCAATGACCACCCTCGAATGTTCGGTCGGAGCGGCCGCGCCGTAGAAGTCGAGCTGGCGCGACGCGTATGGATTGGCAGCCGCGTCGTAGCGGACGGCGAGATAGGAGTTGCGGGTCGGGCGGTACTTCAAATCGAGGAAGCCGCCGCTAAATCCGGTGACGGAACCGAAGCCGTCAGAATTCGCGTCCCGGCCCCAGAGCTGCTGGGCGGTGAGATCCCATCGATCGGATGTCCAATCAGCCTGGACGCCTTCCCGGCCGTAACCGTCCTGGTACGTGTTGCCGGTGCTTCGCGATGTGAAGCCGCGGTCGCCAAGCATGCCAAGCACGCCCAGCCTGAGGGCAGGGTCGAGCTGGAGCGTGGCGGTCCCGAATAGCTCGGGCTTTGCGAACGATTGCGCAAGATCGGAGGGCGGTGCGGGCGCGCCGTACGCGGCCCCGTGGTATTCGTCGAACGATATGGAAAGTTCGACGTCTTCGTGCTTGTTGAGCTCTCCGAACATCGCGCCCAGCCGCGGCGTCGTGAAGTTGGCGGCGCTGTGGCCCACCGATTCCGTATATGCGAGCGGAGCGGTGATCGTATCGTTGCGCTGCGTCGCTTGGACGATGGTGCCGAGATCGTAGAGGCCCAAGCGCACCGTTCTGCCTTGATCGTCGACGTGCTGACCAAATGCGAAGAACAGACTTCCGGCGGCTCCCTGGCTGCCAAAAAGATAGCGGGCGAAATACGAGTACTCATCGTTTCGACCGAAATTTGCCGTGCTGATCAACACCGCCAGATTATTGAAGCGTCGCGATTGCGACGGGAGAAGATCTTTTGTCCACGTGTTCTGAAAGCGAAGCGCAAAGGGGAACTCGTGGTGTGTCGTCGCCTTCGGCAGACGAAAGCCGGCTTTCCGAAACGCGTTGCCGAACGCGTTGAGGTCCGGCACCGCCGTGTGGCACTGCGCGCACGAGAAACCGTAGCGTTCAGCAAAAATGGGTACGGCCGAAGCCGGAAGCCGACAAGCCGCCAGGACGACTGCCGCAAGTACGGTCGCGCCGACTATGATGCGTGCGTTCACTGGACGATGATGACGCCGCGCATAGGCTCGGGGTAATGGAAATAGCAGCCGAAATAGTATGTGCCGGGGACGCTTGCCGTGAAGACTTGCGACGGCGTTCCGCCGGCAAGCGCGCCCGAGGACCACTTCAATTGCCCGAGATCGGTACCGCTTTGGTTCAGCGCCTGCTGGTTGAGCGGATTGCCGGGGGGAAAGCCGCTCTGCCCAACGCTCGACGCCGTGTGCGTGAAGTTGTCATCGTTGACGAACTGCACCGTAGAGCCCACGGAGACGATCAGCGGATTCGGACTATAGCCGGCGACGATGCCGTATTGCGATCCATGCGGAGCGAAATTCAATAAGCTGATGTGTATGATGACCGCACCGAGCGCGACGCCGCCGCCGGATCCGCCGGTGGCCGAGCCCGGTGTGCAACCGGCCGCCGCGATCACCGCCAGAAGCGCTGCGGCAAATCTCGCCTTGTACATGGTGCGATGGTACGGTCGCGTACTGAATTCATTGTGAAAACCCGCGCCTGGACAAAGCTTGAAAGGGTCGTGCGGGTTAGCGTCGCAAAGACGATCTGCGATGGGCAAGCAAGCGTATCCCTTTACAAAACACGATCACGGCAATGAGCTGCTCGAAAAAAGTGGGACCGCACTTTTGATCGGCCTCTGCCTCGAACAACAGGTCCACTCCGCAAAGGCCATGATCGGGCCTTACGAGCTGCAGAAGCGGATCGGCCATCTCGATGCTCGCAAGATCTCGCTGATGAAACCCGAGGCGCTCGAAAAAGTGTTTCGCGAAGAGTCCGCGATACATCGATTTCCAAGCATGATGGCGAAACGCGTGCAAAAACTCTGCGGCGTCATCGCCGACGAGTATGACAATCGCGGTGAGCGCGTGTGGACGGGCATCACGAAGGCGGAAGAACTCTACGGGCGATTTCTGGCGCTGCCGGGATTCGGCGAAGGCAAAGCTGCCGCAGCCGTTCGCATCCTCGCGACGTTCGGCGGCCACAGGACGACCGGCTGGGAGAAATATTCCTCGCCTGAAGACATGCCGTGGACGTACAAAGACGGCGTCATCGAACGACCCGCGGACTAGGATCCGCAGCGAGCGGCGAGAGCGAGGAGTGCCGCGGTCACTTGGTCCGGCCGCTGGAACGTGGGGATATGGCCGGCGCCTTCGAATTCGACGTAGACCGCTCCGGCTACGGCGGCCGCTAGTCCGACCGCCTCGTCGCGCCCGAGAATCGGATCGTTCACGCCGCGCATGACGACAGCCGGCACCTTGATCGACGCGAGTTGGGGCGTAGAATCCGGGCGCGTGGCAAGCGCGACGAGCGCATCGGCGAGCCCGCCGCTTGATGCGTCGGCCAACATCTTTTCGGCCGAGGCACGCGCCGCGGGGTATGCTGACAGCTCTTCATCGAGCGGCCGGCGCGTGCGTTCTATGAAGAACGAGCGCCCTTCTCGTATGATGCGCTCGGCGTCCTCGAGCCGCGCGGTTCTTCTATCCTTTGAATCGGGAATCGAGCGCGAATCGACGAGAGCCAAACCCTGCAAGAAGTCTGGCGCGGCGCGCATCAGGGCAAAGGCGAGATAACCTCCCAGCGAACAGCCCGCCACGATTGCCTTGGTCACCCCCAACCTCCCGAGGCCCGAGAGCAGGTCGGCCGCCCACGCATCGACGTGCGGCGGCGTCGCGGGCCATGCTGCGGCACCTCCGAAACCTGGCATGTCGGGGACGAGGACGCGGTGTGACGCGGCTAACACGTCGGCCTGTCCATCCCACATGCGACCGTCATATGGAAATGCATGAAGGAGCAGTATCGCAGGCCCACTGCCTTTGTCGCGGATCCGCCATTCGTATGGGTTTGCGAGCATCTAGTCGATCCTATCGAACGCGATGTTCCCGCATTCGCACGCTTCGATTTCGAACGACAGAGCGAACTCCTCGTGCTCACGAGCGCAGGCGGTACAGCGGTACGTTCCCGGACCGGCTAGTTGGCCCACAACGAAGCGCCGGTCGTCTGCCATAGCGAGTGTTTTTCCGACGCGTCACAAAAACACTTCCGCGCCAGTCGTAATGCCATGCAAGACGCGGTAGACAAGCTCATCCACTCGCTGTTGAACGACCGGTCGAAACCGACGTCCGATGCCTGGAATCGCTTCGGCGATCACGGCGAATCGGAGATGCGGTGCCCGCTCTTCAAGACCGATTCGATGTGCTCGGCCTGCTGCGAACATTTCACCCGCGATCTCTTCGACGGCGAGAGCGGAGGAACTGAAGCCGCATTCGATGATGCGTATACGCGCTTTCGTCTCACGGCGCGCCGCGAAGTGAGCCGCCCCGTCTTCCGCCACCTTGCGGCATACGCGTGCCGCCGCTGCCCCAACAATCCGATGCGCGGCGTGCCCGCGAACGAAGTCATCTCCGAAGACGAAGACTAAACCGCCGCTTCATCATCCGTTACTCCATGAAACTCGCCGGCGCGCGGGTTTCATGCGTTTTGGCGACGAACGCCGCCGCATGAACAATCCGAATGGGTCTTGCGACCTGTGAAGATCGCGAAGTGCGGCGGCGCGATCATGGCAGGCGCAATCATTCTCTTCGCGCACGCGCCGGCTCAGGCGTGGGGTTTGAAAGGCCACACCATGATCGGGCAGGCCGCGATGGCGCACCTTCCAGCTGACGTGCCTGCGTTTCTTCGCAGCGACGATGCGAAGAACGAGATCATCTACCTTCAGGCCGAGGAGGATCGGCTGAAGATCGGTACCGATGTGGATCACGCATGGGCGCGGGAGTGGAGCACGGATCATTATCTCGACGTCGACGACAACGGCATGGTGGGCGGCGCGCTCTCGCTCACCGCGCTGCCCGAGACTCGAGATTCTTACATAAAGGCGCTGTGGTCCGCCCCGAAGCCTACCGACGCGTACTCCGTCGGCTTCCTTCCATATGCGATCCTCGAGGGCTACGAGCAGGTTCGCGCCGATTTTGCACTCTGGCGAGTCGCGCCGGCCGACGAACGCGCGCGCCGGGCTTCGCTTACGATCCACGACATCGGAATATTCTCGCACTTCGTCGGCGACGGAAGCCAGCCGCTGCACGTCTCGGTGCATTTCAACGGCTGGGGTGACTATCCAAATCCGCAGAACTACTCGGAGAGCCACACATTTCACGAGGATTACGAAAGTCGCTTCGTCGACGCCAACGTGACGGTGGACCAGGTCACGCCGCTCGTCGGTCCGTCGCAGGTCTTACCCGACGTGCCGCTCGCCGCCATCGAGCACTACATCCTCGAGACAAACGCGCGCGTCGTACCGCTCTATGACCTTGCAAAACGCGGCGCCATGGATGGGAGCGGTCCGCCTGCGACTCGCGCGGAACTCGTATCGCTCACGTCCGATCAGCTCGCGGCCGCAGCGACGATGCTTGATTCGCTCATCGAAACAGCCTGGCGTTCGAGCGCATCCCTAAAATCGTAGTAAGGCGAGCAACGCTCGCCCATGTGCCCAAGCATGTCTGAAGGGGCCGACGCGAGTCGGCCCCTCTCTAATCGGTCAATCGGCGTTTAGAATGGTCGCGCGGTGGGACTCGTGTTCGGATGCGCGTTGTCGTATTGCTCGGCTTCGAGAAGCTGCTCGCGCGCTTGCTGAAGAAGCGTCATGGCTTGCGCGCGGTGTCCATTGTAGTCGTTCTGATCGTGCTGTAACTCATCGATCACGTGCTCCAGGTGGCGGCGCACTCGTCGGATGTTCCTCTCGCTGTTGTTTTCGTTGCGCCGCCAATCCGCTGGATGGCTCGGCGTGGGCCGGGGAAGCGGCTCCGGCGGAATAGGTGTCGAGATCGGCCCAGGCGGTCCGGCGACCGGTCCCGCATTGGCGAGGGCGGTGGTTCCAATCAATGCTGCCGTTGCTCCCATTGCGGCAGCCAGAAAATTCCTACGTTCCATAGGTATACTCGTTTCCTTTCGGTTTGGCTGGAGGGAAGGTCAGACGAAGTTGAGAGTGGGGAACCCGCTGCCCAAGACAGGCGCCGACGGCACACCGAGCCACCGCTCGAGTATCGTCGCGTACACCGAACGGAAATCGGTGTGCCACTTCAGGTTGCCGAAGTCGAGGTCCGTCAGGCTCGGATGGTCGCCGTAGAGACCACCTTTCACACCGCCGCCGACGATGAACATCGGCGCGGCCGTGCCGTGATCGGTGCCGCGATTCGCGTTCTCCGATACGCGCCGTCCGAATTCGGAGAACGTCATGGTGACCACGCGATCATCTGCGCCGTGCGCTGCCAGATCGGCGTAGAATGCTTTTATCCCGCCGGCGAACTGTTCGAGCAACGTGTCCTGGCGCTGCCGCTGATTGACGTGCGTATCGAACGACCCCAAGCTGACGTAAAAGACCTTTGTGCCTAAACCCGCATTGACGATCGCCGAGACCAAGTTCAAGCCTTGGCTGAACGGCGTCTTCGGGTAGTCGACCGCAGGCTTGTAACCTGCGATGAGCTGCGGGAGCTGTATGGATGCGGCATGCGCGTCGTGTTCCACGCCTTGCACGAGCGCGAGATAGGGGCTCTGAAACGCGTACGTCTCGCTCGCGCCATTGAGGATATTGTCTGCCTGACGTTGCTCGTCGCGCTTGCCCCGAAACGCGAAACCGCGTAGGTCGGCGATGGCGGGCACGTCGGTCTTGGCGGCGATCAGCAGCTGCGGCAAGATCGGGCCGATGGCGACGCCCTTGAAGAGATTGTTGGCCGGTAGGCCGGCTTCATCGAGATAGCGCCCAGCCCAACCATCGGGGACGTACTTATCCGGGGCGGCCGTTTGCCAGATCTCGGTGGAGCGGAAATGCGACAGGATGGGGTTCGGATAGTGAACGCCCTGCAGAATCGCGACGCGCTGCGCGTCGAAAAGTTCCTTGAGATCCGCCAGCTTCGGGTTGAGGCCGAGGTCACCGTTGAGCTTGACGACCTCTTCTTGGGCGACGCCGATGGTCGGGCGTACCTTGTAATAATTCGGGTCGGAGAACGGAATGAGCGTGTTCAGTCCGTCGTTGCCGCCTTGCAAGTTGACCACGACGAGGCTGCGTCCGGCGGCGGATCCGCCGATGGCGGCTGTTCCGGCCGCTCTCGCAGCACGGGCGAAGATCGAGTCGATCGCGAGGAAACCTGCGAACGCACCGACGCTTTGGACGATGAATTGCCGTCGCGATGCCATGTCTTCCGTTTCCTCGCTAAGCCAGCTGGTAAGGAGCGGTCGCCATTGCTAGACTCATCGCGCCGCGAACTTTTTCGTCAAGGTTCTCGCCGTTGAGCGTCACGAGATTACCGACACCGTCGGTTTGTAAGAAGCTCAGGATACTGCTGCGCTGTGACGCATTCGCGTCGTCCTGCAGCGCGATCCAAATTATCCGCTCGGCGATCGCGCCGGGGTCTGTCATGCTCGTGTTGCCGATCCATTCCATCGGCGTTGACATTGCCGGCATGGCCGGCGGCCCGCTTGCGGGCGATGCCGTCATGGCAGGTGACATGGCCGCGGTCATAGCCTGTCCGGCGGCGGGCGGCGTGGCATAGACCAACTGATTCGCAAAATTCAGGCGCGCGAGCTCCGTGCTCTGATTCATCCATTGCGCGCCGCCGGGCCAGCCGGCGACGTTCGGCGGACGCATCGGGATCTGCCCCATGGCCACGATGCCGCCCGCGAGTCGCGGCGTGAATTCGGTCGCGCCGACCAGTTTCATGGATCCGACGGCGAGCTCCAACGGGCTCTTGATGAGCGCGCGGTAGGCACGCGCCGAATAGAAGACGTTCGAACGAAGCAGCGCGTTCATGAGAACGCGCACGTTGTAGCCGCTCGAACGGAAGATATCCGCGGCCGCCGCGACGAGCGCGGGTTCCGGATCGTCGTAGACGAAATGACGGAGGAACTTGTGCGCGACGAACTGCGCGGCCACGGGCTGGCGCAACAGGATGTCGACGATGTCGTCGCCGGTGAAGTTGCCCGTCTGGCCGAGAAAAGTCTTTTGACCGTCGTCGTGCAGGCGCGGCACGAAGTGCGCTGTGTCGTCGCTGCGGTTCACGGTCCAACCAGTGAACGAGCGCGCGCTCTCGCGGACATCGTCTTCGGTGTAGTTGCCGACGCCGAGCGTAAAAAGTTCCATCAGTTCGCGCGCATAGTTCTCGTTTGGATGCCGTTTGTTGTTCTGCGCGCCGTTGAGATAGAAGAGCATCGCCGGGTCCTGCGATACTTGGTGCGTCAGGTCGCTGAAATTACCGAGCGCGTTTCGGCGGAAGAGCGCGTACTGGTTGACGAGCATCTGCGGCGTGACGCCGCCGTCGACCGAGCTCGTGAAGTGATTCGACCAGAAATACGTCATGCGCTCGAGCAGAGGATTGGGCGAAAGCAGCACGCGATTCAAGAACCACATCGTCATCGCGATGTTCGCTTGACGTTTCTGCTGCGGCGTCGTCATCGGCCCGTAGGAGAGATCGGCGTCCGGCGCCTGCGGCATCGGATCGCGACTGAAGTTGATCAAAGCATCGACCGCAGCGTTCATACCTGCGGCCGAAGCGGCGTCGATCTCCGTGGGAGAGCCCCCGAAGCCTGCGCGCCGGAGGAGGTGGGCGGCGAGCTTCGGGGTCCACGGGCCCGCGTAGGGCAAGAGCGCCGTGGCCGCATCCAAAGATCCGGCGGGCCGATATTGCGAACTGGCCGCTTGAACAGCGCTCATAGGTCTATTGTATCGATAGGCGGTGAGGAACTCTTGAGGCCGCCGTGAGAGTTGCGTGAGAATGGCAGCATACGGACCTGCGCGAAGGGCGCGCGCATGGCGTATGATGCGATTGTGATCGGTTCGGGCCACAATGGTCTTGTGGCTGCGGCATATCTCGCCCGCGCGGGCTGCAGCGTCTGCGTGCTAGAACGAAGCGATGTGATCGGCGGCGCCACGATCAGCGAGCATCCATGGCCCGGCTGGACGGTATCCACCGCATCGTATGTCTGCAGCCTCTTGCATCCGAAGGTCATCGCGGATCTCGACCTCGCTTCACATGGGTACGCCGCATATCGCAAACCCGCAGCCGCTTTCACGCCCCTGCTCGACGGCCGTTCGCTCCTTCTGACCCGTGACGCCGCCGCCAACGCCGCGGAAATCGCGATATTCTCTCAACGCGACCTCGACGGATTCCGTTGCCTCGAAGCCGAGCGAGATCGCCTTGGCGGATTGATCTTCGACGCGCTCGACGCCGACGCGCCCTCATTCGGGTCATTTGACCGCGCCACCCAAGCCACCATGCAGGGCTCTGTGGCCGACTTCGTCCGGCGCTACGTCGAAACGCCTGTGCTGCAGGCTGAGTGCGTCAACGACGGGTTGATCGGCACGTATGCGGGGCCTGAGACGCCGGGGACCGCATACGTGTTGGCACATCACAACGCCGGACGCGCCTTCGGCGTCCAGGGCGCCTGGGGATTCGTCCGCGGCGGCATGGGAGCGGTGTCGGCAGCGATCGCAAGCGCGGCGCGGGCAGCCGGCGCAGAAATCCGACACAGCGCGGCTGTCAGCCGGGTGCTCGTGCGTTCCGGCAGCGCGATCGGCGTCGCGCTTGACGACGGCACCGAAGTCAGCGCGCCCGTCGTGCTTTCGAACGCAGACCCGAAGACGACATTCTTGCGATTGACGCCGCGCGACGCCTTAGACGACGCGTTCGTCCGGCGCGTGGAGGACTGGTCGTCTACGGGCGTGGCGCTCAAGGTTAATCTCGCGCTCGGTGAACTTCCGAATTTCACGTGCCGGCCCGGATTGAATGCGCAACCGCATCACAGCGCTACGCTTCACGTCGCGGATTCTATCGAGTATCTGCAGGCGGCCTACGAGGATGCACGATCGGGAACCGTTTCACGCGCTCCGCTGATCGAGGGCTACATGCAGTCGCCCACGGACGAAAGCATCGCTCCAAAGGGCAAACAGCTGCTTTCGATCTTCGCGCAGTACTTTCCGTATGACCGCGGTGACGGTCCCTGGACAACGGCGATGGCCGAAGCCGCCGCCGATACGATCGTGGCGTCCCTCGCCAGATTCGCGCCCAACTTGCCCAACGCGATCGAAGCAAGGCAGATTCTCGCACCGCCGGATCTCGAACGACGCTTTGGATTGTCCGGCGGCCACATCTTTCACGGCGAACTTCTGCCAGGGCAGATCTTCGAAAATCGGTTTTCGACGCGAACGCCGCTGCGCGGCTTGTATCTCTGCGGTTCGGGCGCGCATCCTGGCGGCTGCGTTACCGGCGCGCCCGGCCTGCGCGCATCGCGCGCGGTGCTCGCCGACCTGGCTGTTCGTTCGTGACCGACTCCGCCTCCGACGACGTTTCGCGATTCGTCAAGGCGCTAGCCAACGAAACGCGTCTACGAATCGTCGGCGTCCTTTCGCTCGGCGCGCGCACACGCTCTGAACTTGCAGAAGTCCTACGGTTGAGACCCGATGCATTGAACCGACACCTCCGGCTATTGCGAGATGCCGGTCTGATACTCGATGACGAGACGAGCGGTAACGGCAAGCTGCAGCTCGAGATCGCGTGGCTGCGCTCAGGAAACGCGCTCAGCAACTCGGTCAAGCGGCCGGCGGAATCTCTCGCATCGCCGACGCTGTCGAGGCTAGAAGCGACGACGTTAGCCCCGTTCGTTCGCGATGGCCGGATTTCCAAGATTCCGGTCGGCGCAGAGAAACAGAAGCTGCTGATGCGATGGCTAGTCGAGCGCTTCGAAGAGAACCGAAGCTACGCCGAGCGCGAGGTCAATGCGATATTGAAAGAAGTGCATCCAGATTTCGCAGCGCTTCGTCGAATGCTGGTGGACTATCGCAACATGGCACGCGATCACGGAGTGTATAAACGGGTTGGGAATATTTGAAGCGGCCCGACGCTAGTCGGCCCGCGTTTCCCGGATTCGCATGATTCGGATAGCGCGCCGTCCGATGGGTTGGTATGCTGTCCGCATGTTGCAAGCGACACAGACCAAACTGCGTGTAGTCTCTATGCCTACAGAAACCGCCGATCGTGTGCGCGAGTCGCTACACGACGGCCATGGCAACACACTCCAGCCCGGTACCGATTACGGCAGCGGGCCATGCAGGCACTGCCTGCGTTATTCCAAGCCGGGCGAACCGTTGCTGCTCTTCTCGTATCGCCCTTTCGGGGAGCCGCGCCCATATCAAGAAGTAGGTCCAGTATTCATCCACGCCGAGCCATGCGCACGGTATGAATCGACTGACGCAATTCCAGAAGATTTTGCGAATCGGCCACTCGTCTTGCGGCCATACGATGCAAACGATAACATCGCGGACTCGCAGCGATACGCAGACGCCGGCGAAGCGGCGACTATCGCGCGCGAGCTGTTGGCGAACGAGGACGTCGCGTACGTTCACGCGCGCAGCCGATCGCACGGCTGCTATCTGTTCCGCATCGAACGCGGCAATGAGCGCCCAGGCGGACCGTAAAGGTCCGCCCCACACTCGGCGGACCGTAAAGGTCCGCCCCACACTCGGCGGACCGTAAAGGTCCGCCCTACATTGTGCTAGCCGCGGAGCATTTCGCGGGCGGCGTTCCAGCCCGACGCGCCCATCACGCCGCCGCCCGGATGCGCGGCCGCACCGCATAAGAAGAGCCCTTTGATCGGCGTGCGGTAGCCGGCGAAACCCGGCACCGGCCTGAACATGAACAATTGGTTCAGGCCCATCGATCCCTGGAAAATGTTGCCCCCGGTGAGATTGAACTTCTCCTCGAGATCCACCGGCGTCAGAATCTGCCGATCGAGCACGGACGCTTTGAAGCCGGGCGCGTGACGCTCGACGATGTCGAAGCAACGGTCCGCGAATTCGGCGCGCAGTTGCGACGTCCACGGTCCGTCCTTGAGCGCGTACGGCGCGTACTGGCAGAACATCGACATCAGGTGCCGGCCAGGCGGCGCGACGCTGGGATCAACTGCAGACGGGATTGTGCACTCCACGATCGGTTGTTGCGACATCTTGCCGTACTTCGCATCATCGTACGCGCGCTCGATGAAATCCTGATCGGGGCAGAGATGGATCGTGCCGCGATGCTGCGGTCCGGGCGCGGATCCGGGGCATGCGGTGAAATCGGGCAGCGATGCGAGCGCGACATTGATCTTCACCGATGCGCTGCTGTAATCGATGCGGTCGATCGCGGCAGCGAAATCGGCCGGCAGCATGTTCGAATCCAGCAACCGGGTGAACGTCACGCGGCAATCGACGTTGCTCGCCACGCGGCGCGAGCGGAACTCGTCGCCGTTCTTCAGCACGACGCCGGTCGCGGCGCCTCCGGCCGTCAGGATCTTTGCGACTTCGGTCTCCGTGCGAATCTCGACGCCCAGGTCTTTTGCCGCCCGCGACAGCGCTTGCGTCAGGCCGCCCATCCCGCCCTTGACGTAACTCCACACGCCGCGCTTGCCGTTCGTCTCGCCCATGACGTGGTGAAAGAGCACGTACGCCGTTCCCGGCATCGACGGCGAGGCGAACGCGCCGATGATCGCGTCGGTGGCGAGCGTCGCTTTGAGCTCTTCGGATTCAAACCAGCGGTCGAGGATCGGTCGAGCCGGGCCCGTCAGCACTTCGATCGCCTCGCTCATCGCGGGGCCCAGTTTCTGCATGGCGCGGCCCATCGGGGCCATGCGCAGGAGGTCCGACAGTCCAGGATGCGCCACGTTCGGCGGCTTGAGGATCAGCGTCGGTTCTACGACCGAAGCGACGCGTTCGAGCATCGCTTCGTACTTGGGAAAATTCTCGGCATCCTTCGCGCTGAACTTCGCGATCTCGCGCACGTTCATTGTATGGTCCGGACCGAGAAAGAGATGGCGGCCGTCTTCAAACGGCGAGAACGAGGACGGGTCGCGCTCCACGACGTCGAATCCGTAGTCTTTCAAGCGCAGATCTCGGATGATCTCGGGCCGGAAGAGGCTATTGACGTACGCGGCTGTCGAAACTTTGTATCCAGGAAAGATGTTCTCTTCGGTCACGCATGCGCCGCCGACGACGTAGCGTCGTTCGAGGACCAGTACCTTCCACTTTGCGCGAGCGAGATAGCACGCGGTGACCAATCCATTGTGGCCGCCGCCGATGATGATCGCGTCGTACGTCGAGGTCGAAGGCATCGTCGCTCCTAATGTAGATAATGTAGGGCGGACCTTTATGGTCCGCCGCGCCGACGATAGAATCGGCCACACAGTTTTCTGGCCGACCAAGCAGGTCGACTCGAACTCGTGCGCGTCGCACTTGAAGGAGCGGTTGGTCGACTCCTCGTCTGTCCGCGCGGCATCGAAGACTGAAGAGCATGCGGCAACCCGCGAAAGATTCGGCGATCGCATTGCGCGGTCGAATCGCGACAGCCAGCCTTATAAGTCGAAGACGCCGGTTTCGTCTCCGCCATTAGGCGCGAACCTCGAAGCGACAATCGTCGAATCGATGGTTGGTTCCGGTCTCCGGCCCGAAACACTTCGGGGCCAACGTGGGTATACGGAAGTATGATGTTGATGACGTTCTTCAGTCGCGCACGCCAACTTCTGGATCTTCCGCGGACGTATCGCGTTCTCACTCGGCTTTTCGTGGACGGGCGAGTTCCAAGCTGGCTCAAGTTCACGACGGTTGCCGCCGCATTCCTGATCATCTCGCCCTTGGACATCTTCAGCGATATCCCGTTCCTCGGACCGCTCGACGACATCGCGCTCTTGATGCTGCTTGCTCAGACGTTCATCTCGATGTGCCCGCGAGACGCCGTAGCAGACGCCAACGGCTTCGCGCGCTCGGCAGCCGTTATCAAGAACGTGACGCCGCAAGAATAATATGACTAGGGCCGACTGGCGTCGGCCCCTTCAATAAATCGCTCCTTCAATCACGTACGCTCGAAGAGGAACACCCGCTTCAGGGGGCTGCGGCTCTTGTAGGATTCCACGAAACGGAAGCCGTTCTCGTGGGCGAGGTTTAGCGCCGCTTCGACTTTGGCCGCGCTCGAAGTGAATATCTCTAAGGTCATGTAGCGCGGCGCGTTGTGGGGCGAGCTCTGCACGCCGGCCGTCGCGCGCTCGATCAGACGTCCGATGGCGGCGATGAGCGCTGACGATACCGGCTCGCCTGCGATGAACAACTTCGATCCAATGCGCTCGATCGGCAATCGCCCGGCGGATGGATCGATGAGTGCGAGTTCCCGGCGATCTTTCGAACGCACGATAGAAAATTTTAGATCGCGATACGAAACGTCGATCGCCTGACTGCCGTCCGGCAACGCGAGGCGATCTTGCTCGTGCAGTTGCGCGTCGTCCGACAGACCGCTGTTGAGTTCGGAAAGCTCTTCGGCTAAAACGTTCTGCACGATTCGCCATGCGTAGTCCGCACTTTCGCGCGGGCTTCGCGTCTGCGCGCCGTCATCCGAAAACTCTCTCATGCGGTCGCGAATATTCTGTCGCGTATCAGAGAGTGAGAGTTCGGCGCGCAATTCTTGAAGCACCGTTCAGCCTCCAGAGAAAAAAGAAACGTATTGCTCGACCAGAAGCGAGACGTCGAGGTTCTGCCATCGCCTGTCGCTATTCCTCGCGCCCACGAAACGTAATCTCCGAAAAATGTCAGAGTCGCGTACTGCTTGAAGGACGTCGATCATGCCCTCGCCTGGGACGTATCAGGAAGTGTTCCGCTACATCGCGTCGGGTCTTAGCGCCGCGTGGGCGTCTATCGGAATCGCCACCGCGATTGGCGCGGGTCTGGGCGAGGGACCGACTGTCACCGCAGTTTCCGGCTTGCTCGTCAACGTGCTGCTGTTCGCGGCCGCGGCACTTGCGTTCACCGGAGCTCGGCGGTGGCGTGTCGCGATTCTCACCATGGCGAGCCTCGTGACCGTGCAACGCATCAGCGTCGTCGTCGGCTTTGGCGGAGCGACTTTTACCATCATCGCGGCGCTGCTTGCTCTGATCGCGATTGCCGGCCCTACGCTTGTGGGGATCGTGCCAGCGCGTCGCTGAGATCCGATGCAGTGGTGACCCGCGCGAAGCACGCTGTACCGCGACACAGATACGCAACTGGCGATGAATCGGCAAGCGCTGAGTGCCCTAACCGCTCGAGCCGTTCCGATTCGGTGATAGGATCCACTGGAATCACGGAAATAGCGGGCCATGTCGTGGAAAGCGCGGCGCGGCGAAGCCTCGCGGCTTCGAGCGGTGCGCCGACGATGACCACGCTGACCGGCGGCTCGATTGCGTCCATAACGGCCGAGCCATACAGAGCGGCGAAGACGCCATAGCGCCGGTAGTCCCGCTCGAAGCGACCGAGGATTTCGCGTGCCCGGTCGGCCATGGCTGGCTGGGCTGCCGCGGCTGCATACGCAAGCAGCGACCGCGCCATGAGCGCGTTCTCGTTGAAGGGCACGGCGACGTCGCTCAAGCGGCCTGGCGCGCCCTCGGATGAGAGCCGGTCGGCGTAGCCCCGGCTCTCGTCATACAGCGCGTCGCTGGCAGCGATGAGCCGACCCGCTCGCTCAAGCCATAGTCCCTCGCCGGTCGCGGCATGCGCTGCGAGCGCCGCGGCGATAGACCAGGCCTGGTCGCCGAGGAGCCCGCGCACGTGCGGCTCACCATCGGAATAGCGGCACATCAGGCCTTCGCGCAGCAAGCGCGACCACAGCGTCTCCAAGATCGCCAAGCCGCGAGCGGTCCAATCGTCGAATTCGCCTGCTGCTCCGCCCAGCAACGGCGCAGAGAGAAGAAGCGACCGTGCGGTCTCGGCATTCCAAGACGTGAAGATCGTACGGTCTACGTACGGCGCAACGCGATTCAACCGTCCGGCCGCGTCGAGTTGGAAGTATGATTCGTCGGCATCCTGGCTTCCGCCATACGCACCCGCTTCAGCTTGCCACAGCGAAGCGTCGAGATAACGCTTGACATCGCGCGCGACGAGGCCGAGATCGTCGGCCGCGAACGCCGCACCGGCGCGAGAGCACGCGAGCACGAGTCCGCCGAGGTCTTCGAGCATCTTCTCGAAGTGCGGCACGCTGAAGTCCCGCGTGGTGGAGTAACGGAAGAATCCGCCTTCCACGTGGTCGTACATGCCGCCGCCTGCCATACCGCGCAGCGTCGCAAGAGTCATCCGCTCGTCGCGCGAGTCGCGCGTGCGCGCCCAATGGTCGAGCATGAAGTGCAGCGTGCTCGTCTGCGGGAACTTCTGCTCGTCGCCAAACCCGCCGAACTCTTGATCGAACTGCTCTTCGAGTTGTCCGAGGACGGTTTCGGCGGTCCGGTTGTCGAGCGTGCCCATCGCCGCTTCGCCGTCGATCGATCTACCGCGCGCTCTTTCATCCTTGACGCGCCGGGTCTGCTCAGCCAATTCGAGACGGTTATCGGGCTCCGAAAAGAAGCGATCGATCTGACCGAGCAAACGGAGCATCGCATCGGGCGGGATATACGTTCCGCCGTGGACGATCTCGCCGTCAGGCGTCAACACCGCCGTCGTCGGCCAACCGCCCATGTTGTAGCGAGCGTTCACATCCGGGCGGCGATCATTGTCGACGCGGGTGGGGATAAACCGCTCGTTCAACAACCGGATCACCGCATCGGTCGAATATGTCGTCTCGTCCATGACGTGGCACCAGTGGCACCATACGGCGGAAATCGCGAGGACGACCGGTTTCCCGGTGGCCTCTGACTCTCGAAACGGGCCGTCGCCCCACTCGCGCCAATTGATCTCGGACGCTCGATTAGGACGCGGGGAAAAATGCAGGTCGCTCACCGTCGACGCGCTTACACGCCGTTCGTAGAGTCGCCTTCGCTCGGCACATCGGGCGCCGTAGGCATAAGAACAACGCGATTAGGAAGAGCCCGGCATTTGCGCGAACGGGCTGCGCGCTATGCAATCGTTTGCGTGCCGTTCCCTCGGCGACGCATCTATCAGCGTGGAATTGGGGACGAGCCGCGATCCGGAACTCGCGCTCCAAGCCGCACGCCTGGCGGACTCCCTTTCGGCGTGGTTGGGTTCGCGATCGCTGGATGTCGTGTCCGGCTACTGCTCCGTCCTCATCCGCTTCGATCCGCTCGTCATCGGGCCGGCCGAACAGCTGCGCGCGGTCACGGATGCGCTTGCCGCATGCGCCGCCGAATTGGAGACTGGGAGCGCTCGCGAGCAGCGGCCCCCGCGCAACCATACCGTTCGCGTCTGCTTCGGCGGTGAGCACGGCGTCGACTTCGAGCGCACGGCGCACGACTTGGGAATGCGGGAGACGCGCATGCGCGACATGCTGTGCGGGGCGGACTACCGCGTCGCGTTCCTGGGGTTTCTGGCGGGATTTCCGTACCTGTCCGGCCTGCCGCCGGCGCTGCACGGCGTCGAACGGCTCACGCGACCGCGACCTCGGGTTCCCGCGGGGAGCGTGGCGATCGCCGCCGGCCAATGCGGGATCTATCCGCGGGCGTCGGCCGGCGGCTGGCGCCTCCTTGGACGCACAAACGCGGTGCTTTTCGAACCGGCACACGAACCGCCGACGCTCTTCCAGCCGCTCGATCGTATCCGGTTCGAGCCGGTCTCCGATCTGCGAAGCGCAGGCGTGACGACAGCATGAGCACATTTCGCAAACGCACCGTTCGTATTGTCGATCCGGGCGTGTTGAGCACAGTCCAAGATCTGGGTCGCCGCGGCGCAGGCCGCCTCGGCGTTTCTCCGGGCGGCTCAGCAGATTGGTATTCCAGCCGTGCGGCCAACCGGCTCGTCGGCAATCCGGATTCTGCCGCGCTGATCGAAACCACGCTCTCAGGAGCGTCGTTCGCGCTCTCCGACGATGTCTGGATAGCGGTCACCGGTGCCTCCGCGCCCTTGGCGGTCGGCGGGCGCGTCTGCGAGCAATGGCGGGCACTGCGCGGCCGTGCCGGCGAGCGCGTGGTCGTCGGAGCTGCGCGGCGCGGCCTGCGCTCGTACGTCGCATTCGACGGCGGCGTGATCGCGCCGCCGCTCTTGGGGAGCGCGAGCACCGATGTCACGTCGGGGTTCGGGGGTCGGATTTTCGGACGCGGAGACGAATTTTCGCTCGGCGCTGCGATCGACACGAATCCTGGGGCGCGCATCGAGCCGATCGTATGGCAAGCGGAGACCGTGCTGCGGACTGCATGGCGGGCCGCGTCATCCTTCGTCGACCCGCTTTTCAGCAGTTCGTTTCAGGTCACCGATAGATCATCGCGTCAAGCAGTGTCGCTCGAAGGGGAGGCGACACTCGCCGGGATGCGCGCCGACCGGCCGTCGGCGGGCGTGTGCGCGGGCTGCGTTCAGGTCACTGCTGACGGAACACCGATCGTGCTGCTATGCGAGCATCAAACGACCGGCGGTTATGAGATCGCCGCGGTCGTAGCGACGGCCGACCTTCCTCGTGCCGCACAGCTGCGCCCCGGAGACCGCGTACGCTTCGAGGCGATAGATATAGAAGAAGCGGGTGGTGCACTTGAGGAGCGGCGCCGCGCGCTCGATGCCGCGAGCCAGTCCCTCGCCGGCCCTAACGACGGCAGCGCCGTGCTCGCCGCAGGATTCTTCGAAGGCGCGGAATCGTGATGGCCGCGCGGACGATCGATCTCAACTGCGACGTCGGGGAGCTGCCTGGATCCGAGGGCCGCATCGCGGACCTCGATCTCATCGCTCTCGTCAGCTCGGTGAACATCGCGTGCGGCGCTCACGCGGGTGACGAAACGATCATGCGAGCGACCATCAGCGCGGCCCTGGCAAGCGGCGCTGTCATCGGCGCGCACCCATCGTACGTCGATCGAGAAGGTTTTGGCAGGCGCTCGTATGCGCAGGATGCCGGCTCTGCCGCTCAAGCTCTTCGGGCACAAGTCGAAACGCTGCGCGCGATCGCGGCCTCGCTCGGCGCGCACGTCGCACACGTGAAGCCTCACGGTGCGCTGTACAACGACGCGGCCGCCGATCCGGACCTTGCCGCGGCGCTCGCAGGCGCCGTCCGAGAGGTAGATCCGTCGCTCGTGCTGGTCGGTTTGGCCGGCGGTGCATTGCTGCAAGCCGGTCATGCCGCCGGGCTGCGCGTCGCCGCCGAAGGCTTTTGCGATCGGGCATACGAGCAAGACGGCTCGCTGCGCTCTCGGGCTTTGCCCGATTCCGTCTTCACCGATCCGGATTTCGCGGCCCGACAAGCCGTGACGCTCGCGCTCCGCGGCGACATCGCCACGCTGTGCATCCACGGCGATGAACCGACGGCCGTCGCGGCCGCTCGAGCGGTGCGCGCCGCGCTGACGCGCTCAGGTGTTTCGATCGTTTGTCCGTGGGCGCGGAAGACGACGGTATGATGGGCGGGAACGAAATCCGCAATAAGCTCGTGGCGCTCGTCGATGCCATCGCGCTGACGATGCCTGACATCGAGATCGTCAAATGCATGGTCATTCGCGAGCGCGGAGCCTGGGTCGTGCGCGTCGTCGTGGATCGCGAGGGCGGCGTCTCGATCGATCTCTGCGAAGACCTTAATCGGCGGCTGGCGCAACGAATCGATGAGATGGGGCAAGAGGCGCCCGAGTACCAGATCGAGGTCGAATCAGCCGGCCTCGAGCGCCCGCTCTTGACGCCCGCGCATTATCGCCGTTTCGCAGGCAAACAAGCGAAGGTCGTGACGTCGCAACCGCTTGCCAATCGCGTGGAATTCACCGGACCGATCATCGCTGCCGACGATACTGCGGCGGTCATCGACGACCCGCACGCCGGCGCAACGCCGATACCGTACGCGATCATCAAACATGCCCGCCTCGTCTATGACCCGCGCTCCGACCTGAAGAAATCCCGCTCCTCGTAGTGGGGCAAGCATCGCTTGCCCAGTCACGGAAACGTCGCGTGAGGGTTAGGTCCAGTACGCGAGCAGCGCGGACTGAAACGCGCGTTGGTCGGTCCAGGCGGATGCGACGAGCCGCTCCGCGGTGCCGGTCGGCGCGTTCGTGCGAACGCGGATAAAGGCGGCTGCTAGAAGCGGCGCAACCGACTTCACGATGACCGGTAATTTCGAATGGTCGGCGCTTGCGAACTGGCCGCTCACTAACCGCGCCGCGCCCGCCGCAGCGGATGCGACGTCGGCCGAGCGGTCGTACGCCGCTCGACGGAGTCCGTTGACGATCTTCTCCAAATCCGCGATCGGCGCGAGCGTGATCTCGGCGGCGCGGGAACGCAACGGCCGACCGGCGCTCATGGCTGAGATCGGCGTTTCTTCGGTCTCGAGCACGGCCGGAGTGAGAATTCGCGGCGCGGGTCCGCGGCCGCGCGTCCGGTTGCGCCACGTCGCGTGGAGGAAGAGCATGCAGCACGTCGTCGTCAGCCATTCGATGTTGTTCGACGGCTGGCGCGCGCGCGTCGGCTGCGAGCCCAACAAGGCAGACGCGAGCCGAAAGCTCAGGACGCGCTGTCCTTCAATGCCAAGGCGATCGGGGAGTCCGCTCAGAGCGCGCAGCGCGTCGGTGGCCGCTGCGAAGAACGAGGCGATGCCCGACTCGACGTATGCAACGACGCGGGTGGTGGGCACGTCGCTCACATTTGCGGCGCACGCGTAGAAGCACAACTCGTCGATGGCGCAGCGGGTGCCGACGCGGAGTCGTACTTCCAGGAGCTGGCGAAAGCGTTTGAAGTCGAGGGCGGAGACTTCGGTGAGTTTCGCCGAAGCAGCTTTGCTGTGCCGCAAGAGACCCGCATCCACGAACTGTTCCCACGTGTGCGCGTCGGCCTCGTATCCGGCGGTCGCGAGCCGCTCCAACGCTTCGGCAAGCGTCAGCGCCCGGGTCGGCTGCTGGCCGATCGAAGGACGAAGCTCGATAACGTGGGCCATGGTGGATCAGTACTCGTTGTACGCCGAGTAGGTCAGCGTTCCGGTGGTCATGGTCGTCGCCGATTGCACTGAGTCGTACTTGAATGCCGACGACGGCCCGCCGCCGATCAGAACGTTCGATCCATCCGCAGCGCCGGTGAGCGTCGTCGATCCGCCCAAGTACACCGATCCCGCCGATGAGTACACGGTGCCGATCTGACTCGGTGTTCCAGTGGGTTCCAGGTCGAGCGCGTATGGGGCGGCGCCGCAGGGACTAAACGTTGTAGGGTCGGAGCCGAGGACGAGCAGCAGAGAATTCTGACCCGGCGCCGCGTTGTAGTTGCCCGTGCCCGTCACCGCCATCACGCCGCTGACGACGAAGACATTCTGGCCCTGATTGGCGTTCGCGATCACACCCGAGCCGGAAACGCAGACGTTGCCGTTCACGTATACGTAAGAACCCTGAGTTATCGTGATGGTGCCTTTGGTCAGCTGGATGTCGCCGTTGACGTAGGTGTTGCCGGCTATCGCTCCACCTGAACCGCTGCTCAAGGATGCCCCGGTCACTTGCGAGCCGGCCTGCGCGAGTGATCGCGCATTCTGCGCCGCCTGCTGTACTTCTATTTGCGTGGGAAACTTGATCGCCGCGCCGCCGGAGGTCCCCCCCGGAATTTGGTTCGTGCCGACAGCAGAGGTCGCTCCTTGCACCGTGCTCGGCGTGCCCGGGACGTTGATGTTGCCGTCAGCGTTGACGTTCGCGTCGCCCGGGCTCAGCGGATCCTGCATGATGGGCTCGGGTGCGAGATCGTTCACGTCGTTCTGCGAATTGATCGCGCCGGCGGGCAGCGTGAGCGGGGGTGACGGATCGGCAATCGCCTCGATATACACTTTGCGGCCGCCCTGGAAGGACGATTCGCCGTAGATATATGCGGAATTCGCCGGCACCGTGATCAACGTGCCGGTCTCGGGGTCGGGAACCTGGGGCGTGCCCTTGTTGCCGAGGTTATTGAGCTCGACGCAGCCCGAATAGGGTTTGGCGTTAAGCGTGCCGTTCACGCAATTTCCGCTCGGGTAGTTCGGGTTTTCGGCAAGTTCATTCAGCGCGAGGTTCGCGCCCGCTTCTGCGCTGTTCAGCACGCGATACTTGACGCCCAGGGCCTGCGCGCTGGTCTGCGCGTTAAAGGCGCCGTAGGCGACGATCAGCGCGACGATGATGAGCAGCGCCACCAAGATGACGACGATGAGCATGACCACGCCGCGTTGCGACGTTCGAACAACGTCAGTTGCGCGCATACGTGTTGCCATACATCGTGAGTTCGGTCTGATCGCCGCGGTTCACACCCGCGCTCATCTGCAAAGCGACAATGCCGTTGGCAGGCGTGACACCCACCAAGAGTTTGCGGACGTCGCCCGCGGCTACGTCCGGCGACGAGATCAGGAGCGCTGTCGTCACAGCCCAGGTCGCGTCAGCAGTCTTGAATTGCGGCACACCGTTCAAAATATTTGAGACAACGGGCTCGAATGACCGCATCAGGTCCATGCCGATTCCCGATGAACTCGGCGCTAACCAATAGACGGTGTAACCGGTCCAGCTCGCCTGACCCGAATTTTGTCCCCCGGTTAAGAAGAACTGCGACGAATCGTTTCCCGCGATCGCGACAGCTTGCGTCTGCGTGGGTGGTCCGACCTGTTGACTGCAGGCGACGATAGGAAGAGTCGTGCAGTTAAATACGCCATTGACATCGCTCTGGCGCGCGTCGCGCTGGACTTTGTACAACGCCAGTGCAGCCGAATTGACTTCGTCCACCTGCGATTGCATCTGCGCCGGCGCCCGCATGACCGCCGGAATGACCGCAGCGATCGTGGTCAGCAGCATGCCGAAGAGCACCGCCACCGTGAGGATCTCGGCGAGCGTGAATCCGCGCGCGTGTCGCGCGCTACGATACTTGCTTGGTCGCATACGACTCCACCTGATACAATCGATTCGCGCTGCCCTCGTTCCATGTCACAGAAACAGTGCAGTCCTCCAGTCGCGTAAATCCGGCAACGGGCAGGCAATTTCCGGTGATCGTGAAGTTTCCGGGCGAGGCGTTCTTCACACCGTTGCCGGTGACGGAAACGCCGCCGTCGATCGGGATGACGGGCGGCTGCGGCATGGGCGTTCCCTGTTCGACGGAACTTCGTATCGCATCCATGTATTGTTGACCGGCGCTCACCGCTTGAACGAACTGATCATCGTGGCTCGTCGTCTGGAAAGAGCCGGGGATGATCGAATAGAACGCCGCGAGCGCTATCGCGAAAATCGTGATGCCGAGGAGCGCCTCTAATATCGTGAAGCCGCGAGCGCCCGATGAACGAATAGCCATTTACCAGATCCAGCAGTGCCATGTACCGACGGCGAAGTACAAAAATGTCGCCTTGGTAAACTAATACCCAAGTTGTAGTGACGTGGGTCACTCGCTCCCTGCGAACGAGCGTTCGATTTGGTTAACTTCGCCGCGCCATGGCCCTATACCCCGGCAAGAGCCTCCTCATAGTCTCGCGCCGAGGTTGCATCGACGCCATCAGGAATCTTCACGCCCTTGAAGAGCATCGTCAACACAAGGGCAAGTCCGAGGTTGGCGCCTAGCGCGATGAGCCCGACGTAAAGGGGCATGACTCGTGCGCCGAGATGCAGAGCGAATACCGGCGTAAAGCCCGCGGCGACAGCCATCCACGTGGCCAAGACCATGCCCACGAGCCAGCCCACGAACAAGGCGCTCCGATGGAACCAGCGCGTGTATAGCCCAAACACCACAGCGGGAAAGGTCTGCAGGATCCACGCGCCGGCCAAGAGCTGGAAGTAGATCGCGAATTGCGTGGGCAGGAAGAGAACGAAGAGCAACGCTCCAGTCTTGACGATGAGCGAGGCGAAGCGCGCGACCTTCGTCTGCACGGCGCTCGAGCAGGCAGGCTGGACGAACTCCATGTGGATCGATCGCGCGTACAAGTTGGCTGCGGCGATCGACATGATCGCTGCCGGCACGAGCGCGCCGATCGCGATCGCGGCGAAAGCCACGCCGATGAACCACTGCGGGAACGAAGCGAGGATCAGCGCAGGCACGGCTCCGTTGGGAGTGGCGGGATGCGCGCCGGCCGCGATGGCCATGTAGCCGAAGAGCGCGATGAAGCCGAGCATCACGCTGTACGCGGGCAGGATCACCATGTTGCGACGAACGACGCGCGCGCTTTTCGCGCCGAGCACACCTGTGATCGAGTGCGGATACATGAACAACGCGAGGCCCGAACCGAACGCAAGCGTTGCATACGCCGAATATCCGGCTGGCGCGAGCATGATCGAAGCGGGCTTCGGTCGCTGCGCCAGGATCGTCGCTGCCGTCGCGAAGATATGCGCGAAGCCGCCGAGCTTCGTCACGAGTACGATGGTCGCACCGATGACCGTCACGTAGATCAATGTGTCCTTCACAAACGCGACGAGCGCCGGTGCGCGCAACCCGCCCCGATACGTGTAGATGGCAAGGATCGCAAACGCGACGATCACCGGCAAATCGCCCAAAAAACCCGAGCCGGTGAAGCCAAGGGCCGCTATCACCACCTGCAGTCCGACCAACTGCAGCGCGATGTACGGCATGGTCGCAAGGATACCGGTGATCGCCACCGCTAGCGCAAGGCTACGACTCCCGTAACGTTCGCGCACGAAATCGGCGTAGGTCACGTAGCCGCGATTCTTCGCGATGCACCAAAAGCGCGGACCGAAGATGAAGACGAGAGGGAAGACGATCGTCGTGTACGGCAGCGCGAAGAATCCAGGCGCTCCGACGCCATAGATGAGCGCGGGCACGGCGATGAACGTGTATGCGGTGTAGATGTCGCCGCCGATGAGAAACCAGGTGACCAGCGTGCCGAAGCCGCGTCCGGCGAGCGCCCATTGGTGGATATCGTTGAGGTCGCCGGCGCGCCAACGCACCGCCGCAAATCCGAGCACCGTCACGAGTGCGAAGAGCGCCACAAAGACCGCGACGGCGGTCCAAAGGATCACGATCGGTCAGTCCGCGTCAGGAGGTAGACGAAAGCCATGACGATCGCGGTCAGTCCGATGCACAAGAATTGATACCAGTAGAAGAAGGGAACGCCGCCGATCGAGGGCTCCGCATGCGCGTAGAGGGCCGGCCAGAGCGTGCCCGCAAACGGGAGAATGAGAAGCCAATAGGCGTACGGCCGCCGCACGGGCCGCACCGGCTGATCCTTCATGCGCGCGGCGTTTCATTCGAGCGACAAGCGAGTCCTGGCTTGATTTACGGAACTTCTGCTTCCATCTCTTCCGGATCTTGCGCCGGCCTGAACAGCCATTGCGCTATCGCGGTCGGCACGATTGCCGTTAAGATGACGACGGTCACGAGGGCCGAGTATTGCGACTGCGTGATGTCATGATGCGTCAATCCATAGAGGCTTGAAATCGTTCCAAACGTCAGCCCCGTCGCCATCAAAAGCGTCAGGTAATTCGCGTTCCCGGCTGGATACTTGAACGCAAAGCGCGCCAGCGGCAGCACGCCGGCGATCTTCGCGAGCACTTTGACAAAAAACAGGCTCACGATGAGCCCGGCCCCGGACACCGCCGAGCCGGCCTCGACGTACGTTCCCGCCTTGAGGAAATAGAACGGCGCGAGCAACGTCATGGTCATGGTCTGCAAGCGCCGGCGAACGTCAGGATACGACACCATCATGCCGGCGCAGCCCAGACCGAGGAAATATGCGGGCAGAACTCCCTCGCTCTTGGCGTACGTCGCAAGGGCCGCCAGCAGAAATATGACCGCGAAGAGAATTCGAAGCGCGGGTTCGCTCACGAACTGCCGCGTGCGGTTGATCAAGGATGGCAACAACCTCGGGAGCAAAGCCATCGACGCGATAATCCCCACGACGAGCGCGATGAGCCAGATATTGTAGTTCGAGAAGAGCAGGCCGAGCGCCACCACGGTTCCCAAATCAGTGAAGAAGCACGCCGCGAGGACGAGCTGGCCGAACTCCTTGCCCGCAAGTCCTGATTCAACCATCACCGCGTAGACGACGGCGACGGAGGTCGTCGACATCGCGATGCCGGCGATCTTCGATGCGTCGGGCGTCCAGTGCCCGACGTAATACGCAAATGCCATGGCAGCGAGAAACGGCGCAGCAAACGAGGCGGCGCCAAGCGCGGTGGACGGGAGGAGCTGCTTGCGCAGTACGGCGGGATTGATCTCGGCGCCGGCGAGAAACGTCAACAGGATGCTTCCGAATCCGGCGACAAAATCGATCCATGCGTTCGTTCGCAGCGCGATCAGATTTCCGGCGACGACGCCGACGATGATCTCTACGAGGGCCGCGGGCATCTTGATACGCACCGCTATGAACGCGCTCGCAGCTGCGAGCACCATCCAAAGCCCCGCGACCAGCCACATGTTTTGCGCGTCTGTCAGTTGACGAAAGAGCTCGTGCGGCACAAAAAACTCCTATCGATACATGCTGTGCGATAGGAGCCATCAGCCGGTTGCGCGGCGGTTCAGCGGGAGCCCCATCCCGTCGACCGCCGCTTCGATTGTGAATCTCGCAGCGCCTGTGGCGGACGGGTTCGGACGAGTACGCGGGATGAATCAGCCTAGAATCCGAATGCTGCCCTTCAGCATGAGCCTGCGCGTCACCGATCATCTCGCGAACGAACGGACATTTCTCGCATACGTTCGCACGTCGCTTTCTCTCATGGCCTTCGGCTTCGTCATCGCGAAATTCGCCTTGCTCGCGCATCTCGCGCCCGGCGCGCTTGGCACCGTTCCTCCCGCAGCCGCACTCTCCGGACACAAGCTCGGCATCATCTTCGCAGCGCTCGGCTGCGCGTTGGGCGCCGCCGGTTCGTGGCGATTCATCGTCGTGGATCGGGAGTTGAAACGCGATCAGTACCAATCGGCGCCATGGCTCGCCGTCGCGGTCGGCACGGCGACGGTGGTCACAGGCTTTCTCGTGATCCTGAACCTATTGCGCGTGCTCTGACGCCACTCTCATCGCGCGGGCGCGCACTTCCTCGGCGATGTCGCGCGGCGAAACGACGCGCGCGAGGCCCCCGAAGCTCAAGACCCACGCGATCAGCTCATCGCTCATCGATACCGCGAACGTCATCCGCAGCGAACCATCCGGCATCGTTTCGCAGCGGGTTTCAGCCGGCCACCGCCTTGAGCGGACGTTTGCGGCGGCTCTTGCGTCGATGTCGATCACGAGTTCACGCGGAGCATCGCGTCCGATCATGATGCCGAAACTGTGACGGAGCGCGTCATCGAAGCGCCACTGCGGATCCGGCTCGAACGTCTCGAGTAGTTCTACAGAGCCCATCCGATCGAGCGCGAAGAGCTTCGGCTGATCCTCGCCCTCAACGATGGCCCAACAATAGATGCGGCCGTCATGATCGTGCATGGCCAGGGGTTTCGCCCAGCGCGCATCCGTCGCGCCGCCGGCGGTATGTGTATAGTCGAATTGGATCAACCGGTGCTCGCGGATCGCCGTGTCCACTTTGTCCAGACGATCGTAAAAAGCGCTGTCCGCGCGCGGCTGCGGCCGGCGCGACGACAAGGTCGCCGTCGCTTCAGGATCTTCGATCGCGATGCGCGCGTCGAGGATATCCAGCACGTCACCAAGCGCCTCGACATACGGCGTGCCGAGGCCCGCGATGGCGGTGCGGACGAGAGCGAGCTGGGCCCTGCTGCGCGGATCCAGCCGCGGCCGCGCGAGCGCGGCGCGCGCGGACGTGTGATAGAGCTTATCCTTCGTGTTGTACGTCAGCGGATAGCCGGCGTCGCGGAGTTCGGCTTTGACACGCTTGAACGTCGCCTCGGACGAGGTGCTCAGCAATTCGTGGACGCGCTCTTTTGAGACGACGCGTTTCTCGTCGATCTCTTTCAGCAATTTGATGAAGCGGGCCGTACGGCCGGTATGCTCCGGTTTGGGCGGCATCATGCGCTCGGACGTTGGGGAGCGATGCCGCCGAGCCCTGGCAAGGCGCCGTCCGACCTTGCGCAGGGGCGCGGCGTGTGGTAAAATGCCGATAGAATTCCTCTAAGAGGAGTGGGTTGACACCCGCTCCTTTCGCGTTTATCAAGGAAGCCGCAAACGTCATGCCAGCCAAGAAATCCACGAAAAAAGGCGCCGAGGGATCGGCTCAAGCCACTGTCGTCAGCCCCGCGACGGCGAACCCGCAACTGATCGAGGCGCTCAAAGAACTCGAGCGCGATCGCAACCTCTCGGCCGAAGTGCTCATGGAGGCGCTGGAAGCCGCGCTCGTCTCGGCGTACAAGCGCAACTTCGTCCGCGAGCCCGAATCTTTGGGCGAGCCGGTTGTCGCGGTGGATCGAGCGAACGGCGCGTATAGGGTATTCGCCAGGCGCACCGTCGCGGCGGAAGTCGCCGATCCGAATCTCGAGATCGCGGTGGCCGATGCGGGCGGCAAAGCGGCCGGTGAATTCTACGACGTCGAGATCACACCCAAAGAGTTCGGACGGATCGCCGCGCAGACCGCAAAGCAAGTCATCGTGCAGCGCATTCGCGAGGCCGAGCGCGACATGGTCTTCGACGAATACAACGATCGGCTCGACGAGCTCGTCGGCGGTCAGGTGCTTCGCTACGAGCAGCGCAATATGTACGTCGATCTGGGGCGGGCCGAAGCCATCTTGCCGGTCGCAGAGCAAGTGGCGCGCGAGGTCTTCCGCATCAACGAGCGCATCCGTGCGTACGTGATGGAAGTGCGCAAGACGAATCGTGGTCCGCAGATCATCCTTTCGCGCAGCCATCCGAATCTCGTCCGCCGTCTTTTCGAACAAGAGATCCCCGAAGTCTCGCAAGGCATCGTCGAAGTCAAGGATGTCGCGCGCGAACCAGGGTCGCGTTCGAAGATATCTGTCTGGACGCAAGAAGAAGACATCGATGCCGTGGGCGCGTGCCTCGGCCCGCGTTCCTCAAGAGTCAACAACATCGGCGAGGAGCTGCGAGGCGAGAAGATCGACGTGATCCAGTGGGCGGCCGACCCGGCGACCTATGTCGCGAACGCATTGGCCCCCGCCAAAGTCATCCAAGTGCATTTGAACGAGCGCGAACATCTCGCCGAGGCGGTCGTGCCCGATTATCAGCTTTCGCTAGCGATCGGAAAAGAAGGCCAGAACGTCCGCTTAGCGGCGCGCCTCACCGGGTGGCGTATCGACATTCACAACGAAGAGCAGTGGGCCGAAGTCATGTCGCAGCGTGTGGACGAGGATCAAGAACGCGAGGAGTTGGCCGCGATGGCGGAGGTCGCTGCGCAAGAGAGCGGCGTGCAGCTGACGGCGGAGATGTTGGCCGAAGACGAAGAGCTGATCCGCAAGCTACAGGAACTGCAGCGTATGGCTCCCGGAGAGGGCGAAGAAGAGTCCGACGAATCGCAGCCTTCGGCCGAAGAAGCAACCGCTACAAGCGATTCCGCCGAGTGACGATCTTGTAGGGCGGACCTTTATGGTCCGCCGGCCTCCATGTAGGGCGGACCTTTATGGTCCGCCGGCCTCCATGTAGGGCGGACCTTTATGGTCCGCCGGCCTCCATGTAGGGCGGACCTTTATGGTCCGCCGGCCTCCACGTAGGG